>Ga0076133_105_pt1 | contig 42627 bp, 43 predicted proteins | sample RifGroC2_FD_67719 | JGI IMG/M metagenome (GOLD analysis project Ga0076133, IMG submission 67719) | Parcubacteria bacterium GW2011_GWC2_42_12 | reverse complement strand
GACTCCATAGATTTAGTAGTCACTTCACCTCCATATGACAATCTGAGAAGCTATAATGGATACTCATTCGATTTTGAAGGTATGGCAAAAGGTTTGTTCAGGGTTATGAAAAAAGGCGGAGTTATAGTATGGGTTGTCGGAGACCAAACGATTAAGGGCGATGAAACAGGTACATCTTTTAGACAAGCTCTATATTTCAAGCGAGTAGGATTTAATCTTTTTGATACAATGATATACCTAAAAACTCCGCGAGGTGCCGTTGGCAATAATAATACGTACTGGCAGGCTTTTGAGTATATGTTTATATTAAGTAAGGGTACGCCAAAAACAATAAACCTTATTAAAGATAGGGAAAATAAAGATGAACGTGATGGTGATAACGGCACAAAACGACTACACGATGGTACGCTGTTAAAGCAAAAGAGAGCTGGATATTCTAAGTATGGAAGAAGAACGAATGTTTGGGAATATCTTATAGGAAGGGGCCATTCTTCGAGTGATAGTATTGCTTATAAGCATCCTGCTATATTCCCGGAAAAATTGGTGCAAGATCATATTATAAGTTGGACAACTCCTGGTGATGTGGTATTAGACCCAATGTGTGGCAGTGGAACTACATGCAAAATCGCTAAACTTAATAAAAGAGATTTTATTGGAATTGATATCTCTTCTGAATATTGTAAAATAGCTGAAGAAAGATTAAAACAAAAATCTCTATTTTAAAGTACCCCGCAGCCATTTTATTGCCCGTTTTAATATAATCTCATTATCCTCCATCATTCCCATACTATTATTACACATTCTGCAAATCCAACCCCTTATCTTACCAGTATCGTGGAAGTGATCTAACACAACATCGTTTTTATATTGCCTGATTATTGTTCTATCGCAAATAGGACAATGAAAGGGTTTACCTATAGGAGGCTGTGGGCTTGTTTTTTCAAATTCCTCTCTTGCTTTTTGGGGCATAGGTCGTTTCCACTTGCGACACTCTCTGCATTCACCCCTTCTTGATACTTTACCACGAATCGTTTTTTGATTCTTTTCAAATTCAAAAATGCTTTTCCGTTGTTGACACCTTCGGCATATTTTTGTTTCATTAAGACAGGATTCGCAAAAGCCTTTCCGAGTTGCCTTATTACGATTACATTCAATACATTTCATATTTATTTTAGAAAAAAATTAATATCTTTTTTATAAATTTCAGCAAACTTCTTTAACTGAACTACATCGATTTTACGCTGTCCAGATTCTATTTTAGACAAATAAGATTGAGATCTGCCCAATTTTTTTGCAACCTCAATCTGATCAAAGTCCGCTTCATGGCGGGCTTTTATTAATTTTTCGACTATGGATTCATGCTCCTTGGAGTATAGATTGCTACTCATATATTGCTATTAATGTATTTATATGATATATTCTAAAATGTAATATGACAAATTGGAATAAAGAAAAGTTTGCTTTTGGCTTAAAATAAAGTTCGAGCCGATATTTTTTACAGGTTCTTTGGCAGTTTTTTAAAGTCGGGCTTTGCCCGCGGGAAAATTATTGCTTTTAAAAGCGGGGGCGGGCGCTTTTAAAAGCTTTTTATAAAATAATTTAAAACCTTTTTTTGAATTCCGTTCGAACTAATTCATAAAATCCGAGCCAGTTTGAAAACGCCTGCCTTCGGCAGGCAAGCGCCCACTCAAATTCAGCTAAAAATTCAAACTTTCCGCCTTGCCAGCCAAAAGCAAACTTTCCTTTTTTTCTTTTTATGGAAATACTGATTTAAATACTGATTAAAATCAATATTTCCCTTAAAACTATGAAATACATTCTCTATGCGCGTAAGTGCCGAATTAAAAGAATTTGCCGCCAAAGAAAAACTTGAAATCGCCGCCTCGCTCTGCGAGGCAAAAACTGCCAAAGAACCTGGCCGAATGAAATTCGGCGAAATGCTTTCCCTGATTGAACAAGGCAAGGCTGATGGCATACTCTCATGGCATCCTGATCGTCTAGCTCGCAACCCGATTGACGGCGGTAGAATTATTTATATGGTTGATACAGGCAAAATAAAATCTCTCAAATTCCCCTCTTTTTGGTTTGAGGACACGCCGCAAGGCAAGTTTATGCTTAACATCGCTTTCGGGTAAAGTAAATATTTTATTGACAACCTTTCGGAAAACGTTAAACGAGGCCTTAGGCAAAAGTTAAGAAACGGAGTTTATCCAGGCTGGGCGCCGCTTGGTTATCTGAACGACTATAAAAACCATAATATAGTTATCCACACCGAAAAGCATAAACTTATAAAAAGGATTTTTGAGCTCTACTCCACCGGCGAATATACCCTTAAAAATTTAGCCGATAAATTTAACAGTTTGGGATTAACCAGCCACAACGGCAAAAAAGTAAGTCCGGGCATGATGCTGTTCGTTTTAAAAAATCCTTTTTATTACGGCGTGTTTAAATATAACGGCGAACTGCACGAAGGAAAGCACGAGCCAATTATAACTAAGAAACTTTTTGATCAAGCGCAGGAGATGCTAAAGAAAAGAGGCCGGCATCATGAAAAGAAAATCCACAATTATATTTTTACCGACTTTATGAAATGCGGAACTTGCGGTTGTGCAATTACGGCCGAAGAACATAAGGGCCATATTTATTACCGCTGTACCAAGAAAAAAGGCAGTTGCGCTGAAAAATATGTTAGAGAAGAAATGTTGACTGAACAGCTTAAAAATATAATGCAAAAAGTTTCTTTGCCTGATGATTGGGCTGATAATATGCTAAATGAATTAAATAAGGAGAAAATAGCAACTGCCCAATCATCCATCGTCCTGGTTAATTCTTCAAATGAAAAAATAAAGACTGTTGAGAGCAAACTTGATATACTGCTTGATTCTCATTTGGAGGAAGTAATTGACAAAAATGATTATTTAAGAAAGAAGGAGGAGCTAATCAACAAAAAAATCGGCCTGGAGGAAAAAATCAAAAGAATTAACAATCAGGGCGATAATTGGCTCGAACCAATGAGAGATTTTATTTTGCGTTCAAGGTTAGCAAAAAAGACCGCCGACGAAGGCGATCTTTCCCAATTCAAAGCATTTCTAAAAAATATCGGCTCGAACTTTATTTTGCAAGGCGGAAAGTTTGAATTTTTAGCTGAATTTGAGTGGGCGCTGGCCTGCCGAAGGCAGGCGTTTTCAAACTGGCTCCCCAAAAAAAATTTCAGCGAACTTTTACCCTCATCTTGCCGAATTTAATCCACAAAGCGAGGACTTGCCTGCCGAAGTTTCGGCGCAGGCAAAAAAAGAATTTAAGCTGAAAAATATTAAAATAATTTAAAAGTAATTAATTAGGGGGTAAAGCTCCCTCTAACCCCCAAAAAGCGGGCGGGTAAAAAAGGAAAGGGGGTCGGGGGAAGGGAAATTTTTGCCCTCCCGCTTTTCCGCCCCGCCGTGTTTTTTCGTGCCTCGCCAATGCGGGGCGCGCCGCCTTAACAATTTTTTAAGTACTCTTTAATTCTTTCATAATCCTCATTTTCTTTTTCACCCTTAAAATATAATTCAATAAAATCGATTATGCAACTCTGGCAATGAAAAGCGTAAATAATTCTAAGCGACGAACCTTTTAAATAGCGACAAAATAATCGAGCTTTAATAATAATGCGTTGTTCAGTTTTGGTAATGATATTAAAATGCTTACTGTTCCCCAAAGGAATGACGGATATAATCCGTTTAAATTCGCTTAAATCATCGTGCAATGATCTATATTTTTTTGAAAACCGCTTTAATTCTTTGGAAAATTTCGGCAGTTCATTAAAGCTCATCGTCATAGTTTCTTACGGAATAACGCTCGTCGCGATAAAAAACGCTTTCGTAAGAAAGTGGTTTACCATCTTCTGCCGCTTTCCACGGAATGTCTTCGTGCGAGTAATTTTTCATTTCATTAGCGTTTTTATCGGCCAACCTCGCTAAAACTTCGTCAATATGTTCTATTTCGCGACCAGATAGAACGTCTAGATTCGGCCGTCTAACCGCTAAATACTTTTTTTGCGGATAATCAAAATATTTGTTATCGACTTTTACAATTTCTTTATTTTTTATCATATCATCTACAATCACCTTAAATTCAACTGGGGTCGGACCATAATGATTCTTGATGTATGTTGCGCCGATTAATTGCTCTTCAAATTTTTCGTAAAAATCAAAATCAATAAAATAAAGCAGTTTGTAAATTACGGCCTCGCCGACATTGGGTCGACCGCCGACTCTTGACAAAATATAAAGTAAAACTTCTTTGAATTTTTTAAGATTTTTCTGCGGAATATTTATTCTCATTCTCGGTTTCTCAAGTTTTACTTTTTGAGCAACCTCTTTTATTTCTGCTTTCATTGCCCCATCTTTGCCTTGGATGAAATCATTAAAATCAATACCAAAAATATCTGCTAATTTTTTCGCTTCGGGAATAGTCAAATCGCGCTCGCCTTGTTCTATTTGAACATAGGTCGGGCGGGATACGCCAATCTTGGACGCTAAAAACTCCTGCGTCATATTATTTTTTCCTCGTTGTTCTAATATAAATTTTCCCAGCATATGGTTATCCACAGTATAACCTTTGTAAAATTGTTTGTCAAGCGAATGTAAATAAACTTGACAAATATTTTAAAAGGTTTAAAATAAAGAGATAATAATATCTAAACTCTATAGAGGAAGTGATAAAATATTAAATTCTACTATCTATGACTAAATCAAGGGAAGAATATTCAGAGAATCTCGAAAGTCAATTTAGAAGTATGGAGCGTGTCTTTAATAAAATAATGGCCGATTTTGAAAATAGGGAGTTTTCAAAAAGCTCTAGGGAAAGATTAGACGAAGTCTATAACTTTTTCCAAATCTGCTATCATTTAAGAGAATGGATACAGAAAGACAGCAAAGTCGATCAAATAGTAAAGGATAAATTACCAACCTTTGAAAAAGATAATTCGCCTATTCAATTTCTGATTTGCAGAGACTTATGCAATAAAACCAAACATTCTATATTAGATAAAATCAAGGGGCATAAGCCAAACGATGTTAATACGAAAATAGTTCCTTATGGGGGAGCTATTTTTTCAGTACCTTTTAAAGATCTAGATGAGGCTAACAAAAAAGGAGAAACTCTTCATGTAAAAGAGGAAGAAGGAATCTTTATGGGTAACTATTTTGTAGAGTTTAGAAATAATAAATATGATCTAAAAGGAACCGTTCAGGGCTGTATGCATGTTTGGAAGGAATTTTTTGAAAAAAATGATTTATTACTACCTAGGAGCACGCCTTATAAAATAGTTTAATACAAAAAGTTTAAATTAATGACCTAAAAATAAAAAATAACGAAAACCAATAAATCGGTAATAGAACCACTTTCAAAAACAGCAGTTTGACTATAAACTCCCTTCCGCAATTTTGTTTAAATCGCTATTTTTTATTCCCAAACCTAAATTCCTCATAATATTATATGCGGCACTACCATCTTTTAAGTAGTTAACCTTTCCATTAAAATCTATATAAAAAGCTTCGCCATGTGATTCAACTTGTAAAAATATTTTTCCGCTATTACTTTTAGCGAATATTTTATTAGCTTTAATTTTTTCTAAATTTTTATTAGTTATGCCTACTCCTAAATTTCTCATTATTCCATATGCTTTATTGCCGTCGGCCATATAATATTTTTTATTATCTTTTGGGTTCACATAATAAGCTTCGCCGTGATTTTCAACTTGTAATAAAATTTTTCCTTTTAATCTATTGCTTAAATTTTTGTCAATTTGGTTTTCTGCTCCGGTTTTAACATTTTTTTCGTCGCCAGCAACAAATAAACCTAAAGAGCCAAGCGCATTTAAATCCATATTATCCAACATTGCCGAAACTCTTGAATAATCGTTATTATTACTATTACTGTTATACGCTATGGAGTTATTGAGCCAGCTATTAACTGTGTTCACTGATAATAGGTAACCCATTGAATTTAAACTGCCTTTAATAACGGCAGTGGGAATGCCAATGAATGCGCCATTTTTTAAATACGCGCCACCGCCAGAATTTCCGTGCTCAATCACCGCAGTAGTTTTTAAATAATCGCCGTCCACTCCACTAAAGTCGCCGCTGGTATAAGTTATCTTTGTGCCAAATTTTGCGGGATAACCATATGTAGTGAGTATTTCACCTAACTTAATACTGCTACTATTGCCTTGAGAAATATTAACCGAAGCCAAGCTTTTATTACTTGGATTTCTTAATTTTAAAACTGCCACATCCGAATTGCCGGATACTTTATAAATATCAGCGATTTGTCTGTCGCCAAAATACGGTTCATCACCGTAGCTATCTATAAAGCCAACCAAACATCCGGGCGTGCCATCAATAACATGTTTATTAGTTAGTATTGTTCCTTTTGAATCAATTACTGTTCCTGATCCCTGGCTGGCCATAGTGCTACTCACAGGACAAATAAGTTTAACTGTCGATCTAATTATTGAATCTTGATTAACTATTCCCAAATCTTCCGTTGGCGATTGTAGCTTAGGTTGGTTTGGTGCTTCGCAATATTGCGATGTCGCTGGCGCCGCTGTTTCGGCAGACGGGCAATCATAAGTTCTATTACAACTTCTTGACTGGGTTCCCTGCGGTGAGCAAGTGAACAAGCAGGTGTATAGGTGCAAGATTGGGTTGTAGCCGGTGATTGAGTTCCACCTTCGCAACTTGAAATTTTACTGCAAGAACGTATTTGTGTACTATTTGAAGAACAAGAGCTCCAAGAGCCACACGACCAACTATAAAAGGAACACGTCGGTACATAAGTGCAAGACTGTGAAGTAGCTGGCTCCGCAACGCCGCCTTCACAATTTAATTTTTTACTGCACTGTCTAGTTTGCTTGCCATATAATATTGAGCAAGAACTCCAGTCAGTACAATCCCAATTAGTAGCGTTGCAGGGCGGCGCATAAGTACAAGATTGGGTAAGTGTAGGATTGCCCCCCACACAACCTACCGGGAAAGAAGAGATTATAGTTCTTGTTTGCTGCCCACTTACAGAGCATGTATTCCAATTTGAATAAGTCCACGAGGTGCAAGCGGGGGGCACATAGTCACAAGATTGGGTGGTAATTGGCGACGGAGTATTGGCAAACGGGCAATTTAAAGTTCTGCTACAATTCCTTGTTTGTTGTCCCTCTAACGAACAGGAGTTCCAATCACTACACCCCCATATATCAGCATTACAACTCGGATTATATAAAAACGAACCGCTTGAGAGAGGATTAGCACAAATGTAATAATCTGCACTGCCATAAATATAATATTGATATGCCTTATCTGGCCCACTGATAGAATTACCGACTGGCGTAAGATCTGCAACATGTATAGAAAAAACCAAAGCATCTTTAGCAAGGTCTATCACACCAAGCTGGTCTTTTTTTCCAGAAAGCGAAAGCTCAAGCGTATTAGGTATTGAAAGCTCTATTTTTGTGTCAGTCCAACTAATTATTCCAGCATTTTTTTGAACTGAGTCAGTCCCATAAATTTCCCCATTTTTTAATAATGAAATATCTACATATTTATTATATATCCAACTATCACAAATCTTGCCACCAGAGTTTCTGACAGCGTCACTACCCCAAATGCAGGCTTTAAAAAGTTCCCCAAAACCACTACCATTAATGACAATGGTCTGACCAGCTGAAACCGCAGTTGCTGGCAAAATAGACATAATCCCACCTTTACTGTAGTTACATTCACCAGAGGAAATTATAGCAGAAGCCGGTAACGCTTTTAATAATCCAAAAGCAAAAAACAAAATTAATAAAATTGTAAATTGTTTTTTCATAAATTTTAAAATTATTATAACCACAAAACCCCGCGCCAGCGGGACCTTGCGGTCGCATACTCCTTTCGAAATATGACCCAACGAAGAGTCGCTGAACGCGGGGTCCAGTATCTTCGTTGGGATTTCAGCCATACCTCGCGACAAAAGCCACGAGGGTTAGGCGGATTGTTTTAATTGTTAATTATAAAGTAGCATATTGGGATGAAAAAATCAACTTGGCGGCGCATTTCGCGAAGCGAAATACGAAAAAATACGGCGGGGCGGAAAAGCGGGCGGGCAAAAATTCCCTCCCCTTAAACCCCTTCCTTTTTGCCCGCCCGCTTTTCTTGGGGGTTAGAGGGGGCTTTGCCCCCTAACTGATTACTTTTAAATTATTTTAATATATTTTTCAGCTTAAATTCTTTTTTTGCCTACGCCGTGCCTTTGGAAGGCAAGTCCTTGCTTTGTGGATTAAATTCGGCAGGACGAGAGTAAAAGCATGCCCCGTTGAAAGCCTGCTTTCTTGCGGGGTTCGCTGAAATTTTTTTTGGGGAGCATTGCTTAACGAAACGAACTCATCTTCAGTTTTCCGCCCTAAGGCGGAAAAATTTTCAGGCGAGAATTCAGCCCCGCCCCGCACCTCGCAGGCGGGGCTTTCGGTTTGGAGCGAATTAAAAAGGTTTTCCCCTAAAACAAAAGAAATTTTAATGCTTTCGGGCGAATAGGTTATTTTTTGTTTTGAGGGCGGTATCAATTTTTTCTTTTTCTTTTTTTCAAATATTTGGTATAATAGGAACGAACCCAATCCATACGCTCCGCGATTTTTTATTATAACTTAATTGTTGTAATACCGAAGGGGCAACTCCTGTCAATTTCGCGAAAGCGGGATTGGGTTCGCAGGGTTGCCCCTTTGGTTTTTAAAAATATGAATTATAAAAATTGCGCGATTTATACAAGAGTTTCAACCGATAACCAAGCGGAAAAAGAGTTTTCGTCTTGCGAGGCCCAGGAGCAAAAAATAAAGTCGTTTATCTCCAGCCAGAACGATTGGCGAGTTTTCAAAGTTTATTCCGACGCTGGCTATTCAGGGGTAACCCTTGAAAGGCCTGCTCTGCAACAACTGCTTTCGGATTTAAAAAAAGAAAAAATTGATATTGTTTTTGTGTATAAAATCGACCGGCTCACCCGTTCGCCCAAGGACTTTTATCAGTTGATCGAATTTTTTGAGCAAGCAAAAATTGATTTTATTTCTATTACTGAAAGATTTGACACTTCAACGCCAGCGGGCAGATTGCTTCGCAACATCATGCTTACTTTTTCCCAGTTTGAAAGAGAACTAACTAGCGAGCGGACAAAAGACAAAATGCTGGAGCGGGCTAAAAAAGGCATGTGCAATGGCGGAAATACGCCTTACGGATACGCGCGCGAAAACAAAAAGCTTATCCCCTGCCCGAAAGAAGCCGAAGAAATAAAATCAATTTTTGAAAACTATCTTGAAATCGGCTCATTGTCAAAAGTATATAAAATGGCAATAGAAAAAGGCATAAAAAATAAACGGGGCAAAAATTTCTCTAAAACTACTATCTTCTCTATATTAAGAAATGTCGTTTATGTCGGAAAAATAAAATATAACGATGAAATTTATCAAGGCACGCATGAATCGATAATCTCGGAAGAAATTTTTGCCCTTGCTCAAAAAATACACAAAAACAAAAGAAAAAATTTTAGAGTATACAAAAATTTTCTTTTCGGCGGTTTGATAAAATGCGAAAAATGCGGCTCTAAAATGACCTCTTATTTTACGAATAAGAGAACGAACGGAAAGCTGACGAGATATTATTACTATCGCTGTACCTCTACTTTGGGGCACGACTGGCAAGCCTGTTCGGTAAAACAAGTATCCGCCGAAAGATTGGAAAATTTTTGTATTGAAAATTTAGAGCGAATTTCCGTTGACAGCGATTATATTGAAAATCTAGTTTTTCGGCTAAACTATGAATTACAAAATAATCAACCTAATTCGCAAAATGAGGCGTTGCGAACGCCCCACGAGGCCGAATACGAACTGACGCCTGCATGCTCTAAATTTTCGCAATTTTCGTCAGAGAAAATTGCTCACACTCTAAAATTTTTCCTTTCTGCCCTCAAAACTAAGACGGGAGTCGAAAGAAATCTTTTAGCTAAAAGATTTCTTAAAAAAATAACTTATTCGCCCGAAAGCATTAGAATTTCTTTTGTTTTAGGGGAAAATCTTTTTAATTCGCTCCAAACCGAAAACCCCGCCTGCGAGGTGCGGGGCGGGGCTGAATTTTCGCCTGAAAAGCTTTCCGCCTTAAGGCGGAAAGCTCCGATTTTACGCCGAAGTTCGAACGGAATTCAAAAAAAGGTTTTAAACTATTTTATATAAAGCTTTTAAAAGCGCCCGCCCCCGCTTTTAAAAGCAAAATTTCCCCGCGGGCAAAGCCCGGCTTTAGACGATTTCAAGTTTTTCCGCTGGCGAAAGCCCGCTCCGCCCCGCGCCTGCGGGGCGATTTGGCGGCAAATTATTTTTATTTTATATTATTGTTTTTTCTTAAAGATGCATTTCTAAGATCAACTCCTAGTTTAAGTTGGCCTCTTGGATCTGACAAAAAATACCCTCCGTAAAATAACTTATTTAGTTCACCATGTGCCATGCTATTACGTAAATTTTTTATATCTTTTAATACTTTGGTATAAACATCCATTTTTGGATTTGAAATATAGTGTTCTTCAATGAATTTAATTTTTTGTCCAAAAGTCATTTCGTCTAACATTTTATCAATCTCTTTAGAATCTTTATGAAGATTAGTCTCTACATAAAAAATCGAATCCCTAATTTCCCTTTCTACAAAATAAGAAAACCACAAAACAAATTCAGCGGCATCAATACTGTCTTGTTTTACTAATTCTGGAAATCTTTTTCTGGCCATTAACTTACCAATTTCTAACTTTTTTAAATCATCTAAGCTCCCGCCCCTTTGTTCAATTAAAGTAAAAAGTTTGTCAGGATTAGAAAATAATAAGTCGAATATTTCTTGTTCATCCATAGTAAAAAATATTTATAAAATGTAAGTTTAGTTAATATTTATCAATAATGCTTTTAAGAGACATCTTTATTGAATTTACGGCATCAAAAAAGCCAGTAGTGATACTTTGAATTTCCTGTTTATTGAGCTTCGCAAGCACTTCTTCGGTGCTTAAGTAAAGATTAAATGATGGTATTTTAGCTTCAATTAGATCGAGATCTTTTTTATACTCACTATTTAAAATTAAATATGTAGATAATTTATTAAATGAATTATTTATGTCATTCACATATTGATTAAATCTAATTTTATTTTGGTTTACGAGATAATCAGGTGACATCGTATTAATTTTATCTAGAAGTACTTTAGCCTCGGGTATTATCCCATTATATATATTAAGCTGTGCTTGATAATCTTTAACAGAAATGTTGATATGAGTTAGCAAAATAATTGCAAGCTCGCGTATTTTTTCTCGCTTAGAAAAATCGGCATCTAAATATTTTTGCCGACGATAAAGTCTTAAACCCAAAAGAGCTAAAAGAAATCCAGCGAAAAGCGTACCGATAAAAGTATTATTTAAGAGTTTTAATAACTCGTAAAATATGTGGGATATAATATCCATATAATTTTTTATAAAAATTATTATAACGTAGCTCTATTAAAAATAATAATATATTTTGTTTATTTTTGACTTCGGTAAATTTTCGGTATATACTATAAATATAACATGTGGATAAATAATGTCAATATATGCAAACTCTAACAAAGAGACAAAAACAGATCTTAGACTTCGTTGGGGAATATATTAAAAAAAGTGGTATATCCCCTACTTACGAAGAAATAAAAAAACGCTTCAAACTTTCCGCGCTTTCTACGGTGCATCAACATGTTGAGGCGTTGATAAATAAAAATTATTTAATAAAAAATGAGAATTCTTCAAGGGGTATAGAAATTAAAAAAACTATAGATGACTTTATCCAAATTCCATTAAAAGGTACAATCGCCGCCGGGCAACCGATTGAAGCGACAGAAGAAAGAGAAACTATCGCGGTACCTAAAATTAATTTACCGGAAACATCCGATATTTTTGCTTTGCGCGTAAGCGGTGACAGTATGACCGGAGAAAATATCAGCGACGGTGATATTGTAATAATAAAAAGCCAATCAACGGCCGATAGCGGACAAAAAGTTGTGGCCTTAATTGATAATTGCGAAGTAACACTAAAAAAAATTTATAAAGAAAAAAATAGGATCCGTTTGCAACCGGCAAATTTAAGAATGAACCCAATATATGTTAAACCGGAAAATTTAATGATCCAGGGGATAGTAATTGATGTTATTAAAAATATAACAACTGAGCTACAGGCAGAGGAAAAAAAGGTAGTACAATACAAAGAGTTACCATTAAATAAGATTATTTGCGGTGACTGCGTAGATACTCTTAAAAACCTGCCAGATAATTCTGTCGACATGGTAGTCACCTCGCCGCCATATGATGAAGTTAGAAAATATAATGGTTTTAGTTTTAACTTACACGAAACTGGTAAAGAATTATTCCGCGTTCTAAAAGACGGCGGAATTGTAGCCATGGTCATACAAGATCAAACAAAAAACTTTGGCAAATCCCTCACCTCTTTCCGTACAATAGTAGATTGGGTTGATAATATCGGCTTTAAACTTTTCGAAACGGTTATATACAGAAAATACGGCACCGAAGGCGCTTGGTGGAAGTATAGATTTCGCGTTGATCATGAGTATATGCCAATCTTCATAAAAGGCGAAAGACCAGCTTATTTTAACAAAGAACCATTAAAAGTGCCGTCCAAACATGGCGGCAAGGTTATGACTGGAAGCGGAAACCGAAAAACGGATGGCACAACCACCAAAACGATAACTAGACAAATCAACGCCATGAAATGTCGTGGAACTATTTGGGACTATTTAAACGCGGGAGATAAAAATCCATTAAAAAGAAAACATCCGGCTGTTTTCCCGGATAAGATTCCTTATGATTTCATTCAATGTTTTTGCCCGAAAGATGGCATTGTTTTAGATCCGTTTGTCGGCTCTGGCTCCACGGTCGTTACCGCCAAGCAGCTCGGAAGAAAATATATCGGTATTGATATTTCGGAAGAGTATTGCGAATTATCGAAAGAAAGATTAAAAACAGTCAACGAGGGCTTATTTGATAAATTAAAATAATTTATCTGGCGCTTCTATTGTATATTCAATATTCTGGCCGTTTGTCATAGCCCAAGTAAGCGGCTTTTCTAATAAAAATTCTTCGAATGTTTTATTGTTCAAACGAATATTTTTGCCGGTAAAATCGCCTTTTGTAAATTTATATAACTTAAAATTTTCCCAAGTCCAACTGTTTTGATTATACTGCCAACCGGTCAAGCCGGATAATATTTTAATAAATTTTTCAATCCTCTCTTTCGCTTCTAAATTGATTTTATAGGATTCATCATGTTTTTCAATATTAGCCGGTGAGCCATCAGCTTCTGATATTCTTAATCTATCGCCTCTTTCCTTAACAACGCTAATTTCATCTCTTTTTCTAAAAAATTCATCCATTTCCTTCATGAGAGAAAATACGCTATATTTTTCGTTTTCAAAAACATTTTTTAACGGGCTCGATTCTTCATTCGCTCGTAAATAATTTAACCAATTCAAAACATTTTCAGGATACTTAAAAAGAACATTAAATGTCCCATCGGTAAAAAATAATGCGCGAATCGCGGTTTCCGGTATTTTAAATTTTATTTTTGAGCCGAGTATCCCTATTAAAAAATGTATAGTAGCTAATGGATATTTTAATCGAAAATTATTATAACCGTCATAATCTCGTAAATTATTTGGCTGGATACAGTTCTTATAATTATCCCAGTTTGCTGGCTTTTTTCTTTTATTAAACTGAACCATATGATGGCCAACGCTTTTTATATCTTTTCTAAAAACTTCCATATCTAAAAATACGCAATCTTTGGCTGAAACATCTTTATCTAATAACATCACTTTACCATCATAAAAACCTTTTATTCGCCAGTTTAAATAAGCGGACATAAACAGGCCGCACAATAAACCATCACTATCGGGGCTTAAAATACAATTTTGCTCCTTCTTTATTATCCAGGGGTAATTTTTAACTATTTTTTCGTAGTCAATTTGATCTGTTTTACCTAATAATAATTCTTGAATCTTAGACATAATTATTCAACAAAAAAATTTATACTCTTTTTATAAATTCTTGCTAATTCTTTTAACTCGGCGATATCAACTCTTCTCTCGCCTCTTTCAATTTTTGAAATATATGATTGTGGCTTGCCTAATTTTTTTGCTACTTCAATCTGTTTAAGACCAGCTTCTTGCCTAGCCTTTTTTAATTTTTCTACAGCGGTTTTATATTCCTTAGAATAAATAGATTTTGGCATATAGTGCTATTCTACGCTTTTAATTATAAATCCTATTGTAGGATAACCCAAAATAGGATATAATATAATTAATACAATTATATCAATAAATTCAACAAAAAAGAAAAGTTTGCTTTTGGCTTAAAATATTCAGTGGATATAATCTGCGCTCGCTCGGAAATAAAAAAAATGAATTTTTTATTTCTCTCGCTCGTTTGATTATAAAGTTCGAGCCGATATTTTTTACAGGTTCTTTGGCAGTTTTTTAAAGTCGGGCTTTGCCCGCGGGGGCTTTTAAAAGCGGGGGCGGGCGCTTTTAAAAGCTTTATATAAAATAGTTTAAAACCTTTTTTTGAATTCCGTTCGAACTTCGGCGTAAAATCGGAGCCATGTCGCATACGCCTGCCTTCGGCAGGCAAGCGCCCACTCAAATTCAGCTAAAAATTCAAACTTTCCGCCTTGCCCGAGCGACAGCGAGGAAAGCCAAAAGCAAACTTTTCTTTTTTTCTTTTTATTTAAATACTGATTTAAATCATGATTAAAATCAGTATTTCTTTCAAAATTATGAAATATATACTTTACGCCCGTAAATCCACCGATGAAGACGATGCCGAATTAAAAGAATTTGCCGCCAAAGAAAAACTTGAAATCGCCGCCTCGCTCTGCGAGGCAAAAACTGCCAAAGAACCTGGCCGAATGAAATTCGGCAAAATGCTGGCTTTGATTGAAAATGGGCAGGCAGACGGCATTTTATCGTGGCATCCTGATCGCTTAGCCAGAAATCCGATTGACGGCGGTCGAATTATTTATATGGTTGATACGGGCAAAATAAAATCTCTTAAATTCCCCTCTTTCTGGTTTGAGGACACGCCGCAGGGAAAGTTTATGCTTAACATCGCTTTCGGCCAAAGCAAGTATTTTATAGACAACCTTTCGGAAAACGTAAAACGAGGATTAAGGCAAAAATTAAGAAACGGAGTTTATCCGGGCTGGGCGCCGCTCGGCTATCTGAACGACTATAAAAACCACAATATAGTTATCCACACCGAAAAGCATAAACTTATAAAAAGGATTTTTGAGCTCTACTCCACCGGCGAATATACCCTAAAAAATTTAGCCGATAAATTTAACGGTTTGGGGTTAACCAGCCACAACGGTAAAAAGATAAGTCCGGGCATGATGTTGTTCGTTTTAAAAAATCCTTTTTATTACGGCGTGTTTAGATATAAGGGCGAAATGCACGAAGGCAAGCACGAGCCAATTATAACCAAGAAACTTTTTGACCAAGCCCAAGTTATGCTAAAACGAAGAGGCCGGCATCATGAAAAGAAAATACACAATTATATTTTTACCGACTTTATGAAGTGCGGAGCTTGCGGCTGTGCGATTACCGCCGAAAAGCACAAAGGCCATATTTATTACCGCTGTACCAAGAAAAAAGGCATCTGCGCTGAAAAATATGTTAGAGAAGAAAATTTAACCGACCAGCTTAAAAATATAATGCAAAAAGTTTCTTTACCTGATGATTGGGCTAATAATATGCTTAATGAATTAAATAAAGAGAAAAAGGCAACCGCCCAATCATCTGTCGCCCTGGTTAATTCTTTAAATCAGGAAGTTAAAATTATTGAGAATAAACTTGATAATCTGCTTGATTCTCATCTGGAAAATGTAATTGATAAAAACGACTATTTGAGAAAGAAAGAGGAACTAATCAACAAAAAAATCGGCCTGGAAGAAAAAGTCAAAAGAATTAACGATCAGGGCGATAATTGGCTCGAACCAATGAGAGATTTTATTTTGCGTTCAAGATTAGCAAAAAAGACCGCCGATGAAGGCGATCTTCCCCAATTCAAAGCATTTCTAAGAAATATCGGCTCGAACTTTATTTTGCAAGGCGGAAAGTTTGAATTTTTAGCTCAATTTGAGTGGGAGCTTGCCTGCCGAAGGCAGGCGTATGCGACATGGCTCCCGATTAAGAACATATTTAGAACGCTGGATTGGGATAAAATAAAAGAAGAATTATCTATTTTCCAATGCGGTAGCTTTCCAAATAGTTTTTAATTATTTACTAATTGAATATATTTATTATAAGTTTTTGATAAATAATCTTTACTAACCTGTTTTATTTCAATTTTACCTTTTTCCATCTCGGGCATACATCCTATTTCATTAAAAGTGGTTAGTTTAATACCTTCAAGAAAATTTATAGCTACATCTAAAGTCTTTTCATTAATAAGTGCGGCTTGATAGGGTTTATATCTAACATCAAAGCCCCATTGAAAAAGTTGGCTATAATCAGCTCCTGCGCCGTGAGTAATATCATTTTTTTGTGTATAAAATTTATCTCTCGCCAACTCAACATCACCTAAATTATATTTATTGTTAAAATGGCTCTCCGGTAAGGGATGACCCTTAAATGATAAAAAGGCATTAAAGTAATGTAATGCAGAATAATAAATGGCAACAAATATCCATTTAAAAAAACACTCCTTAGAACATTCATCTTTTAAATATAATACAAGCCCCTCATTAACTCGGGCTTGTATTAAAAAATCTTTATATACATCGCTTGACATATTTCTTATGTTTGAGCTCCAGCATAAGAAATATTGCTGGTTAGTTGTATTTTTTCAAGTTTAGAATTATTTTCTAATTTATTATTTTTATATTGTTTATCATAAACATAAACGCTCGTTTCAATTTTGACATCTCCCAACTCCCTTTCTATAATTTTTGTCAAAGAATTTAGATAACTGATTAAACTTGATGCATTTTTTTCATCAACTATAAAAACTAAATTAATATTGTCTTTATTAATTCTATAGTAGGCATTTTTAATACCAAAAGTTTTGGGAGAGAATTTTTTTATTAATTCTATTGTTTTTTGATATTTTTCTGGCATAAAATTACTTTACTACTAAAATATTAAAATAAAATTAAGATAGAAAAACATCTTGCTGAAAAATCAATAATAGAAGAGAGAAAATGATGATACAACAATTATAGCATACCTTATATTATCAGACAATAAAAGTCAAATTTTAATAAAAGCTACCAATAAATATGGCGTTAATTTACAGCAAGGCGTATTGTTTGGCGGGCGGGCGGAGCAATGACACGGCAAGAAGAAAAACTAAAATCCCGCCCGCAAATTCACGAACTTGTTAGTATTTACTCGCCACGCTCAAAGGCGGATAGCGAAAACTGAAAATTTAAAAGATAACCTCCTCTAAAAAAAGACGGCCAGAAAAATATTAAACGCTTTGTCGGTTTCAAGCGTTTGCTATTTTTCGGGCGGTCTTTTTTCAATTTCAATTTTTAAATTTTTAGTTTTTGCTTTCCGCCGTTTTCTTGATAGTCTCGCCCGACCCCCACCACGCAAAGCATTTAATTTTGTGCCACGACACTACCAAACTTGGCGTATTTACGAAAAAGCGTTGTCGCCTAATCAGCTTTTTACGACGATTTTTCATAAAGCGTCTTAAAAAGTCAGATTAGGCGACAAGCGGCGGACGCACGCAAACCCTTTTTGCCATTTAAAACATACTCGCCAATCAGTAAGGTTTTTTACTTTTTTAAAGGGCGTTTTCGCCTTCGGGCGAAAAAGCGAAGCCCTTTAAAAAATAAAAAACAATTCCTTTTAAAACCGTGTTTTTAGTTTTGTTTATAAAGTCAAAGAGCTTGATTTTTTCAGCAAATAAAGCCATAATATTGATATAGATTAAAAATGTAATGAAAAAATAATGTTTGATGTATTTAAAGAAACAGAAAATAGGTATTACCGCAATTTTGATAATGATTACTCATTGTTAATCATATTGATCTTGCTTGAAAAATATCACTCAAGAAAAAAGGATGTTTTTGTAAGCGACCCTCTATGCCTTAATAATTTTATAAAAGGCGAGCCTAATAATATTAAGGAAGTTGATAATGAATTAAACGACACTAATGATTTTAACAGCATAAATGATTATATTTTACAGAAAATAATAAATATTGGCGATGAATTAGATTTATTAAAAATAAGACAGATTGGTGTTTTGAGCCCGAATATAATGTTAGAAACAGTAATAGAAAAGGCAATAAAAAATGACAGCGGGTTTCCCATTGAAACTGATTATTACTGCTCGGTGATTGATGAAATATTTAAGTTAAAGGTGTTAGAAGAAGAAAGGATAAAAGAGCTTATAAAAAATAATAAATTTAACCACGATGCATTATATGAGCCTCTTTTTTTTAAAGGTAAATACAATAAAAATATAGGGTTGTTAATTGATATAGTGCCAGAAAACATTTATTTTAGAATTACTTATATCAATGAGGCAATAGGGGTTATTGAAAGAGAAATTAAAATTTTTTTGCATAAGTTTTCTACCGATTTATATAAAGATTTTCGCCCAAGCTATAGTGATACGAGCCGAATATATTTTGCCAAACAAATTGAAAATTTTTATACTTTTATTAACAATTTGCCGCTTATTAAAAATACCATTAACATCCCCTTTTCAGCTTTGGAAAATAAAAGTTTTGAAATAGTAAAAATTTTAAAATATCTTGAAATAAACAAAAAAATCAAGATAAATAAATGGGATGATGAAAATTTTTGGAAAGTTGATTTTCTAAATTTGCCAATTACGATTGACAGTTTATTAAAAGATAAAACGGAAGCGCAAAAGACAAAAATAAAAATAATAAAAACTACTTTTAAAGACGGCATTTTATACTTCCAAAATAAAGAGCTTAATTTTGACAAAAAACCAATTCAAAGAGATTTGTTAAATACCTTATTTAAAAAACCAAAATATAAGTGGACTAATGACGAAATATGGGAAGACTGGGGCGAGGATAATCTAAAAGTTAAAACGCTTAGATTTTATACCGCCAGCGATGAGATAAATAAAACGATTGCTTTAGATACTGGGATCAGAGATTTTCTAACAAAAAGCACTAAACAAATTCAAATTAACCCAAAATACATAGAGTAAAAAGTTAGATAAAGTTAGATAAACTCCCCTTTTATATAATAACCTCAAACGATAATGAGGTTATTTTTTATTTGCAAAAAATTTAATGAAACCGCCTAAAAGCGATAATCTAACCAGCGAACAATTTGAAGCCAAGCAAAATTTGACTGGCTTTTTTAAATTGCTTTTAGAGGTAGATATGCGAAATAATCCCCAGTTATATGAAAATAACGGAAATACAAATAATCCCTATCAAGGCGAATAACGGCCTTGTGGCCTTTGGGAGCGTTGTTTTTGATGATTGCCTGTATTTAGGCTCAATCGGCATACACAAGAGGCTGGACGGGGTAGGCTACCGGCTAACCTACCCAACCAAAAAAATCGGCGACAATAACATAAATATTTACCACCCGATAAATAAAAAGACAAGCAAGCTGATTGAAGAAGCGATAATTGCCAAAGTTGAAAAATTATTAAACCAATAAAATCGTAATAATTAAAGATGTAATGAAATGTTTGATACTGTAAAATTACAAATTCCGCGGGGCAGATATGAAATAATTGACCATAGTAAATTTATTCCCCCGACGATAAGGATGTTAGAAAATAAACTCCCCTATTTTAAATATGTAAATAACCCAATGGCTTATGATAAAAGCCTGAAAATTTACAAGCCAAAAATGACTATTTATAAACGAGGGGCGGGATACTATTTAGTAATAGAACTTTCAGCTCCCAAAATATTATTTAATAACAATGTTGATGAGTTAGAAGATAAAGATTTTGACGAAGTGCTAAGAAAATTAAAAGAAAAATTATTTGCTATGGGAGTTGAGGTTAATTTAAACTCACTAAAATACGCCCAAGTCTTAGCCCTTCATCCTTCAAAAAATATACCACTTAGCAAGGGCTACACCAGCACTTTTGCCATGAGAGAATTGGCTAAAATTGATATAAGCAAAAAATTTGATATTTCAAAAATTAAATTTAAAAACAATATTGAAGAATTACTATTTTATACTAACTCCCACTCGCTTGTTTTCTATGACAAGATCGCAGACTTAGAAAACGCCGAAAATCGGGCGGTTGATAAACAACAAACTAAATATCAAAAATCTTTATTTGATTATTTAAAAGAAAAACAGAGAATTGAACTTTTAAGAATGGAGGTGAGATTAAGCGAAAAAAGAAAAATGAACGAAATATTAAAAGAAGTCGGCTACTCCCCCGATCCGCTCTTTAAAGATATTTTTAAAAAGGATTTGTGCCAAAAAATACTAAACTTATACTGGACTAAATATTTTAGCGATAACCCTTTTATTTTCAGCACTAATAACGATCCACAAGAAATTTTACAAAAAATTTTTATGATATTTCCTAAAATAAAAAACACTATGGCCTACAAATATGTCGGGCTGTATATGCTCTGCAAGACCGAGCAGGGAATGAGGGGTTTTAGGCAGATTGTTGACAGCCGCCCGAAATACAAAGTAAGTTGGGAGCTTGCAAAAAAAGAATTTGAAAAATTTGAAGACAAAATTTTTAGCAATTCTGTCTGGGGATTTTTACAGGATATAAAAAGAGAATTAAGGGAATTTAATCCTTTCCGCCTTAATAGATAGGTTAAATTTTATCTACTTGCTATGTAAAGCAAAGTAAAGTATAATATGTGTATAAGTAATAATTTAAAAATATGACAGAAAAACATTTTTATACCGCCCAAGAGCTGGCCGATATACTTCAATACAATATAATGACGATTTACCGCTATATTAAAGCGGGTAAATTGAAAGCCTTTAAAGTCGGCAAAGAATTTAGAATTATTAAAAAAGAGTTTGATAATTTTTTAAATAAGGTAAAAACTAAATAGTTATGAAAAGCACAAAGCGTACTCCCGAAGAAAACGAAAAGGCGCAGTTGGAAAATGAGATAGCGAGGCTTAATAAAAAAATTGCTAAATACGAAGCCATAGAGCTAAAACAAAACCGCTTTGGTTTAGTTTGGCTTGATGTGCCGGAAGCCTTTGAAGATGATGTTGAAAATAAGCTCCCAATTTTGGAAGAAGTGCCGAAGCAGGCAATATATAGCAAAGACGGCAAGCCAACGCATTTACTGATTGAGGGCGACAATTACCACGCCTTGACTTGCCTAAACTATACCCACAAAGGAAAGGTTGATGTTATTTATATTGACCCGCCGTATAACACCGGCTCGGACGGCTTTAAGTATAAAGACAAAAGAATTTTAGAAGAATACCCCGACGGCACGGAAGTGCCGGTTGAACATCCTTTGAGACATAGCTACTGGCTATCTTTTATGAAAAAGCGTCTTGATTTAGCAAGGGATATTTTGGCTAAAACCGGTTTAATTTTTATAAGCATTGACGACAACGAACTTGCGCAGTTAAAACTTTTATGCGATGAAATTTTTAATGAAAGTAATTTTATTTCGCTTAATGTCATTGAAAGTGGTGAGGTTTTTGGAACAAAAGCTGGTCATGCTGATAAAACTTTTGTAAAAGTAAAAGACTATGTTTTAGTTTATGCAAAAAATAAAAGCGAAGTAAAAAATAAACAGCCACTTTATGACAATATGCGGGAATTATATGACTCACATTTTAATACAATTATTAAAGATGATTTATCAAGAATTAGCCTTGTTGATTTTTTAAATGACGAAAAATGGGTAAAAGAACTATTTAGTAAAAACAAACTCAAAATAAATGCAAGGAGCATAAATTTCATGATGAATTTTAACGAAAAATTTAAAGATTTTATGTATGTATCCGTTGCAGAAAAATTATTTACGGATCAGCCGTTTGCTAAAAAAATTGATCAAAATTTTTTAAAAAAACAACCGACTGGGAAACCATTTAGATTTGAAGACAGGCTTTTATTTAAGACAACAACTGGCTCAGTTCGTATGTTTATAAAATTTAAAGAGGGTATTAAAAATTCAGATGATTTTGAATCTGCATTTACAAGATGCACTTTGCGAGGCGATCTTTGGAAAGGTTTTCATTTGGATATGCGTAATATTCAAGATGAGGGTAATATAGATTTTAAGAACGGTAAAAAACCAGTTAGATTAGTTAAGCAAATCTTAAAATGGAATAACAATAAATATGCTACAATTCTTGATTTTTTTGCTGGATCAGGCACAACAGGTCATGCTGTAATGGAATTAAATAAGGAAGATGATGGGGAGAGGCAATTTATTATAATCACAAATAACGAAGAAGTTATAAACGGCCAAAACCACAAAATAATGACGGATATTTGTTATCCACGAATTAAAAATGTAATAAAGGGCTATAATTCAAAAAAAGGTTTGGGCAATTCGGTTAGATATTTCAAAACGGCTTTTGTTGGTAAAAATAATATCTTAAAAGCTGATGACGCTGATAAAATTGATTTAGCCCACAACGCAGGCGGTATGCTGGCCATTGCCGAAAATACCTTTGATCTGGTTGAGCAAAATAATTTTTGGCAAATCTTTGAAAGCCCTAAACAATTTACCGCCATTTATTTTAGGGAAGAATTTGGAAAGTTTGATAACTTTGTTGAAAAAATTAGAAAGCTAAAAAAACCGACGGTTGTATATATTTTTAGCTGGGAAAAAGAATTTGATTTTAACGACTTTGACGACGATAAAAACATAAAAATTAAAACCATTCCGCAACCGATTTTGGAAATTTATAAAAATATTTATAACCTTGTTTAATTATGCCTGTATTTAATCTTTTACCATTTCAAAAAACAGCTATTGACGGCTTAAACGAAGCCTTTTTGCGGCTTTGGAAAAAACAAGGCCGGCAGTTGCCTTTGGTTTTTAAATCCCCTACCGGAAGCGGCAAGACTTTAACCATTGCCCATTTTATAAAAGGGCTTAATCACTTACCGCAATGGAAAATAGATAAGGCGTTTATTTGGATTACTTTTAGCGATGACTTGACAATGCAAAGCAGGGATAAATTTAGGGAGTATTTTGAAAACAATTTAGAAAATGCGCTGTTGACTGTAAATGATATAAACAGGGGCAAGTTATACGAAAACGATATTTTATTTTTAAATTGGCAAAAGGTTGTGCAAGATAACGCCTCAACCAGAAAACTAAAATTACGCAAACCGAAAGATAAAAGATTTAAAAAGGAAAGCGGCAGTTATTTTGAAGATGTAATTGAGGAAACTAAAAAGGCAGGCCGAGAAATTATTTTATTTATAGACGAAGCCCACACCAACAAAACAACTGAATTGGCGCAAGATATTATTGATCTTGTAGACCCTAAAATTGCTGTCCTTATTACCGCAACGCCGGATGACAAGGATGTAGTTAAGGCCGCTACATTAGGTAGTTTTGTGCCGGTTGAAAGGGAAAAAGTAGTTGACGAGGGTTTGATTAAAGAAAAAATTTTAGTGCAGACTGAAGAAGATTTGAAACAACATAAGGGCAAGGATTTAGACGAAATGCTGTTGACCTTAGGGATGGAAAAACGGCAAGAGCTGGCGAATGAATTAAAAGCGTTAGGTAAGGATATTAACCCGCTAATGCTGATCCAGCTCCCTAATGACGACAAAGAGCTTATGGCCAAAGGCGATAAGACAAAAGAAGAAGTTGTGAGCCAATTTTTAGCCGTTAAGGGCGTTAAAAATAAACAGATAGCTAAATGGTTTGACAAGAAAAAAGAGAACTTGGACTTTATTGCCGACAACGACAGCAAAGTTGACTATATGCTTTTTAAACAGGCCGCCGGCACGGGCTGGGATTGCCCGCGCGCCAGCGTGTTAGTTATGTTTAGGGATATAAAAAAGGAAACTTTTTATACTCAAACAGTTGGCCGTATTTTAAGAATGGCCGAACCGCAGGCCAAAGAAGATTATAAAAATAATCCGAATTTAAGAACCGGCTATTTATACACCAACTATAAACGAAGCCAAGTTGAACTGCCCGATCTAAAGAAAAAACAAATTCCTGATAGGTTTGCTTACCGCAAGCAAGGCATTAAAAATGTTAAATTACAATCGGCCTATATTTCCCGCATTGACTATGGCGATATACCAGCCTCTGCAAAATTTCAAGCGAGTTTTATCAACTCAATTAACATCTATTTTAGCATTACTAAAAATGATATTTTTGGAAAAGTGGAAGCAAAGCTAAAAAAAGCGGGCGTTGATTTAAGCCGCAAGCTAACCAACAGTATTATTGCCAACGCTAAATTTGAAGACCTTGAACAAATGGCCTATGAGTTTAAGAAAAAAGGCGTTGATGTTGAGTTGGAAATGTCAACCAACGATGTTGAAAAAACTTTTAACTACTTTTGCTATTCGCTTTTAAAAGAGCAAACTGATGAGCGGGCAAAATATACTAATTTCGCCCGTGCTTGGGGAGTGCTTAAATCAGCGATCCGTGTTTGGTTTCAATCGGCATTAAGCAAAGACAGCAACTATTATTACAGAATTTTTGTTAAAGACATACAAAAGGGAGCGAGCAGTAAATTTAGGCCGGCAATAACTAAAGCATTGGCTGATTTTAAGCCGACAGCCCAAGCCATACTAAAAGATAAAAAGAAAAGAGAAGAAGAAAAGGAAACTCCGATTTTTGAAATTTTGGAACATTACGGTTTTACATCTGATTATGAAGAAGTGCCGCAAAAACTTTGCGCTTTGGATAAATGTTTTGTGCTTAAAGATTATAATGGCAAAGATAATGAGCTTAATTTTATCAAATACCTTGAAAGCAAAAGTAAAAAAATTGATTGGTGGTTTAAAAATGGCAATTATGGCCAAGAGTATTTTGCAATCAAGTATTTTAACAGCGTTGACGACAAAGAAGCCCTATTCTACCCAGACTTCATAATACGCTTTAAAAATGGCAGGATAGGCATTTTTGACCCTAAAGACGGGCAAACAGCCGAAGATCCCGAAACGGCAGACAAAACCAAAGCATTGGCCTTAAAACTCAAAGAATTGGGCAAGGGCTATGTTGGCGGTATAGCGATTTTTGAAAACGGCGTTTGGAATTATAACGGCTCAACAAATTATAAATATCAAAAAGGTAAAATTGGCCAAGACAAAAATTGGCGACCAATGGAAAAATTATTTTAACGAAACCGAAAAACAAAAAAGCCCCAAATTGATGAGACTTTTTTGGCAAAGACAGGAGGGCTATCTTCGCAAAGATATTTTATCAATTTATTTTAAATATGTAAAATCGCCAATATGAAAGCAATAATTTTAGCCCGTGTGTCAACTGAAGAGCAAAAAGAAGCTGGCAATTCCTTGCCCGCTCAATTATTAAGATTGCAGAAATATTGCCGAGAAAAAAAGTTAAGCGTTTTTAAAGAATTTAATTTTGATGAGTCGGCTTGGAAAACCAAAAGAGAAGAATTTAAAAGAATATTGGATATTCTGCAAAATTCAAAAGAGATAACGGCTTTATGTTGCGATAAGATTGACCGCTTGATTAGAAACTTCACGATGGATTTAGCTTTATTGGAAGAATTAAGAAGAGCCGGAAAAATAGAGCTACACTTCCCCTCGGATAATATTATTTTACATAAAGACTCCCCCGCTACCGATTTATTCAGATTTACTATAGGCGTAAGCCTTGCAAAATACTATTCAGACTCCGTTAGCGATAATGTAAAAAGAGCCAATGAAAATAAAATTAAAAATGGCGAATGGATTGGCAAAGCTCCCGTAGGTTATATCAATTACGAGGACGAAAAGGGCAATAAAGCTATTATGATTGACCCTCGCCGAAGCCCTTATGTAAAACAAATGTTTGAAATGTATGCGACCGGCGATTATTCATTAAGACAGATTGAGGGAACAATGGATCGGGCGGGATTAAAAAGCAATACTGCAAGCCCTAAGCCCCTTTCAATAAGTATGCTTTACCACACTTTAAAAAATCCGTTTTACTATGGAATGATGAAAATAAAAAACGAATTATACCAGCATAAATACCCGTCGCTTATAGCCAAAAATTTGTTTGATAAAGCCCAAGAGATAATGAATGGCTGGCATAAAAAACCTTTTAAATACGCCGCTAAGCCGTTTATATTTAGAGGATTGATAAAATGCGCCGATTGCGGTTGCACGATCACGCCCGAAACCTCAAAGGGGCATATTTATTATAGTTGCACGAATTATCATAGAACCCACAAAAAAAGGGTTTATGTTAAAGAAGCCGATTTATTAAAGCCAATTTATGAATTATTGGATAGTATAAATTTGCCGGATAAAAAAGTTAAAGAGTTAGTGCAAGACTTAAAACAAGCCACAAAATCAGAAAATCGCTTTTTTACCAATACGCTACAGGAATTAAGAAAAGAATATGATAAAATTGAAAATCGCAAAAGCAAATTGCAAGACGATAAATATGACGGTAGTATTACTAATGATTTCTATGACAAAAAGTTTAAAGAATACACGGAAAAGCAAGCCAAGCTAATGACGGAAATAAGCAAACACGATAAAGCCAATAATCAGTATTATATCACGGCAAACACTATATTAAATTTGGCAAAGCGTGCTCGTGAAATTTTTGAAAATTCTGAAGTGCCGGAACAAAGGCAATTTTTAAATTACCTACTTCAGAACTGCCAATTAAAAGATAAAAACCTCATATATAAGCTAAAAACACCGTATGATACGGTGCTTTCAGCGTCTAAGTGTTCTAATTTGCTCCCGGGGTCGGATTCGAACCGACGACCAACGCGTTAACAGCGCGCTGCGCTACCGCTGCGCTACCCGGGAAGATTTTGATTACTTATTCAAGCGTAAAATATCTATTTTTATTATAATTCTCAATTTACACTTGTCCCGAGTATAGCGAGGGACTACCCGGGAAAATTTAGATTACAAATTCCAAATGTAAAATTTAAGTTTTATTGTAAATTCTCAATTTACACTTGTCCCGAGCATAGCGAGGGGCTACCCGGAAAGGCAGTGTTAATACAAAAGTCCACTCAACTTAACAAAAAACATGCTTTTCGGCACTAAAAATATCTTAATTTAAAACTGACTAGTTGTCAATAATCTAATAGTCTCTTAGCTTCTTAATGCCCGGGTGCTTTTGAATCCTCTCTATGGCTTTGGCTTCAATCTGCCTGATCCGTTCGCGCGTAACATCAAACTCCTGCCCCACTTCTTCTAGAGTGTGAGCTATGCCATCTGTTAAACCAAAACGCATTTCCAAAATTTTCTGTTCGCGCGGCGTTAATTCGGCAATTACCGACTTCACATAATCTTTTAATAAGCGCAAAGCGGCTGAACGGTCGGGCGACACATTCTTTATGTCTTCAATAAAATCTTCCAAAGTTGAATCTTCGTCGTCTTCGCCGATGGTCGTTTCCAAAGAAATCGTGTCCTGGGAAATTTTTATGACATGCCTAACCTTATCAATCTCCTCGCCCATCTCGGCGGCTATTTCTTCGGGCAGCGGCTCGCGGCCCAAGTCCTGAATCAGCTGACGCTGAACCTGCTGAAACTTATTGATTGTTTCCACCATATGCACCGGAATTCTAATGGTGCGGGATTGATCGGCCAGCGCTCGGGTAATCGCCTGTCGAATCCACCAAGTGGCATAAGTGGAAAACTTATAGCCCTTGCGGTATTCAAATTTTTCCACCGCGCGGAACAAACCGATATTGCCTTCCTGAATCAAATCCAACAAACTTAAACCCTTGGAACCGGTAAATTTTTTGGCGATGGAAACGACTAAGCGCAAATTGGCTTCAATAATTTTCTTCTCCGCCTCTTTATCGCCTTTTTCCTTGCGCTTAGCCAATTCAATTTCTTCGGCGCCGGATAAGAGCGGCACTTTGCCGATTTCCCTTAAATACATCTGGATGGAATCGGCGCTTAATTCAGAAATGTCAAATTTTTTCTTTTCATTAAAGCCGCTAATTTGCGAGGTTTTCTTCTTTATATCATCGCCAAGACCTAAAAACCCGCCCGTGTCTTCAATAATTTGAATGCCGTTTTTCTGCAACTCCTCCAAAGTCAATTCATAATCATAAATATATTCTTCAACTTCAGGGAAAATATGCAACAATTCGGTTTCGGTGATAAAGCCGCGCGACCGGCCTTTAACAATCAAATTCTTTATCTGCTCGTCCGTCGGCTTAATTATTTGATGCTCAACCGCTACTTTCGCTTTCTTCCTGTTTTCTCTATGCTTGCTGGTGGATATAGCGCCCTTAGCGGATTTTTTCATCTTCCTGGCATATCTCCTAAAATATTGCTTTTTTGCTTTGGGTTTCGCCGGTGGTTGAAATCTTTTTTTCTTAAAGCCGCCTTTATTTTTCTTATTTTTCTTTGACATAGAAAGCAATTATTCAAATTTTACTCTGTCGTTGCGGCCGAAGCCTGCCCCGGACTCCGCTTCGGGAAGCCGCAATCCAGAAACTTGTTCTTAGCACCGAAACCTGGATTGCGGGTCACCCACCCGAACGCTTCCCGCCAGAACGACTCTGTCGGGCTGGCGGGCGGGCGGGAGCCCGCAATGACAAAAAAAGTTGTTATTTTATTCCGATTAAATTAATTTCTTCAGTCAGGGCTTTATATTCTTCCAGCAAGCCCCTTAGTTTTTCGGTTTTCTCCGGCGGTGGCAAATTGGTTTTTTCCGCCGCGGCTAAGAGCTTTATAATCTGGCGGCGGCGCTCGCTTAGATAATTAACTTTTAGAATAGCAACCCATTCTATTATTTCAGCTTTAGCCTGCTCCACCGTATAATCATAAAAATCTTTATCAGCCAAAAGCGCCAGCTTGTCTAACGAGCTGGCGCATTGCTGATTATCTGCCTGATTATTGGTTGTATCATTATTATCTTGCTCTAAATTCTCCGGATTATTAAACCAATCTTTCAAATCTTGATAATTTATGGCCAAATCAAAACTTCCTCCCTCATGAGTCCAGAAATCTATAAGCTTATTATAATAGATAATCAGATTTTTGTAAAATAATTTATAGTCATCTCCGCCCTGTGATGAGCCTGCTGAATTGACCAAGTGCTCTGGCGCGATATGATTGATAATATACTCTAAGTGAGCCGGATATTTTAAAGCCAGCGCCAAAAGCGATTCAGATAATCTGGCCTCCCGACTCTGCTTGTCTGCGCTTAATTCTGGCTTGAGCTGGCCGCTTATTTTATTCGACCCGGCCGGCCCGTCTGCTCGCCTCGCCTGCCTTTTCTCCGCCGTTCGCTGGCTAGCGGAAATAATTTCATTAAATTTTTCCCTTAACAAATTTTCATTGGCATCAATCTCTTCGCTTAATTTTTTAAGCCAGAAATCTTGTTCAATTTTAGAGCCGAATTTAGCGATGACCGGCAGTAAAATATTAAGACTTTGGCGCTGGCCCTCGTAATCATTTTTGTTGAATTTAGTAAAAACCTTATCAAAATAATATTGCATCACTGGTTTGGCTTCAGCCACCGCCCGTTTCCATTCTTCAGAATTGGATTTTATGCACTCATCCGGATCTTTGGCGCCTTTAATTTCAATTACTTTTATATTCATCTCCGCCCGCATGGCCGTGTCAATGCCGCGCTCGGAAGCCAAATCGCCGGCCTGATCCATGTCAAAAGACAGCAGTAAATTATTAGAATAACGCTTAATCAGACTAACCTGATCGGCGGTTAAGGCCGTACCGGAAGAAGCGATCACATTAGTAAAACCGTTTTGCTGGGCGGTTATCGCGTCCATCTGGCCTTCGACTAAAATTGCCGCGTCTTCCCGCTTAATGGACATTTTGGCTTTGTCCAAACCGAAGAGAATTTTTGATTTTTCATAAATCATGGTCGCCGGCGTGTTGATATATTTGCCCACCTTCGCTATCGCTCCGGAGGATAAACCCATCTTTTCCGTTGCTTCTTTCTCCGGACTGACTCGGGCGGTAAACCCGACCGCGTTGCCATTGATGTCGTTTATAGGAAACATAATCCGGCCACGAAAACGATCATAAAACCCGGGATTTTTTTCTTTTCGGATGGACAGGCCGGCTAAAAAAATTTCATTTTCGCCGAAACCCTTGCTCTTTAAAAAATTGGTTAAAGTTTCCCAAGCGTCCGGGCTATAGCCGATCTGCCAAGTCTCGATTGTCGCTTCGGTTAAACCGCGCTGTTTTAAATAAGCGCGGGCGGCCGCGGCCACCGGACTATCCAATAATACTTTATGATAAAATTTAGCTGACAGTTCCACAATATCCAATAAAACATTTCTTTTTGAGGTTAAGGCCGGATCAGCGCCTCGCTTTAAAGTCACGCCGGCCTTCTTCGCCAGAAGCCGCAAGACTTCAATAAAAGTCAGCCCCTCAATTTCCATGACAAAAGAAAAAATATCCCCGCCCTTGCCGCAACCGAAACAATGCCAAATTTGCTTTTCCGGGCTGACCATGAAGGACGGCGTTTTCTCCCGATGGAACGGGCAAGTGGCGCGAAAATTAAAACCGGCCGCTTTAAGCGGAATATATTCGCGGATGACTTCCACGATGTCTAACTTAGTTTTTATTTCATCCGAGGGATTAGGCATAGCATTCTTATTGTCATTGCGAGAAGGAGCGTTAGCGACGACGAAGCAATCTCCGGTTAGAAACACTGTGCAAACTAAGAGCTAAAGCTCTCCAAGCAAAATTTATTTTGTTAATCAAAGCTATTTTTTTTTATTTGTTTTTCTTTTTAACCAGAGATTGCCACGCTCCTTTCAGTCGCTCGCAATGACAATGCAAACTTTACCTGAAAAATTTTCTCCACCAACTTTTCTTTTCCAGTCTTTTTCTGGCCGCGTTAAACTGTTTTGGCCTTATCTGGTCCAGAATGTTTTGATCAGTTCCTACATTCGCATTTTGAGTTACGGGTTGTGAGTTGCGAATTACGAGTTCATTTATTCTGGCCATTTCCGCCGCTACCAATTCCCCGTCATATTCCGCGTTATGAGCGCGCGCGCCCGCGTAGCTGGCTTGCTTCTGGTCTAAATGTAAATTTAAAATAACCTGGCCGTTTTGTTCAGCCAAATACAGATGAAATCTTGGATAAAACCCGCGGCCCAACCCGCGGACAAAGCTTTCCTGGCCGGTATTCCTGTCAAGCAAATAGGCATAACCGGCCTGCCGCAATAAGTTAGCGGGCGTTTGACTTAATTGATTATTGTCTAATATTAGCTTCATAATTTTATGGCTCATCCTTACATTTATAATTTTATCATAGTTTAAAAAATTGATTAGGTCAAAGGCGAAAAATTGTGGTAAAATAATAATATAATATAAATACTATGTTTACTATTTATCTCTATACTATCGTCAGTGTGGTGATTGTTTCCCTGCTTTCACTCGTCGGCGTTTTTATCCTAACCGTTAGATGGAAAAATTTAAATAAGCTAACCATTTTCTTGGTAAGCGTGTCCGCCGGAACGCTCTTGGGCGATAGTTTTCTGCATCTTATCCCCGAGGCCGTGGAAAAAAATAATGGCACGAGCATCTGGCTTTGGCTCTTAGCCGGCATCTTATTCTTTTTTATCTTGGAAAAAGTAATTCATTGGCGCCATTGCCACTTGCCGACTACCGATGATCATCCCCATCCTTTCGGTCTAATGAACTTAGTCGGCGACGGCCTGCATAATTTTTTAGACGGCATTATTATTGCCGGCTCATTCTTAGTTGACATAAATTTAGGCCTGGCCACCACTATCGCCGTTATCGCCCATGAAATCCCCCAAGAAATCAGCGACTTCGGCGTTCTGCTTCACGCCGGCTTTAGCCGGGTTAGGGCGCTGATTTTAAATTTATTGTCCGCCAGTTTGGCTATTTTTGGCTCGCTCTTGGCTTTAACTATCGGCGGGAAGCTGGAGAGTTTCACAAATTTTATTATTCCCTTCACGGCCGGCAACTTTATCTACATCGCCACTTCCGACTTATTCCCTGAATTAAAAAAAGACAACAACAAACTACATCAAGCGTTTTTCCAGTTGATCAGCATAATGGCCGGCATCGGCATCATGCTGGCGCTAAAAAAAATCGGCTAATAAATAATTTATGCCACATTTAAGCAACCATTTTTACCGAATTTGGATTTTTGTTATCGGCGTTGTCGCCACTATCGCCTACCGCCTAGTGGTAATCTTAAATCATTACAGCCAATTCTGGGTGGAAGTCGCTTGGTATATTGGCACCATCGGCTTTATCTGGTATTTCGCTCATCGCTTTAATATAGAAAATCGCCGCGACCGGCTGATTGAAAAACTGCGGCTGATTGAAAAAATTGAGGTCAGCCAATCAATTCCTGCTGAAGACAAAACCGCTCTGATTTATGTTTTAAAAAGTTTGGAAACTAGTTTAGCCAAATGGAACTATATCGCCATCTTTATTTTTTCCGGCTTAGCCATGGCCTACGCGATTTACGCAGATTTGTCGGCCATGCTGAAATAAATTATCAAAATAAAATACTTCGGCCAGGACCGAAGTGTTTTATTTATTAAACAATTTAATTCAGCGACAATAGAGTAACGGCAATAACGGCCGTAATTATACCGATGATACCGATAACGGTTAACCTTTCACCAAAAATCAAGAGCCCAATTAAAACCGTGGCTAATAAACTTAAGACCGACCAAATCGCGCCCACGATTGATAGTTGATTCTTCTGTAAAATCGCCGGTAGCCAGGCCAGGGTGCCGAGAATATACATCAGTAAAATATAAACCACCATGATGGCCCGGGGATTGAGCGCGAATTTCTTTGAAAAAAATTCTCCGGCGGCGAAAAATAAACCGGATAAGATCAGCCAAATTAAATAATGGATTGACAATAAAGATTTCATATTTGTAAATTACCCTGCGGCAGAGACCGCGGTGTGAAATTATTATTTAGCAGGAGTCTCTATCTTTTTAAATTTTGCTTTAATAAGTTCAATAAATATCGGCGCTACGGATAATACGATAATGGCCATAATCACTAAAGAAAAATTTTCTTTGACGCCCGGCCAGTTGCCGAAAAAATAACCTAAGAGAGTAAAGCCGAATACCCAGGTAAAGCCACCGGCAATATTATAGTAGATAAACTTTCTGTAATCCATCTTGCCCAGGCCGGCAACGAAAGGAGCAAAAGTTCTGATAATCGGCATAAAGCGCGCTAAAAAAATAGTCTTGCCGCCGTATTTTTCATAAAATTTCCGGGTTCTCTCTATATGTTCCTGATTGATGGGAATCCTCCGATTATTTATTATCGCCTGGCCGAAATACCGCCCCAGCCAATAATTTACCGAGTCGCCTAAAATGGCGGCCAGCCAAAGCAAGAAAAGCAAAACCGCAATATTAAAAGAGCCGATCGCCGAAAAAGTTCCGGCCGCGAAAAGAAGCGAATCGCCGGGCAAGAATGGGGTAAAAACCAAGCCGGTTTCGGCGAAAATGATAACAAACAAAATCGCGTAAGCTAAAGCGCCGTATTGAGCGATGATCTCGCCCAAGTGGATATCAATGTGAAGGATAAAATCAAAGATATTAACAAGGATTTCCATTAGCTAAAAAGGTTATTTTTTTAAATTTTGTTCAATCCGCTTTAATCTGCCGTCCATTTCGTGAATCTCGTGTTTTATTTTATCATTTTCTTTTATTTCCTCTTCCACCTCTTCCTCAGTCTTTTCCACTATCTTCTTTTCTTTTTTCAGCCCGGAAATAATAATCTCATTGCCGATGAAACTAGAAACGAACAAACCCACGGTTAAGAGCAAGGCGGCTCCAGCCAGCATGGACAAAGGGCCGTCCCACCAAGGCAGCTGGGGCAGGCTGGCGCTCATCATGCTGCCGCCGGCTGCGAAAAAAAATCTCATGATGATATAATCCGCCGCATGCCAAACGCCGCGCCAAAAAAGAATTATGCCGGTGCCGCCGATAAAAGCATAAATAATCGGGTAATGGCTTAGCCGGCCGCGCGCCTTATCTTCAAGCCGGTCGCCGAAATTATAAATTTTTTTATAGAACATAAGAGTTAATTAAAATCCATTAATTAGCATTCGTTTGATTATCTTTTTCTATATCAATTAAAACTTTTCTGATAACTTCTGAAAACTTATTCCAATCAATTCTCTTTAGAAAAAACTCTTTGCCAGAACTGGCGAGCGTCATTTCAACAAACTCTCTAAGGCCATCAATTTCCGCTTTAATGCGACGGCCTGACTCGGTCTGTAAAAATGATTTCCTCTGCTGTCTAATATTCTTTGCACCGGATTCTTGGTAGAACGGTTTGGTTAAAAGAGTAATACCTATCATTTTATCTTTTATTTTTTCTACAATAGTCTTTAAATCATCAACGACCTGCGGATCGTCGTAGTAATCAATAAGATATTTTTCTAAATATTTCCAGCCCTCTGTCCAAGCTCTTAATTCTTCTTGATGGGTTGCTTGAAAATTTTCTCTGTCGGGTTGTATCCTGCCCTTCTCTATCAAATGACCCAATTCATGAGAAGCTATAGAAAAAGATATGGCCTCATCAGATTTATCTGGCAAATATAGTTTCCCTTCTTCCCAATCAGCCAGACCCCAATGATAATCATTAAAAAATGGATTCTTTTTAAATCTTTCGGGTGCTTGACTGGAACCGATAATTTTAATACTTGGTTCTTGCTCAGTTTCTATTTTTCTAATTTCTCCAAATCTCATATTTTTTATATGCGGAGGGTGAGAGATTCGAACTCTCGATGCCCTTGCGGACATACATCCTTTCCAGGGATGCGCACTCGACCACTATGCGAACCCTCCGAAACTGTAAAGTTAAATCTATTTCAGCAAATCGTTAATTATACTTCTTAGACCTTTTTCTTGTTTTCCATCAGAACCGGTAAAATCTTCGAACGGATAAGCACCAGGGTAAATATTGCCGTTAATGAAACTGGTAGGCGTGCCGGTAACGCCGGCGCGCTTACCTTCGGCCATCATGTCGACCACCTTACGGCCAAATTTACCGCTAGCTAAGCATTGGTTAAATTTAGCCGCATCCAAACCCAAATCGCTCGCGTCTTGCTTAGATTGCTCCGCGCCTAAACGGCCGGCGATGTTGTCAGCGAACAATTTATCATGCATTTCCCAAAACTTGCCCTGCTCGGCCGCGCACTCGCTGGCTTCGGCCGCTTTAGCCGCTTCAGGATGCCCGGCTAAAGGATAATGCCTAAAAGCAATCGCCACTTTATCGCCAAATTCCCTTTCTACCTGTTTCATGGTCTCCGAAAAACCAGCGCAAAACGGACACTCAAAATCGCTATAGACTATCATCTGAATCGGCGCTGTTAACGACCCAAAAACATGGTCAGCCGCGTCAATCGGACTTACTTTATTCACATTATACTGATCGCCATTTTGCCCCTGATCGCTGGGCGGTAATTTTTTACCCTTAACTATAACTAAACCGGCAGCCAGCGCCAGTATAACCACCGCCATAATTAGAATTGTTTTGTTTTGTTTGAACATAAAAAAATAATTTTTAATTTTCAATTTACAATTTTTAATGAATGATTGAATTATTTAATTTTCAATTGAAAATTATAGCATTAAAAATTGATTGAAAATTAGAAATTGAAAATTTATTATTCTATATTTCTACTTTCTTCTTATGCCACCCTGTCGCCTGCTCGTAATTATGGCCGACACGAAATAAAGTGGCTTCGTCAAATCTTTTACCGATTAATTGCAGACCAACCGGCAGGCCATTATCAAAACCGCCAGGGATAGAAATCGCCGGCAGACCGGCCAAGGACGCGCCGGCAACAAAAATATCTTCCAGATACATCTTTAGCGGGTCTTGAATCTGCTCGCCGATCTTAAAAGCCGCGTGCGGCGCGGTTGGCGTTAATAGGCAATCAACTTCTTCTAAAACTTTATCCATCTCTTGCTTTATCTTAGTGCGCACTTTCTGCGCCTGTAAATAATAAGCGTCATAATAGCCGGCGGATAAGGCGTAGGTGCCGAGCATGATGCGGCGTTTCGCTTCCGATCCAAAGCCCTGACCCCGGCTCTTAGTATAGATACTCATTAAATCGCTTACTCCCTCTCCTTTAGAAGAAGAGGGTTGGGGTGAGGCGCTTAAGCCATATTTTATACCGTCAAACCTGCCTAAATTTGAACTTACTTCGGACGGCGTAATGATGTAATAAACCGGCACGACATACTTAGTATGCGGTAAACTGACTGATTTAAATTTCACGCCTAACTTTTTAAAATCTTCGATTGCCTTTTCCACGGCTTGCGTCACGCCTTTATCCGTGCCGTCAACAAAATATTCTTTAGGCAGGCCGATAGTTAAGCCCTTTATGCCCCCTTTAACAAAGAGGGGTAGGGGGGATTTCACCGTAGTTGCGTCATTCTTATCCACTCCGGCCATAGCTGATAATACAATAGCCGCATCTGCCACGGTCTTAGTCAAAGTCCCTGGCACATCGGTTGAGCTGGTCATGGCGATCAGGCCAAAACGAGAACTTCGGCCATAAGTCGGTTTAAGCCCAACCACCCCGCAAAAACTAGCCGGATATCTAGTTGAGCCGCCCGTGTCCGTGCCTAAGGCGAAAATACACATATCCGCGGCCGCGGCCGCGGCTGAACCGCCGCTTGAACCGCCGGGCGCACGCGTCAAATCCCAAGGATTATGGGTTGGGCCGAAAGCGCTATTTTCCGTTGACGCGCCATGGGCGAATTCATCCAAATTAGTTTTGCCTAAAAGCACGGCGCCGGCTTGCTTTAATTTTTTAATAATCGTCGCGTCATATGGCGCGATATAATTTTCTAAAATTTTTGAAGCGGCCGTGGCGCGTACGCCTCGGGTTAAAATATTATCTTTAGCCAAATACGGAATACCTAATAGTTCACCGGTTTCACCCTTAGCGCGCCGTTCATCGGCGATGTTCGCTTCCACCAAAGCTTCCTTTTTACAGACAGTCAAACACGCCTTGATTTTCCCGTCAACCTCTTTAATCCGCTTTAAACACGCCTTGGTTAATCCAATCGAAGTAATTTCTTTTTTTGCCAGCAAACTACTGGCCTGTTTTATTGTCAGAGTATTTAATTGCATAAAAATTATTCAATCACTCTCTTTACTTTAATAAATCTGCCTTCCTTTTCCGGCGCATCGGCCAAAGCTGCCTCAATTTCTGCCTTATCCCAATCTTCAACTTTATCTTCGCGTAAAACATTTCCCAACCCAGTAACCTGCGCGGTCGGCTCCACGCCCTTAACATCAACCTCTTTAAGTTGATCAATATAACTTAAAACATTGGACAGTTGTCCACCGTATTTTTCTAATTCGGCTTCAGTCAAATCGAGCCGCGCTAATTTAGCAATATGTTGTATTTCTTGTTTAGATAGTAACATAATATAACATGTCAATGACAGTTAAGAAATTAACTTTAAAAATTCCTCTTCATTAATTACTTTCACCCCTAATTTATTCGCCTTGTCCAGCTTACTGCCGGCGTCAGAACCGGCCACCACGAAATCCGTGTTTTTACTGACCGACGAAGAAATATCCCCGCCTAATTCTCTTATCTTATCCTTGGCTTGATCCCTTGTCAATTGGTCTAAGCCGCCGGTCAAAACGAAAGTTTTTCCGGCTAATTTAGCGCTTCCAGTCGTTAATTTTAAACTCTTAACCCTTACTCCGGCCGCCGCTAATCTGGCCAAAAACGCTAAATTAACTTTATCATGAAACCATTCATAGGCGCTCTTAGCCATAATTTCTCCAAAATCATAAAGAGAATTTATTTCAGCCAAACTGGCCTTGGTAATTTTTTCTAAACTGCCGAAATGTTTAGCTAAAGCCAAAGCCGACTCTTCGCCCACATGCCTGATGCCCAGCGCATAAATAAATCTAGGCAACTCCGCGGCTTTTTTGGCCGCGACGGCAGCGACTAAATTTTCCGCGCTCTTTTCGGCAAATCTTTCTAAAGGCAGCAAATCACCCGAGGTTAATTTATAAAAATCGCTCGGGTCGCGCACTAAGCCGACTTTAACCAACTGCTCAATAATTTTCGGGCCCAACCCTTCTATGTCCATGGCATTTTTCGAAGCCCAATGGCTTAAATGGCGTAAATTCATCGCGTAGCAATTTTTATTAACGCAGCGATAAGCCACTTCGCCCTGGACTTTCTCTGCACCGCCAGCGCACATCGGACATTTAAGCGGCGCTTTAATTTCTTTTTCATTACCTACGCGCAAGCCGGGCAAAACTTTTATCACTTTAGGAATTACATCGCCGGCGCGTTCAATAATTACCGTGTCGCCGATCTTTAAACCCAGCCGACCGATTTCATCCAGATTATGCAAAGTCGCCCGACTGACGGTTACGCCGTAAATTTTAACCGGTTTTAGATGCGCCGTGGGCGTTAAAACTCCGGTCCGACCGACCTGCCAAACTACCTCCTCCACCACCGTTGTCGCCTGCTCGGCCGCGAATTTGTAGGCCATAATATATCTCGGGCCCTTGCCGACAATCCCCAGTTTCGGCCATAAATCTAAATCATTAACCACTATCACCACGCCATCGCAATCAAACGGCACCTGGCCGCGCCGCTTTTCCCAGTAGTCATGATATTTAATGGCCTCGTCCAAATTCCGGCAATATTTATTTTGCTTTAAAACTTTAAACCCTAGAGCCCGAGCCACTTCATGCTCTTGTTCATGATAAGCCAAGCCCAAGTCGGTGGCCAAAGAATAAATATGGCAATCCAGTTTGCGCTCGGCCATTAATTTCGCGTCCAATTGCCTGATTGAGCCGGCCGCGGCATTCCGCGGATTAGCCAGAGGCGCTAGGCCTTGCTTTTTATATTGCTTATTCAGATCGGCAAAAACCTGATTAGTCATGATGGCTTCGCCGCGCGCTTCAAACCTACCCTTGTCCAACGCCTCATACAATTTTTTTATTGACTCGTTACTTAAACCAATCTTTTTCAACTCCCCACGATCCGGCCGATATAAACTCAATGGTATGGCTTCAATGGTTTTTAAATTCTGCGTTACCTCTTCGCCGGTAACTCCATCGCCGCGAGTCGCGCCTAAAACAAATTTTCCTCTTTCATAAGTAAGCGCCACGGCTAAACCATCCATTTTTAATTCAGCGTAATAATTAAATTTTTCACCCGGTAAGATTCTAGCCATTCTTTTCTCCCAATCCGTCATATCGTTCGGAGAAAAAGCGTCATAGAGCGATGTCATGAGCGCCGCATGCTTGGTCTTTTTAAATTGCTCTAAGGGCTCGCCGGCCACTCTCTGCGTTGGCGAATCGGGCGTAATAAATTCCGGATAGTCATTTTCCAGCTTTTGCAATTCATTTTTTAAGCTGTCTAGCGCCGCGTCGGAAATCAAGGATTTATCCAAGACATGATAAGCATGGCGATATTTTTCAATCTCCTGTCTTAGTTTTTCTATTCTCTTTTTGACCTGCTGTTTTTCCATATGATCTATTCCACTTCGTATGTACCCTCAACCGATCTTTTAACACCACTAAAACTGCCGATTGATTTAAAAATAACATTAGGAGGAAAACTAGTGTAGCTAACTATATAAGAACTGCCGTTTGCTAAAACACATGACCCCGGAACAGAACATTGTAAAATATCATTTGAATTGCCGCCAGATAAATCAAGATTGTTTTTTCTGGCTTCCCATAAAGCTCGCTCCAGACCGGCCTCGGCGGCGAAAAAGGCGATACTGGAATAGCCGGTTAGCCGATTCATTCTTAGGCCGGCCAAAACCAAATCAGCCGCGGCCAAGGTCACCACTAAAATACTGCTTAAAATTAAGAGCGTTAAAATTAAAATCACGCCCTTTTGATCGTTTTTTATTCGCGCTATTTGCATATTATATTATTGTCATTCCCGCGCAGGCGGGAATCCAGAAATTTCGCTTCTTGTCCAAATATTATTTTATTCATAATATCTTGAAGAAACGGTCATTTGAATCTTCATTTTCTGCTCATGGATTGCCAAGCCAACCGCCTTAGCGTCCATAACCATGGTAACGTACGGCTGGGTGCTATGAAAAGCGTCGATTAGATCGTCGACAACATAAAATTGCAAATTGCTGATGTCAATTTTAGCGGGTGTGACAAAACCGTCATGAATGCCAGTAGCCGAGTCAGCCATTGCCTTAAGGCGATTATTTTCCAGATAATAAACCACGCAATAGTCATATTGATTTTTAAAATAAAGTTTGCTACCGCCAGCCGTAGTATTAAAAACTGTATAAACAGCGATCGGTCTGGGCGCGCTAAACATTGCCTCGCATTCATGATCGCTTTTTTTCGCCATCCTGACTTCTTTGCTGATTTTTTCCATGGCGTATCTGATGTTTTCCTGCACATTCTGGGCACTAACGGCATTCCTTTGGCCGTCGATAACCATCTTAAATATCTGGGTCGCGGCTAAAATCATAAAAGAAAACAAGGTTATGGCCACCAATAACTCAATTAAGCTTGTGCCTTTCTCTTTTTTTATTCGTGACATTAACATTATATTACCGCCAATTATATAAATAAGTTTCCGCCGTATAATCGTGATTCTCTGCGCCATCTCGCCAGCGGATCGTGCATTTAACATCTAATAAATATTCGGCCCCAGCGATCGTTATCTTTTCCACTGTCAGCATGCGCTTAAACATGCTGTCCGTTCCCGCGCCATGCCAATAAAAACCACTGCTATTGTCAATATTTAAAATAGCGGCGATAGCGTCTATTCCGGCTATATCCGCCAGACTGCTACGGCCCCTATAATCAATAACAAACTTGTGCTGGCCACTGACTGGAGCCAAATCTTTATCCCAGGCATTGCCCGGCGTCAGCCAATTTAAATCCCTAATATTTCTAACTAACTCCAAGCCCTCCTGCGCCAAACCGGAAGCAATTAAAATATTTCTATTAATATATTGCGCTTGTATGTTTTGAATTACCAAGGACAAAACGCCCACACTTCCAGGATGCTGATGCCGGAATTATTTTTAATAATTTTAGTCTTCATCAAATTTATCTAATAAGAAATTTAAAGACATATTTTTGTCATTGCGAGGAGCGTAGCGACGAAGCAATCTCTGGTTAGAAACTCTTTACAAGTCTAAGGATAAATCTCTCCAATCCTAATTCAACTTATTAAATAAAGCATTTTCTTTTTTTGTCTTTCTTTCTTACCAGAGATTACTTCGCCCCTTACAGTCGCTCGCAATGACAGTGAACATTTTACTCCGCGTCAATTAAGCCAAAAAAATTCACGGTCACCGCGGTTGTCGAATTATTTATATTTTCCCTTAAATTAATTTGCGCGCTAGTAAAGATAGAGGTGTTAACATAAGTCGTTGGGTCGGGCGGGAAAAAAACAATATCAACCGAATTAACCGGCGCTCCGGCTACCTCTAAGGAGCTAATAGTCACACCGGCTGGCAAATTTTTAGTTTCTATGGCCTCGCCGGAGTTATAAACCTGATTACCATTGGGCGCATCTTTATCAGCAAAAATTATATAATGAGTCGAGTCGGCCAAACTAAAGTGTACGCCCCAGCCGCCTGAAGGCGTGGTAGCGCCGTCATAGGTTTTTGAACCCAGACTGTAATTCTGCGCCAGCCGAATATCCGAGGCCAATTTCTGCGCGGCCATCTTAAGTTCTGACCGTTTATTGGTATTATGATAATTAACCATAAAAACAGCGCTGATTAGAGCAATAATGAAAATACTGACTAATAACTCAACTAAAGTAAAGCCGGCGTTATTGCTTGATATTTTATTTTTATTCTTATCTAACATGGTGATTTTAAATTAGCGCGGTTTAAGCCACGCCAAAGTGAATTTACCCCCGCGAACATTGGGGGTTAGGGGGATTTTCATTTACCCCCTTTAACAAAGGGGGTTAGGGGGATTTATGTTAATTCATTCTATAAAATCATAAAATCCACCCTGCCTACCGGCAGGCAGGCGCCCTTGCGGGCGACCCCTTTATTAAAGGGGTTATCAATTATCATTCCGGCTTGACCTCTTTCCAGCCCGGTAAATTGGCATTTACTCCAACCTGAATGGTAATTTCTGCCCAGTAGCCGTCATTCTTGTCGGTTATTCTTAAGGTTACGCTATTCGATCCGGCCGTGTTGAAAATTACAATCGGCGCTGAAATCGTCGCATTATCTATTGTAGCGTCAGGCGGTACGGTCCAGAGCCAAGCGCAATTAACATCATCGCAAGACACGGCCGTGGCTGGCGCCGCGCTTAGATAAGTTTGGCTGGCATCGGTAAATTGAACTTCTTCTCCTCGACTTGGATTAGCCGGAAACGGCGTAGCGATCGGCCGAGGAAACTCGTGCTTATAAGTAGTAAAGGTCAGAGGCGCGCCATCATCCGCTTCCGGATAAGGAGTGTCTTG
>Ga0076133_116_pt1 | contig 42690 bp, 35 predicted proteins | sample RifGroC2_FD_67719 | JGI IMG/M metagenome (GOLD analysis project Ga0076133, IMG submission 67719) | Parcubacteria bacterium GW2011_GWC2_42_12 | reverse complement strand
AAGTTCAACCACGATTTTTTCTAAAAGTTCGCGCTTGGTTTTAACAATACCCTTAGCCCGCAACACGGCCAGATCAATAAAGCCGGAAATCTCTTTATCAATCTGCTCGGCCACCTTTTCGCTATAATCTCTCTGCTCATGGATCTCCCGGCCCAAAAAGATCATCTCTTCTTTATCGCCGTAAGTGCGCGGTCCGAGCGAATCACTCATGCCATAATCAGTAATTAATTTCCTGGCTAAACCGGTGGCGCGGCGCAGATCGGAAGTGGCGCCGGTGGTAACTTCGCCGAAAATTTCCTGCTCGGTAACGAAGCCGGCTAAGAGCACGGCGATTTCCTCAACATATTCAGTCTTGGAATACATATGCTTATCTTCTAAGGGTAATTTCAAGGTATAGCCGCCGGCCTGGCCGCGGGCAATAATGGAAATTTTCTGCACCGGGTCAATTGAAGAGAGAAAATGAGCGACTAGGGCGTGGCCGGCTTCATGATAAGCCGTAATTTTCTTTTCTTTGTTGGATAAAATCCTTGATTTTCTTTCCGGACCCATCATAACTTTTTCTATGGAAGCGAAGATATCGTCCATGTCAATAATTTTTTTGTTCTTCATGGCGGCTAAGATCGCGGCTTCATTTAAGAGATTAGCTAAATCCGCTCCGGTAAAACCCGGCGTCCTTTCCGCCACTCTTTTTAAGCTTACTTCTTTGCCCAGGGGTTTCTTTTTAACGTGAACTTTTAAAATCGCCTCGCGATCGGCCAAATCCGGCTCGTCCAAAATTACCCGGCGGTCAAAACGGCCGGGCCGAAGCAGCGCGAAATCCAAAACATCCGGCCGATTAGTGGCCGCGATGACGATAACATTAGTATTAGGATCAAAACCGTCCATTTCCACTAAAATCTGGTTTAAAGTCTGTTCCCGTTCATCATGAGAACCGCCCAGGCCGGAGCCGCGCTTCCTGCCCACCGCGTCAATTTCATCAATAAAAATTATGCAGGGCGCGCTTTTTTTGGCTTTACGGAATAAATCCCTGACGCGAGACGCGCCCACGCCGACGAACATCTCCACAAATTCCGAACCGGAGATAGAAAAAAACGGCACATTGGCCTCGCCGGCCACGGCTCTAGCCAAGAGCGTCTTGCCCGTACCCGGACTGCCTAAGAGCAAAACGCCGCGCGGCGTGCGCGCGCCGATTTCGGAAAATTTCCGCGGATTTCTTAAAAACTCCACCACTTCTTTTAATTCTTCCTTGGCCTCCTTAACGCCGGCCACTTCTTTAAAAGTAATCTTATCTTTATATTCCCGGCCCACTTCTTTGGCCTGGGATTGGCCGAACATCATGGCCTTGGAATTCGCGCCCTGAACCGAACGCAGCATGAAATAAATAAACACGCTAATCAGCAAAAAAGGAATTAAAAACGGCAAAATCGCGCCCAGCCAATAGTCCAGGCCTTCGTTTTCCTTAACTTCAACTTTTATGCCGGCGACCTTGGCCGGATCAAGATTAAAATTTTTAATAATTTGCGAAAACGACTCGCCGGCTTCTTTCTTTACCACTTCCACTTTGCCTGCCTGTCCGGCCTGCCTGCCGGTAGGCAAGGTAGGCAGGCCTGGCTTTAAAGTTATCTTCATCTCACTGCCAGTAATGACTATTTTCTCCACTTCCTGATTATTTATTTGAGCCACTAAAGTATCAATACCCACGGTTTCGGCTTTCTGACCATTGCCGCTTAAAATGCTGAAAACCGCGGCGATTAACAAAAAAGTCGTAAAAAATATAAAAAAATTTTTAATTAAATTTTTCATTGGAATGTATAATATTTATTGCTTAATTATGTTAAAATTATATAATATTATGCTTTATTTTGCAACTCCATACATTAAAGTTCTTGCCTCTATATGTTCCCAAAATACTTCTTTTAATTTTATAAGTATTACCATGACTTAATAAGCCAAAATATGAGGCGATAGTCTCTCTCTTGGGGTTTGCCATAATTCTTTTTATTAAACGCCTTCTAGTCGCGGTTCGGATAACCTTATAATCCGGTAAGTTTACCCAACCGAGAAAATCAACGCCCGAAGCCACCGTTTTAATAAAAATCTTATCCGGATGCAATTCAAGTTTTAGCTGACAACGCAAAAATTCTTTAATCCTGACGATTTGCTCTTCTAACCATTCTTTATCTTGCGAGAAAATCACGAAATCGTCCGCGTATCTTATATAATATTTAGCTTTTATCCTGTGCTTAACAAATTGATCAAATTTATCCAAATAGATATTTGCAAAAAGCTGTGATGTCAAATTCCCTAACGGCAAGCCCACGCCAACCTGACCGGACGAAAAACTTTCTATTACCTCCGTTAAAAGTTTTATAATTTCCTTGTCGAGTATATGCTCCTGTAAAATATTTATTAAAATATTGTGATCCACAGTAGCAAAAAATTTTCTAATATCGCCTTTAAGTATCCAGCAAGTTCTGGTATCATTCCGGCTCGCCCGATAAGCAAACTCGCAAAACCTGTTAACCGATTTATGCGTGCCCTTTTCAAGCCGACAGGCATATGAATCGGCAATAAAAGTCTTATCAAAGAATGGATACAAAACTCTATAAATCGCGCGGTGCAATAACCGATCGCGAACACCTGCTTTATGGATATTCCTCGTCTTAGGGTCGGAAACCCGGAAAGCTTGATAACCGCCGTGCCGATAGCTATAATTAAGAAGATCATCATGGAGCGAAATAATATTATCCATTAGATACAAAGAAAATTCTTGCACATCTTTCCGGTTGCGCTTGCCCTTGATAAATTCCCGCCAGGCCTCAAGCAGATTATCTAAAGAAATAATACTGTCATAACTTTCCTTAAATTTTACTTTTTCCTTTCTCATTTTAATTTTTAATCTTGCTTTTATGCTTACCCCCCCCAACGGAATTTTAGCAGGGCCGATTTATCGGTTTTGCAAAAAATAACGGACGCTTACAAATTGTGGCTTAATATTCTGCCGCATTTCCCCAAACTTACCCGTTACTCTTTGGGAGAAAAAATCAATCTTTCATTTATTGAATTAGCGGAGCTTATACTAACGGCCGGCTTCGCTTCAAGGGAGATGAAGTTGCCAATCATTCAAAAAGCCTGCTTAAAGTTGGATGTTCTCAAATTTTTTATGCGGCTGGCCTGGGAATTAAAGGCGATTGACAATAAAAAATTTGCCCCTATTTCTGCTCCATTAGTTGAAGTCGGTAAAATGCTAGGCGGCTGGCAAAAACAGCTTACAAAAAACTCCTCCTATTAGAGGAGGAGAATAAAGACTCTCGCGGACAGGAACGCGGTAGTTCTCGTTCCACTTGTCATCAGGGTGATTCTGGTTGACGTTGACATTACGCTGGTCGCCGTTAACATTAAGAATCGCGTACCAAAACTGGCTCACAACTATTCAGCCAACCATCTATGCCACTGCCCTTTGAATACTCTCGGGGCTGTATCTTATTCGGGGCCTTAAGCCCGCCAGTTGGCTGAACCGAGTTTCTTTATTTTTGAAAACCGCTAAATATAACTTCTAGTTTAGCGATTTAGAGTTCAACCGCCCAAAGCCTTAACCTTGGACTGTTTCGTTTACTATCCAAGGTTATTCTATCTGAAATTTTCTAAAAAAACAATACGCTATAAACCTGTTCAAAGTCTGCCATAAATAAAAGAGAGCCAAGGATCAAAAAACCGGCAAAGGTCTAAGGATCCAAGGCTCCAAGCGCTTACTCGCGGACAGGAACGCGGTAGTGCCCGCGCCACTGGCCAACAGGGTGAGCCTGGCGGACGTCGACATCACGCTGGACGCCGTTAACAGTAAGAATCGCGTACCAAAACCGGCCAACGGCGTCCAGCCACACATCCAGGATCGGAGCTTCGCATTGCTCTTTAGGGAATTTTGCCCCGAGAGCAAAGAACTCGGTTGGAGGCAAAATCTTCGGGAAGTTGTAAATCTCCTCCGTCGTTCTGACCCGCCCCAGCGGAATGAACCGCGCTCTGCAATCAACCGGTTGAATGATCAGCGGGATCTTCTCCGGTGTTTCAGCCAAGCCCCACTTCACCGGGCAATTCAAGGCGTCAATCGCCTCTTTGGCCGACTGGGCGTTGCCGGTAACATGAAAAACTTTCCCGGTAGGCGTTGTAGTGACTTTGGGCACGACGACGATGTCGTCGTCGCTGATCGCCGCCTGCAAAGCAAGCGACACCCTGGCTGCCGGCCGTTGCCGTTCGTTAACAGCCTCCATGACGTGGCCAAACTGGCTAAGCAAAGCCGCTTGTTCATCCAATGTGTAATCAAACTTTTGTTTTAATGTGCTATTACTCATAACTCTTTTCCTGTTGTCTTTTTGTTTTTCTATTAACTCAAACCCTAACTACTCATCAGGGTTTCTAACCTCGGAATTGAGGGTAGAAGACGGTAGGTCTAATTAACCTAATATCTTCTAATCTCAAAAGTGGTTGATTTTCCATTATACTCTTTTTACCGCTCCTGTCAAGCTAAAATTTAATATTTTAGCTAATTTTAAACAACTGCTGATCAACTGCGTAAATGTTAAGAACGCCCAAACTAAATTCGGGCGTTCTTAACATCTATTTTTCACTACATTCTATTATTTACTAGTTTCTTTCTTCTTTTTCTCCGGTTTTTCTTTTTTTGCCAGACCTGCCTTTATCCCGAGCTCGGGCCGAGGGGAGCTAACCACAGGGGCTGGCTCAGAGATTTTTTCTTTTTTTACTTTTTTAATCTTAGCTTTGCCGACCCCTTCAATTTTTTCCACCACGACTTTTTTTACCTTGCCTGCTTTTTCTTTTGACTCCGCCTTGACTTCGAACTTAGGCTGGACAGAATCGACCGGATCTAAGGCCACCGGACCGACCGAGGCGGTTTCCGCTTTTTTAGTTTCAGCCGAAACTGCCAAACCTAAACGATGATCCTTGGGCTCAATAGAGACCACGGTAAATTCCTTCTTCCCGCCGATTTTATAAACCTCGTTAATCTTTTGGCCAGGCGTCAGGCCAAGCTGGCTGATATGCGATAGGCCATGGATGTCTTTATCCAATTCCACGAACAAGCCAAAAGGGTTAATTTTAAGAATCGTGCCGGTAACCGCCTGCCCGACTTTATATTTACTTTCCACGTCATGCCAAGGATCGGTTAAGAGCTTTTTGGCCGATAAAAATATTTTTGAGCCCTCAATGGAAATAATTTCCGCTCTTACCCTGTCGCCGACTTTAAATAAGTCCGCAGGGTCTTCAATCCTTTGCCAAGCTAGCTCGCTGATATGAATTAGGCCTTCTAAGTTTTCGCCGAAGCTTAAAAAGACGCCAAAATCCGTTAAAGCGGTAATAGAACCTTCAACCACGCTGCCGACTTTATATTTAGAGATGATGTCTTTCTGCTTTTCTTGCCAGGCCTCTTTTTCGCTAACCACTAATTTTTCATCCTTTTCATCCAAGGTCATAACTTTTATTTCAAAATCAGCGCCGATAAAAGATCTTAGCTTATCTAAAATCTTGCCTTTATCGCCGCCATTAACCCTGGGATAATTTTCCGGCGCCAGCTGCGAAACCGGTAAAAACCCCTGAATCTGAGCGAAACTCACGAGCAATCCCCCCTTGTTAACATCATTAACTTTAACTTTCAAAATTTTTCTGTTGGCAAAAGCGTCGACTAAGGTGCTCCAGGCCTTTTGCTGGCCCGCGCTCCTAAATGATAACTCCAACTCGCCGTTTTCGTTTTCTTCTTCAATAATAGTGGCATCAACTTCATCGCCCGGCTTTAAATGAGCGTATTCATCGGCTTCAAAATAAAGCTCGCGGCCGCGAACCACGCCGGTGGTTATGCCGTCAATATCCAATTTAACTTCCGCCTTAGACGCGGCTAAAACCGTGCCTTTGACAATATCCCCGACTAAGGGAATCTTTAAATTCTCTTTGTCCAAAAGTTTTTGAAAATTATCTCGGCTGGCCTGGTCAGCCAGCGAATCATTAGTTATTTCGTCTGTCATAAATAAAAAAAATCTTCTAACCTCTCTCAAGAGAGAAGTCCTCTAGCCACCTTATGCTAAAGGTTAAATTATAGGTGTTTATTTACCCTCGTTAAATCCCAAGCAAAATTAGGGCACAAAGCGCATTTAACGGGGTGAATTGTTTTGTCATTATACACTAAAGATTAAAAAAAGCAAGAGCCGCCATTTTCCTTAATCTGTTATTAAACTAGCTTCAATTTGCTCTAAATATTTTGCGCAAAAATTTTTTTCTTCTTTCGTACCTACCAACTCAAAGACTAATTTCGCGCTATTTAACAAAATAACCGTCTTCCCGTCATCAGATGATAATTTCTTAGCCCGACTGGCATTTATATAATAATGCCTTATTTCACATTTCTTCTGCCCGTCCTCTTCCATAAAAAAACTAAAATTCCTGGCGCCGATCGTTTTAAATCCCGGGGGCAGTCTAAATTCATAATCCAAAATCACATTATCAATAACTAAGCCATCGCTGTCTTCATCAATGATGTAAGGTGAAATCTGATGCACAACTTGCGAACTAATCCAATTCGAGCTTTCCTCTCTAATCATAAAATACCAAATCACAAAAATATTGGCGAAAGTGGCAATAAATAATATGGCAATTTTATTAAAATAATTTGATTCGTACATACTAATATTATTTTATCTTGTTTGCCAGTTTTAAGCAAATTTAAAAGACAACCCCAAGCGGGATCGTCTTTTCGTAATTGCTCTTTTATCTAAAACTCTTTATTGCGTCGGCGCGCAATTAGCGGCCGCGGCGCTATTATCGGCAGAGCCGGCGCCAAAGCCGGCCGCTGGAGCGGCGCTTGACAACTGCTTAGCGCATTCGGCCGGCACGTTATTGAAAGCCGCGCAAATGCCGGCTAAGTAGCTGGCCGCATCTCTGCCGGCGCTGGATTGAACCCCGTTAATCACTAAAGTCGGGCTGCCGCCAACGCCATAGCCATTGCTAAGGTCGGAATCTGCTTTATAATAACCTTTAGCTTTGGCCGCCACGCAACTGATTAATTTTTTCGCGTCAACTTTGGCTTGAACGACGCATTTACCGCTGTCGCCTTCAATAACGAAACAGCTTAAATAATTATTGTATTTAGCGGCCTGCTCTTCTCTGATACAAACCTGATTATAGGTTTCTTGCTCTTCTTTGTCGCCGTGCATAAAATAATGGACGAATCTGATTTTAGCGTCAACCTTATCGCCTAGCGCCTCGATGGCCGGAAGCAAACCTTTTTCCGCCTGTAAACCGTAAGGGCAATGGGTCATAACGAATAATTCAACTTTCGGTTTGTCGGTTTTAGGCGCATTAGCGGCCGGAGCGGCTTCACCGCTGGCTGCTGGAGCAGTGGCTTGAGCCGCCTTCTCCTCGGCAAACTTCGCCATATCAAGGCCGCTCTGAAAAAATTTAGATCCATCCTTAGACATGTAGGAAGTATAGTCCTGGCCGCCAACATCCAGACTGATATTAAAAACATCGCCTTCATCAGTAACATTTTTAACCGTAGCCGTGGTGCCAGGCGGCAATAGATTATCATTGATAAATTTTTCCGCCACGACCTTGGCCTCTTCCGAACCGAGAATTTTCTTAGCGCTGATGCCATTTTTAGCCAAGGGAATGGTACAACCGCTGACCAGCAAAGCTAATAACAAACTTAGAATTATCACTTTTCCGCCCTTGGTAAAAATTTTTGGGCAAATCATAAATTATTTTTATTAATTTTTAAAATAGTATTAAATAAGTTCTTGTCTATACAGATTAGCAAATTATCTTTTACAAGTCAAAAAACGGCTAAATTAAAACGCCTCTGCTTTTGACACTTAGGCAATCTTCCTTTAAAATTAACTTATATGAAACAATCTCAACTTTTCACTAAAACTGAACGCTTTGCTCCGAAAGACGAGGAAACAAAGAATGCCCAACTTCTAACCAGGGCTGGTTTTATAGAAAAACTTATGGCTGGAGTCTATAATTACCTGCCCCTGGGGCTCCTGACTCTGCGCAAAATTGAACAGGTGGTGCGCGAAGAAATGAATCGAATCGGCGGGCAGGAAATCTTAATGCCCATGTTGCATCCTAAAGAAAACTGGGAAAAAACCCAGGGTTGGAATAATATTGATGTGCTTTTTAAGATTAAAAGCCGGACGGAAAAAGAATACGCCCTGGGACAAAGCGAAGAAGAAGTGGTTACTCCGTTAGTCATGCGCCGAGCGCGCAACGAAAAAAATCTACCGCTAGCGGTTTACCAGATCCATTGGAAATTCCGCGACGAATTAAGAGCCAAATCCGGGCTCTTAAGAGGCAAAGAATTTTTCATGAAGGATATGTATAGTTTTCACGCTGACCAAGCGGACTTTGATAAATTTTACGAAATTGCCAAGACGGCTTATTTAAAAATCTTTAAACGGCTGGGCCTGGTCGCTAAAGTAACCGAGGCCTCGGGCGGAAGCTTCAGCCAGAAAATTTCTTATGAATTCATGGTGCTGACCGACGCGGGCGAAGATGATATTCTATATTGCGATAAATGCGTCTTCTGTGTTAATCGGGAAATCGCCCCCTCGACAAGCTCGGGGCGGGCAAAAGAAAATGAAACTTGCCCTAAGTGCAAACAGGGTAAATTAAATCGCGCCAAAGCGTCCGAGGTGGGTAATGTTTTTGACTTAGGCCAAAAATACGGTAAAGATTTTGATCTGGGCTTTACGGCTCGAGACGGGACTAAAAAATTTCCGATCATGGGTTGCTATGGCATTGGCATCTCCCGGCTGATGGGCGTGATCGTGGAAAAAATACACGACGATAAGGGTATTGTTTGGCCCGAAGCTATTACCCCGTTCAAAATCCATCTCTTATCTTTAGGACAAAATGAACGGGCGGAAAAAATCTATGATAATTTAATTAAAAATAACATTGAAGTCCTGTATGACGATAGAAATATAAGCGCCGGTGAAAAATTCGCTGACGCAGATCTAATCGGCCTGCCCTATCGGCTAGTGGTCAGTGAAAAATCTTTAAAAGCCGGCGGGGTGGAATTAAAGAGGAGAAGTGAAAGTAAAAGTAAGGTTATAAAAGAAAAGGATATTATAAAAAATCTAAAATAAATTACATACATAAAAACGAGGCTACAAGGTCTCGTTTTTATATATGTAAAAATATCTTACTTAAATACTTGCGCTGTAAAAACTTCCATTTCCGTATCTTTATCTTTATAACAATCCGGCGGCAGGCCGGCTTTCTGCCAGCAGAGCTGGCTTAAGAATTCTTCTAGCGTCCAACCGGTTTCGGTAGCGACTTGGGGCAGAAACACGCCACGATTTCTCCCCTGCCCTAAAATCACGCCATGCTTGCCTAACTCAATCTTACGCCAATCACTAATCGTCTCCGGCTTTGATAAAACGCTAATTTCATATTCCAATTTATTCAATTCGTCTTTGCTTACCGGCTCAAAACGCCCGTCTTCGCTACAAGCCGCTACGGCCATTTCCCTAACTACCTGCCAAAGCGGATCGCTCGACGGCACAATCTGGCCGATACAGCCGCGTAGTTGGCTATTTTTATTTAAAGTCACGAAAGCGCCATGTTTTTGATTTAATCTTTCATCGCTAACACTAAATTCCGGCACACGACCAGTCTTTACAAAACTTTCCACCGTTTCTTTGGCAATTTTCAATAATATTTTTTGCTCTTCATTATTTAACTCGCCAGTTGCCGTTGCCGCGGTCAAAGTGGCATTTTCATTTGTATTTGTATTTGCATTTTCCTTCTTACTTCTAACTTCTAACTTCTTACTTAAAAAAGCGACCGCTCCATACCCTACCACCTGACTTTTATCACCAATTAACACATCTCCACTGTTGGCGTATTTCAAAATTTCAATCTGGTCCCAACCGGCCAGTTTAGATAATTCCATCACGGTTTTCACCGCGTCAATGCCGCATAAAACGGTTTGCTCATTAGCATAGCCAGCGTTTTCCACCTCTGTTGCATATTTTTCCAGCTCTACTACATCCCCGCTCTTTATTTTTTCTAAAGTTCCTTGATCAATTTTATTAGCATCTTCAAATTTAGGGTAATGCGACATGTCCGTAGAAATCACTACCAAATCGTCTTCACCTAAATTATCTTTTAAGGCCTTAGCTAACTTTTTATAACTGCCGTCATCTTTGTTGCCAAATTCAATCGGCACGATTTTAAAGCCCGGCTCGAGCACGGTTTGTAAAAATGGCAATTGCACTTCAAGATTATGATCGACTTGATGCACCTCTCCGTTATATTTTATTGCCTGGTCAGCTTTGACCAGCTTATCAGCCAGTACTTTATCAACCGCCACCTGACCCAGCGCCGTTTGCCAAAAATTATTATCATCAATGGCTACGCCGTCAAAATAAGCTTTATGCGAATTACTGACAATTACGACCGTATTAATTTTCCGGCCTTGAAGCTGTTTAAAAGCATAGGTAGCTACCGTTCCACTATAATCGTAGCCCGCGTGCGGCACAATGATAGCTTTAATTTGGCCGATAACACTCTGCTCCGGCGCCTGATTTAAGAATTTCTCAATCTTTTCCGAAATCGCCCCGGGCTTGCTCGGATAGAACTGCCCGGCCACGGCCGGTTGTCTAATTTTTTTTGGCATATCATTATTTGCCTGTTCACTTGAACAGGCGGTTAAAAACATTAGAACCACAAACAAAATAATTATTTTATTCATGTTTATAATTTACTATCGTCATTGCGAGGAGGAGCGACAGCGACGACGCGGCAACCCCTGGTTAGAAAACGCTTTGCCAATCTAAAAATAAATTATTTAAGCAAGATTTATTTTGTTAATCTATGTTCTTTTCTTTTTATTGTTATTCTTGCTTGCCAGAGATTGCTTCGCTCCCTCCAGTCGCTCGCAATGACAAACAAAAATTTATAATTTATATCAATTCCAATATCTTCAATTCCAGCTCCCCGCTCGCGCTGTCCCAAACCGCAAACGACGCTTTGGTAAACACCCCGCCCAGAGTTCCCGGGTTAGCTGTAATCAAGCCGTCTTTTTCTTCAATCCAAGGATCATGAGTATGGCCATAAAAAACTATCTGACACGGCTTAATTGCTAAAACGTTTTTAATATACCAGGGCTCATGGCATAAGCCGACACTTTTACCGTCTATCTCCGTAACGCCGAACCGACCCAGATATTTGATATTATTATATCGCTTGACTTCGTTCGCTTCGTATATTTCTAAGTTGCCGCGCACCAAATAAATTGTTTTAAAATTTTTTGCCAGATAGGCCAAAGTCTGGCTGTTAACCACATCGCCCGGACAAATAGCATTATCAATTGCTTGTCCCCTACCCCAATTCAAACATTTTTCCAGATTGACTAAGTTGTCATGGATATCGGAAATAATTAAAAATTTCATATATTATACTACAAAATATCTTATACGAGCAGCCGCTTAAGGGCAGTGATTTTTGAAGCGAGGACTGTTTGAGGCCGGTACTCCGAGCCGAGTTCCGCAGCGAGAAAATCGCTACCCTTAAGCGACTGCGAGATCTAATTAATCGTCGCCCAAATTTCGTAAATCATGCCCAAAATAAATAACAGCGATAAAAAATAGGCCAAGGGCTTGGTTAATTTATTATTGATAACCGAAACCTTTTCCGGTTTAACCTTAATTTTTAATATCAGCCAAATTAAAATCAAGCCGGACAAACCACCGGCAACCGCGCCGCTAAAACTGATAACTCTAATTAAATCAGTCCAACCAATTAAATACAAAAAATAAGGCACAAAACCGGCTAAAAACCAGGCTAATTTATTATTTAATTTAAAATCCCACTCAAAAATCTCTTCCGTGGCTTGCGCGATTACTATATACGAAGTAATAATGGCCAACAAACCAAAAATCAAAGCCAAAGTAATAACCCCATCGTTTAAAATCAAACCTAAACTGGCCAAAGTATCTGGCGAAATTTCTGCGCCGACAATGCCTAAAACTACCAGGACAAAAAACAGCATTAAACCGGCGGCAAGGAAAGTCCCCCAACCAATTGCGCTCTTAATTTTATCTTTTTCAAATGACAAAAGGCGGCAAACTTCCGGAATGGCCGCGCCGCCGCTCACGGCAAAAAATATCGGCCCGTAAGGCAAAAAAATGCTTCGCCAATCCACCAGATGATAATTGGCCAGCTGAATATGCCCAAAACCGCGCCAAGCGATCAAGCCAATGACTACAACTAAAAAAGCGGTTAAAATTAATTCTACGCCGGCAATCATCTTAATGTCAAAAAACGCGATTAAAGAAACAAAAGCAAATAAAATTGTTGAGTAAAGAAAAATACTGCCGCCTAAATAGGGATTTATTAATTGATGCAAAAAAAGCCCACCCACGATAAGATAGGCCAAAATTGAGCCATACGCGCCGATTACCTCAACCAAAAAAGCGAATTTCTTGCTTCTTTTATTAATATATTTTTCTACAAAACCCGGTAGCCGATGCTTATCATTGGTTGATAAAACCGCTTCGGCAAAAAGCAGATGCAAAAAATATTGGATTATGGCCAGACCGATCATGTAAATGAATAACGGCATAATCCCGGCTTGATTTATGACAAAGGGCAGGGCGAAAAGACCCACGCCGATAACCGTACCCATTAATGTCGCGATTGCTAAGAGATAGTTTTTTGACATAAAATTAAATTGTCATTCCTGCCCACCTTGCAAGCAAGATATTGCGGGCGTGGCATTCCCACTTTTAATTATAGCTTAAACAATGGCTAATTACCAAAAAGGCGTAATAAAAAAAGCGCGCCACATTGAGCAGCGCGCTTGGCGTTAATGGTTGCGGAGGGTGAATCGCCACCCTAGGTAGCGGGCATTACTGCCGTTTCGGAGACAAAAGAGCGATTACCACTCGCCGGAGTTGCTGCTGATACAACTGACAGTACGGTACGAATTCGTCTCCCAGTTTCACTAAGTTAGTGTGATCTCCTGGCTTGAAAAAGTGGCAGATCTCACCTAACCTGCCTTTAACTTTCACACGATCTTCATCATCCTGGACATAGAAATAACGATATTCTACATCCAAGTAATGTAGACTGGGCGGTGCTGGAAGTAGGGACCACTTTGGTCGAGGTGTCCAACTGTTATCAAAGAAGAAATGGCGTTCGCAGAGCCAACTGAAAGAAACCTTAATTCTCCTGCTAGCCAACGCCATACATTCTTTGACCTTCCCTCGAAATACCCAATCAATCGTCTTCATCTGAAATTGCCCCCCGATAAATTCATCATTCAGCTTTTTTTCTAATTCCCCGGGGTCCCAATAGTAGAGATGCATCTTATGTCCTTTCGCTTTAGAACCTGCTCGCCATTAGCCAGCCGGTTCGAATTGTTTGTGCCGGGCTCTTCGCCGCAGCGAAAATTGTTCCTAATTAAAAAGAGCGTTGTGCCCTCCTAAATTATCTAAACATTATCACAGAGCCGAATTTATATCAATCGCCATAAAAAACACCCCGCAATATGCGGGGCTGTTTTTTGTTTAACCGGTCTATTTTCGCAAATTTATTTCATAATTTATCTGCTCAATCTTTCGTAAATGCCCCTTGGCTTGATCGTACTTAGTCCTTAAATAGCTTCTCATATCAAATTCCACGAGCTCGGCCATAATATCATCGGCAATCTGATGAATCTTTTTTACTTCCTTAAACTTGCCGTCAGTGGCCATTTTTATGGCCCGACGGACTAATTCGCCGATTAAATCGCTTATGCCGCCAAGGTAGCTTTCATAATCTAACTGTACTTCTTTAATTTTATCAATTTTCTTGCCGGTCATCACTAACCAAAACATTTTGGCTTCAACATACTCCTCTACCGCCGCTTTATATGAACCCTCTTCCGCCAAACGAACTAAACTAAATTTATTTTCTAAACTTACCCGCTTCATCCAGATCATCGCGCTGCAAAGAAAAAATCGCCTTTTTAGCGTCATGCAAAACCGCGTTAGATAAACTGATAATCTGCCGGCATTCGCCGGCATGATTGTCAAACTCTTTTTTCAATTGCTCAATAAATTTTTTGTTAATCATATATGGCTTTAAATGGTTTCTTCTGGTCTTAATTCTTCTTTTGCTCGTTTCATCCTTAACCGAATCCGCTCTAAAGCATCTTCCTCAGACATCCAATTTCCTGAAGGTTCCGCTGATACCTGCTCTAATTGTGCTTTGCAAAAATCGGCGAACTCCTGAAGTACTACTTCTTTTGTTCGCGGCGTTTCTATGCCTTTTTCAGGTGTTGACATAAAATTTATTGTTATTTAATAAAAATAGTTCGTAATTCATTATTCAATTGCTATATCTATTCCGACACTCTAAAGACTTCTTCCACGCTGGTAATTCCGTCCAAAGCCTTTAGTAATCCGTCTTGCGCCATGGTAACCATGCCATTTTTCCTAGCATTATCGCGCATGTCATATTCGCTGGACTGGCCGCTTAAAATTAATTTTTGCATCTCCTCATTCATGGTTAAAACTTCATAAACGCCGATTCTACCCCTAAAACCCAAGCCCTGGCAGGCCTCGCAGCCAGAACCAGCGAAAAATTTTAAATTATTAAAATCAATGCCTTTTTTATCCGGCTCGGCCAGCTCGTTGAGTAGTGCCTTAACCCGCTCCAGAACATCACTCTCTAATTTAATTTCCTGCTTACATTTTTCACAAATTTTCCTAACCAATCTTTGGCCGATCATGGCGTTTAAGGCCGGGGCTAATAAATATGGTTTAGCTCCCATGGACAGGAATCTCGGAATAGCTCCGGCCGCGTCGTTAGTATGAGTAGTGGAAAGAACCAAATGGCCGGTCAAAGACGCCTGAATGGCGATCTCGGCTGTTTCTAAATCACGAATTTCGCCGACCATGATAATATCCGGGTCCTGGCGCACGATAGAGCGCAGCCCTTTGGCAAAAGTATAATTGGCGCTGGTTTGCGACTGATTAACGCCCGCCAGTTGATATTCAATCGGGTCTTCAATGGTAATAATTTTTGTTTCCTGATTATTTAGTTTTTTTAAGACCGCGTAAAGAGTCGTGGTCTTACCCGAACCGGTCGGTCCGGTGGCGATAATCATGCCGTTAGGCCGCTCCACCTCTATCTTTAACTGTTCAAAAGCTCGGCCGCGCATGCCTAAATCTTTAAATTCCAGGCCAACCGAGCTTGATCTTAATAATCTCATAACCACGCTTTCACCGAAATTAGTCGGTAGAAATGATGCTCTGATATCAACCCGATCGTTCTTCATGTAGATTGAAAACCGGCCGTCTTGCGGCTTATCAATAACGTTTATTTTTACTCCGGTTAAAAGTTTCAAGCGTGAAATTATTTTTCCCCAAGCCGATTTGTCTATCGCGGCCGCGTCATGCAAAACTCCGTCAATCCTAAATCTAACCTTAATGGCTTCTTCCCCGGCTTCGATGTGAATATCGGACGAATTGGATTTTATGGACGCCGCCGTAATCATGGTCACGACTTCCGTAATTGGCGCTTTATTTATTTCCGCCTGCAAGTCTTTCAGACTGGAAAATTTTTCTCCATATTTATTTAAATCTTCCTCGGTAATTTTTATGCCTCTGGTAACTTCCCTAACCTTAGGTATGGTTTTATACATATCCAAGCCATAATTAAAACTATTGGCCGTAACCAAGTAAACCTTCGCGTCAGAAAAATATTTCTCCTTAAGCTCGCGCGCTTGCGCCTCTACCGCCGAATTGGCCGGTTCTAAACTGGCTAAGCGGATGCTCTGGCCGTCATAATAAAAGCATAAAACACCTAACTCCCTGGCTTTAGTTTCATCAATCAAAACCAAAGCTTCGGGACTCAAAGGAAAACCGACTAAATCAACATAAGGCCAGCCATTGGCCTCGGCTCTTTGCTTAGTCAGCCGTTCCAGTTCTTTAATTTTCAGTTGTTTTTGCTTAACCGCGAATTTTGCCGCCGCGCTTTCCTCATCGCCCGATTGCCCGGCCGCGTCGCCGAATAAATCCGTGATTGATTGGTTAGTGGACATAAATTCTCTATTGTCATTGCGAACCGCGCTTGTACGGAAGCGCGGCGTGGCAATCTCATTTTCTTTTTATATTTGTATTATAGCAAAAAAATCATTATTTTAACATTAACATGCGGAATGTCTCAATAAAAGCATAAAACATCTTTTAATTTTCTAAAGCGTCTTTAATAAGAGCTGATCCCTTTTTAAAAAAATTTCCGCTATTTTTAGCGTCCGCAATTGACTTACGCAAAATTTCCGCGTTGCGCAAGGCCAAACCGTTGATATCCCTTAACCTTATTTTTTGATTTAAAAATTTATCAGTAGATTTCATAACATTCATAATCACAATTCAAAAACATTGCATTAATACTTTATTTACCTCTAAAATTAGCTAAAAAAAATATTATTATAGTAATTTAATTGATTTTAAATTAAATATATGCTATTAATACAGTTAGTTGTAGAGCTATCTGACATCAATTGCAGAATCCTGCCTCACGGCAGGATTTTTTGCTGGTTTTAATTCTATTCTTAAAAGTTCATTTCGAAAATCAACAATATCAAAATATAAAACGAAACTAGAACCTTTATTTAAAAATAACCGGCCTTTTAATTATTAAATCCTGCTCCGGTTCATCAGACATCAAATTTTTTATAACTTTTTCCGCCACCTCATCAACTTGCATATACTCCTTAATATCGTCCGGATATTTTTCTTTATAAATATTTGTTTGAATTCCGCCCGGATAGACGGCGTATATTTTTATATCGGAATTAGTGATTTCTTTTCTAATTGACTCGGTTAATCCTCTAATCGCAAATTTAGACGAGACATAAGCGGAGAGCAGGGGTTTACCTTCAAGCCCGGCAGTAGAATTTATATTGATAATCAAACCCTGGCCCTGTTTTTTCATCTGCCGCAAAGCGATCTGACAGCCGTAAAAATAGCCGAAAAAATTTACATCAAAAAGATAACGCAGTTTTTTTATACTAACCTCTTCAACCACGCTGGGAGTAATTTGAATTCCCGCATTATTAATCCAAATATCAATCGCTCCATATTTTTCAAGAACATATTTAGCCAAATTTGATAAATTATCATAAACGGTCACATCGGCCAAAAAATAATCAATCAATAATTCTTTGGCGACATTTTTCAAATCTTCCTCTTTTTCGCTGGAAATAATTACTCGACAATCTTTTTTTACAAACAGCGAGGCCAAAGACTTACCCAAACCCTGGCTGCCCCCGGTGATAACTACAACATTATTTTTTATCAACATATATTTAGACGGCTACAAATAATGAACAAAGTTAGAATCTACTTTCCCCTCTTCACCCTAATCAATCCTGAAGTAGTAATAACCTCCATCCACTTTTTCTCTAATTCATCCAAAAATAAATTCATGCCTAAGGAGTTAAGGTGGTATTTTTCCGCTTCTTTGCGATGCTCTTCCGCCATATGCATGCCGATAATCGTACCGATGCCGGCTTGAGCCATTTTCTCGTAAATTTCCTTAGAGCCGCTGGTGCCGCCGGTAAATTCGCTGACCACAATTTTACCGCAGCTATTTTCCGGCGAACCGGTAAAAATTTTTGGTCCGGCATTGTATTCTATGGCCGCCTTAAATTCAGGAATTTCTTTAAGCATCTCAACCGCTTCGCCCACGGTTTCCGGATTATCTTTTTTAATTTTTTTTATTAGAAAACTCGCGCCCAGATTATCGGCCGGCGTATGCACGCACATATAATCCAAACCTAAAATTCTGGCCATATCTACCGCACGGTTATGATTCTGCGGTGAAACACCCCTGGCCACTTCGGCGATTCTCGGTTTAATTACCGACTCGGCAATATTAATCGGCACGCCGTAATCGGCTAAAACCTGGGCTTGCAAATCCATGACGCTATGTAAATCGGCTAAAGCCTTGCCTTCCGGATGATGCGCGATAACTAAATCAACGCCCAGTTTTTCCGCTAACAGCAATTCCGCGCCTTCCATATCTATACCAACCAAGGCTTTTTTAATTTGCCCTTTTTTCAAATCAACTAAAATTCTGGAATCGCTATAGGGATTGGCTAATTTCTCTAAATCGAATTCGGTCTTTTCGGTGGGGTTCATTTTGTCATATTTCTCTTTAGCGCGCGCCAAATACTTTTTAACCTTTTCCGCGCCTCGTAAATCGGCCTTCATGCCCATAGCTACGGCTAAATCGTAAATCTGTTTTGTTGTCATATGGTTCATATTCTGTCATTGCGAGGAGCCCGTAATCGGGCGACGAAGCAATCTCTGGTTAACATCCGAGTACCTGAGATTGCTTCGCTCCTCTCGGTCGCTCACAATAACATTCAAATTTATAAATTATTATTTTTATTATGAATTCATATCTCTCAAAGCTCTTATCCTTTCTTCAACCGGCGGATGCGTCATAAACAGGCGGGTAAAAAAACCGATTTTATGCGTTTCATCTTCTTTAAACGGCGAAACAATATATAGGTGCGCCGTAGCTCGATTAGCCGCTTCTAATGGCTCGCGATCAGCCGAAATTTTTTCAAGCGCCCTGGCTAAACCGTCCGGATAGCGAGTTAAAAGCGCGCCGCCGGCATCAGCTAAAAACTCGCGCTTGCGGGAAATCGCGAATTGCATTAAATAGGCGAAGAGCGGCGCCAAAATTGATAGAATAATCGCCGCGATCATTAAAATCAAACCCAACTGACCGCCGCCTTTATTATCGCCTCTTCTGTGGCCGCCAAAAAATGACCATCTTCTAAACCAATCGGCCAATAATACTATCATGCCCACCATAACCGTCACCAAAGTAGCTAATAAGATATCACGATTGCCTATATGCGATAGCTCGTGGGCGATGACGCCTTCCAGTTCGGACTTTTCCAATTTTGAGAGTAGCCCGGCGGTCACAGCCACCACCGCGTGCTTAGGATCGCGGCCGGTAGCAAAAGCGTTCGGCGCCGTATCATTAATAATATATATCTTTGGCGTGGGCAGACCGGCCGTAATGCAGAGATTTTCCACGATATGATAGAGCTCGCGATTGCTGTCATGATCTATTTCCCGCGCGCCGCTCATGGCTAAAACCATCTTATCGCTCCACCAGTAACTTACGAAGCTGGCAACAACACTAAAAATTACGGCGAAATAAAGAATCGCCTGATCGTCCATGGCGTAGCTAAAAACATAGCCAATTACAATGATGGCGATAAAAAAGACGGAAAATAACAACCAGGTTTTTCTCCGGTTGGAATCAATTTGAGTATATAAAGTCATATAAATTCTATAACTTTACATTCACTACTTCTCTCTCGGACGCGTCTTCAACGCCGTAAAATTCTCGTGATTTAAAACTTAATAAGCCGGCCAAAAAATTGGTCGGGAAAACTTGCAATTTGGTATTATAATCCCTAACATTGCCGTTATAAAATCTTCTGGAGGCCTGAACCTTATCTTCAGTATCGGTTAATTCGCGTTGTAATTCCAAAAAATTCTGATTGGCCTTTAAATCAGGGTAAGCTTCTGATAAAGCGAACAGGGATTTCAAAGTTCCGGAAAGCATATTTTCCGCTTGAGCCAAGGCCTTATTATCGCCGCCGGCTTGCGCCTGCATGGCCTGATTTCTGGCCTGAATCACTTTATCAAATGTAGCTTGCTCGTGCGCCGCGTAGCCCTTAACCGTTGCTATTAAGTTAGGAATTAAATCATGGCGCCTTTTCAATTGCACATCGATATCCGACCAGGCTTCGTCAACGCGCAATTTTAAACGAATTAAGCTGTTGTACAGGGCGATAATCGCGAAAACAACGACCGCAATAACCGCTAAAACGATCCAGAGAAATGTAGTCATAAATTTTGTATGTCATTGCGAGGAGCGCAAGCGACGAAGCAATCTCACAAACACGAATTTAAATAAATTGAAAATTTTATTGCTATTCATCGTGCCTGAGATTGCTTCGCTCCTTTCAGTCGCTCGCAATGACAATTATTTTTGTTTATTATTTATTATCAGTACTTACGCAGTTTATTAGCAGTTGGCTTATATTAGATATTTTTTAAGCGCGTAAGTTCTGGTATTATATTAATTTCCAGCTTCACCTTCTTGCCTCTGGCTTTAGCCGCGTAATAACCTGTCAGTAATGAAGCGATATTTATAATTTCCTCTTGACTTTTACTCTCGCCCAATTTTAACTCACTCATCTTCAACTCTTCCGGCGCCTCAATTTCTTGCATTTCATTCTTAATTCTTACTTCTAACTTCTTACTTCTAATTAAACTCGTTGGTCCGGCGACTAAGGGCGCGAATTTTATTAAGACATCGCCCGGTCTGACCAGTTTTTCTAATTGTTCATTATCTTCTTGATCACGACCAACAATCAGCAAAACATCCTTTTCCTCCCTATCTTTCAGCCAAAAAAGCCGGCCATATTTTAACAATTGTATATCTAAACCATCGCCATCAGGCCAATATTCAAATAATTTCATCAATTTTTCGCTAAATACCGGATCGGTTAAAAGGCAACCGCCGCCCGGACTGGCAAATTCTTTTATACCATACTTTTTTACTAATGCCAATTGCCGCTTTCTTGATCGGCCGCTCAAATCCAATAACTTTCCCCGACTTACAAGACCTGCTTTTTCCGAGTCGGATTCAGGCAAGAGTTTAGCCGACAACGGACGAATCAGCCGACCGGTTAAGCCCGACTCTTTTTCCACGGTTTTCAAAGCTTTCGCGTTCTGCGACATAGGCCGCTCGCCTAAAACTTCGCCGGTGGCCACGAAATTAAATTGCTCACCCCCCTGACAAGGGGGGCAAGGGGGGTTAACCATTATTTCTTTAGCTTTTTTAAGCATCAGGGCATGACAATCAATGCAGGGATTCATGTTCTTGCCATAACCGTGCTTGGGGTTTTTCACCATAGCCAGATGCTCAACGGAAAAATCAATCTCAATTAGCTTCATGCCTAATTGCTCGGCTACTTTCTTCGCCTTGGCCGTGCCGAAAAAATAACTTTTGAAACTCAAGCCGGTAACTTCAATGCCTTGCTCCATTAAAATTCTGGCCGCGAGCATCGAATCCAATCCGCCTGATAATAGAACCAGGGCTTTTGCCATATAAATATATTATTTAAACCCAATTACCTGATAACCATACTTTTCCGCGTCGGCTTTAGAAAAAAACGTTATGTTTTTAGTTTTTAAAATATAGCCAACCTCTTTTTCAATTTGCCGACCAGTATAATCTTTTGTTTCCGGATCCCATTCACGCAAAATTAAAATATCTCCGGGCTGGCACTGCCAATCCGCCAATCGTAATTCAAAATTTTTTTCGCCATTGAGTATTTTTTTAAAATGCTCCGGCTGGCATTTTTTTTCGATTTTCGTAAAGTAAATTGCGACACCGCTGGGCGTTAAACCCTGCGGGTCGCACACAAGGTCCTGCGGCAGAGACCGCAGGGTGTTCTCTTAATTATAAATTATTTTTTTATCTTTTTAATTCTTGTTGAAATTTTCTCCTGTTATCGCGCACATCCTCATCCCATTCAGCTCTTGAATATGAAAGATTGGATAATTCCACCTTAAAATCATCTTGAAGATGTCTGATTGTCGCGCCAACGCAACCAACCCCTTTAAGTTTGCCATCGTCTGTCATTTTTACTGCTTCCATGAGCATACCACCAATTAATATTTTTTTCACACCAAGCTGTTTTAATTTAGCTGTCAATACTGACCAATTAGCGTCAGATTCGTATTCCCTTATGTCTCCGTCATCATTTGCAGACGGTTTAATATCAATCTTATTTACCGGCGCTGGCTCCGGGCTATTGCCCGCCCTTGTAGGAATAATATAAACATCTCTAAATTTTGGGTGACCAGACAAAAACTCCGAATTAAATTCCTGTATATTCTCGGCTAGTACTGGTAATTTTTCTTGACCTTCCATTATCATGAGTGGCGGAACCTTCGCCGGATCGTTAGTGGCTAAAATATTTATTGCCCTATTAATAGCATTGAGTTTCTGTTGAGAAAATCCATCCTCTTCTTCGTCGGCTGTTATAAAATATGGGTGTACAAAAAGCCTTACTAAACCGTCGAATTTCTTAATTCTTTCTTTCAAAACTTCTAGCCGGGTTTCGTCTAGCTCAAAAAAATTATGTAAATACTCCGGCAATTTTTCATGATTTCCCGCCAATAAAATTTCAGTTCGCATAATTTTTAATTTTACTGATATCTAATCTAGCATTTTCTCCGTTTACTTTAACTTCCTTGCCTTCAACCTGGCCTTCCGCTATCTCTCCGCTCAAAGTATCCTTCTTTAATTCATCAGTCATCTGGCTAAAAACTTTTTTCACCAATACGGAATCGCTGCGCCACGACAAAACTATTTTATCCTTTATGGTTAAACCGGTATTCTTACGCATATTATTAACCAGACGCACAATTTCCCGTTTCAGCCCATCCAACTTCAAATCATCAGTTAATACTGTATCAAGTTCCACCTTTAATTCACCTTTGCCTTTTTCCGCCACAACCTCCCTAACATTTAATTCCTCTTTAATTAAATTTAAATATTCTTTATTTAATTCTAACTTCTTACTTCTAACTTCTAGCTTCTGCAACGCTTGCCTAACCTTTATGCCGGCTTCATCTCTCTTGGCTAACCCCAGCTCCACGATTTTTCTGACTGTTTCCATCTCTGCTAAAACTTTCTCGTCGATCCACTCTTTTCTAATTTCGGGCCAGGTTTCCAGATGCACCGACTCGGCAGTTTTTGCGCCCAATTCCTGATAAATATGCTCGGCCATAAATGGCATGAACGGCGCCATGATTCTGGCTAGGTGATATAGAGTTCGTCGCAAAGTTTTTAAAGCTCTTGTCTTATCTTCCTGATCATCGCCCTTAAACCGGTCCCGGGAACGGCGCAGGTACCAAGTTGACAAGTCATTAATAAAAATCGGAATCTCGCGCACGGCATGTAGATTGTAATTATCCATTTTTTCGGCAACCGCCTGCTTGGTTTGCTCTAGCCGGGAAGTTATCCATTTATCCAAAACATTAACCAAATCTTTTTTCTCTAAATCGGCCGCTGCCACTCCTTGAGCGAACATTTTGTAAAAAGAAAGAACATTAAGTAAGATATTAAAAAATCTGGTTTGCTCGGCCAAATCCTTTTCGGAAAAATTTATATTATCCGCTTTCATGACCGGCGAAGCGCAAAGGTAATATCTTAGCGCGTCCGCGCCATACTTATTCATCACCAACAGCGGATCCGGATAATTTTTCAATCGCTTGGCCATTTTCTTGCCATCTTCGGCTAAAACAATTCCGTTAACGATAACATTTTTAAACGCCTCTTGGCCGCGAATCGCCGTAGCGATAACATGAAGATAATAAAACCAAGCGCGAGTCTGGTCATCGCCTTCGGCGATAAATTCGGCCGGAAAATTCTTTTCAAATTTTTCCTTATTTTGGAAAGGATAATGCATTTGCGCGTACGGCATAGAGCCAGAGTCAAACCAAGTATCCAAAACATCCGGCACCCGTTTCATCGTTCCATCGCATTTTTCACATTTAAAAGTAATTTTATCTACTATGTGTTTATGCAAATCGGTAATCTTTTCTCCGCTCATCTTTTCCAGCTCGGCCGCTGAACCAAAAACCCTTTTTTCGCCGCATTGGTCGCATTGCCAAATCGGTATAACGCTGGCCCAAAATCTCTGGCGCGAGATTGACCAGTCGCGCGCGCCTTCTAGCCAGTTGCCGAAACGCCCTTCCTTAATATGCTTGGGCGACCAGTTTATTTTTTTAGCTAACTTTAAAGCTTTATCCTTAATTTTAGTCACATTAACAAACCATGACGAGGTAGCGTAATTAATGAGCGGCGTCTCGCAGCGCCAGCAATGCGGATAGCTATGCTCATATTTTTCTTTGGCAAATAATAGATTATGCTGCGCTAAATATTTTATAATCTCCACGTCGGTTTTCTGCGTATCATCGGTTGGCTTAACATTCAGGCCGGCAAGATCCTTAACCTCCGCCTTAATCGTGCCGTCCATATTAACATGCTGAATAAACGGCAGCTTTTCTTTTTTGCCTAAGTTCATATCATCCTCGCCGAACGCCGGCGCGATATGCACTACGCCCGTCCCCTCTTCGGTGGTAACGAAATCAGCCGCGTAAATTTTCCAACCGTTCTGCCTGTTTTCTAATTTTTCATTGCCAAAATAATAATCAAACAGCGGCTTATATTTTTTGCCAACCAAATCTTTGCCTTTTAATTTTCTTATTATCTCGTACTCGCCTTTTATAATTTCTAATCTATTTTTGGACAAAATTATTTTTTCCCTGATTCCTGATTCCTGATTCCTGATTCCTAAAACTACATAATCAACATTTTTCCCAATCGCTAACGCCACATTACCGATTAATGTCCAGGGCGTAGTGGTCCAAGCTAAAACAAAAGTACCCGGCTCATCCGCTAATTCAAATTTAGCAGTCGCGGACAAATCTTTAATATCTTTATACCCTTCGGCTACCTCCTGCTGCGACAAAGTGGTCTCGCATCTGGGGCAGATATGCATGGAACGATAACCCTCGTAGATCAATCCTTTGTCCCATAACTGCTTAAACACCCACCAGACCGATTCCATGAAGTTCAAATCCATGGTCTTATAGGCATTATTCATATCTGCCCAGCGGCCCAAGCGCCTGATTACTTTTTCCCACTCTCCGACATAGACCAAAACCTTAGAGCGGCATCTTTCATTAAATTCAGCCACGCCCATCTTCTCAATATCTTTCTTACTCTTAGATCCCATTTCTTTTTCCACTATATTTTCAATTGGCAAGCCATGGCAATCCCAGCCCCAGGTTCTTTCCACCCGATAACCCTTCATAGTCCAATATCTGGGCACAATGTCTTTCATGGTGCTGGCCACGATATGGCCATAATGCGGCGTGCCGGTAGCAAACGGCGGCCCATCATAAAAAACATAGTCGCCTTTGGGTGCTTCCTTCTCCACTGATTTCTTAAAAATTTCCTTCTGCTCCCAAAAATTCAAAATTTCCTCTTCCATTTTAGAAACAAGGCTGCTATTAGTTTGCTTTTCCATTTTTTCTTTTACCATAAAACGATATTTGTTTAATTATTTTAGCCCAAATTAAACAAAATGTCAAAAAACTTTATATAAAAATAAAGTGATAAAATTTTTTATCATCTAAATTATATAATTACATTTATAGATTTATATTTTTATGCCGAGGCAAAGTAAAGATATTACAAAAAATTTACCAGCATTAAAATAATTTAATGCAACCTTATTCTCTAAAAATTAACAAAAACCCTTGCTATTATATTTTCCCGTGATATAATTAAAGTATGATTAAATAAATTTTACATAACCGGCAAAAATTCTTCGGAAAAATTTTGCCATGACGAAGGGAGGTGAAATAAGATGGCTAAGAAAAAAGCTAGACGCAAGGCGAAGAAACACGCCAAGAAAAGAAAGACTACTCATCGCAAGAAGAAGACCGCCAAACGAAGAAGGAAATAATTTATAAAGTTTTGACTTTATAAATAAAAATAGCCCTGAACATATTGTTAGGACTATTTTTATTTAACCAATAATTCTATTCAAACAAACTCTTCTGCTTATTTTTTCTTTTCTCCTGTTCGCTAAATATTTTAATTTCGCCGTATTGGCCGTCAAATCCTGGCTTAATAATCAACTTGCCTTCGCGCACCCGCTTAATGCCTTCTACTACGGCCGCGTCGGCCATTCTGGCTAGATCTTTTAGCCGAATATTTAATAAAATATTAAGTTCGTTGCCGCCTTGTTTAACTAAGTTATTATAAGCTATTTGCACTTTGCCGGCGTGCCTGGATTTAATATCCATGGCCTCGGCGATGATTTTATCAAGCTCAACTAATTTTTTAAAAGGCGCCGTGTTTTCGCCCTGCTCGCCCAGGGCCCGATCCGCTAACTCATCAACCCGATTCATCACGCCAATAACCAACGGCTTCTTGCAGACTGGGCAGATGCCCTTGTGTTTTTTAGTTTGCTCCGGAGTAAAACTTACCTGGCAGGTTCGATGGCCGTCATAATGATACATGCCTTCTTCCGGATAAAATTCAATCGTATATTTTACGCCGGCCTCATTATCGCTCCGGCTAATTTTTTTATTTTTAATGATATTATAAATTTCATCATAGGTGGTCTCCTTCATTTCAAAAACATTGGCTTCGCGCGCGATGTTAGGCAGAGAGTGCGCGTCCGAATTTGACAGAATAGTAAATCTGTCCAAAGCGGACAAACGCCAATTCATGGCCGGGTCGCTAGACAATCCGGTCTCAATAGCATAAACATCCTTGGTATATTCATGAAAACATTCCTCCATTTTATCAAAACCTGACTTTGAACCGAAGACTGCGAACCAGGGCGTCCAAATATGCGCCGGGTAAATTAAAAACTTTTTATCAATGCCTAAGCATAATTCCATCAGATCCGGCGCGCTTAATCCTAGAATTGGCCGTCCGTCAGAGCGGATATTAAAATTTTTATCCAGATAATTATTCAGTTCTTCAGCCGCTCTTATACTAGACGCGTGGATTACTATATGAATCCGCCGGGCCTTGCCGCCGTCTTTATAGATTAAGGCCACTTCAGTTGATAAAATAAATTTTACCTTATCATCTTTGGCGCTTTTCAGTTTATATAATCCGCTTTTACTGCCCCCTTGATAAAGGGGGGTAAGGGGGATTGTTTCTTCCAACTTATTTTTAATATCAGAAAACCAATTCGGAAAAGTGAAATCTCCGGTAGCGATAATATCTACCCCCTTAAGCCGGCAGGCCGCGTCAATATTTTCTAAGGTCAGTTCCGGCGAGCAGGAACGGGAATATTTTGAATGGATATGCAAATCTAAAATTTGCTGCATAAAAATTATATCAAAGTTTCAGCCATAGCTAATTCCTCCGGACTATTTACGCCCATGACCTCTTTAGGGTTTAAAAAAAAAGTATTAATCTTTAATTTCTGTTCAAAGGCCAATTTTACCAAATCGGTTAAATAATATTCCTCTTGCGCATTATGATTATTTAATTTTGCTAAATTTCCCCATAACCAATTAGTCGCTAAGCAATACATGGACGGATTAACTTCCTTAACCAATTTAACTTCATCCGAAGCATCGCGAAATTCAATGTTTTCTTTAACTTGGCCATTCTTACCTCTGATAATCCTGCCCCAATAATAAAAACATTGGCGCCAATCTTCAAAATCATTTACTTTAGTTGTCATCATGGTAATTACGCCATTATGATTCTCGACCAATTTTTTAATAGTCGTTGCGCCAACGAACGGATGATCGCCATAGAGGCAAATTATATGATCAACCGCTTTATCAATTAAACTCTTAGCGCATGATAAAGCATGGCCGGTGCCGAGTTGCTTGTCCTGGATGGCGTATCGGCAACTATATTTGGCTAGGGCCTGACTGATGATTTCTTTATTATCAGGCGAAACCACAATAATCGGACTAGAATCAACACCTGATTCAATACAAGATTGAATCAAGTATTCAATCATCGGCTTCCCTTTTAATTTAACTAAAACCTTAGGCAATTCGCATTTCATGCGCTTGCCTTTGCCCGCGGCTAATATGACAATCTTCTTCATAATTATTTATAATTTATTAATTCTACCAACTTATGAATCGGCCAATTATGTTTAATGTTTTTAACGTAAGGACCATCTACCAAAAATACTTTCGCTTTTTCGCCAATGATCTTAATCATTTTCTCTGTTTCCTTAGCATTGTCATTAACAATTAAAACTTCTTCTTCGGTGTTTTTCAACGACCTTAAATATTCGCTGCCGGCCTTATCCTCCTCTTCAAAAACAATTTGTGTAAAATACCGGCCAATACTCAAGGTTCTTATTTTATCTTCATGCCATTCTTTATTACCGAAAGTTAATAATATCAATTCGGCTCCGCCATCTTTTAATTTCTTTAAAATTTTAGCCACTCCTCTAAATAAATAATTATCCATCATACCAAGTAATTCTTTCAGGCCTGACTTTATCTCTTTTTCTGCGTAGCTATCGATTTTGCCCTCATCTTTTAGTATATTTAAGTATTCTCTAGGATCAAAATTTATACCCTGATCCTTAAAATATTTCTTATAATCAGCGTAAAAATTCTCTTGAACGAAAATGTCGGCCAAGGCGTCCTTAAATCGAACAGTATCTAGCAGAGTATAATCTAAATCAAAAATAATTTTCATAAAAACTACAAATTATAAATCACCTCGGCCAATTTATCACTATCATGCCTGATTAACGACCTAAAATTACCTAGCGCGTCATTTTTTTTCGCCCGCTTAAATTTATGGCTTAATAAATTATAACTCAATAATTTTATCTTAGGCAATTTCTTCTTAAAATCCCCTAGCTTTACCACGGCTTCGCCATTACGGGCGTACTTTTTCAATAATTCTCGGCTGGGCAGTTCTTTATTATAAATCACATGGTCAATCACGCCACGGCTGAGATATTGCTCAATTACCCGGATATAGTCAACTAAAGTATAACCATCGGTATGGCCCGGTTTAGTCATGAGATTGCCCACGCAAATCACCCTGGCCTTGGTTTTAGCCAAAGCTTCGGGCAATCCTTTAACTAAAAAGTTAGGAATAGTGCTGGAATAGAGATCGCCCGGATTTATAACAATTTTGTCAGCCTGGCTGATAATCGGTTTTAGACTCGGATTAATTGAAGCGCTGGGCTCTAAAGCTAATTTTTTTAAATTAATTAAATTCGCAGTGTCACAATAGATTTTATTTTCGCCACAAATCTTTTTCCCATTTTTTAAAAGGGCAACCAACCTAACATTTTTCAAAGTTACCGGGAAAACTTGGCCTTGAATTCTTAGGATCCGTCCGGCTTCTCTGATGGACTGATCCAACCCGCCGGTCACTTTTTCCAAAGTTGATAAAAAGACATTACCGAAGGTGTGTCCTTTAAGGCCGCCCTGGCTATAGCGATAATTAAATAATTTTCTTAAGGTTTGGCTGGATTTTGACAAAGCGACTAAACATTGCCGAACATCTCCGGGCGGCAAGACTCCCAGTTCGTCGCGCAAAACGCCGGTGGATCCGCCATCGTCAGACATGCTGACGATCGCCGACAGTTCAATAGAATATTTTTTCAAACCTGATAAAACCATAAAGCTACCGGCTCCGCCGCCGATAGTAACAATTTTCTGTTTGTCCTTCATAATAAATACGGTTAAAAATTCATTCTAAACTCCTTGCCCCAATCTTTAAAACCCAGCCGTTCATATAAATCATGGACTTTTGACCTCTCGTACCTGCTAGCCGCTACCATTTTATAACATTTATACTCCTTGGTTGTTTTTATAACTCGCTCAAGCAGCTCGGTACCAATACCTCGTCCCCTTAAATTTTCACTGACAAAAACATCTTCCAAAAATCCAAACTGCTCTTGATGCAAATCGTTTTTTAAAATATAGAGATAAGCCCGAGCTACTTCCTTACCATCTTGCTCAATAAAAAACCTTATCCCGCTAGCACTAACTTTTTTTTGTTTAATTTCCATGTATTTTATTCCACGGTTACGCTTTTCGCCAGATTCCTCGGCTTGTCAACATCTCGACCATTTAAGATTGCCATCTGATAAGCAAAAAGTTGCAATGGTACGGTAACTAAAATCGGCGTTAACATTTCTAAAGTTTTAGGAATATAAATTACCTCGTCAGCCGCTGCTTTGATCTTTCCATTGCCCGCGGTAGTGATGGCGATAACTTTCCCGCCACGCGCTTTTATCTCTTGCAGGCTGGAATAATTCTTTTCATAAACGCTATCCAGCGGCGCGATAACTAAAGAGGGAAAATTCTCGTCGATCAGCGCGATCGGGCCATGCTTCATCTCGCCGGAGGCGAAACCTTCAGCATGCACATAAGATATTTCTTTTAATTTAATGGCGCCTTCAAAAGCAATCGGGTGATTATATTTTCTGCCTAAAAAAGCAAAATTTTTAAATTTATAATATTTTTCCGCCACTCGCTTGATCTCGTCATTTAAAGCTAAAACTTGCCTGATTTTATCCGGCAAAGCAATTAACTCATTAATTATCCTCTGCCCGGTGGCCAATGACATCTGCCTTTGCCGCCCGAACATGACGGTAAATAAAACTAAAATCGCGATCTGCGAAGTAAAGGCCTTGGTTGAAGCCACAGCGATTTCCGGCCCGCTATGGGAATAGACTCCAGCGTCGGTTTCGCGCGCGATTGACGACCCAACCACATTCACCACGCCTAAAGTCAAACAGCCTTTTTCTTTGGCCTCTTGAACCGCGGCCAAAGTATCCGCGGTTTCGCCGGACTGGCTAATGGCGATTAAAGCAGTTTGCTCGTCTAAAACAGCTTTCCGATAACGAAATTCATGAGCATAGTCAACCTCCGTCGGCACGCCGGCGTATTCTTCCATCATATATTCGCCGACCAAACCGGCTAGCCGAGCCGTACCGCAGCCCACAATAATTATTTTATTAGTCTGCCTAATCCTTTCCGCCACGCCCTCTAGACCGCCTAATTTTACCCTGCCTGCTTCAGCCATAAAACGACCTCTTAAACTATTAGCAATTGACTCCGGCTGTTCAAAAATTTCTTTCAACATAAAATGCGGCCAACCGCCTTTTTCCGCGGCTGCTTGATCCCATTCAATTTGATCAACATTTTTATCAACTTGATTATTATCGGCGTCAAATATTTTAAAATCCCGATCGCTAATCTCGGCGATCTCGCCGTCATTCAAATAAATAACCTGTTTGGTGTGACGGATAATAGCGGCCGCGTCCGAGGCGATAATAAATTCGCCATCAGCCAGGCCAATAACTAAGGGCGAACCGCGCTTGGCCGCCAGTAGTTTATTCGGCTCATCGCGATGCAAAACAGCTAAACCATAAGTGCCTTTTAAAATTTTTAGAACCTTAATTAAGGTAGCGGTTAAGTTGCCGTCGTACAAATCTTCTAAGAGGTGCGCGATAACTTCCGTATCGGTCTCGGAAATAAATTTATGTCCCTTAGCCGCGAGGCGCGTCTTTAATTCCTGATAATTTTCAATGATGCCGTTATGCGCCAGCCAAATTTTACCCTGGCAATCCGTCTGCGGATGCGCGTTAGCTTCGGTGGGCGCGCCATGGGTAGCCCAGCGCGTATGAGCAATGCCTGTGTTAGCCCTCTTTAACAAAGGGGCCCGCCTGCCACTGCGAGGCACGAGCGGGCAGGGAAAGGGGGATTTTATTTCTCCAATTTTTTTCTCCAACTCCACGATTTTCCCTATCGCCTTAGCGGAAAAAACTCCGTCGGCGGTTTTAACCGCCACGCCGGCGCTGTCATAGCCGCGATATTCCAGCCGTTTCAGGCCGTCTAATAAAATTGGCAAAGCTTGATTTTTTCCAATATAACCAACGATCCCGCACATAAAATTGAGTATCAAAAAAGCTAGTAATCTAGCTTAATTTTATGCCTCTATTTTATCACTTTTAATGAGTTCTCGCAACCGCCTTTATTTAACAATGTTTTTTGCCTGCCCAACGCTGAAGTTATTAATATTGTCTGCCGTTACTTCCATGATTCTTCTAATTGCTTCCTCGCTGTAAAAGGCGATATGCGGAGTAAAAATTACATTTTCGCGAGAAAATAATATATGATCCTTGGCCAAAGCCAGCATTTCTTCGGCAGTTTTTTTATCAAACGCCAATTGCTTCTCTTCCATCACTAAATTTTCTCCCTCTAAAACGTCCAGCCCGACGCCGGCTAATATCTTTTTATCCAGCGCCTCAATTAAGGCGCCGGTTTCAATAACTCCGCCGCGCGCCGTATTAATTAAAATCGCGCCTTTTTTAATCTGGCCGATATTACTTTTATTAATTAAATGATGAGTGGCCTGATTATCTGGTACATGCAGACTGATAATATCAGAATTTCTCAAAAGTTCCTCCAGACCGACATATTTAAAACCCAAAACATCGGCTTGCCAATCATCGCGGTTGTTGTCATAAGCTAAAACTTTCATATCAAAGCCCCTGCCCATTTTTATGAGATGAAGGCCGATATGACCAGCTCCGATTACGCCTAAAGTCTTGCCACGCAAATCAAAACCTTTAAGCCCTTCAATCGTATAGTCGCCGCGCGTGGTGCGCAAATAGGCTTTATGAATATTACGCGATAAGGTTAAAATCAAAGCAAAAGCATGTTCGGCCACGGTATTCTCGCCGTAAAACGGCACATTGCAAACCGTGATATTCTTAGAACGGGTAGCGATTAATTTTAGATTGGGTAATTTGTTTAAAATCTCGGCCGTCACTTTTGAGGTGATAAAAACCGAGATGACTTCCGCGCCGCCGGCTAGCTGGCAATTTTCCAAACTAATCGGCTCTTTAATAAATTTCAAATCATGGCCTTTTAGGGCTTTGTTAAAAAATTTCTTTTCCCAGGATTTGGTCTCAAAGATGATGATCTTCATAAAATTAATAAAATTTATCAACTATATTAACTTTATCACATTTTCCCCAATTAAAAAAGCACCATGGTTCCGGCGCTGACCTACTCTCCCGGGACTTAATGTCCGAGTACCATCGGCGCTGGCGGGCTTAACTTCTGAGTTCGGGATGGGATCAGGTGTGGCCCCGCCGCAAGTAGCACCAGAACTATGATGCTTTTTTATTGAGTGTTCGTTTTCATAAATCACCCTCAACGAAATTCACAATCTTTTCTTTTTAATTTACGCTTTTCAAAACAAAAATGTGGGAAAATCATACGGCTTATTAGTACCCCTCGGCTGAAGTCCTTGCGGACCTTACACCTAGGGCCTATCAACCCAATATTCTCTTGGGAGCCTATGAAACTTAATCTTGAAGACGGCTTCACGCTTAGATGCTTTCAGCGTTTATCCTAACCGAAGATAGCTACCCGGCGATGCCCCTGGTGGGACAGTCGGTACACTAGAGCTTCGTCACTCTCGGTCCTCTCGTACTAAAGAGTGTCCTTCTCAAGTTTCCACGACCATAGTAGATAGGAGACCGACCTGTCTTACGACGGTCTGAACCCAGCTCGCGTGCCGCTTTAATGGGCGAACAGCCCAACCCTTGGGAGCTCGACCTTCCATTATTACTAATGGGGTAAGACTATACCATCACCGTAGTTCTGTTTGTCGCCAAACAAAACTCTTAGGTGCGAACCGTGTGATAAGCGCGCAAATTCTTTAAACAAACATAAGCGCCTATCTCATCTTGTTAACCAAAAATTAACAAGAATCAGTCGTTACGGGAGCTATTAACTTGGATCATTGCCGCATAGTTTCTCCGCCGGTTTTTGGACCGAACATTAAACGCGGACAATGTATCTGCCAATCGAGCCATGGCGGTTAAATCCACCAAGGTCTGCTTGGGATGATTTAAAATCTCCAAAGCAATTTTTATCTGCTTATTTTTAGTATGTGAATATGGAGCCAGAGTCTTTAACAGCCGCTTGGCTGCTATTTGATCCCTAACTATCCACTCATGGCAACGGACATTCTTTCTGATATAACCGATACCGGTTAAAGCCAAAAGCCAAGAGACATCATTGCGATGATGCTGCGTGACTTTAATTTCTATTCTAACCCGAAAACCAAAGCGTTTTTCGCCATGACGTTCGAGTAAGGCCATGATTGCTCCATCTCCATCGATAAAACCAGCGAGATAACTCGCTTGTACTTCAGTTAATAACTTTCCCACGGGGTTAACCCTCATAAATTTATTATACCTGGGGTCTGCAAATTATGCAAACCCTAATTAATATATTTAAGGGCCTTCACCGTTTTGGATTCGTTTATTACCCTATCGTTTCCGATAGGGAGAGAAGATGACGTTTTCTCCACCCCCAGGATGCGACGAGCCGACATCGCTGTCGGTATTTTTCTGCGATTACTCGCAGGATCGGACTATATCTTCATCCTGTTAAAATTCCAACAGGAGTTGGCGTGTTATAGCGCTATAAAATTAACCGCAACGCTATAAGTTCTTTTTTAATGTAAAAAGAAACAAGTCTCTAGAGGGTCATAACTCAATAATGCGCAAATAACCATCGCCTAAAATCGAGCCGATGATTATTGATTTTTGCTCTTGAGTTAGACTTCCCACGGTATTGTCCATAATTATATTATAAACTAAGTAAATTATGGAGTCCACCGTTATAAGCCAATTTTATTCACTCGATTACTCGAGATGGCACCCCGATATGTTAAGGTGCCGAACCTTGCCGTCGCTGTGGACGCTTGGGCAAGACTAGCCTGTTATCCCCGGAGTAGCTTTTATCCGATGAGCTTCCGCCGTCCTATATCGCACGGTCGGATCACTAAGTTCCGCTTTCGCGACTGCTTGACTCGTAGGTCTCGCAGTAAAGCTGGCTTGTGCCTTTACGCTATCTCCCGGGTTTCCATTCCGGGATAGCCAACCTTTGTAAACGCCTCCGTTACCTTTTGGGAGGCATCCGCCCCAGACAAACTACCCACCAGATACTGTCCCCAGTCCGGCTTCACGGACAAGGGTTAGAATTAAAAGCACACAAGGGTGGTATCTCACTGGCGTCCGCCTTGCGGCGAACTCCCACCTATTCTGAACAAGCGCGCCCCTAACTCAATATCAAGCTATAGTAAAGCTTCACGGGGTCTTTTCGTCCAACTATGGTTAATGAGCATCTTTACTCATCTTGCAATTTCACCGAGTCCTTCGTTGAGACAGTATTCAAGTTGTTATGCCATTCGTGCAGGTCGGAACTTACCCGACAAGGGATTTCGCTACCTTAGGACGATTATAGTTATCGCCGGCGTTCATCCGCGCTTCGGATCAAAGCTGCCCGCGCTCCGCTAACGCTCCGCTAAATGTAAAATGTAAAAATCAAAATGTAAAATTTTGGTGTCGCTCCGCGACGATTTATTAAATCGCGAGCGAAGCGAGCTCCATCACCTTGCAAGGGAAAGGTGTCGGAAAACCGCTAAGGTTTTCTGACATAATAAGATAAGCGGAAACCCCATCCGCTTGCGGTGGGGTAATTCATTTTTAAATTTTTAATTTTTAATTTAGCGCTGAGCCTTAGCGAAGCGCGATGACTTCTCCCCTTAACGTTCGGACACTGGCCAGGCATCACCCCCTATACATCCTCGTTAGAGTTAGCAGGGAGCTGTGTTTTTGTTAAACAGTCACTTGAATTCTTTAGCTGCGGCCCCCACCATTTAGCCCTCTTTTAAACAAAGAGGAAAGAAGGTTGGATCAAGCTTGAGTAAATAGGAAACAACTAGTTCTTTGTTGTTTCGGGGTATCTTCATTTCCTTATACGGAGGTAGGCGCATAAACCCCAAACGATCTACCATATGTTTTCGTCCAGACTTCTGGACCAGTATTTACTTTTGCTTGACCCAACCAAATTTTTTGCTTCAAAGAGCTAAATGGTGGGGGCAAGTCTTATTGCGAACTTACGACCGCTATTTTGCCGAGTTCCTTAACGAAGGTTCTCTCGTACACCTTAGTCTACTCGACTTATTCACCTGTGTCGGTTTGCGGTACGGTTGCCATAATCCGACTCGCCTTGCGGCGACCCTAGAGGTTTTTCTGGGCGGTTTGGCCATTTGAATTGACTCCACCAGAGGCTTCGTCTTTTAACGACATCGGAAAACATTGATCCGGATTTGCCTGGATCTATTGCCAACGCCATTAACGCTCATACCATAGAAACGCTCAAACTTTGAAACCGCGTCTCCCCATCGGAAGATTACGGCAGTGCTGGAATATTAACCAGCTCATCCATCGGCTACGCCGGCATTACACCGGCCTCGTCTTAGGACCGACTAACCCTGGGTCGATTTGCGTTGCCCAGGAAACCTTGAATTTTTGGTGGGCAGGGTTTTCGCCTGCCTTTATGCTACTCATGTCAACATTCTCTCTTCTAAATCCTCCACTCCGCCTCACGGCGTGAACTTCAGCGGATTTAGAACGCTCCTCTACCGCTCTCTGCCCGAAGGCAGAAAACCCGCAGCTTCGGTAATATGCTTAGCCCCGATAAATTTTCGGCGCGCGGCAACTTGACTAGTGAGCTGTTACGCTTTCTTTAAAGGATGGCTGCTTCTAAGCCAACCTCCTAGTTGTTACAGTCGCAACACCGCCTTTCACACTTAGCATATATTTAGGGACCTTAGCTTGCGATTAGGGCTGTTTCCCTTTAGACTGATGAACCTTAGCGCCCATAGTCTGACTCCCGAGCTTAATTTTCTGGTATTCGGAGTTTGGTTAAGAACAGTATCTTGCGACCTATCCTCATTCAGTGCTCTACCCCCAGAAAGAAACGCTCGAGGCTAGCCCAAAAGCTATTTCGAGGAGAACCAGCTATTGCCGAGTTCGATTGGAATTTCACCGCTAACCACAACTCTTCCCCGAGTTTTGCACGGCTCGTGGGTTCGGTCCTCCCCCTCGATTTCTCGAGGGTTCAACCTGGTCATGGCTAGATCACCCGGCTTCGGGTCTTGTATATGCGACTTTCTTAAAATTTAGAAAGAAGGTTTTTAAGGCCTGCTTTCTAAAAAGTAAGAGACGGGCTATTAACCCTCGCTTTCACTTTACATGCTCTCGTTTAACGAGATTATGTGAGCCACATACAGCAAACTCGTTGACTCATTCCTCAATAGGCACGCCGTCACGGTGCTGCACATTAAATACTATTTAAGAATATTTTGTATTGAATAGTGGGCGGGGATGGCGAATTCTGTCCATCCCCTAATGGTTTCGACACAACTGTTTGTGTCAATGCGTCCTGTCCGGTTGCCCAGACTAAGCAGCCCTACGAGAGACCTGAGTCGCAATCGCTTGCGATAAATCCTCGCGTTCTCTGCTATTTGACGGACCTGACTTTATGTCAAAACCACTATTCAATACAAAATAAATACTATTCAATGTGCAACACCGCTCCGACTCTTTGTAAGTATATGGTTTCAGATACTATTTCATCTCCCTTACCGGGATGCTTTTCACCTTTCCCTCACGGTACTTGTTCACTATCGATCTCAAGAAGTATTTAGTCTTGGGTCATAGTCGACCCGGTTTCGTACGGGATTTCACGAGTCCCGCAGTACTTAAGAATGTTATCGTAGAGTAATAACTCCTTTGGCTTACGGGGCTATCACCCGCTCTGGCGGAGCTTTCCAGCTCGCTTCAACTAGGAAAGTTACTTTATTTAACCTCTACCTTACTCTTCTAGGAAGTAACAACAACTATCTTACAACGCCTTAAAAACATCTGGACCTAGATCCTTCTGCCTAAGTCGTGCCTCGCTGCCGTTCAGCACTCCAATTATCAATTAACAATTACGAATTACGGATTAAATTCAGAATTTTAATTCGTAATTGATAATTCGTAATTTTTAATTGAGTGAGTGCCGAACGCTAGTGAGGCACGAACTTAAACGCGGTTTAAAAGGTTTAGACTGATCCCCTTTCGCTCGCCACTACTCGGGGAATGACCGCGCAGAGCGCGGAAATTCCAAATCCCAAGCACCAAATCACAAACAAATTCTAACATTCAATTGACAATTTCCCAACAAATTTTTTGAATTTTGTATTTTGAATTTAGATATTGTTTGGAATTTGGGATTTGGTTATTGGAATTTCCGTGCTTTGCACGGTATATTATTTTCTTTTCCTCCGGCTACTAAGATGTTTCAGTTCACCGGGTAGTCGTCTCACCAACCTATGTATTCAGCTGGCGGACATTCCGATATGAATCGGAATAGGTTTCCCCATTCGGAAATCCTCGGATCAAAGGTTGCTTGCCACCTAACCGAGGCTTATCGCAGGCTGCTACGTCCTTCATCGTCTTCTTGAGTCAAGGCATTCACCATATACCCTTAATGTGATTTTCCCACACTTTTGTTTTAAAAAAGTGTTTACCCCGTTAAATTTTTATATTTAACCGGGGCGCTCTCTAATAACTTACTTATCAGAGATTATTTTTGTTTACTTATTTAAGATGCTCAGTTCTCTAATTTACCCTGTCAAATAATTTTGCCTTCGGCAAAATTCGTCCCGCTAAGCGGGACAATTTGACAGGGTGAACTTTTACTTTATTTTTATTTGACTAATTGTTAAGGTCCGCGCTAATTTCATAGCTTATAATCCATAACCCAGTTGCGAGTTACAAATTGCGAGTTACGAGATTTTCAAAGTAAACAAAAAACCGCCCATCAGCGGTTTAAAAAGTGGCCTAAAATCGGCCGAGCTTAACCGCTTGTTAGTTTAATGGTAAACAGTTGATTTGTCATATGGTATGGAAGATTAACCCCGTGAAATCCGCCAGATGGCGGTGCGAAGCAATTTCACGAGGTGAACTAACTGGTATTATACAGGATAGATTATATATGTCAAGTGGCTATAACAGTAGCTATAAATAACTTAATTTTACTGTATTTTTACTCAGCTTTTATTCCCCTTACAAAGAGAACAAAATACTCTTTATTCATAAATTTGCCCTTCGTCTAAAATACTCTTTATTCATAAATTTGCCCTTCGTCTTCTGTTTGTTTGGTATTGATATTAATCACATAATAATATAGACAATGGGTGCCACAGCCATAATAAACAATTACATGTTTATTATCTCGCCATTCCCAAGAAGAAGTATGCACATCGCCGCGATAAACTTCATAAGCCGTTTCATTTTCTCCTTGCTTAATCATCAATTTAACGTAATTTTTATAATATTCATCCTTTTCTGCGGGTTTTGTTCCGTCGTCTTTATTAATATCCTGAAAATAGCCTAACATTTTGTTGTCATAAAAAATCTCCAAATGACTTTTTTTGTATTGATCAGAGGTTAATTGTTTTGATCCTATAATACCGCCTTGTTCATTCAAATATAATACATTTATTTCTTCAGTTTTGGGATTGATAAAATATTCCCGGTATTGAATATTTTGCGCCGCGTCCTGCGCCTTTACTTCCGTTTTTAACTGTTGAAACATCAACAAACCGGCCGCCATTACCGCGATTAACAATATAAACGAGAATAATTTAATAAACCCGCCTGGATTATTTCCTGTAATGTCATAAAATAAAGTATTGTCGATTTTTATCTTAAAATGAGCCTTTTTATCTTTAGTCCAATAGGGCGGAACGATATAATCGCTATAATAATGATTAGCGCCGTCGGTTGGGTCTTGGGCTTCACCAGCTATAACCTGACCGGCAATTTTATAACATTCATGCCAAGCCGCGATCTGCGTTTTATCAAAAAAGGGATTATACACATAAGGCAAATTTTTATCGCTTTTGTTAAAAGCGCTATACTGTTTTGGCTCCAAAATTACATCTTGGTAATTATCTCCCCACCTTGTGTCTATCGCTCTATTTTTTATACTCCAGCCCACCGCGATTTTTCCTTTTTCCGACAAACTTCTGGCTTCGCCGAAAATTGCTCTGGCTAAAATCATTTGTTCGGGGTCATCGTAAAAATCCCCGGTCCATTCCGGATCATCAACCGTAGGCGCTTTTACGCTTTCCTCATTTATAGCTATCTCAATTTTTTTCAAAAACGGAGTTTCATCCGCCCATAAATCAATATAGTGTATGCCATGATTAAAATCCACGGTTTTCTTAAACTCTTTTTCCTGGCCTTTCAAAATTTTGCCGCACCAATACCAGTCTTGATGTGATTTTTTTTCGCCAGTTGGCGGATCATTTTTTTGCGTTTCGCCGTCAATAATTAATTTTATATCGTCGTCATCTCTGTCTTTCTTGCTCGCTTTAGCCAAAATAACTATGTCTTTAATTGATAAATTAATTAAAACAAAGCTTAGCCAAGGTCGGCCGTCTCCTTTTTCCGCCGGATTATTATCTACCGGAATATAAATTATCTTATCTGTTTCTTCCAACTGCGAAATCATGATACTTTTTAAATAGGGTTTCTGGTCAGGCGTAAAAGACAAAACATGTTTGCCCTTTTTTAATTTAACGATAATTACTACTGTTTTTAACAAACCTTTCAATTCATTGCCGTTCCAGGCCGCTCTGACATCAGTCAGCTCACTAGTTGAAGTAGAAATTTCTATCTTATCCAAGATTAAAGCTAAGTCGCTGTCTTTAAAAAAAGACCTTAAACTTTTAACATTCTGCCACCAGCTTGTGGCGCTGGCGATTATTTCTATTAAATACAATCCATCTTTGACAAGGACAAAATCATATACAAACAAGCCGCTGATTTCTCTATTTATTTTTTCCTCCTTAATCAGTTTCATAAGCACATAGCTATAGATTATGCTTTAATCATGGCCTAATTTATTTCTTCATTTTTAAATTTAGAAAAAAACAAATTATTTTATACCTCGCTGATGACAATAATTTTTTCTGATGTCTTTTGATCCATAAATCAATAATATCATAAAAAGTTCCTAATTCCTAATGAATTAGGAACCTAATCATTGATTATTTGAATTTAATTGTGTCAAGCGGATATAATTGGCCTAATTTTGCTATCTTCTCGCTCCCGAATACGCTATCGCCCTAACAATATCCCAAGCGCTCGTAGATTTTGGCGCGTAGCCGTAAATCGCCCTAAAACTTTTGATAGCCGCTTTCTCGCTATTGAGGTTTCTCTTAGCCGGCCTTAGACCGTAAGAAATAATAGTTACGGCCGCATTATCGTTAGAATTATTTCTCTTCGCGCTTCTTAAATATATTTTCTTAAACGCCGCCTCGGCGTTAGCTTCGGCCTTAGTATTTTTCTGGCCTGGCCATCTGCCGCTGGCGATCTTTAAACAATCGCTCCAGTCGGTTTCGGTTTGCGGCGGTTTGCCGAAAGCAGACTCAAAACTCTTAATCACTCCTGCTCTTTCGCCTGAACCCAGAATTTTAGTGGTCGGTGTACCATTATTAATAAAATTAGTTTGACTGATTATCGGCTTGTCCTTGGCTAGCCGAAGGGCTTCATTCAAAATCATTTCCACGGTCGCGGAGATTGGCTGATTCTTGCCCCCTTGATAAAGGGGGTTAGGGGGATTATTAGTATTATCCGCCGGCGCAACCGGTTTAGATAATTCTATCTTAGTAATTGGCTTAGGGAAAAAGATTACACTGCCGCTGCTGCAACCGACGCTGAAGGTTAACGAATTTGAATCCGTGGTATTCCCCGCGTTATCAGTAGCTCTCTCTTAAACGCGGCTGATATTTTAGAGGTCATAAAGATTAAAAATAGATGATGGCCTACTAATGATGTAATTATAGCTGATTCTATTAATTTGGGCAAAAAATTACCTACTAATAATTGACTTCTTGCCTTGACTTAATTTTTTGAAATTACGCTTTGAAACGACCGACCTACCCAATTCTTTTTCCAGCTCTTTTCTGGCGTTCCCGGCTACCTTCCCGCCCCTGTCAGCGTCCGCTTTTAATTTCGGCACTCCTTGAGAATCTTCCGTTCGATGGATTTCAGTGGTTGATCTCTCACCTAGCATGGTAAAAATCAATTCAAAATCATCCATATGGTCGCGCAGATTCTCTTTTTTAAGATTTTTATGTTTCTTATATTGGCTGGGCGTTACGCCGAAAGTGGCTTTAGAAATTTCCGCCGTCAGGATTTCATATTCTTTTTGTTCTCTGACTCCGCGCTTCTGCCATTCATCGGTTAACTCTTCGCGGATAGCAATGCCGCGCATTCGTTTCTCTATCCAATCTTCCGAATAACCTTTTAGTTTATACAGCGTCCTGGTTCTCTTGGTTGCCAGCTCCGGGTTCTCTATCTCTTGTATTCGTTCATAGCCGACCTTGGCTAACCAGCGCTTGAACGGCTCGGCCTTGGGAGATGGGACGGACTGGATAATGCGCAAAAGGCCTTCGGCGTTGGCGCAGTCGGTTTCGCGCATTTTCCCGTCTGAAGCTAATAATTTCAACTGTTCCCAAAACGGGAACGGTTGAGATAATTCTTTATCTCGATCTTTTAACTTAGCCCAGTAAGTTTTTGGAGTCGGGCTATCGGTCAAGGTCTCTACCACATCAACAACCGAAAACCACCATTCATTATGATAAATAACTTTTCTAATTTTCTTGCCCTTAAAAATCGCTATTTTAGTTTCCTCCTTCATAAAATTATTATATCGCTAAATAATTTTAAATTTTTCTAGTAATTCCGGAAATTCCCTACCGACCTAACCGGCTGGCGTAATTAAAAGAATAAAAATAATTTTTCCAGCTTTTATCGGTTGAGTGATAATCATTATTAAACGCGAAATAATCAGCCAAAATTTCCCTCACTCTAATAACTTCTCTAAGCCGCTTAAAATTCTTGCCGTCAGAAATAGTCAAATCCAAAAGTTCCAGCGCTCGCTCAAAAGCCAACTGGGAATATTTCTGGTTGCCTGTCCTTTTCCAGCGCATCGCCCGTTCCACTTCACTGCCGATATTGGCCATCTGTTCAAAAAATGTTAGCTCTGCCCAGCGTCCAGACGCTAATTGTTGATGCTGATAAATCATTTTGAGATTAATTTATTGATTATCTCT
>Ga0076133_101_pt1 | contig 43623 bp, 33 predicted proteins | sample RifGroC2_FD_67719 | JGI IMG/M metagenome (GOLD analysis project Ga0076133, IMG submission 67719) | Parcubacteria bacterium GW2011_GWC2_42_12 | reverse complement strand
GGCGTGGGTAAGACTGTAGTCATTCAGGAGCTGATCAATAATATCGCTAAGGCGCATGGCGGCGTATCGGTTTTCGCCGGCGTGGGCGAGAGAACGCGCGAGGGCAATGACCTTTATCATGAAATGAAATCGGCTAAAGTGCTTGATAAATTAGCCATGGTTTTCGGCCAGATGAACGAACCGCCGGGAGCGCGCGCGCGCGTAGCTCTATCCGGTTTGGCTATCGCCGAATATTTCCGCGATGAAAAAAATAAAGATGTTTTATTATTTATAGATAACATCTTTAGGTTTACCCAAGCCGGCTCGGAAGTTTCGGCCCTCTTAGGCCGCATGCCGAGCGCTGTCGGGTATCAGCCGACCTTGGCTACGGAAATGGGCGAATTGCAAGAACGCATTACCTCAACCGATAAGGGTTCAATCACTTCTATCCAGGCGGTTCCGGCGCCAGCCACGACTTTCGGCCATTTAGACTCAACCGTGGTGTTGTCGCGTGGTTTATCTGAATTGGGTATCTATCCGGCCGTGGATCCGTTGGATTCTTCGTCAGTAATTCTTGATCCGAAAATTGTGGGTCAGGAGCATTATAACATTACCCGCGGCGTGCAAAAGGTCTTGCAGAGATATAAAGATTTGCAGGATATTATCGCTATCTTAGGCCTGGAAGAATTATCGGCCGAAGATAAGATTACGGTGGCGCGCGCCAGGAAGATTCAGAGATTCTTGTCCCAGCCGTTCGCCGTGGCCGAAACTTTCACCGGACACAAAGGCAAATATGTTAAATTAGCCGATACCATTCGGGCATTCAAGGAAATTTTGGCCGGCAATTATGACGGCAAATCAGAAGGCGATTTTTACATGAAGGGCGGAATTGAGGAAGTGGGAAAGTAACTTGCACTGTCATCCCCGCGCAGGCGGGGATCCAGAAACACATTTTTTACTGCTCACGATTGGATTCTCATGGCTACGCCAGATCTCGCGCAGCGATGACCGCCTACGCGGGAATGACAATAAGTTGATGATAATATAATATTATGTCAGAAAATAAAATAATAAAATTTGAAATCGTTACCCCTGAACGAGTAGTGCTGAAAGAAGAAATTTTGCAGATTACCTTGCCTACCCGAGCCGGGGAGATTACGGTTTTGCCTAACCATATTCCGCTGGTCTCCAGTCTCCAGCCGGGCGTGATTCATATCAAAAAGAAAAATGGCGAGGATGAAATTATTTCCATTTCCGGCGGTTTTTTAGAAGTGCTAAAAGACAAAGTGGTGATTCTGGCGGATGCGGCCGAGCGGGCCGAAGAAATAGATTTGGCTCGAGCCGAGGAAGGGCGTCTGCGCGCCGAGGAGCTGAAAAAGCAAGCCAGATCGGGCGAGCAAGTTAATTTCGCGGAAATCAATGCGTCGCTCGAACGAGAACTGGCTCGAACCAAGGCGGTTAAGAGATGGCGGAAATTAAAAAATATTCAATAATAACAGGACTTACGCACTTAAAAAATATTTTTCAGCCAACTGCTAATCAACCGCGTAAGTCCAGTAATAATATAATTTTAAATAATATGGGACATAATCATATAGAACAAGGAGGAGAAAGAAAAACTATGAATACTGATCACGAACACCAACACGAAACCGATGAGCTCTGGAAAAAGTCAGAGCAGTCGCCGTTTATCAGCGGCTTAAGGGAGGGGGAGAAAGTGGCGGACATTATGGAACGGCTGGATTACCAGCGGGCTTTTGAAAAAAGGTCTAAGGTTTTAGGTTGTTCTGACGGTAGGTGCCGAGGGCATCGTTTAGGTCTGCCGGGTGACGGCATCTTGGCGTTACAAACTGACCAAGAAAAATGTATCAGAATGCTTAAGGATGGAGGAGTAGACGAGGTATATAGCCACGCAAATTGTGGCGCTGCTACTCTCGCGCTTAGGAATACACCACCTGAACATTTGCCCATAGGCGTTAAAACCGCGGAGGATCTGGCCAAATATCACGCTGAAGGGGTAGCAAGAAAATTAGGCGCGAAATGCGGCCATACTGAAGTCTGCGATATGTCTGGAGAAGTTCACAACGAGCGGGCGATTTATTTTGACGGCACGGGCATGGCTAATCCTGAAGCGTTGCCGGAATTACCGGCAGGTTTCATCTATAGTGGGCCGGCTCTGGGTATGAGTGAGGAGCGTATGCAAGCCGACATAGAGACGCTGGCCAGCATCGCTTTAGGCGACCATGGTTTTGGGAACAGGTTTACTAAAGAAAAACCTCTCTATGTCGTAATCTCGGCCAAGGACGAGGAGCAGCTTGAAGCGTTAACGGAAATTGCCGAAAAAGCAGCCGAGCAGTTTCATGGTCGAGTGGCTGTTGACAGCTTCATAGCCAAATAACTTGGTTTTTGTCTCATCATTTCCGTCGGCCCAGGGCTGACGGATTTTTTTATTTAAAATAAGCCAAAATTATAGATACTTGACAAGCGCTTTAATGATAGCTAAAATACTATAATAGTTAGCACTCTAAGTGCCTAAGTGCTAAAAGGTAAAGCATTAATAATTAATAAAACTTGAGCGCGTAATAATTATTCGTGAGATTGCTTCGTTGCCCGATTACGGGCTCCTCGCAATGACAAATCGAGTTATGAATTATGCGCTATGAGTTATGATACTAACAATATGAAACTAAAACCATTAGGCGATCATGTTATTGTTAAACCAATAACGGAAGACGAGATCACTAAATCGGGCATTGTTTTGCCTGATACCATAGACAAAGAAAAGCCGGAAAAAGGCGAAGTCGTAGCCGTGGGCACGGGCAAGCTTTTAGATAATGGCCAGTCGTCTAAAATGTCTGTTAAGGTCGGGGATAAAGTAATGTTCAAAAAATACTCGCCGGACGAAATAAAAGTTGACGGCGTGGAATATTTAATAATTAGCGAAAGTGATATCTTAGGGATACTTGAGTAAATTGAAAATGCAAAAATCAAAATGTAAAATTGACCCCGTGAAATAGTCGCAAAGCGAATTTCACTGGGCGTGACAGTTGAAAATGTAAAATTAATAAATTTTATTGCGAGGTCTTGTGCGAATGTTGATGGCAATTTATGTATAATGTAAATATTCGCGAGATTGCTTCGTCGCTACGCTCCTCGCAATGACAAATAAGAACAATATGTCCAAACAAATTATTTACGGCGAAAAAGCCAGAAACGCTTTAAAAAGAGGCGTTGATCAATTAGCCAACGCGGTTAAGGTAACGCTCGGGCCTAAGGGCCGGAATGTGGTGATTGAAAAAAGCTATGGCGGGCCGGCTATCACTAAGGACGGCGTGACCGTGGCTAAGGAAATTGATCTTGAAGATAAGTTTGAAAATATCGGTGCCGAGCTGGTTAAAGAAGTGGCACAAAAAACCAATGATGTGGCCGGCGATGGCACAACCACGGCCACGATTTTAGCTCAAGCCATGATCGGCGAGGGATTAAAAATGGTGGCCTCCGGCATTAGCCCGATTGAATTACGCAAAGGCATTGAGGATAAGGTGGCCGAGATTGTGGTTAATCTGAAAAAAATGTCTAAAACCATTAAGACCAAGGAAGAGATCGCTCAAGTTGCTTCCATTTCAGCTAATGACAAAGAAATCGGCGGCATTATCGCCGAGGCCATGGCAGTGGTGGGCAAAGACGGCGTCATCACGGTTGAAGAAGGCCAGTCTTTCGGCGTCACCAAAGAAGTAGTGGAAGGCATGCAATTTGACAAGGGCTATGTCTCGCCTTATATGATTACCAATTCGGAATCAATGAAAGCTGAATTTAATGAACCATATATTTTAATTACTGATAAAAAAATTGCTTCCATCCAGGAAATTTTGCCGCTTCTAGAGAAAATGGCTAAGCAAGGCAAGAAAGATTTAGTTATCATCGCGGACGAGATTGAGGGCGAGGCCTTAGCGACTTTTGTGGTTAATAAACTGCGCGGCACTTTTAACGTCTTAGGCATAAAAGCTCCGGGCTTTGGCGATCGCCGGAAAGAAATGCTGGCTGATATCGCAATTTTGACTGGCGGTAGATTTATTACCGAAGAAGTTGGTTTGAAACTTGAATCAGCCGAAATCGTTGATTTAGGCCAGGCGCGCAAAGTCGTGGCCGCAAAAGAAAACACGACGATTATTGAAGGCAAGGGCGAAGCGAGCGCGATTAAGAATCGCGTGGCGCAAATTAAAAAAGAAATGGAGATAACTGATTCTGATTATGATAAAGAAAAATTGCAAGAGCGCTTAGCTAAACTAGCCGGCGGCGTGGCGGTTATTAAGGTTGGCGCGGCCACGGAAACTGAAATGAAAGAAAAGAAAGATCGCATTGAAGACGCTTTGAACGCCACTCGCGCGGCCGTAGCCGAGGGAGTAGTCGCCGGCGGCGGACTGGCTCTAGCGCAAGCCGGCAATGCTTTCGCCGAGTTAACCGATAAAAAATCCGATACGCCAGGCGCCACGATCGTGGACACGGCCGTTTTAGAGCCGATTAAGCAGATCGCGGCCAACGCCGGCAAGGACGGCTCGCTGGTTTTATATAATATCATGAAAGAATATAAAACCGGCAATAAAAATCTTGGCTATAACGCCATGACCGATAAGTTTGAGGATATGTTTTCGGCCGGCATCGTTGATCCGACTAAGGTAGTGCGCTCGGCTCTAGAAAACGCGGCTAGCGCGGCCATTATGTTCTTAACCACCGAAGCGGTGATTGCTGACAAACCGGAAAAGAAAGATGATCATGGCCACGGCGGCATGTCCGGAGGCATGGGCGGCATGGATCCGTCAATGATGGGGATGTAAGTGGAATTTGGAATTTAGAATTTCGAATTTGGAAAATACAATAAGAAGAAGGCGCGGGGTGATTCCCGCGTCTTTTTATTGTCAAATTTTTTATGCTGGACAGGAATTAAAAAATATGCTATGGTAATAAATCAATTCGCTCTTTTTATAGTGTTTTAATTGAACGCCAATTTTATGCGAATAATTAGTTATTTTCATGAATTTGGCGTTCAGTTTAACCAAAGCGCCAATCCGCCAGCTGGCGGAACAACAACCAACCAAAAACCCATTAAGGAAAACAAATGAAAAGAACATTCAGTAGATTTGACATTGAACTCTTGGCTGACTTTGTAGTTTGCCGATCCAGGGTAGACCCGACCGAATCTGACTCAAAGAATTTGCGTGCCGGGTGGCGCGCAGATCAGCTTCTGCAGGACCTTGACGCCTTCGTGGTGGGTCAAGAAAATGATCCGGCCGCTTATGCCGAGATTGTTGAACTGGCGTTGGCCCAATACCGAGCCAGTGGCGGAGAATCCTCGGAGATTATCGCGTTGCTTCGACTCGCTATCTTCCGAGGCGAACGGCTTCTGCCCGTGAGCTCCAAGCGCAAGAGCAAATTGTCCGCGGTCATCGCAGAGCTGGAGGCAAACATCAGTTCATTGCCGGCCGGTTCGCGCAAGGAGCGATGCCGATCGCTCTTCGCTTACCATCAAGGCGTCTTCTATGACGCTTATGAGATGTTCGCCGAGGGCGCCAAACTGCAAGGGCAGTCGGCCGAAATCGCCCAAGTCAACGGCGACAAGCCGGGTGAGTCCATCGGTTATTTTCTCGAGCGGGTGTACCTGCTCAAGCAAGCCATGGTTGATGGCGATCAGGCCGCGATGGGCACGGCTTTTACTGCTTTGGAGCAAAGATTTAATCCGCTGGTTGAAGCCGTGCGCGGCACTCCGCTGGAAGTGAGCTGGGGTCAGGGCAATGTGTCTATTCACATGATTGAAGCCCTCGTTTGGCTCAATCGGTGGAATCATCCTGCCTTGGATGTTTGGGTGGCCATGGCTTTGGCCGCATCCGAAAAGCTGGGCCAGGCCTGGCAACCGGGCGCGCGCTTCGTTCGTGCGGCATATCTGGACAGTGATGATAATCAGGAGGCCGAGGCGGCTCTGACCGGTGTCGCTAACGACACTGAACAAACCAACGAGCTTAGGGCTACGGCTCTGCTGATCTTGGCGCGACGGAGCTTGGCAGGCGGTTGCCAGTCCGGAATTCAATCCGGGATGATGCCCCTCCCGCAAAAGACGGCGGCAGAGCTTATCGCTCAGATGCCCGAAACGGGCGCGCAACATGTGCGTGCCATAGCGGCGCGCTTGTTGGCCTAACCAACACAGCGTCCTGACGGGATAATTCGTGGTGAGAACATACGAGTTAATCCGCCAGGCGCTTTTTTTATTTTGCCCAATGCTTATTTTATGGTAAAATGAAAATGTATAAATCCCCCTAACCCTGCCCGCTCGTGCCTCGCAGTGGCAGGCGGGCCCCTTTGTTAAAGGGGGCAAGGCGAAAATTATGGAGTTCAATCAACGCCCTATCAATATAAATATCACCAGCGCCACGATTTTTAAGACTATCGCGATTTTTATTTTGCTTTATTTTTTATATTTAATCAGCGATATTTTGATTCTCTTCTTCGTGGCCCTGGTTTTTTCCAGCGCTCTAGACCCTTGGGTGGACTGGCTTAAGAAAAAGAAAATACCCCGCTCGGTTAGCGTACTGGTTTTATACGCGGCCGCTTTGGCAGTTTTGATTCTAATTTTATATTTGGCCATCCCGATAGTCATTAGAGAAGTTAATGATCTGGCAAATAACTTTCCCAGTTATTCTGAATCCGTCTACGCGAAATTTAGCGATTTAAAAGACTATTCCTTAAAATATGGTTTGTCAGATAAATTTCAAGGGTCTTTGGATTTTATTTCCGATTATTTAACCACCACGGCTTCGGGAATATTTTTGACGGTGGCTAATATTTTTGGCGGAATCTTTTCCTTTGTTTTAATTTTGGTTTTGACTTTTTACATGGTAGTGGAAGAAAGCGCTATCAAGAAATTAATCTGGTCAATCGCTCCGGCCAAGCATCAGCCCTATATGATGCAGTTAATTAACCGGATGCAGGTAAAAATGGGCCATTGGTTAAACGGCCAGCTGGTTTTGGGCTTAACTATGACCATTATGACATATCTTGGACTGGTAATTTTGGGGATAAACTATGCTCTGATTTTAGCGATTATGGTCGGTTTATTTTCTTTTGTGCCTTATATGGGAGCGGTTCTAGGTTCAATCCCGGCGGTCTTTATCGCTTTTACTCAAACGCCGTTATTAGCGGTTTTTGCCGCAATTTTATTTTATATTATTCATTTTATTGAGGTTAATTTTCTTTATCCGAAAATAATGGAAAAAGCCGTGGGCTTAAATCCGCTTATCAGCATTTTGGTATTGCTGGCCGGCTTTAAATTAGCCGGCGTAGTCGGCGCGGTTCTTTCCATACCCGTTACCACGGCCGTAGCCGTTTTTATTAAAGACATTTTTGACAGCAAAGAGGGTGGGAGGAAGGCAATGGCGGAAGAAGCCTGAAAAAATTTTCAATTTTCAATTTTCAATTTTCAAACAATTTTCAATGCTAAAATTTTCAATTAAAAAATTGAGAAATTAAATCATTGTTTAGAAATTAGAAATTAGAAATTGAAAATTAAGCCATGTCAGATACTATTGCCGTTAAATTAGAAAAAATTATAAATATAATCATCAAGGGCACTATCTTTCTCCTGCCTTTATTTTTTTTGCCTTGGACCAGCGAACATTTTGAATTTAACAAGCAGTTTTTGCTTTGGCTCCTCGCGCCGTTGGCCCTCTTATTATGGTTTTGTAAAGTCGCGGCGGCGGGGCAAGCTAAGATTAAAATTAACCTCTTGAATTTACCGGTTGGGCTTTTTTTATTGCTGACCGCTGCGGCCGCCGTTTTTGGGCTGGATAGATTTTCGTCCTTTTTCGGCCAGGTTGGCAGATTTTCCGATAGTTGGCTCGGGTTATTAAGTCTGGTAATATTTTATTTTTTGATAATTAATACCGGGGCGGCGGATAGCGCTAAAAAAATTATTGGTTTGTTGAGATTGTTGCTTTATTCTTCCTTGATCGTCGCCTGTTGGTCGCTCGCGGCCAGGTTAGGTTGGTTGGGAGCGGCCAGCGCCTCGCTTTTTAGTTTGGCGGTTTTGTTGTCCATTATGTCTGTGGCTGCGGCTGGCTTCTTGCTTAATGGCGGTTTAAGGAAGTTTGACCAGATTGTTTTTAGCGTTAGTCTGGTAATGTTTTTAATTATTTTAACTTTGATCGATTTTTCCTTAAGTTGGGTTTCGCTGCTTCTAGGAGCCGGTCTAATAATTATTTTCCGCTGGCTCGCGGCCGGGCTTAGTTTTAAAAAAATATTAAATTACTATTTATTAATTCCGGCCGTTGTAATATTCATGGCTGTTTTAATGCTCGCCCTGCCTGGCATAAATTTGGCCAAGCCGATTCTAGGGCGAGAACTGCCTAAAGAAGCTCTGTTGGGGTATGGTCAATCCTGGATTATCACTAAGGAAACCTTTGAAAAATATCCGGCCCTAGGCAGCGGTCCGGGCACATTTGCCGAGGACTTTTCGCTTTTCCGACCGGCCGAATTCAACTCCAGCGCTTTTTGGCAGATCAGATTTGATAAGAGCCGTTCGCATATTTTGGAAATGCTAGCCACGGCCGGACTACTGACTTTCTTAGCATATTTTTTAGTAATTTGTTTAGTTTTTTATCTAAATATTGTTTTAATTAAAAAATATTTAGCCAAGCGGCAGGCAGAAGGAGCGGCGGCGGATGAAAATTATAATTTAATGGTTATTTTATTCACCATTTTCATTTTGCTGTTTTTTTCTCAGCTTTTCTTTTTAACCAATACGGTTTTAAATTTTACTTTTTGGTTTACGCTCGGTTTGATCATGGCTTTTTGGCAAAGCAGCCATCAACCCCTGTTTAAAGAAAAAATTATAGATTTACATCAGACAGTTTTATTTTATAGGTTGTTTATTTTAATTTTATTTATTTTAAGCGCCGGTATTTTTACGCTCTTGGCTTTTGAAGTTAAATTTTTTGCGGCCGACCTAATCGCCGCGCGCGGATCGGATAGCGAAACTAGTTTAATGACGGCGATAAGATTAAATCCCTATCGCTATAATTACCGGCTAAGTTTGGCTAAACTTTATCTAAATCAGGCCAGAACCGAGGCTCTGAAACCCTCCGGGCAAATAGATAATGTTAAAATTCAAGATAGCATTACCCGGGCTATCGGCATGGCCCGGTCGGCCTTGGCTTTAGCGCCGAATTCGGTTTTACCGAAAGAAACTCTGGCTATGATTTATCGCGACATTAAACCATTAACCATCGGCAGTGAACCCTGGGCGGCAAGATATTTTAGCGGCGCCCTGGATCTGGAACCGACTAATCCGGTCTTAGCTACCGAGCTGGCCAAGCAATATTTAAATTTTAATGATTTAGTTAACGCGGAAAAATATTTTAATAAAGCCCTGGAGCTTAAAGCCGATTATTATGAAGCTAAGTTTGGTTTAGTCAAGATCTATTTAAGCGGCAAGAAAGACAACCAGGCCTTGGTTTTATTAAATGAACTGGCCAGCCAGGTTTATGATGAGGAAGTTTATTACGAGCTAGGCAGATATTATTATAATCATGGCGAGATTGATAAAGCCATAGATAGATTTAAATTAGTCTTAAGCATGGCTCCGCGGCAGGCCAATAGTTTATACAGTTTGGCCGTGGCTTATGAAGCCAAAGGCGATACTAAGGAAGCATTAAAATATTATCAGCAAGTTTTGGAATTAGATCAGGGGAATCAGGAGGTGGAGAAGAAAATAAAAGAGTTAAGTAAGTAAAATGCCGCTTGTCATTGCGAGCGACCCAGCATCTGCGGGGAAGCGCGGTCGTCGCTACGCGAGATCTGGCGTAGCCATGACAATCTCACGAACGGCAAAAAATAGTCATAATATAATAATGGCAGAATTTAATGTGGTATAGTCATATGCGAGATTGCTTCGTCGTTCGTTCCACTTCGTTGCACTCACTTCTCGCAATGACAGTTAGATTATTTTTTTAAAAAAGAGGACACGAACTTCGTTTGAAGCCGTGTCCTTTGTTGTTTTTGTTGCCCTCTCTTATTCGGTTAGCACCCCGGTTAGACTCCGGAGCGCTTCACGGTACTTTCGAGCAGTTTGCTCGATAACCTCCTGCGGTAGGTCCGACGCCGGCGGTTGTTTGTTCCAATCCAGGGTTTCAAGATAGTCCCGCAGGAACTGCTTGTCGAAGCTGGGTTGGCTCTTACCGGGCGCGTATTGGTCGGCTGGCCAGAAGCGGGACGAGTCCGGGGTTAAGACTTCGTCAATCAGTATGAGCTGTCCATTGCGCAGGCCGAACTCGAATTTGGTATCGGCGATAATGATGCCGGCTCTTCTGGCGTATAATTGCGCTGCTTTGTAGAGAGCCAGACTGGCGCCTCTCATAGTTACCGCCAATCTCTCGCCAACGATAGTCACCATCTCGGCGAAGGTGATGTTCAGGTCATGGCCGGTTTCGGCCTTGGTCGCCGGCGTGAAGATCGGCTCCGGCAGTTCGGCCGATTCCTTTAGTCCGGGTGGTAACCGAATTCCACAAACCGCGCCTGTCTCTCGGTATTCCTTCCAGCCCGAGCCGGCCAAGTAGCCGCGAACCACGCATTCCACGAGCAAGGGTTCGGCCTTCCAGACCAGCATACTGCGGTCTCTCAATGCCTCGGCGTAAGGCCGGCAGACTGCCGGATATTCATCTGGGTCGCAGGTGATGAGGTGGTCGGCGATGATTCCGGCCCGTCTGCTTAGCAGGTTGAGCCAGAGCGCCGACATGATGGTCAAGATCTGGCCCTTGTCGGTGATACCTTGAGACATGATGACATTAAAGGCCGAGATGCGGTCGGTGGCAACCATGAGTACTCTGTCGCCGAGGTCGAACATTTCTCTGACCTTGCCACTACTTAGTCTGGTAAGCGATGGGAAGTCGCATTGGAGCATTATTTCGTTTGTCTGCATGTTGTGTTGTCTTTCTTTCGTTGATGGATATTGTTGATTGGTTTAGGAGGTTTGGAATCTGGCGAAGATGTCTCCGACATGTCGTAGTTTGTTGTCGTAAGAAAAGATGCCTGCCAGGTCGGCCTGAGGTAAAATACTCGTTACCTCCGGATCTTCTGACAGCACATCAATGTAATTAGCGCCGCGATCCATGGCCGCAAACGCCGCTTCTTGAGCGGTGCGGTAAGCGATTAGCGGGCTCATACCCTTGGCCATTAGAGCTTCTTTGACATCCGGTGAAAAAATAATGCCACGGGTGAATTTCAGGTTTCTCTCGATGTTTTTTTTATTGATGACCAATCCGGCCATAATTTTCGCCAATCGTTTCAGCATGAAATGCGCCAGCTGGAACGAATCGGCGAAAATAATTCTTTCGGCGCTGGATTGGGAGATATCTCGGCCGCCCCAGGTTGGGATGTTTTCCAAAGCGATGCCGGCGTTATGTCTGACCACCCTGGCCAGACCGCAGAGATTTTCCGTTAAGATGGTATTCTTCTTGTGTGGCATGCGCGACGAACCCATTTGTTTCTCGCCAAACGGCTCTTGGACTTCACAGATTTGCGTTTGGCCGAGCAATCTGATGTTCAGGGAGATGTTTTCCATAACTCCAGCCAGGACCGCCAGGGCAGTCATGACATGAGCATGGCGGTCGCGCAGAATAATCTGTCCGGTGATTTTGGCCGGCTTCAGGCCGAGCGATAACAGAGCTTTTTCTTCCAACTCAGGCGAAAGTTTGCCGGCATAAGTGCCGACCGCTCCGCTGATTTTGGTATAGAGCATCTGCTCTCTGGCCAGGTTGATGAATTCTACCTGGCCAGCTAGGCGATCATGCCACCAGAGAAACACCAGTCCCAGAGTTGACGGTTCGGCATGTTGTCCATGCGTGCTTTCAATCCTGATTAGGCCTTGATGTTGTTTGGCGATTTCCAACATCTGCGCCGCTAGCGCTCGCAGAGACTCCAGCGCGCAGTCAATCGCTTTAATCATCAAAAGCGAAGTGGCCGGTTCTTCCGTGTCATAGCTGGTTAGGTCAGCGTGGAAATAGCGCCGCAAATCAGGATCCAGACTCTCCTGCACGCTTTGAACAAAGGCCAGTAAGTCATGATGGATCTCTTCGTCAATCTCGTGGATCCTATCCACGGAGAATTTGGCTTGCTCGGCAATTCGGTCATAGATCTCCCGGGGAATTATGCCCATTGCCACTTTAGCAAGTAAAACCGCCAGCTCAACTTGCAACCAGGCGGCGTACTTGCTTTCCTCTGACCAGGTTTTGGTCATTTCCAGGGTGCTGTAGCGTTTTATCATAGTCTTGCTCCTGTTCTTTAATTTGTGTGGTGTTTGTTATCCCCGTTATCGGGGTTGTTAAATGTCCAAAAGACCAAGCCTTCTTCGGGCTCGGTCCTCCTTGTTCATACCACTAAATTACCTTAAATTAAAGAAAAAGGCAAGAAGAAAATTTTTTAAAAAAAGAGAGGGTTTCGGCTAAGTAGCGCGAAACCCTCGTGAATTTTTCGTGGGATGCTTATTGCCTCCTCAATTCTTTCATGTGTTGCACCCTTCTGGCGATTAGTTCGGCCGTACCGATGTCCGACCGGTGGTCAACGGCGCCGATAATGGCGCAGGCGGCTCGTTCCGCGATACCTTCCGCTTCGCTCAATTCAGGAGCCATGCCCAGAACGGCCACGGCGCGGGATTTGGTAAGGTGAAGTCCGGCTTGATCGCTGTGTACGGAAGAGTAGTAGAGGGCGGCTTTACCCAGGTCACCGATCTGGAGGAGATCGGATACTGTCGCTACCCATTGTTCTTTGGGCAGACCGTAATTGACCGGCACTACGTATTTGACTACCGTGGCCAGGCCTCTGAATCTGATGTCCAATTGGTTAAGCCCACCGTATTTCTCGCGACAGGCGATTCTACGGCAGATGTCCAGAAAATCGGTGCGCAGAAGCGCTAGAACATTGATAGCTTCCGGATCGCCGAAACGAGCGTTGAACTCAATCAGTTTGACGCCTTGGGCTGTTAGCATGAATCCACCGTAGATTATGCCTCGGTAGGGTTCGCCGGTTTCCAGTTGCAAGGCCTGGATGGTTCGCCGCACGATATCGGTGGCTTGCTGCAGTTCGCGATACTTTAAAAACGGCAGTAGGTGGTTGGCCGAGGTGTATGATCCCATACTGCCAGTGTTCAATCCATGATCGCCGACTAGCCGGCGTTTATGATCTTGGACCGGCGGGCAGGGAATGATGGTCGTGCCGTCACAGAAACATTGCAGAGAGAATTCCTCGCCTTGGAGCTTCTCCTCAATCACCATGGCCTGGTGTTTGATCAGAATTTGCCGGCAGATGGCCAGCGCTTCGGTCATAGAGGAGAAATGTTCGCCTTGAACCACCACGCCCTTACCGCCGGTCAATCCGTTCGGCTTTAGAACCACCGGCTCGTTTTCTTCAATATATTTCCTGACGCCGCTTATGGTTGTGAAGACCATGAATTTTGGATTGCCGGAGATGCGGTATCTTTCCAGCAATATTCTGGCATAAGACTTTTCTGTTTCAATCAGCGCCAGTCTTTGCGTTGGTCCGACCGTGGGGATGCCTAACATTGTCAAGGCATCAGCCAGGCCGTAGCGGAGCGGGCCTTCCGGACCGATGATTGCCAGGCCAACTTCGCAATCTCTGGCGAACCCGATAACATCGTGATAGTTGTCGTTGACCCTTACCTCGTCCGCCAAGGCCGCGATACCCGGGTTGCGTTGCTTCATCCAAGCGAAAATGCTTGGTCTTGATTTTGATCTTGCCAGAGCTGCCGCGAGGGCATGCTCTCTGGCTCCGCTACCGACCAATAGTACTTTTGCGTTCATGATTGTCGTTCTTTCTCTTGGTGTGGTTGATGTTGTTTGACTAGTTTGTTAAAAGGTACATAAAAAGCCAAACCTCCTTGGATTTAGCTCTTTTGTGCCGCTGGTCGGAGTCGAACCGACATGGGATCGCTCCCACACGATTTTGAGTCGTGCGCGTCTACCAATTTCACCACAGCGGCTAGTTTTAAGTTAAATAAAAACCAGCTAAAGCTAGTTTTATTCTGTTATTATCATAAAGTTTTTTTGTCGGTTTGTCAAAGAGGGGAGAAATGAGTTATAATATTAGAATAAAAGCATTCCTGGATTCCCGCCTTCCCTCGGCAAGCTCGGGGCAGGTCGCGGGAATGACAAAGAACAACAAATGGGTAAGATTATTTCCATCGTCAATCAAAAAGGCGGGGTGGGCAAAACCACCACGGCTTTAAATTTGGGCGCTTATCTGGCCTATCTAGGGAAGCAAGTACTGCTCGTGGACATTGATCCGCAAGCCAACGCCACCTCCGGTCTGGGTATTGATCACAAAAATTTGGAACATGGCATTTATGAAGCTTTAATCGGTCATAAGCCGATTTTTGAAGTGATAAAATATACTTTGCAGGACGGCTATAAGATCGCTCCGGCCACGATTGCTTTGGCCGGCGCCGGCATTGAGCTAGTTAATCTGGAAAATCGGGAATTTAAACTAGCGCAAATTTTAAATCAGATTAGAGATGAATATAACTATATTATTGTTGACGGGCCGCCCTCGCTCGGACTTTTAACGGTTAATAGTTTGGTGGCGGCCGACGAAGTTTTAATACCGATTCAAAGCGAATATTTTGCTTTAGAAGGTTTGGGCCAGCTTTTAGATACTATCGGTTTGGTACAAAATAATTTAAAACCCGAGTTGGGTATTATGGGCGCGGTTATCACTATGTTTGACCGGCGCAATCGTTTATCCGCTTCGGTTATGAATGAGCTCTACCAATATTTTCCCAATAAAGTTTTTCGCAGTATTATTCCGAGAAGTGTAAAGTTGGCTGAAGCGCCAAGTTTCGGCCGTTCCATTTTGTATTATGATCCGAAATCCAAGGGCGGCCGGGCGTATGAAAAATTGGCTAGGGAAGTGATTGGTTTAGAGAGAAGATGGTAGAAAATAATTTTTAAATTTATCCCCCTTCGCTAACGCTTTGGAGGATAAATAATTTTTAATTTGTCATTGCGAGGAGCGTAGCGACGAAGCAATCTCACGAACATCAAGTTGGTAAATAATAGACTTTTTAGTTGAGACACCAAATATGTGAGATTGCTTCGCTCCCTCCGGTCGCTCGCAATGACAGTGATATAATATGTCCAACAGTCTTGGCCGAGGATTATCCTCGTTGATTCCGCAAAAAGTTAAAAAAATTGCCGTTACTTCCGCCGGCGACGCCGTGATTAATGTGACCAGCGTTGACGACAGGGGGAAAGTTTTGCAGTTAAAACCGGAGCAGATCGGGATTAATCCCAGGCAACCGCGCCAGAATTTTAATGAGCATCAGTTAAATGAATTAGTTGAATCAATTAAACAGTACGGCATCATTCAGCCGCTAATTGTCACGCAAAAAGACGGCCGCTATGAGTTAATCGCTGGCGAAAGACGTTTACGGGCGGCCAAAGTCTCGGGATTGGCGACCGTGCCAGCCATAGTTAGAGAAGCCGATGAACAGCAAAAATTGGAATTGGCGTTAGTGGAGAATCTGCAAAGAGAAGATTTGAATTCCATTGAAACCGCCATCGCTTATCGCAAACTGATTGATGAATTTAATTTAAGCCAGGATGAATTAGCGGCTAGAGTAGGACGGTCGCGGCCGGTGGTAACCAATACTCTAAGATTTCTAAATTTGCCGGAGGAAATACAAACGGCTTTAATTCAGGGCAGGATTAACGAGGGCCATGCTAAAATAATTGTCGGCCTCGAGGACGAAGCCAAGCAATTTGCTTTATATAAGAAAATTTTGCGCAACGAGATGACGGTTGATGATACCATTAAAGAGACGAGAATAATGGGCGGGACTAAGATGGCCAGAATTAAAATTAATTACGCGGATAAAGACAAGGAATTCGCTTTTCGCCAATTTTTTGGCACCAAAGCAGTAATCAAACGCCGCGGCAAGGGCGGCGAAGTGATTATTTATTTCTATAGCGACGAAGAATTAGGCGAAATGGTGGCAAAAATAAAATAAATTATTATCATAAAAAGTATGAAAAAAGTTTTCAAATTATTATTTATCTATTTTATTGTTGCGATAATTTTATTAACATTATTCTATTTTGGTATTGGTATATATACTTTATATGATGGAGATTATTTTGATTATGATAATTTATTGTTAAAAGGCAGAGCAACTACTGGCTTGGGTTATACATCCCATTGTTTTATTGCTCTTTTTGGGTGCTCTAGCAAAGAGTCAATAGTATTTAAATTTTCTTCAAAGATTATCACTCATGATAGTAATTGTTCTCTTAAATATATTTATTCAGATGAAACAGTTACTAAAGATCAATATGAATTATCATGTTATTATATAGCTGCTTTTCGGCGGAATACGATGTTCGCAGATACTTATAAAGAAATTTTAGATGATATAAATAGAGAAAAAATATTAAACAAAGGATATAAACTTCCTGATAAGAGCAATCCTATAATTAAACTTGCGCCGAACAAGCAGTTAAATTAAAAGAAGTTTTTTAGTCATATAAATTATAAAAGACAAGGCTATAAATACTTTGTCTTTTTTGTTTGCCAATTTGCTAAAAAGTGTTATATTATAATAATCAAAGGAGGCACACTTAGGTTGTGCCTTTGCTATTATTAAATTCTTGGTTTTATCAGACATTCTCTTTTAGTTTTGGAAAAATATTTGTGTACGCTAATCATACCCCTGGATTCCCGCCTGCGCGGGAATGACAATATCCTATTATGAAATTCACTCATCTTCATGTTCATAGCCACTACTCTTTGCTTGACGGTTTAACGAAAATCGACGAGCTGATTCAAAAAGCCAAAGATCAGGGCTCGACCAGCTTGGCTTTAACCGACCATGGCGTCATGTATGGCGCAATTGAGTTTTATCAGAAGTGCAAAAAGGCGGGCCTGAAGCCGATTATCGGCGTGGAAACTTATTTGGCGCCCGGGTCGCGGCTGGAAAAAAGCGTTAAAGACGATGAAAAGAATTATCACTTGGTGCTCTTGGCAAAAAATAAAATTGGCTTTAAGAATTTAATTAAATTAACTTCCATCGCGCATCTGGAAGGTTTTTATTATAAACCAAGAATTGATTGGGAGATTTTAAATAAATATAAAGATGGCCTTGTGGCTTTGACCGCCTGTTTGGCCGGGGAAATTCCGCGCCTCGTTATGGCGGGAAAATTAGATAAAGCCAAAAAAAGAATCTTGGAATATAACGAATTATTCGGGCCAGGTAATTTTTATTTGGAGTTGCAAAGTCATCCTAATTTGCCGGATCAGCAAAAAGTTAACCAAGCTCTAATCGCCTTGTCGCGCGAATTAAATATTCCCTTGGTGGCTACTAACGACATCCACTATTTGAATAAAGACGATGATGAATCGCAGGATGTCTTGCTTTGCTTGCAAACAAAAAAGAAAAAAGAAGATCGAGACCGGCTGACCATGCTGGGCGGCGATTATTCTTTCCGGCCGGTTAAAGAAATGGCCGAAGCATTTAAAGATACGCCCGAAGCCCTAGCCAATACGGAGAGGATCGCCGAGCAATGCAATTTAGAAATAGAATTAGGCAAGATCCAGCTGCCATGCTTTACCGTACCAGGCGGCCAGGAAATTGAAGCTTATTTGACCAATCTTTGCCGTCAAGGTTTGATTTTCCGTTTTGGTAAGAATTATGATCAGATTGAACCAAAGATCAAAGAGAGAATGGATTATGAATTAGGGGTAATTAATAAAATGGGCTGGACATCCTATTTTTTAATTGTTGCCGATTTCGTCAACTGGGCTAAGCAAAATAAAATCGTGGTCGGACCAGGCCGGGGTTCGGCCGCCGGATCGCTGGTTTCCTATTTATTGAACATCACTAATATTGATCCGCTCAAATATGATTTACTGTTTGAACGGTTTTTAAATCCGGACAGAATTTCCATGCCTGATATTGACATGGATTTTGCTGATGTTAGACGGGACGAAGTTATCCGCTACGTGGAAGCCAAATACGGTAAAGACCATGTGGCGCAAATCATTACTTTCGGCACCATGGCGGCGCGAGCGGCCGTTCGCGATGTCGGCCGAGTGCTTAATTATCCTTATGAGCTTTGTGATAAATTAGCCAAGATGATTCCCATATTTTCTAAAATCAGCCAAGCGGTGGACGAAGTTAGCGAGCTAAGAGAGCTTTATCGGAATGACGAGGCAGTCCGGCGGGTAATTGATTACGCGAAAAAATTAGAGGGCGTGGCGCGCCACGCTTCAACGCACGCTTGCGCGGTGATTATTACCAAGGATGCCCTAACCGAGTATGTGCCGCTGCAATACGCTTCTTCGTCGGATCGCACTATCGTCTCGCAGTTCTCCATGCACCCGGTTGAAGACCTAGGACTTTTAAAAATGGATTTTTTGGGTTTAAAAAATTTAACGATTATTGAATCGGCCATAAAAATTATAAAGAATACTCGGGGTTTGATAATTGACATTGATAAGATTCCGCAAGATGACTCTTTGGCCTATAAATTATTTCAAAGCGGCGAAACTACCGGCGTTTTCCAGTTTGAATCTAGCGGCATGAAGCGGTACTTACGCGAATTAAAACCCACGGAGTTTGAAGACATTATCGCCATGGTAGCTTTATACCGGCCCGGTCCCATGGAGTGGATTCCTGACTATATTAACGGCAAGCAGGGTCGGAAGAAACCCAAGTATCTTCATTCTAAGCTTGAGCCCATTTTAAGTAAAACTTACGGTGTGGCAATTTATCAAGAGCAAGTTATGCAGATTGTCCGAGATCTGGCCGGATTCACTATGGCCGAAGCTGATGTTTTAAGAAAGGCCATGGGCAAAAAAATAGCTAAACTGCTAGCCGAACAAAAAGAAAAATTTATTGACGGTTGCGTGAAGAACGGAATTGCCAGTCAGCAGGCGGAGAAGATTTTTGCTTTTATTGAGCCGTTTGCCGGTTATGGCTTTAATCGGAGCCACGCCGCCTGTTATGCTTTGATTGGTTATCAAACCGCCTACTTAAAAGCGCGCTGGCCGACCGAATTTATGGCCGCGCTTCTAACCGCCGATCAAGAGAATACCGATCGCATTGCCATTGAAATTGATGAATGCCGCCATATGGGCATAGAAGTTATGCCGCCGGACATTAATCAATCATACGAATCTTTTACCGTGGTGACGAGCGGCACGGAAAAAAACTTGACGGTTAGTCAAGACGAAGTTCCTAAAACTATCCGCTTTGGTCTTAAAGCCATAAAAAATATCGGCGACCATATTGCCGAGGAGATAATTAAAGAACGCAAGCAGAACGGGCCTTACGAAAATATCACTGATTTGTTGGGAAGAATTTGCGATAAAGATTTAAATAAAAAATCTTTAGAGAGTTTGATTAAAAGCGGCGGTTTGGATAATTTTGGCGAACGCGGCCAGCTCCTTGGCAACATGGAAAATATTTTGGAGTTTAACCATGAAGTTGCCAAAGCGAAAAATAATAACCAAGCCAGCTTGTTTATGGATACTCCGAGTTTGAATTTTAAACGCCAGCTTAAGCTGGCGCCAGCGCCGGCGGCGACGAGAGCCGAAAAACTGGCCTGGGAAAAAGATTTGTTAGGCCTCTATATCAGCGATCATCCTTTTTCTGACTATCAGAGTATTTTAAATTCAGCGGTTCTTAAGGCGACCGAGTTAGCTGGCCATTTAAACGATTATCAAGTTACTTTAGGCGGGGTGATAACCAAAATAAAAAAAATTATGACCCGCTCCGCCGAACCAATGCTATTTGTTAGACTCGAAGATTTGACCGGTAGTCTGGAGATTTTAGTTTTCCCCAGTCTCTTAAAAGAAAATAATTTAATTTGGCAGGAAGGCAAGGTGGTGCTTTGCCAAGGCAAATTATCAGATAAAGATCAGGAGTTAAAATTACTTTGCAATAAAATTATTGAGTTAACCTCTCTAACCACGGTTGAAATCGTCAATAAATTTGTGGCAACGGCTAAGCCATCGGCTCTAGGTTCCGGTTTTAGAACCAATGGCGGCGGAGATGGAACAAACAAATTCTATCCACGGGCCGCCAAAAGCACAATTAGTTCTGCTAAATCCGCGCCAGTGGTTGCAGCGAGGCCGGCCTCCCAATGTTTGATTTACAGAGATGATAAATTATTCATAAGTTTAGAATCAAGTGTTAAGCCGGAAATTTTATCTAAGATAAAAGAAGTTTTGACTAAGAATGGTGGGGATAAAAAAGTGTTTTTTAGATTAAATTCCGGCGGCGCCATTAATTTGGTGGAAACCGATTTTAAGATTAATTACGGCCAGGGTTTAATTGAAGAGATAGATAAAATTTTAAAATAGTTTAATATTAGACGGCAAGATGAAAATTTGGTATAATAAATCTCATAACTCATAGCTCATAACTCATAGCTCAAACCTTTCAACTCTTAGTCAGTTGCGAGTTGCGAGTCGTGAGCCTGCCTACCGGTAGGCAGGTTGCGAGGAAAATATATGCCAGAAACAAATTTCTTAACTTCAATTCAAGAACAAGAAGATTTGCCAAAACCTAAAAAGAAAATGCCGAGGAAGACAGCGAAAAATTTCACCAAGGCGGATAAATCGATTTTTAAAGCAAAAGATAATTTGAATATAAGATCAGTCATGCCCAAGTCAAAACTTAAAGTTGAGGAAAGTTCGCCAAATGTAAAAAAGGGTGAAGCCAAAAATATTTATCGCAAGTTTGCTTTTAGTTTTATCGCTTTGACCATCGTCTTGGTTGCGGCCGTCCTATATTTTGGCTTGGCTAAAGTTACTTTGGTTATTATACCGACTCAAGAAAAAATTACTGATAGTTTGAGTCTGGGGATAGTTGATAAAGATAATAATCAAGATATGAGCCAGGGCGAGATTCAAGGCGTAGTTAGACAGGTGCCGGTGGAACAAGCGCGTACTTTCACCTCAAGCGGCAAAGAAGTTTTAGGCGAGGAAGTAAGCGGTAAAGTTACGATTATAAATAATTACTTGAAAAATCAGCCGCTAGTGGCGACCACTCGGTTGCTTAGTCAGGATAATAAACTTTTTAGATTGAAGAACACCGTTAATGTTCCGGCTGGCGGTCAAGTGGAAGTCGCGGTTTATGCCGATGAGCCAAGCGCCAGTATGGCCATCGGTCCGAGCCAGTTTACCATTCCCGGCCTTTGGGCCGGCATTCAGGATAAGATTTACGCTCAGAGCCAAGAGCCGATGAAATATAGTGAAAAAATAAAGTACACTATAAAACAGAGCGATATTGATAACGCGGTTAGCGAATTAAAGAATGGCCTCTTGGCTAATGCCAAAAAGGAAATTGCTTATGCCTATGCCGAATATGACCAATCAATTTTGCAAGTGGATAATAATTCAATCAATCAGGAAGTCCAGGGCAAGGTTGGCGAAGAAAGAGAAAAGTTTACCATTAAAATGAAAACCCTGGTGACGGTGGTGGCTTTTAAGGATAATGACGTTTTTCGGCAAGCCGAGCAGAAGTTGTCCGTTTCCCTCGCCGATGACAGAGAGATTTTGGAGTTAAGCCGGCCGGACATGAGTTATAGTTTTGGTGAGGTTGATTTAAAGCAAGGCACGGCATCGGTTAATGTTAATTTTGCCGCTAAAGTGACGCTAAAAAATAGCGCCGGGATTATTAAAAAAAATAATTTAGCCGGTTTAAACTTAGAGCAGGTTAACGTTTATTTAAAGAGTCTGCCCGAAGTGGCCGGTTATGAAATAAAATTTTTCCCCTCATTTATAAAAAAGATGCCGAATCTGGTTGACCGGATTGAGATTGTGATTAAAAAATAAGATTGACATTTTGGTTTGATTAAAATATAATATTGTTAATGAATTGTGCTAGTTAATTGCCGTAGTCTTGGCTAAATTTATTTATTTTTTCGCTGCGGATGAAATTCTTTATGTGCCGGCCGGTCAGTCCTCGCTTCAAAAATAAACAAATTTAGCCAAGACTTAATAGACTAACTGGCACAATCTATTATTGTTACTAAGGCGATTGCTATATTACCAAATATAGTCCTGCGGGTAGCGGGACCCCGTATATGCGGGGCTAAGCCGAATTTTATTGAGCGTCCAGCCCCAGTTTAAGAAACTGGAGCTGGGAAACTGGGTGGAACCACGAGGTAAGTAAAGCCCCGTCCCGGTGCATTATTTTGTAATGCGCCGAGACGGGGCTTTAAAATAGAGCCAGGCAATAAGGCGATGGTGAGGTTAGTTGTTTTTCTGCGCTGCGGAACTCCCCAGCCCCAATTTAAGAAACTGGAGCTGGGTCAAGCAGTCCTCGCTTGAAAAACAACTAACCTCACCATCGCCTACATAATTATAGCCAATAATATATGAAAGCGCCAATTTTAAAAGGCGAGAAAGTTATTTTGCGGCCGATCAATATAAAAGAAGCGGCTCATTACCTGCGCTGGATTAAAGACGGCCAAGTTAATAAATTCTTGATCATTGACGGCCGAGGTTTGACTTTAGAGAAGGAGAAAAAGATAATCAAGCAATTTTTAGGCCACAAAGCTAAAATGAATTGGTCAATCTATACGCAGGACGGCGGACATATAGGTACTACAGGACTTCATGATATTGATAGTAAGAAACATTTCAAAGCCATGTGGGGAATTTTTATTGGTGATAAAAGTTACTGGGGTCAGGGTTTAGGCACGGATGTTTTAAAAACGGTTTTAAAATATTGTTTTGGCAAACTTAAATTAAATAGAATAGAATTAGGTGTTTTTAAATTTAGCCCCAGAGGTCAGAGATGCTATGAAAAGTGCGGTTTTAGAGTTGAAGGCATAAAAAGGCAAGCGATAAAGAAAAATGGGAAATTTATTGATGAGATTATCATGAGTATAACAAAAGATGATTATAATAAATTAAATCCCCGCGCCTAGGCGCGAGGATAAATAAAACATATGCCAGAAAAAAATGACAAATTAGAAATGACGCGGCATTCTTTGTCGCACGTCCTGGCCGCGGCGGTTTTAAAATTGTTTCCGAAAGTGAAATTCGCTATCGGCCCGGCCGTGGACAATGGTTTTTACTATGATTTGGACTTTGAAGAAAACACGAAGAAAGCGAATAAAGAACGAACAGAACGAATTAGTGAAAACGATCTGGCGAGGATTGAGGAAGAGATGAAGAAAATTATTAAAGCCAATCTGCCGTTTGAAAGATTTGAATTGCCGGTAGCTAAAGCTTTGGCGCGTGAGAAAAAGAGCGGACAAGCTTACAAACTGGAGCTGGTGAAAGATTTGAAAAAAGAGGGAGAAAAAGTAGTGAGTTATTATAAATTAGGCGAGTTTGAAGATTTATGCCGCGGTCCGCATCTAAAATCAAGCGGCCAAGTGCAAAATGGCAGTTGGAAACTGGATAAGCTGGCCGGCGCTTATTGGCGCGGCAGCGAGAAAAATAAAATGCTCGTAAGGATTTATGGCTTGGCGTTTTTAACCATACAAGAGTTGGAGAATTACGTGAAAATGATGGCCGAAGCCGAGAAGCGGGATCATAGAAAATTAGGCAAAGACCTGGATTTATTTGTTTTTTCAGAAATTGTCGGCAAGGGATTGCCCTTGCTCACGCCCAAAGGCACGGTAATTAGAAAAGAGTTGGAAAAATATGTTTTAGAAGAAGAAACTAAAAGAGGTTACCAGCATGTGATAACACCATCACTCGCCAAAGTGGAATTATTTAAAAAATCCGGCCACTATCCTTATTATAAAGATACGATGTATCCGATCATGAAAGTGGACGAAGAAGAATTGATTTTAAGGCCGATGACCTGCCCTCATCATTTTGAACTTTATAATTCCCGACCCAGAAGCTATAAAGAATTGCCGGTACGGCTAGCCGAAATTTCACCTCAGTTTAGGTATGAAAAAAGCGGGGAACTGTCCGGTCTGACGCGCGTAAGAATGTTTTGCCTGGCCGATGCTCATATTATTTGCGCTAAAGACCAGGCCGAAACTGAAATAAAAAATGTTTTAGATTTGATAGATTATTCCAATAAAATATTCGGTCTAGAGAAGATTAAAGATTATCGCTATCGGCTGTCTTTAGGGGATAGGCATGATGATAAAAAATATTATAAAGATGACGTGGCCTGGGACAACGCCGAAGGTGTTTTAAGAAATACTTTGAAAAAAATCGGGGCGCCTTATTTTGAAGCCGAGGGAGAAGCGGCCTTTTACGGGCCGAAAATTGATGTGCAGATGAAGAAAATAAACGGCCAGGAAGAGACCGCTTTTACCGTGCAATATGATTTTGTTATGCCAAAAAGATTTGCTATGAAGTATGTTGATAGAGACGGAAAAGAAAATGAGCCGATTGTTATCCATCGCTCTTCTATCGGCTGCTTTGAAAGAACCATGGCATTTCTCATTGAACATTATGCCGGCGCGTTTCCGGTTTGGCTCGCGCCAGTGCAAGTGAAAATAGTTTCCGTGGGCGCGACTCACGTGAAATTCTGTCGTAAGCTCTCGGCTGAGTTTAAAGAGAATAATATCAGAGTGGAAGTTGACGAGACGGACGAAACCGTGGGCAATAAAATTAGAAAAGCCGTGGGCGAGAAAGTGCCGTATATGCTAGTGGTCGGCGATCGGGAGATGAACTCTGACCCTTCGGCAGGCTCAGGACAAGCTAAGTTAGCGGTTAGAGATAGGGGAGAGAAGCAAACGCGTGAAATTGGTAAGAAAGAATTTATTGCAGAAGTGACGGATAAGATAAAGACTAGAAAGTAGATTTAAAATAAAAAGACGGCTCCACAAATTGGGGCTGTTTTTTATGTGTAAAAATTAAATATCCAAATTTTCCACCTTCTTGGCATGCGTCTGGATAAAGTGCTTGCGCGGCGCTACGTCGGCGCCCATGAGCATTTCAAAAATTTCATTAGCTAGGGCCGCGTCGTCAACATTTACCTGCTTCATGACGCGAGTTTCCGGGTTCATGGTGGTGTCCCAGAGCTGCTGGGGGTTCATTTCGCCCAAGCCCTTGTAGCGCTGGATGTTGATACGGGCAGACGCCTTGGTTTTAGTGGCTTCGCTGGCTTCGGTAGTTTCTGACGTTGCACCGGCCACAGTATCTTCTTCCGACTCTGATTCTACCACTTCCTCCTTACCGCCTGCCTTGCCGGCCGGCAGGCCGCCAAACTCTTTAACGATCCGGTCTTTTTCTCCGTCGTTATAAGCGTATCTAATAGTTGTGCCTTTTTTAATTTGGTAGAGCGGCGGCTGGGCGATATATAGATTACCATTACCGACCAGGGCGTTAAAATGCCGATAGAAGAGAGTTAAGAGCAGGGTTCTGATATGCGCGCCGTCAACGTCAGCATCGGTCATAATAATAATTCGATGATAGCGGAGCTTGGCTAAATCAAATTGTTCGTCTATATTAGCGCCTAAAGCGATAACCAAGTTTTTAATTTCATTGTTAGCTAGCATTTTATCTAACCGAGCTCGTTCCACATTGAGAATTTTGCCTCGCAAAGGCAAAATAGCTTGAAATTTTCGGTTGCGGCCTTGCTTGGCCGAGCCGCCAGCCGAGTCGCCCTCGACGATATACAATTCGCTTTCTTCGGGTTTGCGGCTTGAACAGTCGGCTAGTTTCCCCGGCAGGGTCATGCCTTCCAGAGCGCCTTTTCTTAAAATGGAAGCGCGCGCGGTTCGGGCCGCGATGCGCGCTTGAGCCGAGAGGAAGCACTTAGCGATGATGGCCTCGGCTTCGCGCGGGTTTTCCTGTAAAAAAGCCGCCAGGCCGTCGCCAAAAATCTGCTCCAGGTAAGTTTTAACATCCGCATTGCCTAATTTGCCCTTAGTCTGGCCTTCAAATTGCGGATTGGTGAGTTTAACGCTGATAATGGCGGTTAAACCCTCTCTAACGTCTTCGCCGGTTAGGTTTTCCTCTTTTTCTTTAATTAAGTTTTGCGTTCGGGCGTAGCTATTTAAGGTTCTAGTTAGAGCGGTGCGGAAGCCCACCACATGGGTGCCGCCTTCGGCGTTAATGATGTTATTAGCAAAAGCTAAAACCGTTTCATTAAAACCGTCATTATACTGCAAAGCGACCTCTACTCGGGTGTCATTGACTTCTTTATCAATGTAAAAGATAGTTTCATTTTTAACTTGATTGTTGCGGTTTAGCGATTTTACATAGGCCTTGATGCCGCCTTCAAAATAAAATTTATAATTTTTTTGGCGATGATTCTTCCGGCGGTCGGCCACTTCAATGGTTATGCCCTTGGTTAAATAGGCCTGCTGCCTTAAGCGATCGAGAATCGTGCCCCAATTGAATTCGGTTTCCTCAAGGATTTGCGAATCCGGTTTAAAAGTAATAATCGTGCCGGTCTTTTTTGAATTGCCGATCGGCTTAACTTTTTTTAACGGTTTGCCTCGTTCGTATTCCTGCAGCCAGACCTTGCCTTCGCGGTGCACCTCGGCCTTTAAGTATTCGCTTAGAGCGTTGACTACGGAAACGCCTACGCCGTGCAAACCGCCGGAAACTTTATAACCGCCGCCATCGCCGAATTTACCGCCGGCGTGCAGTTTAGTTAAAACGGTTTCCAGGGCCGAAACTTTGGTAACCTTATGGATGCCGACCGGAATGCCGCGGCCGTTATCGGAAACTTCAACCAGACCATTATCTAATAAGATGACAGTGATTAGAGTTGCATGACCAGCCATGGCTTCATCAATGCCATTATCAACCACTTCCCAAATCAGGTGATGCAAGCCAGAAGCTGAAGTCGAGCCGATATACATGCCAGGTCTTTTGCGCACCGGTTCCAGTCCTTCCAGCACGGTAATAGACTCGGCATCGTAGGAACTCGCGGCTGGCTTTTTCGCTAACTTTTTGTCGGTCATAATATTGATTAAATTTATCCCCAGAGTGTAATTTAAGCCAGGGAATATTTCTTTTAATATTAGCTACTTAAACATAAAAATCAAGCCGACATTTTGGGCTTATTTTCATACCTTAATTTTAGCAAAAAAAAGGGTAACTGACAAGAGGGGAAATAGATAAATATTTAACGCAATTTGGTGTAAAAGGTTTGTTTATGTTAAAATAAAGGCATGAATAACATGCAAAATAATCAGCCAGCCGGCGGAGAAAAAGACAGAGGAAATAAATTAGAGGCCGCAACTAGAAATTATACCGGGCCAGAAGGCATTACGACTAAGCAATTGGAAGCCGGCTTATGGTATGTTGAACATAAGCAATTATTAAGAAGGATTTTATACGGTTTTTTGATTTTAACGGCCGCGGTTTCTTGGACTTATACTATTTACGGCTTTGCCTATTACCTTGCCCGCGGCATGGCCGAAGATCAGTTGTTGGCCAAGCAATTGGTGGAAATTAATAATATTGGACATAATTATATTTTGCAGATTAGCGCTAGAGAATTGGTTGTTAGCCCGGTCGGAGTTCTTAGATCAACTGATAAAAAATATGATCTTTACGCCCAAATTAGGAATGACAATCCGGCCTGGTGGGTGGAATTTGATTACTATTTTATAGCCGAAGGGCGTCAAACGGAGAAAAAACATAGTTATATTTTGCCCCTGGAACCGAAATATCTTTTTGCCCTGGCCCAGGATTTTGACTCCCCGCCGCCGTCCGCGGCGCTAGTGATGGAAAATATTAAGTGGCAGAGGATTAGTCCGCATAAAATTCCGGATTGGCATGATTACTATAAAAAACATTTGGCTATTTCTAGCGCCGATATAAAATTTACGCCGGCCGGCTTGAGCCCCTTGTCCGAGAAATTAAATTTAAATCAGTTGAGTTTTAACGCGATTAATAATACGGCTTTTAATTTTTGGGAAACCGGTTTTACTATTTTGCTTTTCAGGAGCGGAGAACTGGCCAATATCAACCATTATATTTTAAATGATTTCATGTCCGGACAGAAAAGATTTGTGGAATTGAGCTGGCCTGGCGATATCGGCCAGGTTGATAGAGTGGAAATAGTTCCGGAGATTAATATCATGAAAGATGATATTTACATTAAGTATGAAGGCGGAGTCGGGCAGGAGAAGTAACTTAAAATGACAAATGACCAATTTCTAATGACAAATAGAATTTCAAACCTAAATGTCAAAAGCATATTTAAAATTTGTCATTTGACATTGATTTGACATTTGTCATTGGTAATTTAGATTGATGTTCAACAAGCTAATACTCTACTTCAAAAATTTTGATTGGATTCTTTTTACCGCTGTTATTCTATTGGTTTGTTTCGGTTTGGCGGAAATTTATAGCGTGGCGCTTGGCAGCTCACAACTGGATTTATTAAATTTTAAGAAACAGATTGTTTTTGTTATTTTAGGCGTGATACTGCTTTTTTTATTAGCCGGTTCGGATTATCATAGCTTAAGAAGCTATAGCAAGCATCTTTATGTTTTGGGACTGGTTTTATTAATTGGGGTTTTATTTTTTGGGCAAACTATCCGCGGCACTAAGGGTTGGTATAGTTTGGCCGGTTTTAATCTTCAGCCGGTGGAATTCATAAAATTTATTTTAGTTTTGTTTTTGGCAAAATATTTTTCCTCGGCTTCGCCTAAAACCGAAGAATTCAAGCGCTTGTTGATTTCCGGTAGCGGCGTTTTATTGTTCATCATTTTAGTCTTAGCTCAACCCGATTTCGGCTCGGCTTTTATTTTATTTTTAACCTGGCTGTCCCTGATTGTTTTAATCGGTTTTAACAGAAAATATTTTTTGATTATCGGCTTGATTCTGGCTGTAGTTTTTTCCGGCGCCTGGTATTTCGCCTTGCAGGATTATCAAAAAGAGCGAATCGTGACTTTTCTAAATCCTTCCTTTAATCCTTTGAATCAAGGCTATAATGTCTCGCAGGCGATTATTGCCGTTGGCGCCGGCGGTTTAATCGGCCGCGGTTTGGGTTTTGGCTCGCAATCACAGTTGAAATTTCTGCCCGAAGCCCAGACGGATTTTATTTTCGCCGTGGTGGCCGAAGAGCTCGGGTTTTCCGGGGTCTTGCTAATTTTATTGTTTTTTGGTATATTTTTTTATCGCTGCCTCTATCACCTAAAAAGAGTTAATAATGACTTTGGCATTTTTTTTATTTTGGGCTCCCTGAGCTTGATTTTTATTGAAATGTTTATTAATATTGGTATGAACCTGGGCATCTTGCCGGTTGTGGGAATTTCTTTGCCTTTCTTAAGTTATGGCGGCAGCGGCCTGGTTTCCAGTTTGATGTTAGTCGGCGTTATAGAAAGCATAGCTATTAGATCAAAAATAAATTATTAATAAGACAATTGCATGAAAACTAAAGTACAATTGAAAGCCGAACCGCGCAATCAAACTAATGGTAAGCCCAAGGCCGTTAGAGAGAGCGGTTTTATTCCGGCGGTTATTTATGGTTCCGGCGCGGTCAATAAGAGCATCAAAGTGAAAAAACACGATTTTGCCAAAGCTTTCCGCATAGCCGGCGAGTTTAACCTGGTTGATTTGTCGATTGGCAGCGATCCTGAGGTTAAAGTTATTGTTAAAGACATTCAGCGAGACGGTTTGACTGATAATATTATCCATATTGATTTCTATCGGGTGGATATGACCAAGAAGATTTCCGCGGAAATTCCTTTGCATTTTGTCGGCGAAGCCAAGGCGGTGAAGGATTTGGGCGGAACCTTGGTGAAGAATATGGATATGGTTAAAGTTAGCTGCTTGCCCGGAGACTTGGTCAGCCACATTGAAGCTGATATTTCTAAATTAGAAAATTTTGATCAATTTATCAGATTGCATGATTTAATCCTGCCTCAAGGCGTAGAATTGGCCAGCGCGACTAACGAAGCCGTGATTGGCGTGGTTGAAACTAAGGTTGAAGTGGAAGCGCCGAAGCCGGTTGAAGCCGCGCCGGCCGAAGGCGCGCCAGTAGCCGAGGGCCAAGAGCCAGAAGTTAAGAAAGAAGCCAAACCAGGAGATAAGCCGGCTAAACCCGCGGAAGCAAAGAAATAACTTTATCGCCGACTTGATATAATAAAAAGTCGTTCTGAATTCAGAGCGACTTTTTATTATAATTAGCCGGCCCTTTTACTATAATTTTAAAACTGGTATAATAATGACAGGTTATTAAAATTACCCCAGGGAAACTGTAATTTAGGGGCGTAATCAACAATAATATGAATAAGTTATTAATCAGGGTTAAGGGCTTCACTTTGATTGAGTTGTTAGTAGTTATCGCGGTTATCGGTTTATTGTCAACTTTGGCCGTAGTAGCTTTCAACGGCGCCAGAATGGGCGCCAGAGACGCGGTTAGGGCGCAGGATATTAATACCATCAAGAAAGCCCTGGTGATGTATTTGAATGATTCTCCAACCGGTTATCCGCTGTCAATCTCCGGCGAGTGTTTAACAGCCGATGATAGTACTGTTTATGTGGGAAAAGCATTATTGGACGATGGCGTGTTGGTGAACATACCGGTAGATCCGCTTTGGCCAGCGATGGAGCCAGCGCATGATGCTAATGGCGTAGTTACCGCTGGTCAGACGAATTTTTGTTATTTTTATTTTTCCAACGATACTACTCAATATAAAATCAGCTACTTTCTAGAATCAACCTCCAAAGCTGGCACTGCCGGAATTAATACCACAACTCAATAGGCGATAAGCCGGATTTAACGTTATCCGTTCATTAGCAAGATAAAGTTATAATTGCTAGACGATTAAGACCGGCCAGGTCTTTTTTTATTTGCAAGCAAGCTTCAGGTAGTTCGCGTTGGATAAGTCGTTTGATGGCCGTGGTTTGCCGCGGATCGAATTCGCATAAGACGCGGATATCTCGTAACTTGCAACTCGCGGCTCGCAACCCCTTAATTTGTCGAAATAATTTTTCATAAAGCCCCAGTCCTTGCTTATTAGTAAACAGCGCGATTTTAGGTTCAAATTTCAAGCCGATAGTATTCAGGGAGTAATTATTTTTCCAGGCCGGCCAGCCATAAGGCAGGTTAGCCAGAATTACGAATTTAGAATTACTAATTACGAATTTTGAATTATCAATAATTGGTTTTAGTAAATTGCCTTTGAGGAATTTTATTTTTTTGCCGACTCCGTGGATTTTGGCGTTTTGTTTAGCCGCGGCTAAAGCTTTAGCCGAAATATCAATTCCCCATAATTCATGATTCATAATTCTTAATTCTTGACCCAATAATTTCGCCAGAGTAATGATAATACAACCTGAACCAGTACCGACATCAATTAGAGTTGCTGGTTGCCCGTCTCGCTCGCCTCGTTTTCGACGCGTCGAAGCGGGCCTTCGGCTTGCCGAGGTTGACGAGCTACGAGTTATGAGCTTTAATGTTTCTTCCACCAGTAATTCCGTTTCCGGGCGGGGGATTAAGACATTTTTGTTGACTATAAAATCCAGTCCGTAGAATTCTTTATGTTTGATTAGATAAGCGATCGGCTCGCTCTCGAACCGTCTTTTAAGCAGTCGCTGGTATTTGGTGATTTGTTTTTTTGACAGTAGTACTTCTCCATGAGCCAGAATAAATTCGCGCGGCTTCTTTAAAACAGCGGATAATAAAATTTCCGCCTCAAGATGCGGATTATTAATGTGGCCTGTCTTTAATTGGCTTGAGGCCAACTTAAGAGATTCTGATATAGTCATGGAATAATTGAAAATGAAAAATGCAAAAATAAAAATGACAATTAAAAATGTAAAATTATTTTAACTTTTAATTTTACACTGTCATTTTACATTTTGATATTTACACTTTTAACTTTATTTGATTATTTCGTCACTTTTTTAAGCGCTTTAATAATTTCCCCAATATCGCCGTCCATAATCCTCCTGAGGCCGTGCCAATTCTGTTTCAGGCGATGATCGGTAAAGCGATCCTGGGGGAAATTATAAGTGCGAATTTTTTCGCTGCGATCGCCCGTACCGATTTGTTGTTTTCTTTCGGCCGATTCCTTGGCGCGTTTCTCTGCCTCCATTTTGGCTAAGAGCCGAGAACGTAAGATTTGCAGGGCTTGTTCACGGTTTTGATGCTGTGATTTTTCGTCTTGGCAGGTAACGACTAAATTAGTTGGCAGATGGGTGATTCTGACAGCCGAATAAGTCGTATTAACGCTTTGTCCGCCCGGCCCGGAAGAGCAAAAAGTGTCAATTTTAATGTCTGGCGGTTTTATTTCCAGATCAACTTCTTCGGCTTCGGGCATGACCGCGACGGTTACGGCGCTAGTATGGACGCGGCCGGCTTTTTCCGTTTCCGGCACTCTTTGCACGCGGTGCGTGCCGGCTTCATATTTCAGGTCGCCATAGATATGCTGGCCGGCGATGGAGAAAATAATTTCTTTGTAGCCGCCGATGCCGATGCGGTTGGTTGAGAGGATTTCCAGTTTGGCGCCCTGCCGTTCGGCGAATCTTGAGTACAGCCGGAATAGTTCGGCGGCGAATAGAGCCGATTCATCGCCGCCCGCGCCCGCCCTAATTTCCATAATGACGTTCTTTTTATCATTCGGGTCGGCCGGGTGGAGTTCGGCTTCAATTTGATTGGTTAATTCTTCGCTTTGCCGTTTTAATCCTAGAATTTCCTCTTTGGCAATTTTTACTAGCTCGATGTCGGACTCATATTTAATCATTTCTTCATTTTGGCTTAGTTGGATCTGTTTTTTTTCCAATTTTAAAATTAACCCAATCATCTCTTTGAGCCCATTATACTGTCTGGAGATTTCTTTAAGCTTTTTCGGGTCGGAGATTACAGCCGCATCGCTTAGCCGGTTCTCTAAATCTTTAAATTTTTGTTTAATAGCCGAATACATAATTATCATTGTCATTGCGAGCCGTCCTTGTACTCAAGACGGCGAAGCAATCTCTGGTCAAAATATTTTAATAATTTTATTACCGCTCAAATTTTTAGTACTTTTTAACCAGAGATTGCCGCGTCGTCGCTGTCGCTCCTCCTCGCAATGACATTAAAAAACGGTTATTCCTCCGGCTATGCTATAAGCATATTATAGCACAACGAAAAGAATAACCGTTTTAAATGGCTACTTTTTTTCGGTTTTTCTATCTGCTTTAGCTTTGGTTTTGGCCACGAGTTTGGCTCGTTTGCTCTTATGGGTAGTTTTAGTTTTGGCTTTGGCTTCAACTTTGGCTTTAAATTTCTCCACGCGGCGGGCGCTATCAATTAACTTTTGTTTGCCGGTGTAGAAGGGATGGCAGATTGAACATATTTCTACCTTAAGCTCCGGCAAGGTTGAGCCGGTGGTGAACGCGTTACCGCAGGCGCAAGTTACTTTGGCTTCCGAATAATATTTGGGATGGAGGTCTTTCTTCATAAAATATAAAATAATTTTTACGATTTTTCGGCTTGAAAATTTTATAGAGGAGGCGAGCGCTGAATCAAACTACTTCGTCCTCGCATGTTGCGCACCCTGTCCTAAGGACATAGTGTCTGCTTTTCAACGCTCGCGAATGGAACAGGCAAGAGCAAGTGGCGGTTATCCATCGTACATGCCCGGGCGGCCAAGCGCCGTTTACTACGACAGACAGTTCGACATCAATACTCTTGCCTGAAATTAAGGCAACGGTGAGACTGGCAAGCTCCGTTCTTTAGATTTTTTCGGCGAGAACGGTTGGATGTCACACGAATCACCGTTGCTGAATTTTGGGTAGCCACATGACTACATGCCACATGAGGCAAACGCGTGCTAACCTGTCGCGATGGTTTCTTTGTTTGCCTTCGGGATTATCCCAAACTACCCAAAAATTAGGATCGACGCGCGTCGGGATTTGAACCCGAAACCTGCTTGTTAGAGAGGGATCCGGCGTTTCAGCCATTTCGCGCGCCATTCTAAAAGAACGAAAAATCCTCAATGAAATTTTCAAGCTATTATATTCAACAGATTTTAGATTAACATAAGAAATAATTTTTGGCAAGCCCAGTTAGAAAATATTTTCTAACAGGTTAAGAAATTTTAGTTGACAGATTTAAAATAATGTTATAATCTATTTTAATAGCTGATGTAGCTATTTTAAATAATTTATTAATCTCTCATTACTTCATAAATTTCCTTGTCTCGCATCCGCCGGCTGGCGGACGGGGCGATTTGAAGTAGAGGCTAATCCAGCCCCAGTTTTCGTGGAAAAACGATAAACTAAAAATTAATGTCCAAACAGCTTAAATAGAAGTTAATTTATTTTTTTCCGCAAAAACTGGGGCTGGAGAAAAGGAAAAAAACTATGAAAACACCTTCAATTGAAGAGATGCTTAAGGCCGGTATGCACTTTGGGCATCGCACTTCAAAATGGCACCCGAAAATGGAGCCTTTTATTTTTGGTTCAAGAAAGGGCATCCACATCGTTGATTTAAGGAAAACTCAAACCAAGCTGGCTCTAGCTTTGGAATATTTAAAGAAGCAGGCCAGCGAAGGCAAGTCAATCTTATTGGTTGGCACTAAGATGCAGGTTAAGAACGCGCTGAAGAAAATCGCGATGGAGATAAACATGCCGTATGTAAGCGAGCGCTGGCTGGGCGGCTTTTTAACCAATTTTGCCGTCATCAGAAACCTAGTTAAAAAATTCAAGGATTTAGTGGAAAAAAGGAGCAGCGGCAAGCTGGATAAATACACTAAAAAAGAACGGCTGGATTTTGACCGCGAGATTGCTAAGCTGGAAACTAATGTCGGCGGTTTGGTAAGTTTAACAAAAACTCCTGATGTTATCTTCATCTGGGACATTAAAAAAGAAAAAACCGCTTTTACCGAAGCCATCAAGAAAAAGATTCCGGTGGTGGCGGTTTGCGATACTAATGTTAATCCGGACGGAGTTAAATATATAATTCCGGCTAACGACGACGCGACCAAGGGCATTAAGCTGGTAATGGAATTAGTAAAAGAGGCGATTCTAGAAGGCAGGGCCATGAGCGCGAATAAAGAAAATAAATAATAATACAGCTCTGTCGTTGCGAGCGAAACGAAGTGGAGCGAAGCAATCTCACATATAGCGAATTGCAACAAAATTTTCCATTTTAGCTTAAACTTCTTGTCCGTGAGATTGTTTCGTCCCCCGGGTCAAGCCCGGGGCTAAAGGCGCTCCTCGCAATGACAGCTTCATATTATGGAGAAATTAAAATTATTACGCGAAAGATCCGGGGCCGGCATGGTTGATTGCCAAAAAGCTTTGGCAGAAGCCGGCGGCGACATTGAAAAAGCCCTGGAAATTTTAAGGAAAAAAGGCATGGCTAAGGCGGCTAAGCGGAGCGGCCGCGAGGCCGGCGAAGGCCTAATTAAAGTTGCTTTAAGCGGCGACACTAAGACCGGTTATATCGTAGAAATAAACGCCGAAACCGATTTCGTGGTTAGAAATGAAAAATTTCAAGAGTTTGCCGAGCGGATCATGAAATTAATCATGGCTCAACAGCCGAGAGACTTGGCCGAACTAATGGTTTTAAACATGGGCGGCCCTACGGTTAAAGATACTCTTGACGCTTTAAGCGGCGTCATCGGCGAGAAATTGGCTATTAAGAAATATGAGATGCTAAATTCAGCCGGTACGGTAGCGGTTTATTCGCATCTGGGCGGAAAAATCGGCGTAGTAGCGGCGCTCGATAAAGAAGGCCAAAGCGATATCGCTTATGAAATAGCCATGCAGATTGCCGCCGCTAATCCAAGATATATCAGACCGGCAGACGTTTTAGTCGAAGAGTTAAATAAAGAAAAAGAAATCTATAAAGCGCAACTCGTAAAAGAAGGCAAGCCGGAGAAGATGATTGATAAAATTATGATTGGTAAGTTAAATAAATTTTACGAAGAAGTTTGCTTGGTTAAACAGGAGTATATTAAAGATGATGAAAAGAAAGTTCAGGATATTTTAGGCGAAGTGAAAGTGGAAAAGTTTATCAGGTATAGTCTGTAAATAATGATAGAGTTTTTTGTAACCGATAGGCAAGCGGCTGAAATAAATAATTTTTTCGCTACGGATATGAACAGAGAAAAGGTCGGCCGAACGGTCAGTCCTCGCTTCAAAAATTATTTATTTCAGCCGCTTGCCCCTGAGAATTATCATATGAAAGTAGTTCAGGTACAATTTGCCTCTTGGGATAAAAAATATAATTTTGATCCGGCCGATTTGGCTTTGGGCGTTGGCGATCAAGTTATTGTTAAGACCGAATTGGGTCTGGAATTGGGCAGGGTAATGGGTTTTATTGATTTGCCGGCCATGGATGAAACAGCCAAAAAAGCAACGGCCGGCTCCGCGGATCCGGCCGCCGTGGCCGTAAAGAAAGTTATAAGAAAGGCGGCAGCGGCTGATTTTGAGAAACTGCCCGACGCCAGGCAAAAGAAAAATGATTTTGCCTATTGCAAGGGAGTTATTGAAAAATATCAACTGCCAATGAAATTAGTGGATGTGCATTATTCTTTTGATAATCTAAGAATTACTTTCCCCTTTATTGCCGATTCCCGGGTTGATTTCAGGGATCTAGTAAAAGATTTAACTAAGCATTTCGGCCGGAGTATAAGGTTGCAGCAAATCGGCATTCGCGATGAAGCCAGATTCTGCGGCGATTTTGGCCATTGCGGCCGGCCGCTTTGTTGCGGGCGGTTTTTAGGCTGCAGCAATGCGCGCATCGCGGCTCGGAGAGAATTTCCGGCATTTGCGGCCGCCTGATGTGCTGCTTATCTTTTGAAGAAGCCGGCTATAAGAAACTAGCCGAGAAACTTCCGCCCCTGGACAGCGAAATTAAGTTCGAGGGCAGGAAAGGCCGAGTGGTGGCCCACCATATTTTAAAACAGACGGTCAGCGTTTATTTTGAGGCGGCCAACGGCGAGCCCGGCGGCGCGGTTGAGGTGGAGGCGAATAGAATTAAGAATTAAGAAGTTTACCCCGTCAAATAGCGCTTCGCGCTAATTTTGCAGATGCAAAATTATTTGACGGGGTGAAGAAGTAAGAAAATTGATTTGTCTTTGCGAGGAGCCTGCCTACCGGACCGCTTTGCCGGAATTTCAGCGAGGCGAGCAGGCGCGGCAATCTCACGAACGGTGAACTAAAGAAAAAAATAGGTATTTATTTTAAGCAGTTTAGAGCTGTTTTTTTGTTTTATTTAGACTCCCTTTGTTAAAGGGGGCTTATTTATGATATAATAATTTCATAATTATTAACTTGAAAACAATATGAATGTTGCCATTAACGGCTTCGGCCGGATCGGCCGAGCCGCTTTTAAAGCGCTGTTAAACAAGAAAGGCGTTCACCTCGTCAAATCCGGCTCTGCCGGTGCGAAGCAATTTGACGGGGTTAACATCGTAGCTATCAATGATTTGACCGACACCAAGACGCTAGCGCACTTACTCCAATATGATAGTTGCTATGGGATTTATGAAAAGAAGGTCGGTTTTGAAGCTGATAATTTAGTGGTTGGCGGGAAAAAGTATAAAGTTTTGGCCGAGAAAGAACCGGTTAAGCTGCCTTGGCGCGAAATGAAAGTGGACATAGTTCTGGAGTGTACCGGAAGATTTTTGGACGCGGCTGGCGCCGAACAACATCTACAAGCCGGAGCCAAGAAAGTTATTTTGTCCGCGCCGGCCAAGGATGACGGCATTAAAACTATTGTTTTGTCGGTTAATGAAAAAGATCTAGATAAATATGATAAAATTATTTCCCTGGCTTCTTGCACGACTAATTGCTTGGCGCCGGTGACGAAAATAATCTCGGATAATTTTGGCATTAAAAAAGCCATCATGTCCACGATTCATTCTTATACGGCTGATCAGAATTTAGTGGACGGGCCGCATAAGGATTTGCGCCGCGCTCGCGCCGCGGCCGTCAATATCGTGCCCACCACCACCGGCGCGACTAAAGCCGTGATTAAGACCATACCGGAGCTCTCCGGTAAATTTGACGGTTTGTCTTTTAGAGTGCCGACGCCGGTCGTGTCGCTTTGCGATACGGTCTATATTACAGAAAAGCCGGTGACGGTTGAAGCCGTTAACGAGGCGCTGAAAAAGGCCGCGACTGGCGACTACAAGGGTTATCTAGCGGCGACCGAGGAGCCGTTGGTGTCGTCCGATTTTATCGGTAATCAGGCCAGCGCGATCGTGGATTTGCCTTTAACCAAAGTCATCGACGGCGACATGTTAAAAATTATTTCTTGGTATGATAATGAGTGGGGCTATTCCTGCCGCTTAGCGGATCTATGCGAGTATATTGGAAAGAATCGGTTAATTTAGTTAATTTTTTGGGAGTATATAAAATTTTCAATTTGCAATTTGCAATTTTCAAACAATGACCAATTTTCAATTGAAAATTAGAGCATTGAAAATTCATTAAGAATTGAAAATTGCAAATTGGAAATTTTATTTTTTTAATTTGGCAGTAAAAATGAAAATTAATTATTTATGGACAAGATTCTAGACAAAATTAGGAAGGCCAATTTGGTCGGGCGCGGCGGCGCGGGGTTTTCCGTGGCCAAGAAGTGGTCCGCCGTGGCCGAAGCTTTGGCGGATAAAGAAGTCGGCGGAAGAAAATGCTATGTCGTTTGTAATGCGGCCGAAGGCGAACCGGGGTTAACCAAGGATGGCTATATTTTGGAAAATTACGCGGAAAAAGTAATTGCTGGCCTGAAAATTGCCATTGATTTTTTTTTGGCAGAAAAAGGCTATTTATTTTTGAATTATAGTTATAACAAAAAGTATAATAAAAAATTAGCCGCGCTGATCAAAGACTCGGCCATTGAAATATTTGTTAAGCCCATCCAGTCCGGTTATGTCGGCGGCGAAGAAAGCGCGGTTTTAAACGCGATTGAAGGTAAAAGAATTGAACCTAGATTAAAGCCACCCTTTCCGGTGACGGCCGGCCTCTGGGGATGTCCAACGCTCGTAAATAATGTTGAAACTTTCTATAATATTAGCTTGGTTAATTCCGGCCAGTATGACAATAAGAGATTTTATGATATAGCCGGAGACTGCCCGTATGAAGGGGTTTATGAACTACCAGCTAGTTTTACCATTGAAAAAACGCTCAAGCAAACTAAAAACTATCCGAGCTTTCATTTTTTTGTTTTAGTCGGGGGCGATATGTCAGGCGAAGCGCTAAATAGCCGGCAGTTAAAAAGGCCGGTAGAGGGCGCCGGCTCAATCACGATTTATAGCTTAGCTAAAAATAATTATAAAAAAATTATTGCCGGTTGGCTCGATTTTTTTATTGATGAGTCTTGCGGTCAATGCACTCCTTGCCGCGAGGGGATATATCGACTGCGCGAAATTTTTTTGGCGGAAAAGGCAGATTGGACTTTGTTTAATAATTTGTTGGACAATTTGGCCGATACTTCTTTTTGCGCTCTGGGCAGCTCGGTGGTTATACCGATCAAAAGTTTTATGGAAAATGTTTTGCCGGAGATGGAGGCGAAAAGTAAAGCGATGTAATATATTTATCTCTAAGGATTCGAGAGCTTTGGCTAAACTTGTTTAAATTTTCTCCTGCGGAACTCGTCCGCCTGTGGCGGCCTCAAACAGTCCTCGTTCGAAAATTTAAACAAGCTTAGCCAAGGCAATTTGTTTTATGTTCGTATGAGTAAAAAGATTAAAATAAATTTAAATGGCAAGGGAATAAGTTGTCAGTCCGGTAAAACCATTATGCAGGTGGCGCGCGAGAATGGCGTGATTATACCCGGCCTTTGCCAGCATGATGATTTTCCGGTTAAGGCCAATTGCCGGATTTGCGTGGTGGAAATTTCCGGCTGTAAAAATCTAGTTACTTCCTGCTCAACTGAAGTTTGTGATGGCCTGATTATCAGGACCGACACGGCCAGGGTTAAACGTTCGCGCAATTTAAATATTGAATTGATCTTCGCCGAACATATTGAAAGATGCCCGACTTGCATCCGGCGTTTTAATTGCGCGCTCTTAGAGTTGGCCGATAAGCATAAGATTGAAATTACTACTTTTAAAGATCGCAAGAGCAAGAGAAAAATCTATAAATTTGCCAACGCCGTGGAAATCGACGGCAGCCAATGCATTGATTGCCGTAATTGCGTGGAAGCCTGCAATACTTTACAGAAAATAAATTATTTAGAACTTAGGGGCAAAGGAATTACGCAAGAAGTCGTGCCCGTGACCGAGAGGGATGGCTTCGCTTTAATCAACAAGCGGAAAAAGAAATCTGACTGTATTTATTGTGGTCAGTGCGCCTTATATTGCCCGGTCAGCGCGGCGCAAGAGCAAGCCCATTGGTCATTGGTGGAAAAAGCTTTAAAAAATAAATCTAAAATATTGGTAGCGCAATTCGCGCCGTCAATCAGGGTTAGTATTGGCGAAGAGTTCGGCGCTAAAGGCGGCGAAGTCATGACCGGCCAGGTAGTGGCGGCCTTAAAAAAATTGGGATTTAATTATGTTTTTGACGTGAATTTCGGCGCCGACATTACTACCATGGTTGAAGCCGAAGAATTAATTGGGAGAATGAAAGAATTTCGTCTTGGTCTCCCTAGTCCCAGTTTAAAAACTGGAGTTATGGAGAACGGCTTGCCCATGTTTACTTCTTGCTGCCCGGCCTGGATAAAATATGTGGAATTTTTTCGGCCGGATTTAATACCCAAATTAACGACGGCGAGGAGTCCGCAGATTCATAGCGCTGGCATTATCAAAACTTATTGGGCCGAGAAGATGAAAATCAAGCCAAAAAATATCATGGTCGTTTCCATCATGCCCTGCACAGCCAAGAAGTTTGAAGCTAGCCGCCGAGAATTAAAAATTGGCGGCAATTGGCCGGTTGACTATTGCTTAACTACCCGTGAGTTAGTTTATTTGATTAAAAAGAATCGGATTGATTTTATGGATTTAAAGCCCTTGCCGGCCGATAATCCTCTGGGCGCGGCTAGCGGGGCCGCGGTCATCTATGGCGCTAGCGGGGGAGTGATGGAATCGGCCTTAAGGACGGCTGAATATTTAACGCAAACGGCGCAAGATTCGGTTTGCCGCAGTTTTACTAAAGCGGAAAAGTTAAAAACAAAATTTTGTAATTCTCGGATTAAATTTAAGGAGGTGCGTGGTTTAGCCGGCGTAAAAAGAGCGGAGCTGATGATGGGCGATAAAAAATTCAGAGTGGCGGTAGTAAATGGCATTGGTAATATTAAATCGGCGTTGGATAATTTGCGGGATTATGACTATATTGAAGTGATGGCTTGTCCGGATGGCTGTATTGGCGGCGGCGGTCAGCCGATTCCCACCACGGCGGCGATTAGAAAGAAAAGGTTAGAGGCGTTATATAAGATCGACGCTAAGAGTAAGATTAGAAGAGCGCATGATAATAAAGAAGCGGTTGAAGTTTTACGCTGGTTTAAAACCAAAGGCAAATTGGAAAATCAAGTTTTATATACGAAATACAAGAAGAGGAGTTAGGTATGATTTTAAAATAATTATATTATTAAAAATCGCTGGACAAGGATATTGGTTTTTCACTTAAGACGAAATTTGGGTAATTTTTGATTACAAAAATTACTACAATTTCGTATGCGCTCAAAACCAATATCCTTGTCCAGCAAGTTAAGCCAATAAATTATTTTTTATGGAAATTATCAAAGAAGAAACATTAGCAAGAGTTAATGTTCAGAGCTTAACGCAGTTTGTCGGTTTGGCCGGCCTAGCTACGGCTTTGCCGTTTTTTATTCATTGGCAATGGTTGACCGGCCCGATCATCAACGCGATTTTGATTTTAGTTTTGTTTTTAGTGGGCATCAGGAGCGCTTTAGTCGTGGCTCTAGTTCCCAGTTTAATGGCTTTAGCCGGCGGGCTCTTGCCCGCAATCCTGGCTCCGGTCGTACCGTTTATTATGATTAGTAACGCCATTTTTATTTTAACTATTGATTGGTTTTATAACCAAGCCAAAAACAGCGGCAAAGGTTATTGGCTGGGGGTTATGTTAGGCGCAATTTTAAAATTTGTTTTCTTGTATTTAAGCGTGAACTGGATAACAAAATTGCTTTTAAAGAAGGAACTGGCCGCGGCGGTGGCCAATATGATGAGCTGGCCGCAATTAGCCACGGCGGTCTTAGGCGGCCTGATCGCCTTCGTGATTTTAAAGTGGTTAAAGAGATTTTAATTTTGTATAAAATAACCATAAAAATAAGGGCGGTTAAGTTCCGTCTTTTATTTTTGACTTTTTGTTTAATATTAGCATAAATTACCTAAAATGCTGGACATAAATTAAATTTTATGGTATATAATAAGGTTTAGTTTCGTACCTTAAATTTAGCCAATATTTTGGTGATCATCGTGGCTTTTAGGAAATTTGAAATAAGTTTTCTGTAAGCTGCGATGATGGTCGTCGCGGTAAAAAACAACAACCAAACAAATAGAAAGATGACGCTAATGAATACATTAACCCCATCGGTAAATGGACCCTCCGACCCGCAGGTCGCAAAACTCGGCGACCGCATTAACGCGGCCGCTCGCAAAGCCGGAATAGACACCGCTCTGTTCCAAGTCGCCTTGGCTTATCCGGGTACGGAGCTGGAAGACGAGATGATCGCTCTACTCGTCCGATTCGCCAAGAAAGCCAGCGGTATTGTCACCCCGGTTCGCGCTCAAAACTCCGGTCTGGTTCCCAGCGGTTGGCAGGTAACGAAGGACGATCCGGAAGGCGACATCAACCTCGCCAATCTGGATTATTCTTCCGGCCCGGTTCAGGCGGGTGAAACTTACATTAGCGGCGACACCATGCTCGCTCGCAAGGGCAACGCTTACGGCAGTTTGGGGTTTGCTGCAGCCAAGCTTAAGCAGCAGGAAGAGGGAAAGGAAATTTTCCCGGTTGAGTCTCGTGGCAAGCACTACTTCATTATGCCGCGCACAGTTTTGCTCGACGGTGGCCGTGGCCGCCGCGTGGCTTACTTCTACTGGGATGGCCGGCGGTGGGTGCTCTACTTCCGTTACCTCCACCGCAACTTCCGCGGCAGCGATCGGTTCGTTCGTTCCAGCGAGTTGCCCTCGGTTGCTTGAGCCCTTTGTCCTTCTTGGGTTCTGGCCCCTCGGCACTTCGCATTTCCCCGCATTTAGGCTTCAAGTCTGGATGCGGGTCTTTTTTATGTTTAAAATTTTGATTTTTTGATATAATGCCAGCAGATGGGCATTATGCTTGCGGCCACGGCTTCAGGCAACCGCATCTCGTATTGCTAAGAATTAGAGTATCGGCGGCCACGGCTTCCGGTAGAGTATTTTTAGTAAATCCGAAAAAGAAGATACTCGGTGCAAAGTATTGGCGGGCTAAAGGCCCCGAATAAAATACAACCCTAAGAGTATTCAAGGGGTGGTGGACTGGACGATACTTTGCATAATTTTGCTCGACGATAACCGTAACCGCCGCGTGGCTTACTTCAACTGGAATGGCCGGCGGTGGGTGCTCAACTTCAATTACCTCGACAACAACTTCAACGGCAACAATCGGTTCGTTCGTTCCCGCTACTATCTTCTCACTCCTCCTGTAATAGGGGGAGTTTCTTTTATGAGCTGTTTTTGCCAGCCGCCCAGCATTCGACCGATTTCAACCAAGAGCGCCGCCAATTCGGCGAATTTTTTATTATCAATCGCTTTTAGCTCCCAAGCG
>Ga0076133_107_pt1 | contig 51485 bp, 50 predicted proteins | sample RifGroC2_FD_67719 | JGI IMG/M metagenome (GOLD analysis project Ga0076133, IMG submission 67719) | Parcubacteria bacterium GW2011_GWC2_42_12 | reverse complement strand
TAACCATAGATTTATGTTTAATTGTAAATTATACCCGTATTTTATCTAAGTTATGGCAAAATATCAATCTTTTAAGCACCCAAAAATTAACTTAAACCACATCTGCCAAAGATATTCCATATCCCCTTGCTTGCCTCTTTCCCAAATACCCCAATAATCCAATTCAAATCCCGTATCGTAAACCGCCGCTACATAATTTTCCAATTTCCGTTCGTAGTCCTCGGTCTTTAAATCAACCCCTAGAACTTCTTTTATTTTCTTTGATAAGTTGGGCAGATCGGTATATTTAAAAACATTCGGTAATTTTAAGGTTTTACCTAAATTACCTAACTGTATCGCCGGCTTGTTATAAAACGCGGCTTCGGCTAAGGTAGTGCTATTATGGCTTATAACCAGGCTGGCTCTTTTTAAAACCTGCTCGCTAGAGATTCGATAATCAATTAATTTAACATTAACCGTCCTAGCCATTCTCTCAAGGTTAGCGGGCGAACGAAAACCTAGCATGGCCGGATGATCCTTCACCACTAAAGTATAATCATCGGGCAGGGACATGGCAACTTGCCTGGCGACTTCTATTTGATTAATGAAGTAAGGGGCAATAACATCGGTTGCCACTTCCGGCTGATACTGCCAAGGAAAATAGACAAATTTATTAACTTTAGCGAAGGAGTAATAATTTAAATTATTAGCAATTTTTTTATATCGCTCCTGACAATAATGATCCCGAAGAATAATTTTCGGCGGCCGATAATCAACGGTTATACCAATATTTTTCATGTGATTAATCGATCTTCTAAAATACCAAATAAAAATTTGATAATAAGGCGACAGCGTATGCCTTATTTTCCCTTTAATAGTTCTTTTATTATCTAATTCGTAAATTTCGGCATAAACCGGCCTTTTAAAAATTTGCCTGAAATCCTTAATGTAGATTCTGGCTCTCTCGCGATTGGCCGTTTCCGCCAAACCGTTATTGAGCGCGTCCACTCGGTCGTAAAAAGGACCGCTGCTCTCATTGTAATCATGAGTAAAAATACAATAATTTTTTATTTTACAGTCGGTAACCGTGGTCATAATCACTCCCCTTTTTTGCGCGTAAAGATTCAACATAATATGCGGCAAAGCCACAAAATTCGGCGCGATTATTATTTCCGGATTAAATTTATGAAATATCTCTTTAATATATTTATAGACCGCTTTAATGTAATCGATAATTTCTTCATCAGGCACATTCTGCTTATAGCTGTAATAAAATTCATCTTTATATGAATAAACATGATTTCTTAGAGACATAACAATCGGCCAAATAGAATCAACCCCCAGGTCTTCGCAGATAGCTTTTAACGAATAATCGTCTGCTGCCAAATATGCTTTAGGGTTTTCCATAATTTCATCGTCGTTGATGATCAACTCATATTTGACTTCAGCTTGGCTTAACACATACTCATGGAGACTTTTTTTAAATGTTAAGGCCGCCAGCTTACACCCTTCGGCTTGCAGTTTGGTCGCCAAAAAATGCCCAATAGTAACCCCCCAGCCCCGCTGCTGAAAAATTAAAATTCTTCTGCCTTTTAAGTCTTTCTTTTCTATCATATTAAAATTATTATTAATCTTTCAACTGTCTGATTACCTGAAAAGCCTCGGCGTATTTATAACCGACTTCCAGTCCGCGATATTGAGCTAAAATTCTAATACCCTCTTTTGACCTGGGATGAGGATATTTCTTTAATTCATCGCTGTAAATTTCCATGGCCTTAATTTTTTTATTAATAAATTTGCCAATGTCATTATATTCACTGGGGCAAAAAAGCTTATTTTTCTTTTTCACCTGCCACTCGGTTGATGACAAGGTCTCAAAAGCTAAAATTTTCTTAACAAAGAATTTCGGCTGCGGCCGGCAAACGGTTAAAACCGCCTGGAAAGTCAAGCGATGGTCAATATTTAAATCGTCGCCAAAATGCGTATAAACTATATTTGGCTTAATGATATAAATAACTTTCTCCACTTTCTTTACAATATCAAGTAGCGGCACGGAATCAAACTTATTGTCCGGCAAAGCCTCTACTATAACTTTTTCGACGCCTAATACTCTGGCTGCTTGTTTTGCCTGATCTCTTCTCTTTTTAATGTCAGTGACGCTAGCGCCCCGGGAAGTTACACCATCGCCTAAAAGCAAAATACTAACCCGGTCGCCAACGCCAATGTGTTTTAAGATTGTACCGCCGACACCAACAACTTCATCGTCAGGATGGGCGGCAACTACTAAAATTTTGTTCATAATTTTCAATTAAAATCTAAATTTTGTCTTGTAATATTGCCTGACATTAAAATTGCCAAGCTGTTTTCTCCGCAATTAAACAATAAATCTATAATGCTCATGTATGGCATAAATTCTCCATAAAGTTGCGGATAAATCGGATGCTTATAATCCTGAAAATAAATTTTTACGCCATTTTTTACAAAATTTTCTTCTTGGGCATAATCTTTGCCCAAAGCTCCAAAAATATAGCTATCGGCTCTCAATTTTTTGCACATGTCTAGCACCAATTCGGATTTATAGCTCTGAAAATTTAATTCCGAGGCCTTAAAATAATCAACTTTAATTCCCAGCTGCTCTAAAAACCATTTTAGCATTTCTTCATTGAGATCGACCAGGTACCGCCATTCTCTTTTATAAGTTTCCTCCAAAAAATTTGCGTATTTATTAAAATACGGAGCTTTCTTATAATTTAAATAAATTGATTTCCAATGTTTTTTACGCCAATCAATTGAATTATTAATCTCAATTTCTTTAATTTTCTTTTCCCGATAACCTTTTGTCAAAACCGGAACCGTCAGCCAAATCGCACCATTAGCGGTTTTAATTTTATTGCGGCTATTATAATCCTTAACCTGGTATTGAACATCATTAAAATAGCAAAAAGCGTCGCTCAACGCTATTTTATGGAATAAACCAAGCCAAGGTAAATAAACTGGTTGATGCGCCGTTAATATCATAAATTTTTATAATAAGCCAAAGTTTTCTTTACCCCCTTTTTAATTGAAATCTTGGGTGTTATTTTAAAACGATTTACCAATTTAGTATTGTCGGAATAAAAATTGCCGATTTCTCCTCCTCGAAGCGGCTTGTTCTCTCTTTTTAAGGGAAACTCGGCCGCCTCGCTAAAACAGTCAAAAACCTCATTAACCGTAATACCGCGACCGCAACCGACATTAAAAATTTCCCTGTCGCCGATTTTTAACATCTTCAAAGTTATGTCCGCGGCATCATCAACATAAATATAATCTCTAGTTTCAACCCCTTGGCCGTAAACTATTAATGGCTGACCCTTCATAATACGATCGGCAAAAATCGTTATTAGGCCAACCGTGCCACGGATGGTTTGACGCGGGCCGTAAACATTAGCATAACGCAGTATCGTATAATTCAAACCGTGATATTCGAAAAAATACTTAATATAATCTTCGGCGCATTTTTTCGCTATGCCATAAGAATAGATCGGCGCCAATTCATCAGTTTCTCTGGCCGGTAATTTCTCTGGCCGACCATACACCGCTACCGAAGAAGCATAAATAAATTTTTTTACCTTAAATTCAACACAACATTTTAATAAATTGATTACGCCTAAAACGCTAACGCCAACATCTTCAATCACATCCTCAAGCATGACGTTAAGATTGATGATAGCGGCTTCATCTATAACATAATCAATCTTATGTTTTACAAACACCTTTCTCAAATTTTCTTTATCTCTTATGTCCAATTCATAAAATCTGGCCGCTGAATTAAGATTTTCTCTCTTACCCGTGCTTAAATTATCAACTATTATAACCTCGTTTCCTAAAGCGATTAATTTATCCACTAAATAAGAACCGATGAAACCGGCGCCGCCGGCAACTAATATATTTTTTTTCATATTCATCGCTAGTTAATTGATTTTATGTCATTTCTATGTTTTTCCACCTGCCGAGCAATCAGTGTTTCTACTTCTTTAGTGGGAAAATCATCGATTTCTCGCTCTCGCCATTTTTTCTGAGCCAATTTAATATATGGCTCGATCAGTTGCCAATCTTCTCCGGGAAAATTTTTGCGCGAATTATCCTGGCGGAAACACAAACCAGTAATCCAATAAAGCGGCGATATCATTAAACCGAGATTGCCCCAGTCTTCCATCGTCGTCGGCGGGATAAATTTCGGATAACCCTCTACGCCGTCAACCGCGTCTTGATACATGGGCGTGCCCGGATAGGGCGCGTAATTAAAAATAGAAACTCGAGCGTTGGGATCATTATCAACCAGCCAATCAATCATGTCCAAAGTGTCATTAAGCATCACCCTGGTTTCTCTTGGCATATGCGCCATAAAACTATACATCACTGATATGCCAGAACCGCAAAATAATTTAGCCGCGTTTTTTATTTCCGCTATGCCTTCGCCTTTTCTAATGACATTTTTTAAAAAAAAATCATTGCCCGATTCGCAACCGACTTCTAAGGAAAAACAATTGGCTTCAGCCAGGGTCTCGACCAGCTCCGCAGTAATATAATTAGCGCGAATATTACTATCCCATTTTACCTCAATATCTCTCATGATCTTACCTATCTGCCTAATTCTCTCCACGCGATCCAATTTCATAATTTTGCCGCTTTCTTTATAAACACCATGCGCAATGTTCGGATCGGAAAAAGATATTTCCTTAAAACCAATATCCTGATGAATAATTTTTAACTCTCGATCCAAGTCTTTTATATTTTTTGGTTCCCAGGGAGAACTTAAAGCACAAAATCTGCAACCAAAAGGACATCCTCGAGAAGTAAAATATTGCATATCTGTCCGTTCGAAATGAACCTTGGTACGCTGATTATAAGGAAAAAGATCTTCGCCATAAACTCTGTTGGTCCAAACTTTATCAACGAATGGCTCGGCTAAAACCTCTTCCGGCAATAAACGGGCATGATGACCGCCTACGCCAGCGATTATCTCTGGGTTAACTTTTTTGGCCAATTTAAGAATTCTTGCCGCCTGGCCGGTTTGATAGCCGGTAAAAGCGCTGACGCCGATTTCTTTTGACCGTTTTACTAAATCAACCAGCATCTCTTCAGAATCAAACCGTTCATCAAAATATTCAACTTTCAGGCCCTGTTTTTCAAACATCGCGCCAGGAAATAAAATTGACAACGGTAAAAGTTTCACCGGAGAGTCTCTGGTGGTTTTAGGGTAAGCTAATAGAATATCTATCTTAGACATAAATTTTAGTTACAAAATTTTTGTCGCGCCTTTTGAGCGGCTTTTTTATAACAGCCTGCTTTAACGACAAAGGGGTTGCCGACAATCAACGAATAAGGCGGAATCTTACATGGCTTAGTAATAATCGTACCAGCGGCCACGACGCTGTGATGGCCGATCTCTACACCGCCGCCGATGAAACAATGCGAACCAATAAAAACATTATTTTCAATAACTATTTCTTTGCGCTCGATTTCTTCCGCCAAGCCGATAGTCCGATTGTGCGAATCGGCCACATTAATACTGACGAAAGAAGCAATATCGCAGTCGTCACCGATTTCAACCGACGAACCTTTGGCAGTGACTTCGGAGAGAAGACCGATATAAACATTTTTTCCGAATTTTGGCGTGCCACCGATATAAACTAAAGGGTGAAACGGATTGTCAGGCATTTTGATTAACTCGGAAATATTTATTTTTTTGTCCATATTATTTTAAATCATTATTAGTGAAAATATATCCTGGGCGGTAATCGTGGCGGGCGATTCTGCCAATTACTTTTGGTAGATACTTTGGCGGTAATCCCGTGCCCGGCCGCTTACACTCAAGGTCGCAAACACCTATCCTCTGCCCTCTTTTTATCTGCCTGGCCGCTACAAGACTACGACGAGCAATGGCTTTTATCTTACCTTCGGCCTTAGATAAAACTAAATCAGGCCTACCTATCATCTTCTCAGCTTCTCGAACTTGTTTAACTAATTGCGTTAACTCGGCGTGATCAGCGGCGAACCAATGATCCGGACCAGGTAAATTATGATCTAAAGTAAAATGTTTTTCGATCATGATCGCGCCGAGCATAGTAGCAGCAACCGCGGCGGTTGATCCTATTGTATGATCGGAAAAACCAACCAGACAACCCTTAAAAATATCTCGCAGAGTTTTGATTTGGGCTAGGTTTGCCTCTTTGGGCGGAGTCGGATAAAGCGACGTGCATTTTAAAATAATTATTTTATTATTGCCCTGGTTTTTTATTGTTTTAACCGCATCTTTTACTTCATTTAGGGTAGCCATGCCCGTAGAAATAACTATCGGTTTCTGCTTGCGCGCGACATAAGCGAGCATCGACAGATTAGTCAAATCATCGGACGGAACTTTAATCGCCGGCATATTTACTTCTCGACCGCACAAATAATCAACTGTTTTAAAACTATTGTCTTGCGGAGTGGAAAAAATAATTATACCAATCTTCTTGGCGTAAGTAAAAAGATCTCTCTGTTTTTTTCTATTTAATTCGTTCTTCTTAAACATCAGATACTGGGATTCTGTAACTTCCTTGTCTTGGCTTTTATAGGTATAGATTAAACTTTTATCGCCAACAAAATCTTCAGTAACAAACGATTGAATCTTAACGGCGTCAACTCCGGCTTTTTTAGCGGCAACCATCATTTTTTTGGCTCGAGCCACACTTCCATTATGATTGATACCTAATTCAGCAACTATAAAAACCGAATTATTTTCACCTATTTTTTTTCGACCGATTTTAATTTCCATATTATTTAAATTGATAAACTCCCCTCTTTATTTGCCCTGTTCCTTGATTCTCTAATTTTATTCTTTTCGTCATCGCCCTGCTTTTATAAACTCGATTAATAATCTTGCTCCAAATTTTTGGTTGATATTCTATAACGACGTCTTCGGCTGACTTTATTTCAAGTCTTGACAAATCAAACATTTTCTTAAGCGCCCGCAAATCGCCGGCGTATCTTATCATGGCGCGAAGGCGCGGCAAATGATATCTATTGGAGATTATAATAATATCCTTAAAATTACTGGCCATTATTATTTTTTGCAACTCCTTTAGCTGCTGATAAGTATTGCCTGACCTTTCTTCTTTGATTATATTTTTTGCCGGAATGCCAACTTTGATTAATTCGTCTTTTATTATGCTGGCCAAGGTAATTTTACCGGGCAACACCTTTTTAAGCTGGCCCTTGCCGCCCGAAGCAATAACTGCTTGGCACTGTTTATCCTTATATAAATAACCGGCGGCCTTAACCCTTAACCCGCCGCCGCAAATACCAAAATTATCTCCAATTTCGTAAAATGTAGTATGCCAGTGGCCGTGCTTATCTTCCGCCAGAGCTCCTCCAAAAACAGCTAAAATTTTTTGTCTTTTATTCATAGCTAAGTTAACTTTTTTTAAACAAATTCCAAGATTTTAACAAATCATGATTATGCTTGATATTTTTTAACATCATCTGAAAATTACCGCTGAGCAAAGAGACATAATGCAGATAGCTATCGGTAATTTTGCTGTTTTCAATCAAAAATTTAATAACCTCGAAATCTACTGGGTAATCAACAGTCATCCTAAATTGGGAAAAGTTATAAGCGGCGGACAAGTTACCTTTTTTAAAACATCGATTATTTAAAACATAAATATCCACATGTTCTCTTTCTTCCGGCAATACCGCTTTTTGCGCTGATTCAAATAGAGCTTTTCTTCTAAATATTTCGACATCTAGGCCATGAGGAAATGACTTAGGAAGAAAATTGCTTACAAAATCAAATTTTTTATTATTGTCAAAAAATGTTATAACATCGTCAACAACATAAGGATCGATCAGCGGGCAATCCGCAGTTAATCTAATAATATTTTCGTAACCTTTGTATCTTAGCGAACACTGATAATAGCGATCTAAAACATCGTCTTCGGAACCGCGAAAGCAGCTAACGCCGATTTTATCGCATAATTGCTCAATCTCCTTGTCATTTTTGTTAACCGAAGTGGCAATAACAATTTTATTTATTTTTTTCGATAATTTTAATCTTTTCACCATGTACGCCAATAAGCTAATTCCATTTACTTTTAATAAAACTTTGTTGGGCAGTCTAGTCGATCCGGTTCGCGCCTGAATTATACAAATATTTTTATTCATATTTTTTTAATTTTTTATTTACTAAAATATTCTTTAATATTTTTACAAATAAACTTTATTTCTGGTTCTTTAAGTCTGGGAAAACAGGGTAAAGTAATGCAAGAACTATGGTAAACTTCTTCGGCCGGCAATTTTAATCCGCGATAACCATGATTTTGATAGTAGGGCTGGGAATAGACCGCTGGATAATGAAAATTTACGCCAACGCCATGTTTTAATAAATATTGACGCAATAATGGCCGATCAGCTTTATTTTTTGTCCTAATTACATATAAATGCCAGCTACTCAGACAATCGGCCAATTCAAGCGGCAGGATAATACTCTTCTCGTCCCGTAAGTATCGTCGATACCATCGCACAATCTGCCGCCGCTGCTTCATAAATTTATCTAATTTCTTTAGTTGGCTTAAGCCCAGCGCGGCCTGAAAATCGGTTATTCTATAATTATACCCCAAGCCGGTCATGACATTGGCACCATTCTCGTCTTTATGAATCCCGTGGCTGCGCAATAAAATTAATTGATCATAAAACTTTTTATTATTAGTTAAAACCGCGCCGCCTTCACCAGTAGTAATTGATTTTACCGGATGAAAACTAAAAACGCTCATATCGGATAATCCGCCAATTTTTTTATTTTTGTAGCTCGCGCCCAAAGCGTGGCAAGCGTCCTCAATCACCAACAATTTATGTTTTTTGGCTATTCTCTGAATTTCAGCCAGAGCGCACGGCTGGCCGCCAAAATGAACCGGCGCGATGGCCTTAGTCCTCTTAGTGATCAATTTTTCTATCTTGGTTTCATCAAAATTATATGTATCTAACCTTATGTCACAGAAAACGGGTTTAGCGCCAACCGCGAGCAACATATTAGTTGTGGCCACGAAAGTATTAGGTGTGGTTATCACTTCATCGCCTTCTTTCAGCCCGGCCGCTAAATAAGCCAGATGCAAGGCGGCAGTGCCGCTCGATACCGCTACCGCGTATTTAGCGCCACAATATTTAGCCAGCGCTTTTTCAAATTGCAAAACTCTCGGCCCTTGCGTCAGCCAGTCTGATTTCAAAGCTGTTATCACTTCTCTAATGTCCTCTTGGTCAATATTTTGATGCCCGTAAGGAATCATATGATTATAAATTAGACTAATCTTTTAAATCCGGAATGAGCGATTGGGCCATTTAATAAACTATGGACTTGATTATTATCAATCGCCTTCCTTAATAATCTAAATGTTTCTTCGACTGCCCGCAAATATCTTTTGGCCTGCTTTTTTTTAAGACTATAAGTAACATAAACACCGCCCGAAGCCAAAATCTTTTTCTTTAACATCTCTTGAGTAAATAAAGTGCGTATGGCCTGACTATCCGCGCCATAGTCAAAAGAAAAATGAATTAAGGGCGGCGGCCCAGCTACCGTAACCTTCAGCTGATTATTTTTTGCCGCCTGCTTTAAGCCCTTAACCACCAACCGGCCGATTCTATTTAGATGCTCTGGAACCTTCTTATCAATCATTTTATTAATTGTCGCTAAGGCGGCCGTCGGGCCGATCCTTTCGGTCCAAGAAGAACTGCTGATAAAAGTAGTTTGAGCGGCTTGCATAATTTCCTTTTTGCCGATGATCGCGGCCATAGGAAAACCATTGCTTAGGCCTTTGGCAAAAACGGCGATGTCCGGATTAACGCCGTATTTAAGGTGCGCTCCACCGACATTAAGCCGCCAGCCGATGGTTACTTCGTCAAATACCAAGACAGCGCCAATTTTATCGGCAATCTTTCTTACTTGCTTTAAAAAATTATCCTTCGGCTCCTCATGTCTTAATGGCTCCATCACAATCACGCCAATATTCTTATTCTTAGAAACTATTTTTTTTAGTTCGGCAATTTTATTATAGCGAAAAGGAATCGCCGTGCCTTTTAATTCTCTGGGTACGCCCCTCGGTTCTAATCCCGAGAGCAAGTGTCCATCCAAACTTTTATCATTGACTATGTTGGCCGCTAAATACCAATCTGACCAACCATGATAACCGCAAAAAGCTACCTGGCTCTTCCCGGAATACGCTCGAGCAATTCTAACGGCTACGGCCATGGCTTCCCCGCCGCCTCGGGCATATCTCACCATCTTGGCCCAAGGATGCAATTTGCATAACAACTCCGCTAATTTCACTTCTTCCGGACAATTAAGCGTAGAATTTGAACCATCGTCTATGGCCTTTTTTACGGCCCGGTTAACTTCCGGGTCGGCATAACCCAAAATACAGGCCCCAATGCTGGCATTAACATCAAGATATTTATTGCCATCTAAATCCCAAACCTCCACGCCCTTGGCTTTTTTAAAAAAGGCGGGCCATTGTTCGGGCAAAAACATCTCGACTCGTTTAGACAACAATTGCGAACCGCCGGGAATTATTTTTTTTGCCTGCCGCCATAGTTTAAAACCTTTTTTTATACTCATAATTTTGTAAAATTTTATTAATATCTATCTCATTATTTCTCTTAATTACATCACAGTTAAAACACAATGGGAGTTTGGCAAATTGTCCGCGTGTGTGTATTTCTCTAAATCTCTTCATTTTTTTGTTGTTCCAGCTCGCCCCAAGAGATTCTTTATTAACATCTCCGTAAATCAATTTATTTTCGAAATCTATGCAGCAAATCGTCAGGTAGCCTTCAGAGGTGATGATAAATCTATTCCACAGCATATGACAGGGCTGCCATTTCTCTTTCGGCAAAGTTAAATTCTTAATCTGAGAAATAATTTCTTTAGGATAAAGCCCCTCGACTTTAACTTGAGATCCTTGATTTTTTACCAAAATAAAATCGGTTTCATCTATGAAATTGCCAAAGGTATTTTTATACTTAAGCAAATCCTTAAAGTTATCTGCCATGATAATAAAAGAAGCGAAAATCCGCAGAGGAGAATTCATTTCATCTCTCATCTTTCTAAGACTTTTAACGGTGATAACTAATTTATCCCAGCTCGCGCCAATTTTTAAAGATTCATATTGTTTTTTATTCCCGGCATCAATGGAAAATTTAATCGAATCCAGGCCGGAAGCAAATATTTTTTTTATTTTTTCGTCATCCAGCGCTTGACCATTAGTAGTAATATAGACATATTTTATGCCTGTCTGTTTCGCGTATTTTATAAATTTAAAAATCTCGGGATGAAGAAAGCTCTCGCCGGTGGTATATAGCCCCATATTCTCAATACTCAAATCAACCGCCTGATCCACAATTTTTTTAAATAAACTAAAAGGCATGAAGCCCTTTTTTCTTTTCATGCGCTGGTTATAACACATTTGACATTTGAGGTTACAAAGATTTGTCACCTCAATCATTATATTGTTGGGAATTTTAACTTCTAGGGGATGATTTTTATCAACCTTAGACATTTTCCTACTCTGTCTATTTATGGAAATTGATTTTGTCATATTCTAAAGATTTATAGTAGCCTTCATCTCTGGTAATTTTAGCATTAATATTTTTTATATTCTGGTGTTCATTTAAAAATTTTAAAATATTTGGCGTTGTCCGATCGGAAACTTCCTTAAAAATTACTTTTAACAATTCATAATCGGCCGTCTTGTCAATAGTCAGCCGATAATCCGACAGATCAATGTCATTTTTCACATTGTAAATTTTAAATTTATCCGGATGATTCCAGATATGGGCGGTAATATGCTCTCTCTCGGACGGTAAAACCGCTTCTCGCCAAGTTTTTTCCAAAGCCCGGAAAGAAAAAATTTCAACATCCAGTCCATCGGGGTAAGTGGCCACCGGATGATTATTGGAAACATAATCGTAGCCGCCCGCTAAATATTTCTTAGCTACCAGATCAATAACTTCCGGATCAATCAACGGACAATCGGCGGTAACTCGGCAAACATTTTCCGCCTGAAAATGTTTCGCCGCTTGATAATACCTGTCTAAAACATCATCCAAACTGCCTCGAAAATATCTTATACCTCTTTCTTCACAAAGTTGAGCAATTCTATCATCAGCTTCGCTGTCCGAGGTCGCCACGATTATTTCACCTACCAGTTTAGCTTTCTGGACCCGTGCCACGACATTTTCCAATATAGTCCTACGGCCTAATAGCAGTAACATCTTCTCGGGTAATCTAGTTGAACTGATTCTGGCTTGAATAATTGTCGTGATCATATAATTTGCGGCGCTAAACCGTAGCCAGAACGGAGAGAAAGATAGCGATGAATATTAAAACCGTTCTTATTAATCTTTTTGGGATCCGAATAGCGCCCGGTATAAATTCTATCGCCGTTTTTATCTTTGTCAGAACACCAAATAAAATCATACTGCCACAAAATCCGACCGCTACTTAAGAAATAATAGGCAAAAAAAGTAAATACCGTCAGAACCGCTGAAGGAAATGAACTATCGGAAGGCAGACTTTTTTCAATATCCTCCGGTCTTCTCCCCCGGCTATTCTTAGCAACAGTTTTTTTTATGAGATACCATTTAAACTTTAAAGAAACATCATTGGCGAATTTTTCTTTTAGATACCAATCTTGATTATAGAAACAGGGTTCTTTTGCCGCCGGATCAAAACCGAAGAATAAACGTAAATTATTTATGGTCAATTTAGTTCCATCCTTAGCGCGAGGCAGACCCAAAATTAAGATATAATCTTCAGAAACTTTTTTTAATAAATCAACTTTAAACTGTATCGCGGGAATTTTTACTTTACCGGAGTGAAAATCAGGTAAATTCATCCGGCCGGCTATTTTCTTTAGTTCGTCCGGTCCGATAAAATTATGCTTCATTGTTTTCCTGGCTTGTTCTATATCCATAAAATCTTAAATAATCTAATTTTATTTTTGTTGCTCTTTCCACTTTTGATATTCAATGCTCTCTTTGATTGAAACTACATCGCCTTTTCTCGAATAGTCTTCTATTTTATCAAACTCATCTTTTAAGAGTTCTAACCGACTCTTACCTAAGGAAATAACATCAAACCACGAAATCTCTCTGGCTGGCGCGTTAAAAATTTGAACTTTAAGGCCGGCCTTCTTCATGGTCTTTAGAAAAGTAAGGTAGGCCCTGATCTGATGAAAATGAGAAGCGACTAAAATTATCTTCTGCCATTTTTTCTCTTTAATAATTTTCATGACTTCCACTCCCTGCTCATAAGAATTCAATGATTTTTCTTCCAGAATTACCTTATTTTTCGGCACACCGTTTTTATATAACTCTTTGGCTAGAATCCCGGCCGGGACGGAAAAGGGCGGCGCTTCAAACCCGCCTGAAACCAGTATCTTTTTAGCCCAACCTTGCTGAAAAATTTCCAGAGCTCGCTCCAATCGAACATAGTGATCGCCCTCTAAACAAACTACAGCATCAGATTTTTTAATCCGATCATTGCTAACTATGGCTACTAATCTAATTCTATTTAATTCTTTTTCCGTCATATAATTATTAATTTAAGCCAAATCTTCCCATCTGATCGGCTCACCAGCCCCGATCGTCCGTTTGGCTTTTTTGCCCGTGATGGAAGATTTAAATTTCGGTAAAATTCCTAAAGCCGGGCGCAAGACATCAATATCTCCGGCTGTTAACGGTTCTCCCGCTTTAATCACGCGCTTAGCATATAATCCCCGGCGCTGAACAATAACGGTTTCGGATTCTTCTTCAACCACCTGTTTATCTTCCGATCCCGCCGCCGCCTCAAGCTGTCTAATTCTTTTTACCATGCTGGCAAATTCAGCCGGCTCCATAGAATGCGGATGATCCGGCCCCTTATCTTTTTTGTTTAAAGTAAAATGTTTTTCAATTACCTTGGCGCCCAGAGCAACCGCCCCCAGAGGCACAATATCGGTCGGAGCATGATCGGAATAACCGGTAATTATATCAAATCTTTTTTGATATGTTTTTAAAACATTTAAATTGGCGCTAGCAATTTTTGATGGATAGTTAGTAATACATTGCAATAAAATTAAATCGCGATTACCGGTTGCTTCGATAATTTTAACGGCCTCGTCAACTTCAGCCAAAGTGCTGGCGCCAGTGGCTAAAATCATTGGTTTATTCTTTTTGGCGATATACTCCAACATTTCATGCCAAGTTATGTCGCCAGAACCGATTTTATAGAAATCAACTCCAAGTTCTTTCATCAAATCAACGGCTTCAAAATCATAGGGAGAAGATGAAACGGCGATGCCGATGGCTCGACAATGCTCAAAAAATTCCTTATGCCACTCTCTTTTAAATTCCGCTTCTTTAAATATTTCATCAACTGGCCTACCCCAACTGCCGTGAACGCCTTTAAGTTTCATCGAGGCGAAACCAGAACCAGAAACAATCTTAGGCGCCAAAAAACTTTGTATCTTTACTACATCGCCGCCAGCCTCTTTAACCGCTAAAGCGAGTTTTTTGGCTTTTTCCAAATTACCGTCAAAATTAGCCCCGATATCAGCGATAATTAAAACCGGCTGATTCTCCCCTACCAGTCTGTTGCCAATTTTAATTTTTTTTGGGAAATTTCCTGGATTTTTCATGCTTTTGATTCTTATGTTTAAATCCCTTTCTCAACTATCTAAAAAACTATTTTAAAGTTTTACTAAACCCAAAAAATCATCTTTTGTCAGCCAGGTCTGATTAGTGTCGCTCGCGAAAGTAAAATCAGGGGCAATTTTCTTACCAGTCGAAAAATATTTATTAAATTTATCTTTGGCAAAAGTATCATAATTATCCGGAATAATCACAAAATATTTCTCTAATTCCAGCGCGTGCTTGGCCTCTTCCTTAATTAAGAGTGTTTCGTGTAATTTTTCTCCTGGCCTGATACCGATGATTTCTTTTTCCGCCGTCGGCGCCAAAGCGTCAAACAAATCAACTAATTTTTCGGAACAAAAATTTCCCCACCCAGCATATTTTCCAAGGCAAAAAGGACTAAAGCAAAGGATTGATCGAGAGTTATCCAAAAACGCGTCATGGCCAAATCGGTAATTTGCACTTTGCTGCTCTTACTTTTTACTAGGGTTTCTATAATACTGCCTCGGCTACCAATAACATTGCCATATCTGACCACGCTAAATTTTGACCGATCCGGAGAATATGAATTGCCGCTAACAAACAATTTTTCAGCGCACAATTTAGTTGAGCCGTATAAATTAATCGGCTGAACGGCTTTATCCGTAGAAACTAATAAAACTTTTTCCACTTTTTGATCAATCGCGGCTTCAATCACGTTCTGGCTGCCCAAGATATTAGTTTTAACCGCCTCAAAAGGGTTATACTCTAAAATTGGCACCTGTTTTAGAGCGGCCGCGTGCACAACAATATCAACTCCATTAAAAGCCCTTTCCAATCTTGGCAAATCGCGCACATCGCCAATGAAAAATCTTAATCTTTCATCAAGCAATTCTTTCTCCATCTGAAATTGCTTTAATTCATCTCGGCTGAAGACAATAATTTTCCTGGCCTCTGAATTGGCTAATAAAAACTTAACGAAATTCTTACCGAAAGAGCCGGTCCCGCCAGCTACTAAGATAACTTTATTTTTTAAAAAATCAATACTCATAAATTATAATTTAAATTAAGTAATTTTTTTTAATTCATTATTTATAACTGATAGAATATTAGTCAACCCCTCCCGCTTGGTTAATTTAACATTAATTCCGGTCCATTTATCAACTAGGCCGCGAATACTGGCCAATTCAAAACATTTTAAATAATTCATCACCGCTTGATCGTCTAGGCGATAACCATTGGCAATTTTTTCCAGCGCCGACCGGCATGATTCCACGCTGTCGACTTTAAAAACGCCGGCGCAATCATTATACCACGCGTGACCGAAAACTAAAGCCGGCTTGCCTCGCAAAATTGCCTCCCAACCGGCAGTACCAGTAACGGTAGCTACCGCCTGCGCTTGCTTAATCAAAGAAAAACTATTTGTCTTGATGGGCACCAATTTAACATTTTTGATTTGAGCAATCTGCTGATAATAGCCGGGGTAACGGTAATCATTGTAATTTAAACCAAAGAACATCCATTGCACCGGATGTTCTTTTACGTAAATTTTCCAACCTGCCGGTAAAGCAGCCGCTAAAATTTTTATCATCAATATTTGGCTAGCAAAGACTCCGCCCATCGGGCTGGTCGTCATTTCCGGCTGAAGATGCAAGGGAACATAAATGAATTTCTTTGAAAAATCGGGTTGAAGAGTGCAAAAACGACGGTATTCTTTCTGAATATTATTGATTAATAATTTTTTAAGATATAAAAAAACTTTTTTTAATATAGTAAAATCTTTTACGCTTTTAAGAGCTAATCTAATAAGTAAGATAATTTTATTTTTAAAATTATTTTTTTTCAAATCATCCTTAAGATATTCTGGCGTAGCATCTTTATTCTCGTCAGCATAATGTTTTAGATATAATTGCAGATCTTCACTTAAATCTTTAACGGTAAATTTTTTATCTCTGTTGGCCGCCAACTCTCCTAAGAGTGTCTGATTGCCTTGCCAAATATTATTATACCAAAGCATTCTACCGATATCTATAATATGTTCAAAAATTAAGGTTTTTATTTTTAATAGCCGGGCTAATTCAAAAATTAAATAAAGAAAAGTCGGATGAGGCGGGGCGGGGAAAATAATCGCTTCGGGCTTAAATTTATTTAAGACGCCATACCAATAGCCCAATAGATTATAATAATAATTTTTCCGTTCATCAACACACATACCCTCAAAATGCTTATTCATCATGGTCATGATAATCGATTCCACGCTAAATAATTTCTTTATTAACTCTTCGCTCGGTGGATCAAATTCTTCAGTCGCCAATTCCGGCGGCGAAATACCGAGCCAAGCATCATAATGATCATGTACGATTGTTCCGGGTAATTTGCCCTGATTTTTTTTAGTGCTTAGCCAATAGACTATCTCGTGCCCGCTCTGCTTTAAGCCCGATATTAAATCGGCGCATTCATTTATTTCTTCCACCCAGACTAAAAATATGCGCATATTAAAAATATTAATTACTGCCTAATATTGCTCACTTTATAATAATAAGAGTTCTCATCCGCCAACAGCTCCTTAGGAGAACCCTGCTCTTTTATTTCTCCATCTTGCAAAACCAGCAACTTATTACAATTCATTACCGTTGACAGACGATGAGCGATTAATAGAACCGTCACTTTATTCTTTAAATTTTCTATAACCTCTTGAATTTGCACTTCGGACTCGTTATCAAGCGCGCTGGTGGCTTCATCCAAGATTAATATTTTCGGCCGCCTGGCCAAAATTCTAGCGATAACAATTCTTTGTCTTTGCCCGGTTGATAAGAGTAGCCCCCTTTCTCCGATGACGGTGGCAAATTTATCGGGACAACTCTGTATAAAATCATAAATATTGGCCATTTTGGCCGCCTCTTTCATCTCTCTGTCGGAGATTGAATCGTTATAAAATTTTATATTGTTGGCGATAGTGTCATTCTTAAGAAAAATGTCTTGGGAAACATAACCGATATTCTTTCTCCATTCATTAATATTGATGCTATTGATATTGTTGCCATCCAATAAAATTTCGCCCTTGGTTGGATTAAACAAACGTAAAATTATATCCACGATAGTGGTTTTACCGGCTCCGGACGGACCGATTAGGCCGATCATCTCGCCTTTTTTAATAATAAAATTTACCTTGGTTAAAATCTGTTTTGCGTTATTATAATAAAAGCCAACATCTTTAAATTCTAAAAAATTATTGAATTTAAAACTATCAACACCATTGTCTAGTTCTTTATTTTTAATCACTTCGTCCTTATATTCAAGCATCTTACTAATATATGAAGAGGAAACCGTCATGGAATAAACATTGGACTGCAGTTGCTGAGTATAAGCAAATATTCTTTGCACTAAATAAATAATGGCAGCTAAAGCCGCAAAGTTAAAAGTGTTGGTTTTATAGGAGATAGCAAAAACTATAAAGACAAAAATTAAACCGATCGGTTGAATTAAGGCGTCGGTTAAGATGCTCAAAAAAGAAGTTTTAATAATCAATTCTCTCAATGATCTAAAATATTCCTTAGCTTTATCAATAATTTTTCCGCTGGCTGACATGGCTTTAATAGTCTTCATGCCCAAGATATTCTCATTGATATGATGGGCGATTTGCCGATTAATTTTTTCTCTTTCTCGCGACAGGGCTCTAATTCTATATAAAAATGGTTTAAAAACAAAAAATATCAATCCTCCTAAAACAGCCGTAATCAAAGTGATAAACCAAGAAATATTTATTGCCACTAAAAGAAAAATAACTAGACTCACGATAATTATCAAACTAGCGCTAATATACTGTAATAAGAGACCGCCGTGAGTAACATTCGTCACTAAGATAGTTTCCAGATAGCCTAATTTCTGCTTTAAAAGATATTGCCAATTGGCCTCGGCGGTGAGCTTAAATAATTCTCCTCTAGTCTTTTCTTCATAAACAGCGGCAATTTTAATTTTGATATAATTTGACAAGAGTAATATTAAGACCCTAAAAATAAGCAAACCACAGACAAAAATAAATAAATATTTTAAGCTATAGTTTACTTGAAAAAAATCAAAAGATTTTTTAATTATTCTAGAAATCGGATCGCTCGCTTTATTGCCGGTTCCGGAGATAAAAGAAAATATTGGGATAGCAACATTAATGCCTATACCCTCGAGCAGGCTACTTAAAAACCCAAGCAAAGTAAGCGCAACGATTTGTTTTTTATAACCCCAATATGCCCGATAAAAAATCTTGGAAAAATTCACAAACTTCTTACTAGGTAAAATCATAAATAAAATTAAAATTTTTTACCACTTATTTATTCTGTCTACTACTTTTTGCTTAAAATTCAAATACGATTTAATCGCCTTTTTCTCAACCGCCGGAGAGACTAAACGTAAGATCTCCTTACCTAAAATACGATATTGTCCGCCAACTTTGTTAGCTTTAATCAACCTTTTTTTAAGCATGCGCTTAATCGTGCTATTACTTATCTTTAATAGCTTTTGCGTTTCATTAGTGGTATAAACGGCATTGTCTTTTATTTCTTGAGTCATAATGTACTAATTATAACTAAAGTGTCAAAAGGTGTCAAGAGGTAGCAATTATAGAAAATGTAAGCATTCAATAACTATTCTTTATTTTGAGCGAATATCATGGCTTTCTCGAGTTTGATAACCAATTTTTTATAGTCCAGTTCTTCTGCTTTTCTTAATCCCCCGATCCCAAGTTTTATCCTTAAATCCGCGCTAGCGCCAAGTTCTTCTATTCTTTTCGCTAAATCATTATAATTATCCGGCGCAAAAGGCAAAAAACCGCCCATGGAGAGCCACTCTAACGCGCCGCCGGCCGGCACTAAACATGGCAGACCCATGGCCATGGCTTCGGTCAATACCACTGAACCATACTCGGACCACCATTTGGGAAAAATAAAAATATGGGCTTGGCTTAAATTTTCATACATTTTCTCTTTTTCTAGCCAACCCGGAAAATCAATATACTTCTCTAGTTTTAAATCCGCAGCCATCTTTTTTAGACGGTTTTCATCCGGACCGGTGCCGCCGATGATAAACTGATATTTATTTTTGGACTTAAGCGCGCCAACGGCTTGTATAACCAAATCAAAACCTTTTTCTCTCAATAAACGGCCGGAGCAATAGATGATTATTTCATTTTGGCCGGTCTGGCGAGCTCTAATCATTTCCGGGCTGACCTGAAGCTTTTTTATAATATCTAGCGTATTAACCATGTCTTCAACAATAAAGCTCTTTTTTTTCTTATGGCCGAATCCATAATAAACCTCCGCCAGCATGGGAGTATTATAAATAAAGGTTTCCATTCTAACAACAACCGGATTGCCGATCCAGCGCTCCAAAAAAAATCTTAATTTTCTTTTGGCGCGGGAAAAAAAATTTTCAGCTTTCATTTCCGGATCTCGCCAACAATTTAATCTCATATTAAAAAAAGCCGCGAGGGGAACCCGGCCGCCCAGCAACTTGTAAACGCCGCCGCCGTATAAAAAATTATTTCCGTCAATATAAAAAATGTCTGCCTTATTTTCATACTTCTTGATTAAGCGATAAGTGCTATATTGCGATCTTATGAAATGGCGAGAATCAACATCATCTTCATAAACCGCATAAGGCAGCTCTCTATCAACGGAATTAGCTGCTGATCTTGTTGTTACCACAGAAACTTCATGCCCTAATTCCGCTAATCCCTTGGCTTTAAGATGAAGATCGGTAACAGACCCGCCGCCGGTTTTAAAATTTAATTTTGTAGTAAGCAAAATTATTCTCATAATTATTCGCCAATAATTACTTTATCTTCTTCAAACGGACCATTTTTAATTTCAACCACCTCAGCATCAGTTAAATATGAAATCGCGTGTCCGCCGGCCAAAGAAATAAAAAAATCGCCGGCACCGAGCGGCAATGATTTAACAAAACTCTTGTCGTTGTTATAAATGTCGATTCTTATTCTGCCCTTTTTCACGATAAAGCAAGTTTGAGTATAAAAAATTTTCCTTAAGCGCTTAGCGTGCAGATGGGGTTTTACCGCTTCGCCCTTTTTATGCTTTAAAGCAACCACCTGCAACGGCTCGTTATCCGACGTAATCGCATTAGTGCCGGCAGAAAATTTTCTCACGCGAATTCCCAATAAAATTTTGTTATGGTAAATTTTATCCATAAATAAATTACTTTACCAAATACTTTCTTTGCACCACCACCGGCCGACCCAGTTTAACTTCTTCTTCAGCGTATTTTAAGTCTTCTTCGGCCATAAACTTAACTAATTCCTTAAAAGTCACAGTCGGGCACCAGCCCAAGAGTCGGCGCGCCTTTGAGGCATCGCCTTGCAAAAACTCAACTTCATTCGGCCGAAAATAGTTTTGATCAATTTCCACAATCACATTGCCGGTTTTTTTATCCAAACCTTTTTCTTCCCGGCCCACGCCGACCCACTCTAACTCCAAGCCAAAATATTCCGCCGCTTCATCAACAAACTCTCTAACCGTATGAGTCTCACCGGTGGCAATAACAAAATCGTCCGGCTGATTATGCTGTAGTATTCGCCAAATCACCTCGACATAATCTTTAGAATAACCCCAGTCCCTCTTGGCCTCCAGATTTCCCAGCCGCAAAGTATGCTGCAGGCCCAGTTTGATGCGCGCCAGTCCTAGAGTAATCTTCCTGGTAACAAAAGTTAGGCCGCGCCTGGGAGATTCGTGGTTGAATAGTATGCCGTTTGAGGCGAATACGCCATAGCCAGTACGGAAAATTCTTGTCATATGAAAAGCGAAAACTTTGGATAAGCCATAAGGCGATTGCGGATTAAATGGCGTCTGCTCGTTTTGCGGAATAGCCAAAACTTTGCCGAACATTTCCGAAGAACTGGCTTGATAAAATTTCACCTTAAGCTTAAGATTGCGAATGGTTTCTAAAATCCTAAGCGGCCCAAGCGCGTTTACATTGGCGGTATATTCTGGCTTATCAAAACTTACCCCCACATGGCTTTGGGCCGCTAAATTATATATCTCGTCTGGCTGAATATGATGCATAATTCTTACCAGGTTGGAACTATCCGATAAATCGCCGTACATCATAAAGAAATTTGGATTCTGCTCTCTTTCGTTTTCAAAAAGATGATCAACTCGACTCGTATTGGGAGAAGAGGCCCGCCTTTGCAGACCGTAGACTTGATACCCTTTCCCTAAAAGCAGTTCAGCTAAATAAGAACCATCTTGCCCGGTGATGCCGGTTATTAAAGCTTTTTTCATAAAATAAAATATTAAATATTAGTCTTTACGTTAAATCATTATACTCTTTTTGTAAACCCAGTAATGCTCGTTATATTGATTTTTGTCTAAATAAATATATTTAAAATTTAATTCGTCCAATAATTTAAAAACATCTTGTGCGGTATTACCATATTTTCCAACCAAATTATAATGCAATTCCAAAAGGATATTTAAATCCCCCGCTTTCTTCAAATATCCTCTCGTGCCGGATAAAACTAAATATTCCGCTCCTTCCACATCCATCTTAATCAAAGTCGGCTTTATACTATTTGACTCAATAAAATTATCCAAAGCATAGCTTTCAATTTTTAAACTTCCCTGATTGACTATGCTTCCCGCTTCACCGCCCTGATGCTCTTTAAAAAACACTTGTTTGGTTTTATCGGACACAACGCCTCTGACAAGCGAAACATTAGTTAAATTATTCAAAACTATATTTTTTTCTATATGCTGGCTATTAATTGCGTCTGGCTCAAAAATACACACTCTATTATGTGGGTTTACTTTAGCCGATATTAAACCAAAAATACCACTATAACCACCTAAATCAAGGATATCTCCCTTGTTTAATTCCGAATTCCTTTTCCACATTATAAGTAAATTGTGTTCGTGTTTTCGGCTTTGAATTTTTTTTATCTTTATTCTTAAACCTTCAATATCAATTTCTTTATAATCGGTCCGTGAGCTTGCGAAATAATAATTTAAATTTCTTGCTAATTTTTTCGTATAATAACGAACAGCCCAGGCTAAATTCAAATTCTTTAATATTTTTATTTTTTTAAATATCATTGCCAACATATTATTGTCTTCTAATTTAAATTATTGAGTAATATTATTAATTAATGCCACATCGCTCGTTTCCAACTCCCAGCCCAGAGCTCCATAATTTTCTAATAGATGATCTTCGGAACTAGCCTTGGGGATAGGCGACAAATCAAGGCAAATTAACCAATTTAAAACTATTTGCACCGACGTTTTATTATACTTCTTGCTTAAACTACAAATAATCTGATTTTTGGCCCAGTCTAAATTACCTTTAGTCAATGGACGATAAGCGATTAATTTAATATCATGTCGCCGGCAATAAGGAACGATATCCTTGCTGGCTGATTTATCATAAAAATTATATTCAATCTGATCAGCGGCTAATTTAGTATGCTTTAAAGCCTTCTGAACTTGCCTCAAGGTGTTAACATCGGCGTTTGAAACTCCAATATATTTTATTAATTTTTGATCAGCCAAAAATTCCATGGCTCCAACCGTCTCTTCGAGCGGCACATTTTTTTTAGGCCGATTTTCCTTTGACCAATGAATCAAATATAAATCTATATAATCAGTCTCCATCCTGGCTAAACTTTTTTTGACCGAATTAATTACGGCATCGTAGGCCAAATTATCCAACCAAACCTTAGAAATAATAAAAATTTCTTCGCGCTTAAACGACTTAATGGCTTGGCCCACAATCTCTTCGGCTAATCCCCGGCCGTACAGCTCGGCGGTATCAATCAAACGATAACCAATCTTTAGGCCAAGTTTCAAGGATTTAATCGAGGCCTCTCGATTGCTCTCGTCTCTTTCGTATTTTCCGCCCAGGCCCCAGGTACCCAGGCCGATTGGTGGAATTTTCATTGGCATATCATATAATCCTCGGCTTAGGCGTGGGCAAAATGAATTTGCCGCGATAGCCGCCCCGCCTTAACTTAGATATTAGCTCTTGAGCGATATTCCATGACAATAGAATCGCGTAATCCGGCTGATCGATAAATAGCCGTTTTTCCTCCACTACCGGAATATGCTGGCCCGGAGAATATAAACCAATCTTTAGTCGGCTCTTCTCCACCAGATAACTCACATATTCAACGCCTAAATTGCAATAATTTAATAAAGTATTGCCTTTGGCCGGCGCGCCAATGCCAACGATCATCTTACCCTCTGATTTTTTTTCAATAACCAACTTCCGCAAGGCCAATTTATTTTTTTTAACTCTAGCGGCAAAATTAGTAAATGTTTCTTTTTTGTATAAACCGAAATTTTCCTCCTGGCGGATTAACTCGGCCACTCGATTAGCTATTGGCCGCTTCCCTACTTTGGCGGCATAAACTATTATTGTCCCGCCGTGGATAGATCCTCTCTCGGTGTCAATAATCTCCAGGCCAAATTTTTTAAATAAAATTTCCAAGGGCTTTAATGAATAATAGCGTAAATGCTCATGATAAATTGAATCATACTGCAACTTTTCAATAAAATCCAATAAATAACCCGACTCCGAAACAAAAATACCGTCATCGGTCAATAGATCTTTAACTCCGGCGACAAAATCATCTAATTTTTTCACATGAGCGAAAACATTGGTGGCGGTAATTATTTTTGCCTGGCCATATTTTTTAATTACTTTGGCGGAGAGCTTACGAGAAAAAAAATCTACAATGGTGGGGATATTATTAGCCAGGACCAATTTGGTCGCACTTGAAGGATCAATGCCAAGAATTTTAACTTTATGGGGCCGATAATACGATAATAAAGTGCCGTCATTTGAACCGATATCAATCGCTAAGTCATTTTCGCTTAAATTAAACCGTTTAACTAAATTATTAACCAAATTGGCAAAACTTTTTTTCAAACTATTATTAGAACCCGTGTTATAAACATAATCCCTAAAAAGTTTTTCCGGATCAACCGCGTAATTCAACTGCACTAAATGACATGACTCGCATAAACAAAGTTCCAGTGGGTAAGTCGTCTCCGGTTTGGAAAGATCCTTGGGGCGCAAAAACGCGTCGCTGGGCGGCTGCTGGCCTAAGGATAAAAATTTATATAATTTTTTTTCTCCGCAAATATAGCAAGGCATATATTTATCATTCAAAATTATAAAAATAAAAACCGTTACTTTGAAAAGTCATTCGAGGATTTTTCAGCTCATTCAAAAGAGCTATTTCTAGCGGACCAGTCGATAAAATATAATCTAAACGATATTTTTTTAATTCCTGATAAAAATCTTTATTATAAAATTGATCATATTGCTGCCGGATATCCTTGGCTAAAGCCTCAAACCATGGATCGATCTCGGTGGAAAAAACTTCCTGCCAATTTTGAAAATAAAAAGCTCGAACTAGACCGTTATTCTTTGTTAAATAATCATTCAGTTGCTCGGGCTTAACACCGTTAATCTTAAGCTTGACTAAAAAATTATAATTTCTTCTTTCGCTCGGCGCCTCCAGGTCGTATCCTCCCGGGGCTACATAAACATTATCATGGGTAAAAGCCGGAATTAACCGAGTAAGGTCGTCGGTAGGCTCTCGAACTAAAACCACGCTATCTATTTCTGTTTGTTTATTTAAATAATTAAATATCGGCTGATATGGCTGCATCCGCCTAAATTCAGCTAAATCATATTTATAGCTGGCGCTAGCCTGAAAAGAAAATATCAAAGAAGCTAGAATAATAATATTAATTGCCGCGAAATAAACATAAAAATAATATGGCCTGATAAACCTAAAAAATAATACCAAACCGACAACAATGGAAATCGGTATGGTGTATTGGACAAAATGATAAGGCCAAATCGTGCGCCCGGTAATAATCTGCTGATTAAAGCAAACCCAGCCGGAAATCAACAGACTTAAACAAAACCACCACCAATTTTCGTTAATTTTAATCTTCTTATAATAAGCAAATAAGCTACTTAAAATAAAAATGATGGTTAACAATAATATAACTTTATTAACCATGGGCGCGTGAGTAAACATCATCCCGTTTCTGGTTGATAAAGCTGAATCGCCCTTGGCCATGATTAATCGCCACGCGTTCATCAAGTAAGGCATGGTAATTAAAAAATTTATAAATAAAACAGTCAATAACCGCCAGAAGATTTTATAATTTTTCTTAAATAAAAAGACGACCGCCAAAGAAACACACAGCATTAAACTAAGACTCCAGCTAAAGATATAACCGAACATCAATCCTAATACGATGCCGGCGATGATAGACAGGTATGATTTAGAATAATTGATAATTGACCAAATTAATAGAAAAAAAAGAAACATCAGGATAGCGCCGCTGATGGGATTAACCGGCCTCGCCCACATAAGTATTTTTGTACTTACATCCTGGCCGCTTAACATTAGCCAGGCATTTTTCAAATCAATTAAATCGTAGCCCAAAGTAATGAATAAGGCGCCGGCGATGGCGTTTATTTTAGGACCGACTTGTGGGGCTGAATTTATCAGCTTGAGGATTAACCAATAAACCAATAAAAATAAAATGGCTGGAAATAAAAATTTATTTAAAATATCTGTTGATATCACGGAAATTCTAAAAACGATAGTCGGTAAACTATAAATAAACTCGCCAAAGAATGGCACTACGGCCGGCGTTTTTTTATATTCATAAAAATAAGCCGAATTAGAAAACCAATGTCCTTCGGCCAGCTCTTGCATTTTAGCCAAATAAACATCTTCGTTAGCCGAAAAAATAAAAGGCACGCCCTGATAATCCGGCCCCAGCGACCATTTAGCTAAGAATAAAGGTAAAATCGTAATCAAACCGACGAAAATAGCCAAAATAACGGCTAAATAATGGCTCTTAAAAAAAGAAAGGGTTTTATCCATACATTTTTACTCCCATTTATCTAAAATTTTCCATTTGAACCAACATCTTAAAATATCATAAAAGCTCCGAATAACAAACTTGGGCTTACCGCATTTTCCTTCGCCGGCTTTCCTTTTTTGATATTCAGTGCCAAGCTCTTTTATTTTGTAGCCGAAATGATCAGCTTTTATCAAAATTTCCGGGGCGATAAAAGTTGTTTCTGCTTCAATTTTTATTTTCTTTATAACTTCATTTTTTATGAATTGGACTGTCTGGTAGGCGCGTAGCTTGGGACGAGGAAACAAGAATTTAATTAAACGAAAGTTTCCGATGGTTAAAATCTTACCGTAAATACTATTTGATTTTAAATTTGTGCGATAACCGCTGACGATGTCGTAACTTGCGAAGTAAGGCAAAAAGCGCGGCAGTTCTTTGATATTAAAAAAAGCGTCAACGGTATTATTAAAAATAATTTCTTTTTGAGCGGCTAATAAACCGGCTATGGTCGCCTCGCCCACGCCTCTGTTTTTTTCTAAATTAACAATTTTAAGAAATTTAAATTCCTCCGCCAATTTCTGGGCAATTTGCCCAGTCCGGTCCGTACTGCCATCGTTTACCAAAATAATCTCAAAATCGTCGCTGACCTTGGATAATTCAACCGCTGATTCTCGAATTATTCCCGCTAATAATTCCTCTTCATTAAAGGCCGGTATAACCAAGGATAAACTATATTTATTTTCCATACTTGATAGCTGTTTAAGTTACACAATAACTCGATTAACTATTTTAATGACATAATCCAGCTCTTTATCCTTCAATTTAGGGTACAACGGCAAAGTGATGGTTGATCGACTGATTTTTTCCGCTAGCGGAAAATCACCTTTTTTATATCCAAATTTGCGCCGATAATATGTTGATAAGTGGACCGGGTGATATTTTATATCCACGCCAAGGCCTTGATTTTGCAAATCAACTAAATATTTATCTCTTTTTTTTACATCCACCCAAAGTGGGAACATGGTTTTGGCGCTTTGGCTGCCGGCCACAATTGTTGGAAAAATAATTTTAGGATTGCCGGCAAAAGCAGCTTGATACCTGTCATAAATAAATGTTCGCCGTTGTAAATTAACCTCTATCCTCTCAATTTGATTGATCAACAGGGCCGCCTGCAGATCATACATATTGCATTTATAACCTAATAAAATCATGTCTTGCTTTTTTATTTTGTCCTTAACCCTGGTTAAAACGGTTCCGCCGATGCCATGCAGCCTCAAGAGCCTCAATTTCTTATCCAAACCGCTATCATTGACAGCGATTGCTCCGCCTTCTCCGGAAGTTATGCTTTTAATGGCATGAAAGCTAAAACAAACGCCTTGCGACAATTGTCCTGGTCTAATTTCGTCTCGCACCCCCTCCATGCACAAGGCCGCGTCTTCAATAATTTTTAGGCCATGCCGCTTGGCGATGGAATTTATTCTCTTCATGTCGCACATTTGTCCATAAAGATGCACTGGCAGAATTGCTTTAGTTCTCTTGGTTATGGCTTTTTCTATTAACACCGGATCAATTAATCCCGTCTCCGCCTCAACATCAACGAAAACAGGCTTAGCGCCAACATATAGAATCGCGTTAGCCGTAGCAAAAAATGTAAGCGGCGTGGTGATTACCTCATCTCCCGGTCCGATATTTAAAGCCAGTAAAGATAAAAATAGTGCGTTGGTACAACTGTTTACGCCGATGACATGCGGGCATTGCAAATAAGCGGCAAAGTCTTTTTCAAACTTGCCCGTGACCCCGGCAGTAGTAATTAAAAGCGTCCGTAAAACCTTATTCAAATTTTTTATATCTGTTTCGCTTATGTTATGGCGGAAAAATTCAACTTTCATACAAATTACCAGCCACCAATTAACAAAAATAGTCTTAGGTTAACGCTTGGCTAGCTAACGAAATTTAATTAAATTAATATAAATTTTTAAATTTTACCAATCTCATGGCGAAAAACACAAACTCGGTACGGAAACGAATTCTTTAATCTCGGCCTTATCGCCTTAAAACCTAAACTTTCTAGTAAACCTTTGTGCTGAGAATAACTCCTCCGATATTTTCCCCGATCAATTTTAAACAGAAAATAGCCTAAAAAATTAAATTTAGAAGGATAAACCGGGTCAACTACAATAATTTGTTTTATCGCCAATTTTTTCATTTGTCCAACCGCCAGTGAAACCTGCTCATCGCTTAAGTGGTGAAAAGTGTTAATACTCAAAACATTATCGAAACGCTGCTTTAAAAAATCTAATTTAGCGGCATCAGCGACCAAGAAACTGCCTAAATGGTTTTTCCCGGCCGCTTCAATGTAGGACGGATTATTATCAACGCCGGTATAGCAATCGCCGAAAATATCAGCATATCTTCCCGTACCACAGCCTAAATCCAAAACCGATTGCCCGGTGCTAAAATAATCTTTTAAAAAATCAGCGATGCCATGATTACCAAAGGCAATGATTGATAATATTTTTTGACTGAAGTTATAAAAACTCGGACGCTCTAAAAGCCTGTGCCAGTTCATATTTAAATGCCGCCATTATTTAATTATATAATAATCAATTGTCTTCTTTAGGCCTTCTTCCAAAGATGTCGTCGGCTGCCAGCCAAGAATTTCTTTAGCTCTGGTGCAGTCTGGAATCCTCCTAAAAATATCGTCATAACCTTTGCCATATTTCTTTTCCGCCGGTATAATAACAATCTTTGATTTAAATTTTCCAATTCTTTTCATTAGTTCCGCCAATTCAAGCATGGTTGTTTCAACATTTATGCCAAAATTAAAAGCTTTACCCTCCGCTTCCGGGGCGTGGGCGGCTTTCATAATGCCCGCTATACCATCGTCAATATAAGTAAAACATCGGCTTTGATCTCCCGGCTCAACGACTTCAACCGGCTCGCCTTTAATAAACTTATCTAAAAAACAAGTCATGACTCTGCCTTGGCCGACGAAATCCAGTTTTGGGCCGTAAAAATTAAAAAATCTCAAAATGACAAATTTAAAATTATTTCTGCCGTAAGCGAAGCAATAATGCTCCCCGATGGCCTTAGAAGAGGAATAGGACCATCTCGGATAATGGGTTGAACCGAGCACTCGGTCATCATCTTCTTTCCACGGCACTTTCGGGTTCTTGCCATAAATCTCTGAAGTTGAGGAAAAAATAAACTTTTTGTTATATCTGACCGCCAATTTCAATGCTAACTGCGTAGCTTCTAAGTCAAGTCGTAACACCTTAAGAGGATTTTCACAATATACTTGCGGATCGGCGATAGCCGCTAAATGATAAAGTAAATCCGTTTCAGCGACTAAGGGTTCCAATGTCGCTTCTTCAAGCATATCGCCCTGAACATACTTAAAATTAGGATTAGCCAATAATTCTTTAACTTTAACGGGCGGAGCGATGTCAAGCGCGACTACTTTATTGCCTGCCGCCAATTCCGCTTCACATAAATAAGAACCAACAAACCCGCCGCCGCCGGTAATAAGAATTTTCATAATATTTTTATATTTAAATTATTAAATAATTACATTCGCGCCGCTTTTAACCATGGCTTCTCTGGCACTCGGACCAAGGCTAAATAACAAATCTATAATTGAAAGGTTGGGAATAAAATTTCCAAAAGGCTGATTATACGGTTGCGATTCTATATTTTGAAACACCAATTGAATATTCGCCTGCTCAAAACGCTTTTTTTCAATCTCCAAATAGCACTTGCCTCCCATCGGCTCATAAAATACATCGGCTTTAAAAAATTTACACAGTTCAATTAAGCGCCCGACTTTATCCAGCCCCGCCATTGACTCGTATTCATCCAGTTTGGAAGAAATTATAAACTCTTTGCCGGTTAAATCTAAGACTGCTAAAAAATATTTAATCAAAGCTAAATTCAAATCATTTAAATACTGCCAATCGGAATTTAATATTTTCTCCAGTTGAGGAAAATAATCATTAAAATATTGGCACTTGCCATAATTCAGCTCAATTGATCGTAAGTGCTGCTTGCGCCATTTTTTGCTGTTATCAATCACCGCCTCGCATAACTTCGGCCGGCCGCTCGCCTTGACCGGAACAGTCAGCCAGAGCGAACCGTTAGCGGTTTTTATCCGATTGCGGTTGCGCCACCCGTTCTTATCAAATTGCACGGTATCATAGACAACAAAAACATCCGCCCGATATATTAATTCAAAAAAACCAACCCAGGGCAGATAACTCGGCTGCATAATGGCAACTGTTTTTTTCTTCATCTTATGACACCTTATAATATTAATACTTATCTCTATCGAATTTCGGAAAATAAGTTGCCTCCTTTTCAATTTGAGGATATGACTCAATCTTATTTTCTTGAATTTTTTTAATCAGCTTTACCGCCACTTCTGCTGCCAAAACAGACAATTTATATCTTAATTTTCCCTCGTCGTCGTCTGCCTCTATCGCCAACCGCTCCTGTATTAAAATTTCTCCTGCATCCGCGTCTTTAACTAGCCAATGAGCCGTAACGCCGGTGACCGTTTCTTTATTATGTAACACCCAGGCGATTGGCGTCGGACCTCTGTATTTAGGCAAAAGAGAGGGGTGTAAATTTACGCCGCGCGGCGCTAACAATAAAATATTTTCTGGAATAATCCGGTGGAAAGTAGAAACCAGCAACAGCTCGGGACGTAATTTAGCAATAATCTTGCTAGCCGACTGCCAATCAAAGCTTTCAAAAACCGAGATGCCTTCCCTGGCCGCGAAACTAGCAATATTTTCTTCCTGATAATACGGATAAGGCCCTGACTCTTTCCTAGTAAAAATCGCTTGAACTTCATGACCATCTTTTAAGATTGCCTCTAACACCTTATTGCCAAACCCCGTTAAAGCGAATAATACGATCTTCATAAATTTACTGATTTGAACTTTGCGATACTTTTTTTCTTGCCTCTTTTAAAGCGCTCGCGTAATTATAATTCCAGGAGCGATAAGCATAATCCGTGCAAATATTGCATAATTCCACTTTATTGAATTTTCTTTTCAGATGCCCCTCCCTTATTTTATTCATTCTCTTGCTGTGCCAAACTTCTTTAATAGTGTGAGTTTTTAAATGTCCTAGCGGCGGTATTATTTTCTGATTATCATTCGGGCATAATCGGATATAACCCGCCGGATCAATCAGTAATCTTTCGAAAGGATACGGGCAGGGTTCTCTGTTGACCGGATCAAGATACGGCTCGCCATAATCATTAGTCGGCAAGATTCCCCAAGTTACATACGCCCTGATCATCACCTTATCAACTATTTTCGCCCAATAAGCTTCGGCTTGCTTGATTTCGGGATTACGTGATGGCTGATTAATAATACTCCCCATGATTACCGTATGTTTTTTTAATCTATCTCTGGTTTTAACCAAATTAATTATATTATTTTTCACTTTTTTAAAATCAAGCCCCACTCTAATCTTTTTATATATCTCTTCTTTATGGCTGTCCACCGAAATTTCTATGGAATCAACATCCAGTTCAATAATCCTTTTGATCTTCTCGTCAGTAAAGAGAGACCCATTGGTTATCAGACTGAAATTTACTTTCTTTTTACTCGCATATTCCACCACTTCAAAAAAATTAGGATGAAGTAAGGGTTCGCCATAACCGCTTAATCTTAAATTCGTATCATAGTGACTCGCTTCATCAATCATTTTTTTAAAATATTCCAATCTGACAAAAGGATCCTCGGTTTTTCTCAATATTGGCATAGTGGCGCAAGGACAATGCGGACATCTGGCGTTGCAGGGGCTGGCGGTTGCCACTAAGATAACCCGAGGGAATTCTTCATCATCTTTTGATCGAAAACCAAACTTCTCCGGACGATGCACAATTTGTTTTTTTTTCATCATAATATTTTTAGAGAGGCATACCAACATTAATTTGGTTTATAAAATTCCGATAAACCTACCTGCCAATCATTACATTGTTTACACGGCAAAAAATCAAAATCATTATTCAAATGCCTTAATCTTTTTATTTTCTGCTCTCCGTTCCATACTTCATATATGGTTTGATTATTAATATTTCCGGCACAATATATTCCCTCATAATCAGCGTCGCATTGCGATACCTTGCCGTCCCATAAAATTATCATCTGGCGCATCAGCCAGGAACATGGCATATTCCTGTCTTTTTGGGCTATAATCAAATCATCAGAATTTATCGTGCCGCCCCAACCCATTTTCCTTCTTATTTTTACGGTCGCGCCACGGGCAAGCCAATATTTTTTGAAGTCTTCTTCTTCGTCTCTATTTTCGTCCATAACTATAAACTGAACCATCACCTCAGGTTTTTTAACCTTTTTTTCCTTTATTAATGACAACAAATACAAAATATTTTTCTTCAGAACCTCGTAATTACCGCCCTTTCTTATTCTTTCATAACTTTCTGGCTTAAAAGCGTCTATGCTGATTATAATTTTATCAAGACCGCTAGTTATAGCTAAATTGGCCATTTCTTCATTAAAAAAAATAGCATTAGTATTCAAATAAGTATTTTTAACGCCTTTTTCTTTCGCATATTTTATCCAATCAAATAATTGCTTGCCTAAAGAAACCGGCTCGCCCATGAAAGCAAACCAAATTATTGTCTCTTCCGGACTATTATCAGCTATTTCTTTGATTATTTTCTGATAAAGTTTTTCGTCCATTTGCCCTTTTTCCCTTTTCATCTTGGAATAAGGACAAGCCAAACATCTTAAATTACAATAAGTCGTAGCTTCTAAGACTAAGTTTACAGGATAGGGCGTTAATTTAAGCGTTTGTTTAACTTTTGCTAAATCCGCTGGCTTCATAGATATAGATATTAATCAAATTAACTAGTACAACTATAATAACAGCTTAATTAGGAACATTCGAGAACTGACAATTTTTTGCTTCTATATTCGTTTAACCAGGCCTGCCACCCCTGAATAACAAATATCAAAATTAGGGCATTTACCGGATAGCGAAAACGAGCGTTTACGCCCAGGCCGTTGGCAATCGTCGTCAAGGCAAAATATAAAATTAAAACCAGAAAAAAGCCGGAATAAATATTAAACCCTTTTTTAACCGCTTGATACACCAAGCTCATCATAAAACAAACTGCCGTCAATATCCAAAAAAGTCTAAACAGCAAAACTAATGCCAGAGGCGAGCCGGCGAGATCTGCCAGGGAAATAATTAAACCGTGAAATGATTGTTTAAAAAATGATAGGCCGTGAGGATAATTTAAATAACCATTATCTAATTTTAGCTGACTTAATAAATTTAGTGCTCCATCATGCGTAAAGAAAGTGTAGAGGCTAATCGTGGCTGATTCTAAAAAATAAACGGGATTGTTATATATTACTTTTATCGCTTGCCTCTTAAACCAGGCCGCTTCGTCCAAATTTACATCAGGAGATTTATTAAAACCTTGCGCTAAAAAAAATTCTTTTTGAGCTTGATTATAGCTTTGATGATTTTTTATCGCCAATATTGAAGGCACCAAGGTAGAATATAAAACCTGCTCCTTGATGGAGGAATAACCGACCACATGAAAAACCTTATAATTTCTGTAAAACCAAGGTGTTAAAATTAAATAAGACGCTAATAAAAAAACCAAGGTATATTTCAGAAATTCTTTTATCTTCGCTTTATAGCTATAAATTATCCAAACCATAGCCATAAGCAAAGGAAAATAAATCAGCGTTGGCCGCATAAGCGTAGCCACGCCTAATAAAAAGCCGCATAGCGCCACCAAGCCATAGGGCCTATTCTCGGTAAAAAATTTCCTGCCTAAAGATATTATTCGCAATAATTTTACCAAATAAAAAACCGCTAACAGCAAAAAAAAGGTAAAAAAAGTTTCAGTAATTATCGGCATCGACAAACTTATGCCTAAAACATCAACCGCCATAAAAAATCCAATTAGATTGGAAAAAATCACCGGCAGGTTAACCGCCAAAGCCAGCCGGCGGCTGATGACGGGGATTAGGCTACTAATTATTATCTGCAAGATGATAAAACCAAAAACACTATTAAAAAAATATATAAAAGGAACGATTATAATCGGCAACCCGGGCGTGCGCAAAGAATTTGGCGTCGAGGCTAGAATTGCTAAGTTAGGAGAAACATGATATTTGACCATGCTAACAGCTACTTCATAATAACCATCGGCCGTAAAGCTTTCATAATTATAATCACGATTATGCGCAACCATGCCAAAAATAACCAATCTTAAGAACAAGGCAATCAAAAATATAATTATATCTATGTTGTATTTTCTTATTACGTTCATGGCTATTATAAAAATTTTATAAATTCAATTATATTCCTCGTTCTCTTCTCCCAGGTATAATTTTTAACATCCAGCAGGGCCTGCCTGGCTATTTGTTGTGAAAAATTATTATCTTGAATTAATTTTTTAATGCCTTGAGCTAAAGACTCTGAATCATCCGGTTTAAATAAAAAGGAGTTTTTTCCGTTTAGTATTTCCTTAAGACTCGGCAAAGCCGAGGCGATAATCGGCACGCCCGAAGCCATATATTCAAACAATTTTAAAGGCGAAGTGTATTGTTCCGATATCTTGTCGCCGCTTTTGTTAGGCAAAACCAAAACATCGGCTGATTTCAAATAATAAGGAATTTCTTCGTGGCGCTTGCGGCCAACCAGCAGTAAATTATTACCGCCATATTTATTTTTTATTTTTGCAGTTTCGTTCGACTCGCCGCCAACTAAAATCGCTAAATAATCTTCAGGTAAAGTCCCGGCTGCGGCTAAAAAGATATCAACGCCTTTCCAGCCATATAAATATAGACTGCCGCAATATAATATTATTTTTTTATTTGTCGGCAAATTTAACTTTTCCTTGGCTTGAATTTTATCAATCTTAATATCAAACTTTTTTAAATCAACGCCGTCAGGCGCTACTAAAATATTATTTTCAGGCCAACTATTTTTTAAAAATAATTTCTTTAGGCCGTTGGTTATGGTTATTATTTTATTGCTTCTTTTTATTAAAAATCTATATAACCGATCTTTGCTAGGCCAATTATGAACTTCAACAATCACTTTATACCGCTTTAAATTAAAAATCCAGCCAATTTCCGGATTTCTGGTGTAAATGATTACATCTTTGTCCACTCGAATAAATAGCAACTTAAGCACGAACCAAGAACCTTGCAGCCAGAAACTTAATTTTCCTAAATATTTATGATAGATATAAAAATCAAAACTTTTTATCTCTCGAATTTTAAAATTATTTTTTACTCCGTAAAAAGAAAAATTATTTTCTTTAATATGATTATCTCTAGTCGGAATCCATAATTCAACTTCAGCGCCTTGATTGCTGAATTCCTCGCACATTTTAAATATCTGATAACCGTGCGCCTTTTCGGTGGGGATTCTGGCATTAGTGATATAGATTATTTTCATTAAATTTTTTTCGCATTAATTTTCATATAAAATCTGCCGTCCTGCGTAGGGAAATCATAGGTTGCCTCCTCTGCTTCGCCAAAACCTAAACCAGCTAATTCCTGTTTTATCCTTTTAAAATCCATCACACACAGATGAATGTCAAATTCGCTTTTTTGCGCGCCATGCAAGTGCCGGACGCAAGTATCGTCTAGACCGTTTTTTTTGTAATAATCAAAGATTTTTTCCAAAGACGGGATGCCTATTTCCAATGTGCCGCCGGCCTTCAATATTCTGCAAAATTCAACTAGAGCTTTTCTCATATCGGGTAAACCTAAATGCATTAAAGTGGCAATGGAGATTATTTTATCAATGCTATTATCTTCAAAAGGCAGCTGGTTATGCAAATCGGCGATGATATCGACTTTAGGGTCATCCATTATGTCAACATTGATATTCTCCGGACTTACCGGCATAATGCCGCCACAGATTTCCAACACTTTCTTATCTGACTGCTTAAATAATTTAAGTCTATATTTTCTCTTTAGCTTAACCGCGTATCGCGCTGGCGGCAGACTGGATCTTAATAATTTATTTATTACTTTGAGCAGGAAATTTTTCATATTAGTTTACCAACCACTCTTAATAACTTTAATAACTTTCTCCGCCTCTTCATCGGTTAAATGGTTATGCAGCGGGATGGAAACATATTTATTTTCTATTTTATTCATCACTGGCAGATCCTGCCTCAAGCCGCCGAAAATCGGACAAATATCATTACGGACATGCACCATATGGGATTCAATTTCATTTTCAGCCAATTTCTTTTGAAAATCATCGCGCCGATCAACATACATGCTAAAAAGCCAATTACCGCTCTGGCGATCGGATTTTCTTTCCAACAAGGTAAGCCCGGGCACATTTTTCAGTTCGCTTAGATAGCGATCGGCGATGGTCTTTCTCCGCTCCGCTATTTTATCAAATTTATCTAACTGCACATCTAGCATCGTGGCCGTAACATCATTCATGTGATACTTATAGCCGATTTCTTTAATTTGATATTTCCAATAAATATCGCCTTTAAAATCCCGATCGATGCCATACCAGCGCAATAATTTCGCTCGTTTACAGTCAGCGTCATTTTTCATGGTAAGCATGCCGCCATCAACCGTGGTAATCTGCTTAATCGCTTGAAAAGAAAAACAAGTGTAATCGGCGATGCTGCCGATGGATTGGCTCTGATATTTCGCGCCCAGAGCATGAGCCGCGTCCTCAATAACTTTTAAATTATGCTCTTTAGCGATTTGCATAATTTCCGCCATGTCGCAAGGATAGCCGGCCCAATGCACTACCATAATGGCCTTGGTCTTCGGCGTAATTTTGCGCTTAATATCAACCGGGTCAATATTCATGCTACTTTCTTGAATATCGGCGAAAACTACCTTGCTCTTAGAATAAAGAATGGGAATATTTGAAGCCGTGCAGGTCATGGGCGTGGTAATAACTTCGTCATTCTCCTTCAGATCACATAGACACAAAGCTAAATGCAAAGCTGAAGTGCAGCTATTAACCGTGACCGAATGGGACAAATTAAATTTCTGGCTGAATTTTTCTTCAACCGCGTCAACCCTCGGGCCCTGGCCGATCCAGCGAGTTTTTAAAACTTCGCCAATCGCCTTAATGGCTTCGTCGGGAAAATAAGGATAAAACAAATTAATCATAGGTTTCTTAATAAAATAAATAACATAACTTTTAGTTAAGTTTTTATCAACAGACTTATTGTCTTAATTATTAAATTTTTTGAAGTATAAGTCAAGCCCATTTTACCTGATCACTTCTTCAAATATCTTCTTAAATTCCGCGCCAATGGCTTTGGGCGTAAAATATTTTAAATAGGTTTGATAACCGTTTTTAGCGATCTTGTCTCGTAAGGCAGAATTGTTTTTTAATTCCAAAATTTTCGCGGCCAGATCTTCCGCGTTCATCATTTTGCAGTACAAACAATTTTCTCGATCATAAAAAATCTCTCTCATGGCTGGCGTATCGCCGGTAATAAACGGCCTGGCCACGGCGATAGCTTCCACCACTTTAAAAGCGCTGCATCTTAAAGCTTTTTCCGTAGCGCCGAACATGCCTAGGCAGACATCGGCTCGAGACATATATTCACCCAATTTATCATAAAGCACCCGTTCAATAAAATTTATATTTTTAATTTTCAACTGCCGGCAAAGTTTCAGCGCCTCGCCGTAAGTTGACATCTGCCCGATGATGTTAAATTCCACGCCCTCGGACTCCAATATTTTAGCGGCCTTAATGATATAAGGAATGCCCTGCAGGGGCAGATAAGTGCCATGAAAATGAACCAAAAAATTCTTAGTTGCTTTTTTTTGCTCTCGCGGAAAAAGCATCTTATTATCAGAACCGACTAAGAGCCGCCTAAATTTATTTCTGCGCGCTGCAAAAGTCTTAATGTAATAATTTATATATTCGTCGGCGTCCAGAAGGATTATATCGGCCAAACGGCAGGAAAACCAATCTAAGAGCCAATATTTTAGAGCCGCCCAGCCGTATTTTCCGTAACTCTGACGATCTAAAATCATGGAATCATAAACCGACATAAAAGCATCCAGCACTATTTTCTTTCTGGTAATTTTAGCTAAAATCCAGGCCCAAGGCATAATAACATAACCGGGGAAAGCCACATAAATAAGGTCGCATTTTCGCCTCGCCGGCCAGTATTTTTTGAATTGCTCCAGATATTTTTTTAACCCCGGCTCGCGGTTCTGGCATTCAATAACTTCCAGGCCATTCTCTCTCATGGCCTGGATATTTATCCGATTGCGCGTGTCCATTTTATATAAACCCAGGTAGCAAATGGTCATAAAATATAATTTATCTTTGCTTCAATTTTATTATATAAGTTATAACTCGCCTGATTAATCTGGTAATAAAATTTTTCTCTCCGCTAAACATATAAATATTTCGCAATCTGGAAAAAATATAAATATCTAAGGGAAAGGAGTAATTTGAATATTCTATCCTTTTCTTTAAAATAGTTTTTAAAAACGGAACATTCCGCTTATAGGCTAAGGCCAAGAGATGCGCGACCTGGCGCGAATATTTAACCGCTTGCTTATAATCCCATTTAATCCAAGCCATTTCATAATCGTTCCGCCAGCGGTCAAAAATATCCCAATCCTCTATTTTCACTGGTGGCCTAAAACCCAATTTCTTGGCTTCTTCATAAAGGCCGGTGCCGGGAAAAGGCAGAAACCAGCCGCAGGTAAAAGCCAAATTATTATTTATTTCCAATAATTTAATAATTAATTTCATGGTGGCTCTATATTCCTCTTCCGTCTCCGTGGGTAGGCCGAAAATAATCGAGCCCGAAGCCATAATACCCGAATCTTTTAACAAAGTCACGGTGCGAATGGTGTTTTCTATGGTCGTGCCCTTTTTTATCACTTCTTTTAAAATTCTATTTGACCCTGACTCAAAGCCGAACATAATTTCTTGGCATTTGGTCTCTTTTAAATTAGCCACAAATTTTTCATCAACGAACTCAACTCTGCACTCGGCCCAATAGGGTAAGCCCAGGCCGCGGACGATGGTAAACGCCCGCTCTTTATTGACGAAAAAATTATCGTCTAAAAACCTAATGGCGTCAATTTTATGCTTGGCTATAACCGGTTTTAAATTGGCGATTAATTTCTCGGCTGTATGCGCCCGCCAGCGCCGATTATTAAAAACTTGATTATAACAAAATTGGCAGTTAAACGGGCAGCCTCGCGAAGTTACCACCAGCAAAGTCCTTTTATATTTGCCGGAAAAATAAGGCACGATATAATCCTCGATATTAACCAGCGACCAATCAATTAAATATTCATCCATCTCGCCGAAATTTCTGCGCGGATTAATCACAATTTGCCCATTTTCTCCTTTAAAACCCAAGCCGGTGATATTTTTATAACTTTCTTTATCGCCTAAGTTTTTTACTAGTTCAACCAGAATCTCCTCGCCCTCGCCGATCACCACGAAATCAATGGCCGGCTCGGCTAAAACCTGCTCCGGCAATAATGAAGCGTGAGCATTGCCCCAGACGATTAAATACCCCTTGGCCTTTAATTTTCGACTTAAATCAACATATTCTTTATTTAAATAGCCGGTAAAAACCGACATGCCAATCAGCGCCGGTTTAAAATCTTCTATCTCCGGTTCAATTCGCCCGATCTGACTTTCGCTTTTAAAAATAATTTTCGGTATAAAACCGTTTTTTTTAAGCGCGGTAGCTAAATAGAGCGAACCCAGAGGCGGATTGCCGCTGGTATCATCCCGACGCAAAGAAATCAGAGCGATTTTTTTATTGGTTCCTGACATAGTTAATTTGCAATTTTTAATATTTTATATTTTGTTTTATTTACCGCTAAGATTAAACAAAATAACATAATTTATTTTTTTATTATTGATTTTTTAACAATTATATGCTATCTTTAAATTAATCACGCTCAATGAATTTATTCGTTGGGATACACATAAATCCGAGGAAGCAATTCCTCGGATTTATTTTTGTAAAATTTTCCTTAAATTAACGACTGAACATTCGAAAAACAAACTACTCTCAATATCAGAATATTCTCTGCCCTTGCAATCTGGTCCGAACACTAAAATCACTTTTTTGCCTTTTTCTATTAAATCTTTTACCAAAGCCGCATAATCGCCATCACCGCTGAAAAGCAATAAAGTTTCATATTCATTAAAGGCATTTAAAGCGTCTCTAGTTATTTCAACATCAAAATCGCATTTTCTGCGATAAACCGGTAATTTTAAATTTTCCTGCAATCCGCCAATATCAATATTAAGTTTTTTCAAGTCATTATCCAACTCTTCAATCAAACCAAAAATAATTTTTAAATCTCTTTCGCTTGATAAATTAACAACCCCGTTTTCGTTGCCAATATTTATTTTCGGCAATCGTTCAATTTTCTTGGTTAATTCATATAATTTATTTGAGATTTCTGAATTTTTATTTTTAACATTATCCAAAACATTAAATAAGCTTTTAACGATTCTTTTAAAGTGCGGCTGTTTTTCTAACAAAACGGGCGGCCACTTAACTTCTTTAAAGATCGTCGTATACCCAATACCCTCAATTTCTTTTTTAAACTCTTCTGATTTTTGCTGGCCGCGATCTTCTCCGTAATAAAATCTTTTATCAATAATTTTTGATCTATTTAAATAAACAAATAATTTTTTAGGATCAACTTCCCAACCCAATGTTTTTTGCCAACCGTAAACATTTGCCCAATCAATTAAGGCTAAAGTTTTCTTTTTTATTTTTAATTTGAATTTTTTATCTTCCATATCAAATTTCAATCGGATAACGCGGATAAAACATTTCATCGGTTATTTCCGCTTCATTTATGCGACATGTTAAAAATCTCCTGATGCCATTTTTATTTATATCCCAAGCAAACAGGTCTTCTTCCTCCTGATCGTGGCTAAAACTATATGGTTCAACGCGCCGCCAGCCCTCGCTTGTGCCGTCTTTTTCAATATAAATAATCCTCAAAACTTTTTGCTCGCGCGCGGCTTGTTTAATTGTATTTATAATGTCAGCCATAGAATAATTAAAAAAATCTAGCTAAATATTATTTTCTTTTCACCGCCATAATCTCCTCCTCCGTCAACCCATATAACTCATAAACTTTTTATATTTTATTAGCCTTATCAATCTCCCCCATAATCCTCTCCGTCTCCTTGAGCGCCACAATCACTTTCTGATAATGTTCAATGTCCGCGTTGACTAGAACGCGACCTTTGCGGTCTTTAAGCCATTTTTGGGCCGGTTGGTAGCCGCCAATGTAAAAATTCCAGGCCAATTCAGGGACATTGCCGAAATACTGGTCTTTATTTATAAACACCTTACCATCCTTATAAGTCACTTTCTCTACCAAATTTGTTCCACCCACAGGATAAGTCGTGATGAATTGACTGACTTTTGGCGACTCCAGCAAATGCAACTCGCGCAATTCTTTGCCTAACGCCGCGAACGCCTTAAATTGCTTTGCGTCTTTCGGATATGGTACGCGCGGAAAATCAATTTTTAAAAACTCTTTATATTTTTCCCGATAGTTCGGCGAATGCAAAACCGCATAAATATAATCAAAAACATTTTCCGGCGAAACTTTACCCACGATTTTTTCTATCTCATTTATAATTTCTTTTTTAAGATTTGTAATTTTTGAACCATCTTCAGTATAAAGATAAAGAGGAAAGTTTGTTCCTATTTCACCTGTTTTATTTGAAACAAAAGATGATTCAATTATCTTATTTGAAATAAACACATGGTTCCAATTACCAGCCTTTACTTGTCTATTAGAAATTAAAGACAAATTATCCTTATCTAGTATATTATTCATTATCTTTCTTACTGTTCTCCAAACTAATTTGTCTTCATAAAAAATATACCTATTATCAAACACCCTATAAGATATGGGTTTAATAAATTTATCTATGTCGCCCTCATTTTTGATATTGTCATATCCATTTAAAATATTCCAACCCGCCTTTATTTTCACATTAAATTTTTTATGGAGAAAATCAGCATCCCGTTCCGAGGATTGAAAATCTTTAAATAACTTAATTAAGTCTTCCCGTTTTTCTTTAATAACAAAATCATCATGAGCTGTAGTAATACCTACACCATTATCAATAAATAAATCTGATACTGAAAATCCCTTTCTATATTCCGTTTGTGTTTCGGTGTCGCGAATAACCCATTCATAATTTGGTGCTGACAGCGCAACCTGTTTCCAGTTCACAGAATTTAGCGAGTTGGCGTCAAGGAATTCAAATTTCGACGATCGCGATCCAAAACAGTCTGCACGAAATATTTTAACTTTATTATTTTGACGACTTTTTCTCTTAATGCCAAAAAGGATGGCCACACCCTGCTTAATGTCAAAAACATTCTTATCATCGCTTCCATCTGGAGCTTTTTCTTTTTTATTGGCATTACCATGCAAATCAAGCGCATATATTTCGTCAAAGGTCTGCATAAGATGCCAACGCATGCCGCGGAATGTCGGATTATCAATATAACCGTGAGCAGTAATCATTCCTACGATGCCTTCACCCGTTTTTTCAACCATGTTTTCAGCCAACCGGATGAATTTTACATAATCATCGTTGAGCCATTTTGAATTGCGCTCTTGCAATTTTCCGCCCGATGGTTCTTTTTTATAGACATCATGACCGATGTATGAAGCATTACTTGATTCACCTGAATATGGTGGATTACCGACAACAACCATAATCGGGGTTTTATTTTTTATAACCGACGCTTCTTTAGATTCGTCGGCAATGCTTTGCGCAAAACCAAAACCAGTAAATAAACTCTCTTGAACAGCGCTCTCCTCAAGGGAATTAGTAAGATAAATACCTAAACGGCGATGGAAATTCCAAAATTTCGTCTCTTTAAAAGCCATGCTCAATTTCAGGTGAGCTATGGTATAGGGCGCCATCATAAGTTCAAAACCGTGCAGGCGCGGCAATAAATCATTATGCACATAAGCGGGCCAGCGCCCCTCTTGGCCTCCCCTTAATAACCGTTCATAAATAATACGGATAACTTTGCTAATAAAAGTTCCGGTCCCCACGGCCGGATCTAAAATTTGCACCCGATGAATGCCGTTAGCTAATTTTGAGGTGTCGGCTAAACCGGCGGCCAGGTCAAATTCTTTTTCTAAGAGGTAATCAACGGAGCGCACGATAAATTGCACTACCGGCAAAGGCGTATAGTAAGCGCCCATTTTTTTGCGCAAAATCGGGTCATATTCTTGCAAAAAATCCTCATAGAAATGAATCACCGGATCCGCGCCCGCGTGGACATTTCCCCACAAATCATTTTTAAAATACTGCTTCATCAGCTCTTTGATATTAGCGTGACAAAAAACTTCGCACAACTCGTCAACGATATTCTCTAATCGCTCGTCAAAGTCGGGGCCAACGATGTGGTCAAAAAAATGTCTAAGCAAAGGGTTGGAGGCCGGAACCAATTCGCGCGCTTCTCTGCGCGAAAAATCTTTTTCTGTTTTATCATAGTACCGCGCGACAAAAAGACCATAAACGAGCGTTTGGGCATACATATCCGCGAAAGAATTAACCGTTAAATCGTGAACGAGCAACTTCTTTAATGCCTCATACACGCGAATAAGTTCAGCGTTTTTATCCGATGCTGTGGCGAGAAACTGCCGGACAGTGTCTCTTATTCTTCGCGCCTTGCCTCCCATAATTTTGGCTAAATGTTCGCCAGAACGAATTGGCTCCTTAGCTCCTTGAATAAAATCCCTGATTGTCTCCTCGATCAAAGAAAAATTATTTTCTATGGGGTTAATCACTCCGTTTTTCACTTCGCCAATTTTAATCGGTTCGCAATATTTCTGGCCATTCCTAAAAAATCTAAATTCTAAATAATCAGTTAAAATAAGATTGGAGTAGCCATAATAACGGGACATCTGCTCGCCTTTTTCGGTCTCATTAAGCGATACGCCAATATCTTTAGCTTCGGCATAAGCAATGGTTATTTTGCCTTTAAGAAATACAAAATCTGGCGAACCGTATTCGCTTCTTTTGGGGTCGTTAACTACATTAAAACCGCTAATTTTCTGAAGAAACGCGTTAAGCGCCGGCCGATAGGCATGCTCTCTGGCATGGCCGGTTTGAAATTTCTTTGTTAACTCATCTAAATACTCTTTTACAAATTGCTCGCCCATATTTATATGTTATCTTGTATCATATCTGCTTTAACTTTACCCCTATTTTTCCTATAAATCAAAAAAACAAATCTAATCTTTCCTTAAACCGCTCTAGACTCAATAGTAAATCCAGTAAACCGTTGGCGACAACTAAAATTACCGCCAGCCGCAAAGTTTTTTCTCGCCACCATTTTATCTGGCCGTGTAAGTTAACTATAAAATAACCGGCGAAGACAGCGAGCAGCGGGTAAATCTGAAAACGATATCTGGTTTCCACCACAGTTATAAAAATAATCAACGGCGTAAGAACGGTAAAGGCCAATAAATAATACAATCTTTTGTCTCTGTCTACAATAGCTTTAAAAACCCCGCCCAAGCCAAAAACAAATAAAAAAACCCAGACCGCGGCTGACGACAAAATAAACAAGAGTTGCCCGGGTCCTTGCTGATAAAACCAAAAACCCATGGGCCGGATGACGCTAAAATATTTATTAATTCTTAAACAGGTTAATTTAACAAATTCCAGCGGATGACTCAAGAGAAAACCCTTAAACTGTTTCAGGGACTCGTCATTTATTTCACTAACTTCGTGACTAGACAAAAATCGCATCTGCTCTTCCGTTAGCCCTTGTTCGCCGTCGCCGCCTTGTTGGTTACCGATCCAAAAATTAAAATTGCCGGCCGCGCCGAAAGGCATCAGCTGATCGTAAATCTGATAATTACGATATGTCCAGGGAATAAAGACTATAAATAAAACTAGCAAAAATAATGTTGCCTGCCGCCACAATTTTTCCCGCCATAAATAAAATAAAAATACCGGAATTAAAAAAAGCACTGGCGGCCGAGCTAAAACCGCCAAGCCGGCGGAAAGCCCCAAAGCGGCCGCCAAATAAACGCCGGGTCGCCGAACAAAAGCAAAGAAAACATAAATTAACAAAACGGTTAAAAAAAGATAAAAAGTCTCGGTCATGAGCATAGCGGAAATTTCTATCAAATCAGGGTAAAAACCAAAAATCGCCGCCGCATAGAGGCCAATCTTTTTTTTCTTATCATGATCAGCCAAAATTAATAACACGGTTAAATATATTAGCCAGGCGCTTAGGGAGCGTAAACCGGCTTGCGCCAGCCAAACCGCTTCGTAGTGATGGCCGAAAACTTTATAAATTCCGGCTAAAAAATATTCATAAAGCGGACCGACGCGGCTAATCGCCTGGTCAAAAGCCACGCCGCGGCTTAAGTCTTCCCTGTAACCCGCGCCGCTGACAATATTTTGAGCGATGGTATCATAAGCCCGAGCATCAACGGCCGGCGTTATGCGAAAATAGAAAGAATAAGCCAAGCTAGCTAAAAAGGCGCCGATTAAAATAATCAGCAATACTTTGTTGTTTTGATAAAAGTTTTTTATTGGCATAGGATATGAGCTGATTGGCGCTTGGTTGAAATTAAACGAAAAAACTACCAATTTCAACCAAGCGCCCTAACTTTATATTATAAAATTTATAAATAACACTATTCTACTCGCCAAAGCCAAGCGTAAGCTCTTTTCATAATCAGCCAAAGGTGCTTGGGTCCGCGAATATCCCTGATAAAATCAATTATCACCCGCGGCCGGAGATAAAACCGCCGCAAAGCTTTCTGCCGCCACTTTTTCATCTCTTCAACAGTAAACCCAGGCGGAGCGTAAACCGCGTCAGCCAAAATAAACTTATTCCAATCTTCGGCTGAACTATTATTAAACCGCCATTCCCCTCTTTTTATTAACTCGCGAGTAATATCCGAGCCCGGGAATGGTTTAAAAAGAAAAAAGGCCGCGCGCTTAAGGCCCAAACTGCAAGCAAACTTTATGGTCTCTTCAATGTCTTGGCGCGTTTCGGTTGGATAACCGATGATAAAAAAACCGGAAACTTCTAACCCGCATTGCTTGATTAGATTAATCTTTTCCCTAATTTTGGCCGTGGTTAAGTTCTTCTTCATTTCGGCGAGTACTCGATCAGAACCGGATTCTACGCCCACGGAAATAAAATACAGGCCGCTCTGCTTCATGGTTAATAACAAATCTTCGGTCAAAGTGTCTAAACGCACGCCGTTGGGACAAGTCCAGCTTATATCTAATTTATTGGCTTTAAGCAACCGGCAAAATTCTCTGACCAAGTCATGATTAAAAGTAAAATTGTCGTCTTCAATATGGATTTCTCTGATGCCGTATTGATGATATAACAATTTTATTTCTTCAACAACCTTGGCTGCGCTGCGATAGCGAATTCTCTTGCCGGAAACTAGCCGGCCGGCGCAATAAGTACAAGAAAAAGGACAACCGCGGCTTATCACAATCGGCGCAATCGGATAATTCTTATAAAAACCGCCGTGCGGAGAAACCGGATAAGTCTCGGGCCGAATTAGATCCCAAGCCGGCATGCCGAACTGATCTATGTCAGCGAAAAAAATCTGCTGATTAACCTTGAGATTATCTTGATCGCGCCAAATCAAGCCGGGTATTTCTTTTAAGCCGGACGACGCTAAATTATCAAAAGCAACGAATTCCAATAATTTAGGCAGGCCGATTTCCGCTTCGCCTAAAAACGCCCAATCCGCTTTAGGCAGTAAATTAAAAATGTTTTCCGGATCTGCCGATGGCTGGGGGCCGCCGAGAATTATCAGCGCATGAGGCAAAATTCTTTTAATAACCTCTGAATATTCTTTAGTTGCGGGAACATGAAAAGTAAAAACCTGGATACCAACAACCCTAGTTGATCCGGCGGTATTTTCTCCTTCAGACAATCCAAAATAGTCACGTCATGCTTTTCTCTGATCGCGGTCGCTAAATAGCCCAAAGCAAAAGGAGGAATTAATTCGTCGGCCTGGCTATAGGGCTTTAACAATAAAACTTTCAATCTTTTCATAATTATGGATTAAGCAAAGTTTGTTTTAAACCATCGTCTAACTTGGTCGGCTTAATTTTAAATAAATCAGGCCAAGGATCGCTCGGCAAAATTTCATTGCTTAATAACGGCTGGATTTGCCACCAAGGAAAAGGGAAATAAGGGCAAAGCGATGCTAATTTCAAAAACCCAACCAGGAATTTCGGCAAGCGTAAAATATAAGTCTGGCGATTAAGCAACAATTTAGCTCGTTGTAAAATATTAGACAGACTAACCGTTTCCTGGCCGGTGATATTGATGACTTGCTTAATTTGAGAATCCATTGAGCGGCTGATAATTTCTATTAGATCGCCAACGAACAACGGCTGAATTTTAAAATCAAAAATCGGCACAATCGGCCAGCGAGCCACGGCCGCGAAAAAAAATCCCAAATTCTTTTTATTGCCTTGGCCATAAAGCAGACTGGGCCTAAGAATAATATACGGCGCCCCGGATTTAATCACCGCCGCTTCCGCGGCTTTTTTAGATAAAGCATACGGACTTTGCTTGGGAGATAAAACCCGGATAGTGGATAAAAATATAAAGCGGCGGGGCTTAATCTGGCGGCAGATTTCTAAAATATTTTCCGTGCCGCCAAGATTAACTTCATAAAACGATCGGCTGTCCTTACCCTGAACTTTAGCCGCCAGATGAATAACTATATCAACCTTTTCTTCTCTAAATTTCGCCACATCAGCTTTACTGCGAATATCGCCGGAAAATAAAAGACAATCATGTCCAGCCGTCTTTAACCAAGGAAACAAATGTTGGCCCAAAAAACCCCGGCCGCCGGTAATTAATATCTTCATACGCAGTTGATAGCAGTTGTCTAAAATTAGTAATTTTTGAAGCGAGGACTGTTTGAACCCCCACCACTTTTCACTCTATGTCCCAATCTTTAATAAACTTTATATTTTGATTTTAGTATAAAATTTTCAAAACGAACATGAAAAAGTGGTGTGGGCGAGTTCCGCAACGATAAAATTACTAATTTTAGACAACTGCTTTTACGTATCTTTAAGACACACAGACACTATTAAAATAATATCCTAAACCAATGCTTGATTAAGTAACTAAATCTGAAATAATAAGAGACAAAAGCTTGCTCTTTAAGAGATTGAAACTCACGGCCGGACAAATTAGGATGCTTGAAAACTGGCGTAAAACTATTAAATTTCTCCCAATCTGTTTCTATAATGTCATCGGCCATTTGCCGGTAGTGGGCGGTGCCGGGAAAAGGCGTGAGAATAAAAAACTGGGCGACAATAGTGTTGAGCTTCTTGGCGTAATCAACGGTGCGCTTAATCGTTTCTACCGTATCTTCTGGCCAGCCGAAGATGTAAAAAGCCGCCACCCGAATTCCTTTCTTTTGGCAATAACCGATAATCTCCTCCTCTTTCGCCTTGGAAGCGGAAAGGCGAGAAGACTTATTTAACATCTCTATGTCCCATGATTCAATGCCTAAATTAATGCTTCTCAATCCGGCCGCGTACAATTTATCAATTAACTCATGATCCAAACAGTTAACATGCGTTTCACAACCCCATTTTATATTCAAATTATCAGCAATCATGCCGTCGGCAATGGCATTCACCCGATCCTTTTTACCGGTAAACAACGGGTCTCTAAATTGCACGGATTTAATGCCATAAATTTTCTTCAGATGTTTCAATTCTTCAATCACCGAGGCAGCGCTTCTCTGTCTTAAATGACCATAATATGCTTTATAAGGACAATAAGAACAGCTAAAAGTACAACCGCGGCTAGATAATACCGTCACAAAGAGACGAGACTTTAACAGGGGCCGATAAGAATATTTCTTTAAAGGAAATATGTCCCAGGCGGGAAAAGGCAAAGTGTCTAAATCGGCCACTTTTTCGCCCATAACTTTCCCCTGCGGAATCCAATGATCGCTTATCTTGTCAACCACCTGCTCGGGTTCGTCAACTATGACAAAGTCCGCGGCCGCCAAATATAAATCAGATCTAACCGAGGCAAAGGGGCCGAAAAAACCAACCTTAGCCCCGGCGTTGGCTTTTTTAATCTTTCTGGCAAAAGCTACTTCATATTTATAATCAACGATTGAAGAAGGAATAATTACCAAATCAGCGCCCAGCGGAATGGCATTAAATTTATATTCAACCTGATGGCCGTTCTTTTTAAGAATCGCCGCCAAGTATCCTAAAGCGAAAACCGGGATATTGACCGACCTCTTTTTTGCCGCCTCTAAAATTTTAGCGAAAATTGAATCGCCGATTTGCGCTACCATGCCGTATTCTCCCATCACATCTTTATTAATATATTCCGACCGCGTTGAACAGACTTCCAGGAGGACTACCTTCATATTTTAAAAATGTTAAATTTAATAATATGCCAAATCGCCGCCAAGCCATCGCGCCAATTAATTTTTTTGCCTTCCTGATAAGTTCGACCGTAATAAGAAATGCCGACTTCATATACTCGCCATCTGCCCCTGGCTACCCAGGCGGTTATTTCCGGCTCAATGCCAAAGCGCTTTGATGCCAATTTATTCTTAAAAGAGTCAACCACTTCTCGGCGGAAAGCTTTATAGCCGGTTTCCATATCGGAGAGAGTCAAACCGGTTAAAAGATTGGACAGCTTGGTTAAAAACAAATTGCCCAAGAGATGCCAAAAATATAAAACTCTTTTCGGGTCGCTGGTAACGAAACGAGAACCATAAACCACATCTCCCCGGCCTTTTAAAATCGGGCCGAGAATTTTAGGATAATCATTCGGGTCATATTCCAAATCGGCGTCCTGCATGATAATAATTTCGCCGCTGGCTCGCAAGAAGCCGTCGCGCAAAGCCGCTCCCTTGCCTCCGTTCTTCTCTCTCAAAATAATTTTATATCGCTCTTGGTTAAAATCTTTTAAAATTTCGCGAGTGCCGTCGGTTGAACAGTCATCAACAATAATTATTTCTTTCTCTAAAGGCAGAGCCACCGCCTCGACCTGGCGCACGATTTCTTTAATCGTGTTTTTTTCATTGAAAACCGGAATGATAATGGATAGTTTATTCATAAATTTAAATTTGGTATTTTAAATATTTATTTGCTTTGTCAGCATAGAAAAATTAAAAATCCTATTCATTTTTGAGCCGTGAACATATACCCTAAAGGATATCGTTTCCTAACTTCCGGCTTTAATTTTAATAAAATAAAGTCGGCCAGATAATAAAAAGGAAAAATCGCTAAGCGAATAATTCTGGGAAAAGCAAAAACAATGTTATTATAATTAACCGCCAGCGGTCCGCCGCCCACTTCATTAACTTTTATTTCCGTAAAGCCGGCTTGATTAAAAATTTTTTGCAACGCTTCTCCGGTATAGCGAAAATAATCTCGCGGATCCGGGTGATAATTAACTAAAAAAGGCACAAAACCCAAAACCAATCCTGATTTTTTTATAACCCGAAAGACCTCGCGCGCCAAAAAATTATAATTATAAATATGTTCCAAAATATTAAACATTAAAACGCAATCAATACTTTCGTTTTCGGCCGGCAATTTATCCTTTTCCAGATCAATCGCCGTATTCTTGCTATCCAGATTTCTGATTTGCCGGTTTTCGTCTGTTTGCAAAAAATCTAGATAACTGGGGTTCACGCCTCCGCCGATATCTAAAACTTGGCCGTAAATTTTATATTGCCTTAATTCCAAATTCATAAGCGTCCTGATTAAGCTCTTATTCCGTGCGATGCTTTTTAAAATGTTATAAAACATATGTAAATTACCCTGCGGCAGAGACCGCAGGGCGTTAAAACTCACAGATCAAAGAGTTTTAGCTGCCTGACATCGTCTTGCCGCCCTTGATTAATAATA
>Ga0076133_103_pt1 | contig 61760 bp, 57 predicted proteins | sample RifGroC2_FD_67719 | JGI IMG/M metagenome (GOLD analysis project Ga0076133, IMG submission 67719) | Parcubacteria bacterium GW2011_GWC2_42_12 | reverse complement strand
TTTATTGTTTTATTTATGAGTCAGGAGAAATTGAATCTAAAATTAGACAAGCAGCCGATTAATATGCGCCAATTTTGGTTACGGCTATGGCGTTTAATCGCGCCTTCGCATCAGCAAATTATAAATTTGTTTGTTTTAATATTGATTGCCGAAGGTTTTCAATTCGTCGGCCCTTATTTATTTAAAAGAATCATTGATTTATTGGCAGTTTTTAAGGTTGAAGATATTAGCAAGGTAATAATTTTAATTATTCTCATACTTCTGACCGATCTGGTCGCTAACCTGATAGATTATTTCAGCGACAAAAAGATTTTTGTCATTACCGTGGAAGCGGAAAAATATTTGTCAATTAACGCCCAGAGAAAGATGGTTAGTTTGGGCTTGAGCTATCACGAGAAAGAGAACACCGGCAATAAAATTTTTAAAATCCAAAGAGGCATAGACAAAATCGTCAGCTTGCTGGAAAATTTTTTCTGGGAAGTGGGGCCGACGATTATTCAGACGGTTTTAACGGCTATCATATTATATTTTTTTGACTGGCGCTTTGGCTTGATTTTTACTCTGTTCGCTCCGATTTTTGTCTACCTAACCGCCAAGTTAAATAAAAAAATTGCTCCCTTAAGGATGTCGCGCCATGATATGTATGAAAAGGCCGCCGGCAAAATGGCCGAGACCATCATCAATATCAATACCGTCAAATCGTTTGTTCAGGAAGAGCGGGAGGTTAGAGAGTTTAAAAAAATTAAACAGGACACCAGGCGAATCGCGCTCTTAGAATTTTTTAAACTGTTGAAATTTAACTACGGAAGAACGGCGGTCATAACCGCCGGCCGAGTTTCCATCATACTATTCGGAGTTTATTTAGTTTGGAGCGGCGGCCTTACTATCGGCAGCTTAGTTTTCATTATTACCATATCGGAAAAAGCCCTGATCTCTCTGTTTAGAATTTCCCGGCTTTATGACCGGATTATGGATTCCAGCGAAGCGATTAACCGGTTGTATATATTGGCCAATCAGCAACCGGATATTGCCAATCCGGCCCAAGGCCTAAAAGTAAACGCCATCGCCGGTAAAATTGAATTTAAGGATGTGATCTTCGCTTATAAAGGCAGTAACCTCAAAGTTCTAAATAAAGTGAATTTTAAAATAAATTCCGGTTGTATTACGGCTCTAGTCGGTCCATCAGGCGGCGGCAAGACGACGGTCGCGCGCTTGATTTACCGCCATTATGATCCGGCGAGCGGTCATATTTTACTGGATAATAAAGATTTAAAAAGTTACGACTTATCCAGTTTCCGCAAGTTTCTAGCGATCGTGCCGCAAGAGGTGGAAATTTTTAACGCTAGCGTCACAGACAATATTTCTTACGCCAATCCGGCCGTGGGCGCGCAAGCGATAGCCGCGGCCGCCAGAATGGCCAATGCCGAGGAATTTATTGATAAATTAAAGAGCGGTTACGAGACTTTAGTGGGAGAGCGCGGCATTAAATTATCAGGCGGCCAAAGGCAGCGGCTCGGCATCGCTCGCGCCGTCTTAGCCAACCCGCGGATTTTGATTTTTGACGAGGCCACTTCCAACCTTGATTCTAAGAGCGAAAAATTAATTCAGGAAGCTTTGGAGAAAATCAGGAAAGACCGGACGGTCATTATTATCGCCCATCGGTTAAGCACGATTAAAATGGCCGATAAAATTATTGTTTTAGAAGACGGCCAGGTGGCCGAACAAGGCAGCCATTTTGAATTAGCGAATCTTGATGGCGGGCTATACAGCGAGCTGTTAAAATTGCAGCGCCTGGGAGATGTTGAATGATGGGACCGGCGCTAACTAGCTGATTTATTATATTTATAACCAAGAGAGACAACAAAGATTAAGCCGCTTGGCCAACTTCGGCCAAGTGGCTTTTTTGTCGGTTTTTTGTTAAGATATATTAAATATGGCAGCCAAAATAATTGTTAATATTTTACTCATTATTACGTTGGGCATAGCGCAAATATCTTTTATTAGCGGTTGGTCCGCGCCATATAGCGACTTGAATTTGGTCTTGGTAATTTTAATTTTTATTTTAGGTTTCGCGAGCTTTAATCTGGCCGTCTGGTGGTCGTTTGGCGTCGGTTTTATATTAGAAATTTTTTTCTTTCTGCCGTTCGGCGCTTATCTAATAAGTTTAATCCTCACGATTATTATCGCTAATTTTTTGCTGGACTATTTTTTTACCAACCGTTCGCTTTATTCGTTTTTGGCCTTAGTCGCTTTGGCTACCGCCGCCTCCGAGCTGATAATTAATTTCATGGCTTATATTTTTATTGAAGCAAATAGATATTTTTTTCCGGTCGAGCCCGCCTTTTGGCTTTCACTCTTAGAGCAAATCGGGTTAAATTTATTACTGACTTTTTTTATTTATTATCTGGTTCATTTTTTTGGCAGAAATTTAAGGCCGGTTTTTTTAATGAAAATTAAAAAATAAGTCAGGTTATAATAGAATTTATGCGGTTAACTGGCAGTCGGCTGGAATTAGTAATTTTTTCGTTGCGCCTGCCTGCCGGCAGGCAGGGAACTCCCCCGCAAATGCGGGGTCAAACAGTCCTCACTTCAAAAATTACTAATTCCAGCCGACTGCCTTGACGAATATTTATTTGTATATTTGTAGTAAGATTTGTTGATTTGTATCCTTATGATTTTTATAAAAAAACAATTTAGGAGAAGCGATCCTTTTGTCATTCAGGAAGGCAGTATAAAATCGCGTAAATTAAAAAGAGATTTGGGCGCTTGGGAGTTGGAACAGCCGTCGTCTTCGTTTTCCGGCAAAAAAGAAACTATTGGCCGAAGCTTTGACGTCAATAAAATTTTTAAAATAAATTTGGCATTATTACTGTTCTTTGGCTTTATTCTCGGCCGCGCCGGCTGGCTCTCTATCGCCCGCGGGGGCTATTATCACGAACTGGCCGAGGGCAACCGCATTAGAGTGGAAAGAATAGAAGCGAAAAGAGGCGTAATTTACGATCGCTTCGGCCGGCCGTTGGTTAGAAACTCGGCCAATTTTTTACTATATTTTGTGCCAGCCGACTTACCTAAGGATAAAATTGAACAAAAAAAAATTATCCAGAGAGTAAGCGAATATTTAGGCAATATTAAGCCGGATGAGATTGTGGATTCTTTGGTTAAGATTAAATCCGGCTCCTTAGAATCTTATCAGCCGCTCTTTATCGCCGATAATATTGATTATGAGAAAGCTTTGGCGCTTTATTTGGCGGCCGATATTATGCCGGGCGTAATTTTAACCAATAAGACCAGGCGCGAATATAATTTATTTAGTTTATCTTTATCTCATATTTTGGGCTATACCGGGAAGATTAATGAAGCGGAATTAACTAAATTCGGCCAAGAATATTTACCGATTGATTATATCGGCAAAACCGGCATGGAAAATTTTTGGGAGAATGAAATGAAGGGTCTGAATGGGAAAAAGCAAATTGAAGTGGACGCCTTAGGCAAGGAGAAAAAGATTATTAATCAAGCGGCTGGCCAAGACGGCCATAATTTAGTTTTATCAATTGACATTGAATTGCAGAAAAAATTGGCAGAAGCGGTTATTAGCGCTTTACAAAAATTGCGGCTTAATAAGGCCTGCGCCATTGCCTTAGACCCGAATAATGGAGAAATTTTAGCCATGGTCAGCTTGCCTAGTTATAATAATAATGATTTTGCTCGCGGCCTGACGCAGGCGGAGTATGCCAGTATTGCCGAGCACCCGGATCAGCCATTATTTAATCGCTGTATTGCCGGCGAATATCCGTCCGGTTCGGTTATTAAGCCGGTAGTGGCGGCCGCGGCTTTAGAAGAAGGAATTATCAATGAAAATACCAGTTTCAATAGCGCCGGCGGAATTAAAATAGACCAATGGTTTTTTCCGGACTGGAAAGCCGGCGGGCATGGTTATACTAATGTTCGGTCGGCAATCGCTAATTCGGTTAATACTTTTTTCTATTATATCGGCGGCGGCTATCAGGATTTCACCGGTCTGGGGCTTGATCGCATGGTTCGCTATGAAAAATTATTCGGTCTGGACGCGCAAACCGGCGTGGATCTCTTGGGTGAAGCCAACGGTTTTTTGCCGTCCAAGGAATGGAAAGAAACCACCAAGGGTGAAAGATGGTATATCGGCGATACTTATCATTTGGCTATCGGCCAGGGCGATCTTCTGGTTACGCCTCTGCAGGTCGCGGATTATACGGCCGTCTTCGCCAACGGCGGTTCTCTATATCGGCCACACTTAATTAAGCAGGTTTTAAATCATCAGGATCAACTAATCGGCGAGGTAGAAAATAAACCCATCAGGAGTAATATGGTAAGCGCCAAAAATATTGAAATCGTCAGGCAAGGCCTGCGCCAGACTATAACTCAAGGCAGCGCGCAGAGTCTGCAAGATGTGGTTGTGTCAGTAGCCGGCAAGACCGGCACGGCGCAATGGTCAACCGTTAAGCCACCGCACGCCTGGTTTACCGGTTTCGCGCCTTATGATAAGCCGCAAATTGTTATCACTATTTTAATTGAGCAGGGCGGGGAAGGTAGCGCCGTGGCCGTGCCCATCGCCCAGGAAGTTTTAGATTGGTATTTTAGCCGGAAATAAAAATGGGAAAATGCTTAATATTTTGTATATAAATTAGCACTCTCTTGACCCCGCCTAACTCGCTAACGCTCGTAAGCGGGGCAGGCAAGAGTGTTTTTTTATACTGTAAATTAGCACTCTCTTGACAAGAGTGCTAATGTTTTATATAATGGCAATATAGTGAAAATTTATGAATAAACGTCAGGAATTAATTCTAAAAACTATTATAAAAGAATACATAAAGACCGCTTTACCCATCGGGTCCGAAGGCTTGGTTGAGAAATATAATTTGGACATTTCTTCGGCCACGGTCAGGAATGAAATGGCGGATTTGGAAGAAGCCGGTTATATTGCCCAGCCGCATACTTCGGCCGGCCGCATCCCGACCGAGAAGGCCTATAATTTTTATTTGGAAAATTTAAGCGAGAAGAAATTAAGCGATAGTGAAATCAAGATTTTTAAAGAAGCGCTCATAAAAAAAGAAGAAACAGATTTTAAGCAAGCGGCTAAAATTATGGCTAAACTTTCCGGCAACGCGGTTTTTTGGGCCTTTCATAAGCATAATCTTTATTACACCGGTGTTTCCAATTTACTTCATCAGCCGGAGTTTTCCCAGCCGGATATGGTTTACGATATTTCCGGATTGATTGATCGACTGGATGAAATTATCGGCCAGATTTTTAATGATTTGAAATTCGGGCCGCAGATAATGCTGGGCTCAAAAAATCCGTTCAGCGCGCATTGCGGCGCGGTGATTTGTAAATACCGCTTAGGCGATGACATTGGTTTAATCGGCGTTTTAGGGCCAATGCGGATGAATTATGAAAAGAATCTGGCATTAGTGAAATTTATAAATGATATTTTAATTGAAAAAAAATAATATGGCAGAAGAAAAGAAAGATCTAAACGAGCAAAGCGGCAATTCTGAAAATAATGCCGTCAATGTTCCTGACGAAGCCAAGGCCTTGTCAGACAAGTCTAGCGGTGCTGGCACCGCGGCAGATAATAAATCAGATGAGAAGACCTTAGAAGAAAAATATAAGCGCGCCCTAGCCGATTATCAAAATTTATTGAAGCAAACAGCCAAGGAAAAAATGGAATTTGCCTTGTTCGCCAACGAACTGATGCTCAAAGAAATTTTGCCGGTTTATGACCATTTAAAAATGGCCGTAGAACATCACTCGGGCGAATCAACGGATGAATGGATAACCGGCGTGAAGCATGTGGTTAAACAATTTAAGGATGTTTTAGAAAAAATCGGCGTAGAAGAAATAAAAGTGAAAGATAAAGAATACGACCATAACATTATGGAAGCGATCAGCAATGAAGAAATAGAGGATAAAAGTTTAGACGGCAAGGTGGCTAAACTGGTAAAAGCCGGCTATAAGCTGAACGGCAAAGTCATAGCCGCGGCCAAGGTGGTAGTATATAAAGTAAAGTAATTTTGAGTTTTGAATTTAGAATTTTGAATGAATGATTAATTTTGAATTTTAAAATTAGAAATTTATCATTAAAAATTCAATCAAAATTAAAAATTAGAAATTAAAAATTGAACCAAAGTTAAAAAATAACAAATTTATTTTCACATTAAATTTTGATAAATGAATTAATGTGGGAAAGGAAAACTATATGCCAATCATAAAATGGACGCCATTCCTTGAGCCGTTCGAGGACATGGACAAAATGTTTGAAGATTACATGCCAGCGCGCGGCGGTTTTACCGGCCTGGTGCCGGCCGTGGATGTTTATCAGGATAAGGATAAGGTCTATGTGGAAACGCAACTGGCGGGAATTGATCCGGAGAAAGTTGATATTTCCATTGAAAATGATGTCTTGATCATCAAGGGCGAAAATGAAAAGACCAGCGAAGTGGAAGATAAAAATTATTACCGCAAAGAAATCAGACGTGGCAGTTTTTATCGGAGCGTGCCTTTACCGTCGCATGTCATCGGCGAAAAGGCCTCGGCCGAAGCGGTCAACGGCATTTTGAAAATTACCGTGCCTAAAGCGCCGGAGGGTAAGCCGAAGACGATTAAGATAAAGACGGGGAAGAAGTAAGAAGTTTAGCCCCTTTAACAAAGGGGCCGCCCTTCGGGGCGGGGGATTTAAGGTTGTCATTGCGGACTTGATCCGGCATCCATGGATGGGCAGTAGGAATGTTTTTACTCCGAGGATGTGGATTATAAAAAATGTAAAGTGTAAATATCAAAATGGAAAATAATTCATAGCATTATGAAAAATAATTTAGATTTCCAAAGAGAAGGGATATTGGCTTCAGCGAGAGAAAAACTCACTAAAGGTTTTGAAGCGGGCAAAAAATTAGAGATACACGATGCTATATCTGAACTTGGGGAATCTGACAATAAAGAAGTTTATGAAAAAATGGCTAACAATTTGCCAGAGCTTATAAGGAAAGCTTTGCCTGGTAGTTTTGTTTTAAGTCCTGAATTAAGAAAAGAAATTAAGGGTATTTCTGAAGTATATTTTCGTTTAGGAGAAAAGATGGTTCCGCTTTATACCGCGTTTGCTGACTGGATTCACGAAAAAATAGGAGCAAAAGAAAATGCAGTCATTATTTTTGAAGGCAGGGACAGTCTTGGTTTTCTTATTGCCTATAAACGCCGATATGAAGGCAATGGGACTAAATGTTTATTTGCCCCCACGAGCAGGGCGGCTGTGATATCTCATTATATCGATGAAACCCAGACAGGACAGACGGAGAAAGAACAGGATAGAGTAGTTGATTTTTATAAGCTCAAAGAGCTTGCCGGTAAAAATCTTTATTTCGTTGATTTTGGTTTTCGCGGCACGATCCCTAGGTTAGAGCAGCTTATTTTAGAAGAGTATGAACAACCTCGGCCCAAAAGAATTAATGTTTTACTATTTAAAAAGAGAAAGAGCCCGGTTATGTATGGCGAGAGTAGCCCAATGAGAGATAAGGCTTTTAAAAAACTTGGAAAAACCGAGTTAAATCAAATTGATGAAAAAAATTTGAAAAATGTAGAAGGTTTTTTAGATGGCGCTGAAGCCTCGGGTGGCCATCTCAATATTTCACCAGATAGCGAAGAAGGAGATGATTTTTACATGGTTTTGCAAGAATTAGCCTCATATATAAAAGAAGCGCGTGAAGATGCACTAGTCCGGCCGAGCGAGAGAACGCCGCATGAAACAAGTCTGGCCATAACTTCAGTCCAGGCACTAATTGCAAAATATTCATTTTTTAATGGTCTTAAGGGGAGCAATCTAAAGGATCAAACAACTTCAAAGGAAGCTGCGGTTGATGAGGTTAATTATTTTTTTAAATTATATAAAAAATATCCTGTTATTTTAGGTATATTAAAAGATATAAATTGGAATATAGGTACTTCAGAAAAATATAAAAAATTAATTGAGGATATAAATCAAGATCTATTAGCGGGTGGTATGAATAGGATTATTACATAGCATTTTAATTAAAATTAATAAATAATTAAATTTGTCATTTACGAGAAACGATCATGCCCTCCTTGTAAAGGAGGGGGAGGGAAGGATTAAATCCCCCTAACCCCCTTTGTTAAAGGGGGCAAAAGTCCCCTTTGAAGGGGGACATAACTCTTCGCGAATGACAATGAAAAAATATTATGTCAAAAATTTTAGGAATTGATTTGGGCACAACTAATTCAGCTATGGCCATAATTGAAGGCGGACAGCCGAAAATCATTGAAAATGTTGAAGGCGCGAGAACCACGCCGTCTATCGTCGCGATTACGAAGAATGGCGAACGATTAGTGGGGATGTCGGCCAAACGGCAGGGCGTGACCAATCCGGCCAACACGATATTCTCAATTAAACGGTTAATCGGCCGGAGTTTTGAGGACGAGGAAGTCCAGCGCGATTTAAAAGCCATGCCATATAAGATTATTAAAGCTAATGGCGGCGTTAAAGTGAAAATCGGCGGCAAAGAATACACGCCACAGGAAGTTTCGGCCATGATTTTGGCTAAACTCAAAGCCGACGCTGAAGCGAAAATCGGCGAGAAAATTACTGAGGCCATTATAACCGTGCCGGCCTATTTTAGCGACGCGCAAAGGCAAGCTACTAAAGACGCGGGCAAAATCGCCGGTTTAGATGTTAAACGGATAATTAACGAACCAACCGCCGCGGCCCTGGCCTATGGCTTTGAAAAGAAAAAGGGTCAGCAAATCGCGGTTTATGATTTAGGCGGCGGCACTTTTGACATATCCATTTTGGATGTAAGCTCGGACACGGTAGAAGTTAAATCCACTAACGGCGATACGCATTTAGGTGGCGATGATTTTGACCAAAGGATAATTGCCTGGATAATCGCGGAATTTAAAAAGAGCGATGGCGCTGACCTATCTAAAGATCCCTTGTCTTTGCAAAGAATAAAGGAAGCGGCCGAGAAAGCCAAAATTGAACTTTCTACCATGCCGGAAACCGAAATCAACCAGCCGTTTATTACGGTTGATCCCTCTGGCCGACCCCTGCACTTGGTTATGAAGATGGCCAGAGCCAAGCTGGAAGAGTTGACCGGCGATTTAGTGGCCGCGACCATCGCTCCGGTAAGGGCGGCGCTTAAAGACGCGGGGGTGGATATTAAAGATATTGAAGAAGTGCTCATGGTCGGCGGCATGACCCGTATGCCCTTAGTCTTAAAAACCGTTAAAGAATTTTTTAAGAAAGAGCCGAATTTAACCGTTAATCCAGACGAGGTTGTTGCCGTGGGCGCGGCCGTTCAGGCCGGCGTTCTACAAGGCGATGTTAAAGATGTCCTGCTCTTGGATGTTACGCCTCTGACTTTAGGCATTGAAACTCTTGGCGGAGTGGCCACGCCCTTGATTGAAAGAAATACCACGATTCCGACTTCAAAGTCCCAGGTTTTTTCCACCGCGGCCGACGGCCAGACCAGCGTGGAGATCCATGTCTTACAGGGCGAACGCCCCATGGCCGGCGACAACAAGACTTTAGGCCGGTTCATTTTGGACGGCATCCCGACGGCGCCGCGCGGCGTACCGCAGGTTGAAGTGTCTTTTGACATTGACGCCAACGGCATACTAAACGTTAAAGCCAAGGATAAGGCCACCAGCCGAGAGCAAAAAATTACCATCACGGCTTCATCCGGGCTATCTAAGGAAGAAGTGGAAAAGATGAAAAAAGAGGCCGAGCTTCATGCCGATGAGGATAAAAAGAAAAAAGAACAGGTGGAAATTAAAAATCAGGCCGAAGCCGTGGTTTTTCAGAGCGAAAAATTAATTAAAGAATCGGGTGATAAGATAAAGGCCGAAGATAAGAAAGAGCTTGAAGAAAAGATTGAAGCCCTAAAAAAGGTAAAAGACGGCGACCCTTCGACAGGCTCAGGGCAGGTACTTGCTGAAATAAAGAAAGCCATGGACGAATTGAACGCGGTCGCGCAGAAAATCGGCGCGGCTATGTACTCCGCCTCCGCTAAAGCTTCGGCGGACAAGCAATCTGAAGCTGGCGCGGGGCAGGCGAATGGCGGCGAAGCCGGAACCGGCGAACCGAAGAAAGAAGAAGGGCCAATTGAAGGCGAGTTCACGGAGAAAAAATAAAAAAGCGAATAAAAAAAACCGCGCTACTAACTTGTAGCGCGGAGCGAAAGCTAAAGGAGCGAAAGTCAACACACGCACGAATGCACATTGAAACCGCTCTGTTTGAGTGCATCCACAATACCAACGAGCGTGGTACCTCCTTTTGGGAAAACAGCTAAATGGTAACCAGGCCCTACTTGTGTGCCAGTAAGTGCTTCATTGGCAAATTTGGCCTTTAATGCTTCCCAAACTTGGTTGACCGCACTAAAATTGTCCTCGGTCTCGGTTCGGATTCTGATGGGAAGGATTTCGAGAAAACCGTGCCCCCGAAGCATAGGGCCGTCATTAGAGGTTATCAGAACAGTTACAATGCCACCGTCGGTAAGCTGTACGACCAATGATACACGCAAATCCCGCCTCATTTGCTTTTGCTTTTTGAGCGAATAGCTCAAAGCGATTACAGCCACTACCAGGATGCCAATTATTAGGCACACTATTAGAGTTGAAAGATCCATCTTGTTCCTCCGTATTGAAAAGTTTTTGCTTAACCTCCTGATATCTATTTACGATACCAGTACTAAAAAGCTGGTTAGCTAGGTTCGGTTATCAATATATTGGCATTTCATTATTTTTTTGTCAAGGCGGTTGGGTAAATAAAAAAGTTTTAAAAAAGCCAAAAAACAAAAATATTAAGGCAGTTTTTAATAAGAGTAGCTATCGCTTCGAACCAGAGATTGCTTCGTCGCCCAGCCCCAGTTTCTTAAACTGGAGCTGGGTTCCTCGCAATGACAATTAATAAATAATTTTTGATTCCGGCTCCGGAGGCCGGAATGACAAAACTAAAAAAATGAGCAAAGACTACTACAATATATTAGGCGTGAACAAGGGCGCCAATCAGGATGAAATAAAAAAAGCTTTCCGGAAAAAAGCGCACGAGTGCCACCCGGACAAGCCCTGCGGCAATGAAGCCAAGTTCAAGGAGCTTAATGAAGCTTACCAGGTTTTAAGCGACGAAAAAAAGCGATCACAATACGACCAATACGGCCAAACCTTTGAGCAGGCCAGAAATCAGGGCGGACCTTCCGGCTTTGAAGGTTTCGGCGGCGGCCAGGGTTTTAACATCAACATGGATGATTTGGGCGATATTTTTGGCGGCTTGGGCGATATTTTCGGCTTTTCCGCCCGAGGCGGACAGGGGCGGCGGCAAGAACGAGGCAGAGACATAGAAGTAATTTTAAATATTGATTTTAAAGAAGCTTGTTTCGGCGTGGAGCGGGAAATCAGCCTAAGAAAAACCGTCAGTTGTTCAAAATGCAAAGGTTCGGGCGCCGAACCGGGGAGCGGATCCGAGACCTGCTCGACCTGCCGCGGCACGGGCAAAGTAATTAAAACGCAGAGGACGATTTTAGGCAATATGCAAGTTCAGGCTGTTTGCTCGGCCTGCCAGGGCGAAGGCGTTATTATTAAAGAAAAATGCCGGCATTGCAAAGGCGCCGGCATAGCCAACGAAATAGCTAGTTTAAAAATTAAGATTCCGGCCGGCATTGATAACGGCGAAACCATGAGATACGCGGGGCAGGGCGAGGCCTCCGCCAGAGGCGGCTCCTTCGACAGAACTCAGGACAGGCAAGCCGGAGATTTATACATAAAAGTCAGGGTCAATCCGGACAAAAGATTTACCAGAGAAAATTTTAACATTTTATCAAGAGCCGAAATCGGCATAGCTCTCGCCTCTTTGGGCGGAAAAATTGACGTGGAAACCGTCGATGGACCGGTGGAATTAAAAATTTCCGAAGGTACGCAATCAGGCCGGGTAATCCGGCTTAAGGGCCGGGGCGTGCCCCATGTGCGCGGCGGCGGCCGGGGCGATCATTTGGTGGAAGTAATAGTTAAAACTCCGACCGGTTTATCGCGCAAGCAGAAAGAGCAATTAAGAGAGCTGGGGATTTAATTTAGCCCCTTTAATAAAGGGGCCGCCCGACAGGGCGGGGGATTTATGCTATGGCAAAAATTATAAATCCCCCTAACCCCCTTTGTTAAAGGGGGCTTAATTATTATGCCAACTTACCATATAATTACTATCGGCTGCCAGATGAATATATCTGACAGCGAAAGATTGGCCAGCCGGTTAGAGCAAGCCGGCTTTAAAAAAACCGATAATAAATATGGGGCTGATTTGGTTATCATAAATACTTGCGGCGTTCGCCAGTCGGCGGAAAACCGGATTTACGGTTTAATTCCCGGAATAAAAAAAGAAAACCGGAAAGCCAAAATAATTTTAACCGGTTGCTTAAGCGAAAGAAAAGATGTTCGGAGAAGATTGAAAAAGTATGTGGATGCGTGGTTGCCGGTTAAAGAAATTTTAAATTTTAAATTTAAAATTTTAAATTATCAACGACGCGGAAATGATAATTTTGGAAACCAAGATTATTTATCCATACAGCCAAAACATGACTCTAATTTCAGCGCTTATGTGCCGATCGGCAACGGCTGTGATAATTTTTGCGTTTATTGCGTCGTGCCTTACGCGCGCGGCCGAGAAGTTTATCGTTCGGCCCAGGAAATATTGGCTGAAGTCAGGGGGTTAGTGAAGAGGGGATATAAAGAAGTCGTTTTGATTGCTCAAAACGTTAATAGCTATAAGTCGCCAATCCCCCCTAGCCCCCCTTTATCAAGGGGGGGAGATTTTGCCGACTTGCTTAAAACGATAAATGATATTCCGGGAGATTTTTGGATAAGATTTTTATCCAGCCATCCTAAAGACATGTCGGACAAATTGATAAAGGCCGTGGCTAGCTGCGAAAAAGCCTGCCCGCAGATTTATTTGCCGGTTCAGGCCGGAGACAATTTAGTGCTAAAAAGGATGAACAGGCAGTATACCAGAGCAGATTATATAAAACTGGTTAAGAAGATAAGAAAACAATTAAATCTCCCTTCATCCCCCTTTATCAAGGGGGTAATATGGAAACCTCCGGTATCAATTACCACGGATATTATCGTGGGTTTTCCGAGCGAAACAAGAAAACAATTTAATAACTCGGTAAAATTATTTAGACAAGTCGGATTTGACATGGCTTATATTTCCGAATATAGTCCTCGACCGGGCACGGCCGCGTTTAAATTAGTGGACAATGTATCGCCTGCGGAAAAGACCAGACGGAAGAATCAGCTAGATAAAATTTTACGCCAGACGGCTCTGGCTAATAATAAAAAATATATCGGTAAAACCGTTAGGGTTTTAATGGAAAATCAGACTAAGGTCGGAAAGTGGTTTGGTAAGACCGCGACCGGCAAGGACATTAGGTTCTCGGCCAAATCATCAATCTGTCGAGCCGGTAATTTTGTAAAAGTAAAAGTAACCGGCGCTAAAGAATTTTGTTTAGCCGGAAAGGTTTAATTATTATGTCTCATGATAAGCCAAAAATTATCGTGGTTCTCGGTCCGACCGCTTGCGGGAAAACTAAATTGGCAATTGAATTAGCCAATAAATTTAACGGCGAGATTGTTAGCGCTGATTCCCGGCAGGTATATAAAGGCCTGGACATCGGCACGGGTAAAGATCTGGGCGACTATAATGTGCCATATTATTTAATAGACGTGGCCGATCCCAGACGGCAATTTAATTTGGTTAAATATCAAAAATTAGCTTTCGCGGCCATTGATGATATTTTACGGCGCGGCAAACTACCGATTCTGGTTGGCGGCAGCGGCTTATATTTGCAGGCCGTGGTGGATAATTTTCAACTAGCCGACGCTAAAAGAGATTTGGCTTTGAGAAAAAAGGCCGAAGAATTAAACGCCAAAGAATTATTCAGTAAGTTGGATAAACTAGCGCCAAAGATGGCAGCTAGGTTAAATAACAGCGATAGAAATAATCCGCGCCGGCTGGTTCGCTATTTGGAAATCCTAGGGCAGGACAAAGACTTTAAAAGCCAAACCGGCAGGGGAAAGTATGAGGCATTAATAATCGGCATTGATTGTCCGCGCGAAGTTTTAAAGAAAAAAATCACCGCCAGGCTGGTAGAACGGCTGGAGCAGCAGAAGATGATAGAAGAGGTTAGGAAATTAAGAGCAGGTGGTTTGGGCTGGAAGAGATTAGAAGATTTTGGCCTGGAATATAAATTTATTTCTCTATATTTACGGAAAAAATTAAGCTATGACGAGATGGTGGAGAAGCTGGATATCGCTATCTGTCAGTTTTCCAAGCGGCAATTAACCTGGTTTAAGCGCTGGGAGAAACAGGGGGCTAAGATAGCGTGGCTGAAGAATAAAGGTGGCGCAGTCAAAATGGTAAAAAAATTTATTAAATAAAGAAAGGGCCGATGTGCGAACATCGGCCCCGCGTAGCTCTTGACTGTTTCATCAGCCAATGATGATCATCTTCAGGAGAGCCATCCTGACGAAGAGGCCGTTTTTGGCCTGACGGAAATACCAAGCCCTGGGGTCGGCGTCAACACTTCTCTCAATTTCATCGATGCGGGGGAGAGGATGCATGATGATTGCTTCCGACTTCATCCTGGTTAAGGTGGCGGGCCCGATGATCAGGCGCTTGCTTGCCTGGCGAACTTTGGCCAGGAGGGCGGGGTTTTTCTTGTACCGCTCATCTTGAACACGGGTTTCGTAAAGGACATCGGTTGCCGGTAGAACTTCGTCCAAACTTTCGGTTTCGTGAAACTCGATGTTATGTTTTCTCATGTATTTCTTGACATCCTCCCTCATTCTGACCGGGCCGGGCGAGACCAGATGGATGATATTGCCGGGGAAGTGTTTGGCTATCAGGTAGCATAACGATCTGACGGTTCGACCGTGTTTCAGGTCGCCTACCATGGCGATATGCAAACCCTGGATTTCCCCGAATTTCTCCCTGATGGTGAAGAGATCAAGCAGAGCTTGGGTAGGGTGCTGTCCGGTGCCGTCGCCGGCGTTGATGATGGGTATTCCAGCTCGCCTTTGCGCTTCCTCCAGTTCGCCCTTCCTGTCATAACGGACGACGATGATATCGGGCTCGTAACCGCCGATGACTTCGAAAGTATCTCCGATGGTTTCACCCTTGGCGGCGGAAGAAAAGACTCGGGCGCTATCCGTGCTGATTACGGTGCCGCCGAGTTTAGCCATGGCAATTTCATGGCTGAATTTGGTACGGGTGCTGGGCTCGTAGAAAAGGACCACCATTAGCTTGCCCCTGAGGGCTTGCGAATCAAAATGACCTTGCTTCACCTGGTCGGCGGCGGCGAAAATGGCGTCAATCGTCGGTCTGGTCAATTGTTGGACCTTGATCAAGCCATGCCTCCGCAGATAACCGTTGCCGTTAGTTCCGTTTGTGTTTTTCATGATCTATTCTCCTGTAGTTGGGCGTTGTTTGTTTGATGGTTAACCGTCATTAAATTTGAAGGTTCATTGGTTTTGTTGTTTTAGGGTTGGTTTTTTTACGCCTTAAAAAATTCCCCGTTCTTGCGAACGGGGAATTTTTTAAAAAATAAATTTTCCTCTCGGGCAATTGCCCAAGCGAACAGGTGATTTCTTTTTGCGGTGTTGAAATTTATTCATTATTATGATTTTACCATATCCTAAAAATTTGTCAAATTGGCTAATTTTAAGGCTATTTTTTCAATAAATCATTTAATAAAATTTCCCTAACGATCTTCGGGTTGGCCTTACCTTTAGTCGCGGCCATAGCCTGGCCGACGAAGAATTGCAGGACATTGGTTTTGCCTTTTTTATATTGCTCAACCTGCGCTTGGTTTTTTAAAATAATTTCCGCGATGATTTTTTCTAAAGCCGCTTTATCATCAAGCTGTTCAAGCCCAAGATCAGCCATAATTTGCGTCGGATCGCCGCCCTGCTTATACATTTGAGCGAGAATCATTTGGGCCGCTGAAGAATTAATTTTATTTTGATAAATCAAGCAGATAAATTCGGCGAAATTTTCTGGCGTAATTTTATTATTACGGAGGCCGGAACCGTCAGTCTTAAGATGTTTAAATAATTCGTTGATCAGCCAGTTGGCGGTTGTTTTCGCTAATTTATGTTTTTGCCTTTCCCAATTATCGCCGTGGGCTTCTATCCAGGCTCTCAACTCGGAAACTACCTGTTCGGTGTATTTAGCCAAGTTTTGGTCGCCGGCCAGAATCAGGCTTTCGTAATCGGAGAATAAATATTCTTCTTTAAAGCGCTTAATTTTTTGCGCCGGCAGCTCATTCATTCCGGCCCTAATTTTATCTATCCAGGCCTGGCTAATCTTTAGCGGCGGGATATCCGGTTCAGGAAAATAACGGTAATCGGCCGAAGTTTCTTTAATTCTCTGGCTAAAAGTTACGCTCTTGGCATTATTCCAGCCGCGGGTTTCCTGAATTAATCCTGAGCCAGTCGAAGGATCGCCGTTGGCTACGGCCTTAATTTGCCGTTTGATTTCATAATCAACCGCCTTTTCCATATACTTAAAAGAGTTGATATTTTTCAATTCAACTTTGGGGTTTAATTTATAGTCGCCTTTTGGCTTAATTTGGCCATTGGCATATTGCCATTTGCCCCGTTCCTGAACGCTGATATTGGCCTCGCATCTCATTTCGCCTTTTTCCATGTCAGCATTAGAGATATCCAAGAAACGGAGAATTTGCTGGTAGTCCCGCGCGAATTTTTTAGCCGTGGCGGCCGTCTTAATTACTGGTTCGGTGACCAATTCTACGAGCGGCGTGCCGGCGCGGTTATAATCTACCAAAGAATATTTTTTTTCGGCCGGGTGGATCAATTTTCCCGTATCCTCTTCCAGGTGGATGCGGGTTATTAAAATTGGCTGGCCGTCAACTTCCAGAAAGCCGTCATAAGCGATCGGCAAGTCGTATTGAGAAATTTGATAACCCTTAGGCAGGTCAGGATAAAAATAATTTTTGCGGTCAAATTTAGAAAGTTCGTTGATTTTACAATTTAAAGCCAGGCCCAGAAGGATGGTCCATTCCACGGCTTGTTTATTAGGCACCGGCAAAGTTCCCGGATGCGCCAGGCAGATGGGGCAGACCGTGGTGTTGGGTTCTTGGCCTTGCGCGTCGTTGCTGCATCCGCAGAACATTTTTGATTTGGTTTTTAGCTCGGCATGGATTTCCAGGCCGATAATAACATCGTATTCCATGTCTATATTTTAACTCAAAGCTAGCTAAATGTAAATTGGTTTAGCTCATTAGCAGTTTAAGAACTTGATTCCAAATTTTATCATGAATTTGCTTAATCGATTGATTGGCGTTGATTATGACCCAGCCGTATTCATAGCCAAGCCGCAGATGCGCGATTCTGGCTTTGGTAATAAACCGATTATCGGTTTCATGCTGATGGTTATATTCGATTGATTCAAGAAAACGCTCGCCGTCAAAGAGAAAGGCCAGATCTTCTTTAATTAAGCCGGAATTTATATATTTTAAAAAGTTTTCATTGACGCCGGCGGCCAAACCCCAGGCAAGGCCGGTGCCGGTATAATCTTCGGCCACAATATTTATGCCTTGCGCTAATTTTTCCACTAAGGTTTTTTCAAATTGCAGGCGGTTAAAAGCGTAAAGAATTTGCACCTCCCTGGCCGAGAGATTGTATAGATTATTCTGCCTTAGGTAGTTGTTTAAAATCGGACCCGAGGGCGCTAGGTCGTAGACCGGATATTTTAAATACTCGGCCTTTAAGCCGTGTAGCTTAAGTTTATCAACCAATATTCTGGTCTGGGTGGTTTTACCTAGATTATTGATGCCATATAGAACGATGAATTTTCCCGGATAATTATTATCCATAGACGATAAAAGGGCGCTCTTGGCGCCCTCCTTGTTTAGATTTTATTTTTATAAAGTTATTCCGTTTTCGAACCTTTGTTAATCAAAGGACAAACCGTTTTTAGATCTTTATGCAATTTAGCTTTTGAACCTTGGTTGATAATAGTAAAATCAGCCATGGCAATCGGGCCGCCGGTATGCAGGCCGCTGATTTCCGCGTAATCTCTTTTTTTGGCCTGCTCTTCGGTATATGGTCGATTGACCATCTTAAGGTCATTTTTCTTATCCCATTTTCTGGCGGCGAGTCTAGTGTATCTGGTTTTTGGAGAAGCGTAGACCGCGATGACGGTTATTTTTTTTCCATACTTTTTTTTAAACTCCACATATTCTTCCCAGCTATACAGACCGTCAACCACGACTAGATTTTTTTTCAGTAGAAGATCTATTCTAGGAAAATTAAGCGAGGCATAGGCCGCCATACCGTATTTTTTCCTAATCGCCTCCCTGACCGGGCGTTCGCTGGCTTCGCCCGGCGCTAACCCTTTTTTTCTCACTTCATCAAGCGTAAGCTGGCCTAAGCGGATAGGTTGAAAGCCCAAATCAATAAAGAATTTTCCCACTTCAGTTTTCCCCGAACCCGGCAGGCCGACAATAGCGATAACTTTTTTATTTGTTTTCATACTTATTTAGTTAATTCCAAAAAAGCAATGTTATAGCCGCTGGCCGTTAATTTTTTTTCCGAAGCCACGGTTTTGAATTCGCTGTAATCCGGGAAAAAAGTGTCGGCTTCCTTGGGTTCGTCGTCCACGACCGTGAGATAGAGTTTATCGGCCAGGGGCAGAGCTTGCTTATAAATTTGTCCGCCGCCGATAAAGAATATTTCCTTGCCTTTTTGCGCTTTACCCAATTCAATTGATTCTTTCATAGAGTAGGCGACTAAGCAATTCTCCGCTTTAAAGTTTTTATCCAGCGTCACAATAATGTTAACCCGGTTAGGCAGAGGTCGGTCATTCATGGAATGGAAAGTCCTTTCGCCCATGATTACCACCTGGCCCGAGGTAATTTTCTTAAAATGCTTCATGTCTTCCGGAATATCATAAAGCAGCTTGTTTTTAAAGCCGATGGCGCGGTTTTTGGCGATAATGCAGATAATAGAAATCATAATATACGATTGTCATTGCGAGCGACTGCAAGGAGCGAAGCAATCTCACAAACATATATTGGCGTCGGAGATTGCTTCGTCGCTCCACTTCGTTGCGCTCCTCGCAATGACATAAAAATTTATTATTTTTTCAATTTATTTTTAACAAAGTCTTTCCAGTTGCCGGTGGCCAGGCCGCCGGTCGGCGTCAGTTCGGCTTTAATCGGCGGATGCGCTTCATAGTTTTCCAGCTTGGCATGTTCGGGCTGGAAATCATCAATGGTTTTAACGCGTTCGTCAATCGTTAAAGTCGGGAACGGCTTTGGTTCTCTGGTTAATTGCTCTTTCACCTGTTTAATATGGTTGCTATAGATATGCGCGTCGCCAAACGAATGGATAAACTCTCCCGGTTTATTGCCGGTAACTTGAGCTAGAATCAGAGCAAGTAAAGCGTAGCTGGCGATGTTGAACGGCACGCCTAGGAACATATCGGCTGTTCTTTGGTATAGCTGCAAAGATAATCGGCCGTTTTTTACATTGCACTGATACATATTATGGCAGATCGGGAAGCGGCAGGCCTCTTCCGGCTTGGCCATCTGGTATAGGTATTCCGGATTCCAGGAATTTACCAATGCGTTATGGGCGTCAGGATCTTTTTTCAGTTCTTGAACCAGCCATTGCACCTGATCAATGGCGCGGCCGTCTTTGGCCGGCCAGCGCCGCCACATTTGGCCATAAATATTTTTAAGCTCGCCGTATTTTTTAGCGAAACCATTATCAGCGGCGATTTTTTTAATGAATTCCTCCTGCGTTAGTTCCGGCTCCACTCCCCTGGCCATTAGCTCTCTATAAATTTTGTATGGATAGTCGTCCCAAATATGGACATTATTATCCACTAGAAATTTTATATTGGATTGGCCGGATAAGAACCAGTAAAGTTCGTAAAGCACGCCTTTCCAGAAGACTTTTTTTGTTGTTAAGAGGGGAAAACCTTTGCTTAAGTCAAAGCGGATTTGCCGGCCGAAAACGCTATAAGTAATAGCGCCGGTGCCCTTGTCTTCCTGCTTAACGCCATTATCTAAAATGTCCTTAAGTAGATTTAAATATTGATATTCGGGGTGGATTTGACTCATATAATTAATATGCTTAAACTTGCGTTTCTTTACCCTCGGTGGCGACTCTACCGCCTTGCCATTGGCCGCGATATTCGTTACCCGCGCCTAAGACTTCATGAAAAGTAATATGCACGACGCGCGCGCCAAAGGAAATTTTAATGTCGCTCTGGCCTAAATTGCAGATACCAAACGTTAGTTCACCGCAGTAGCCGGGCTGGACGATGCCGTTAAATAGCCCTAAGCCGGAACGGAACATAGTAGTTCGGGGAAAAATTATGCCGGAGAGAATAGTGGGCAGATTAACTTTTTCCATGGTTTTAATTAAATAGTATTTACCCGGCTTAAAGATAAAGAAATTTTCCGTTTCCGGTTTTGCCGAATCATGGGCGCCGACTAATTTAATTTTCGGCGTATCCCTCTCCTCAACGCCTAAAAAGCCCGCCTGTTCTGAGCCAGTCGAAGGGCCATCCAGCTCGTAAATTTCACCCAAGCGCAAATCAAAACCCGCGCCTTCGGGGCTATTCATTTCCCGCTCGCAGAGATTTTCCACTAATTTTATTTCTTTAACTAGTTCGTGTAGTTTTTTTATGCCCAGGATCATATGTTTATTTGTCATTGCGGGGAGCGTGAGCGACCGAAGTAATCTCTGGTTAGGAAGAAAAACAATAATAAATAAAGTGCCTAATCAAGAAGTTTAATTTTTTTAAGAGAGATCTTCAGTTTAATCGCTTGGCGCTTCTTACCAGAGATTGCCGCGTCGTCGCTGTCGCTCCTCCTCGCAATGACAAGTTAGGAAGTCGCCCGCGATGATATTAGATATTTAAATAAGTTTTCCCTTCGTATTTCCTGATTTTTATGCCGCGGCGTTTAGCTAAATCCCAGGCCTCATTTTCTTCTTCAATCTTTTCACCACCGGTTTGGATGCGTCGGTAGATATCATTATAGACGATTTCTTTAATACCGGCGTTATTTAAAGCTTTCAGGCAATCATAGCAGGGGAAAAAGGTGGTATAAAGCGTGGCGCCGCGCAAGCGTTCGGTATTTTGTGAATTGATTATGCCGTTGATTTCCGCGTGCACGCCGCGGCAGCGCTCCAGTTTTTTGGTCTTGGGGTTGCCGTCGATCTTCGCGCAACCGACTTCGGTGCCGTGGTAATCGCCCTCGGATGGTCCGTTATAGCCGACCGAAACAATCCTTTTTCTTTCGTCAACGAAAACCGCGCCAACTACATGATATTTGCAGGCGGTTCTTTGCGCGATTAAGAACGCTAAATTCATAAAGGTTTCATCCCAGCTTAGCCGTGAGGCGTGCTTAACTTCAACCATATAAATTTTTGTTAAATAGTTAGTAGTTATGAGTTATTTCATTTTAACAAATCATATGAAATAGGGCAAATTTTTTTGACTCATATCTCGTAGCCCATAACTCGCAGTTTTTTTTGGTAAATACGCCAGAATTCTCGTACGAGATCTCTGGCGTATTTATTTTTATAATAATGGAAACTTAATTTAACTTTTTGTCGCTTGCTCTTTGGCGATGAATTTTTTTATGTCGTCTACCGTGCTCATCATTTGGGCCGGGAAAATGATCGTGGAATTTTTTTCCACGCTGATTTCAGCCAGGGTCTGGAGATTTCTTAATTGTAAAGCGATGGGGTGCGCGGCCATAACGTCCGCGGCCTGGCCTAATTTCTCTGAAGCCAGAAGTTCGCCTTCGGCCGCGATGATTTTAGAGCGCTTTTCTCGCTCGGCTTCGGCTTGCTTGGCCATGGCGCGCTGCATATTCTCCGGCAGTTCAATGTCTTTTATTTCCACGAGCGAGACGACTACGCCCCAGGGTTCGGTATGAGCGTCTAAGACCGTGCCGATTTCTTTATTGATGGCGTTCCGTTCGGACAGAACTTCGTCTAATTGAAAGCGGCCGACAATATTCCTCACCGTAGTCTGGGCGATTTGATCAATGGCTTGGCGCACATTTTCAATGGCCACAATGCTTTTTATGGCGTCCACGATTTTAAAATAAGCCACGGCCGAGATGTCCAGGGAAACATTGTCTTTGGTAATAATTCTTTGCGGCGGAATCGGCATGGTTAGAGTTCTAAAATCAACCTTGCGCATCCATTGAAAATAGGGGATGATCCAATTCAGGCCCGGCTCTCTAACGGCGACAATTTTACCTAAGAAAAAAACCACGCCTTTCTCATATTGCTGCACGATTCTAAAACCGGGCAAGACCGCGAAAACGAGTACGAAGATTAAAACATTAAGCCACAACATAGAGTTTTAAGTTAAGAGTTATTAATAGTTTAATGTTAGCAGAAGCTAAACAGGAAAGCAATATTATAAAGTACGGTTTGCTTTTAGCCAATTTTTCATCTAAAATTAAAACTTAGCTAATTATGGAGAAGCTAATTGACGAACAACTAGTAGAGGCGTATTTAAAAGGCGATAGAGAAGCACTTAATATTTTAATTAAGCGCTATTTAACGCCGATTTTTAATTATGCCTTAAGCTTGGTTAAAGATACGGCCGTGGCCGATGATCTGACCCAGGAAGTTTTCGTTAAGGTTTGGCGGAAGATAAAGAAGTTTGACAGCCGGTATAGATTTAAAAATTGGCTCTATACCATCGCTAAAAATACCAGTCTGGATTATTTGAAAAAGAATAAGGCCATAAGTTTTTCCGAGCTTAATCTGACCGACGATAATTTGTTATTTGAAAATTTTATTAAAGAAGCCGGTCTGTCGCCTCAAGCCGAACTGGAAACAGCGCAGAACACCGATAGGGTGAATGCCGCGGTTGATAAATTACCTAAAAAATATCGAGAGACTGTTAAATTATATTATCAGAGCGGCTATAAATTTAGGGAGATTGCCGAAATTTTGCAGGAATCAATTGAAACCATAAAGAGTCGAAATCGGCGGGCGCTGCAAAAATTGAAGAAGCTAATTAAAAAGTGAACCAAAACGGTTCACCTTATCGTATTAACAATATGCTAATAGAACCCAGCGCCGATCTGTATGATCGGATAATCAATCGAATAAGTCGTGAGCAGAAATTAATGATATTAAAAAGACGGCTAATCTTACGGTCGGCTGGTTTATTATTATCTTCTTTTGTTTTCATCCCCCTTACTTTTAAACTATATGCCGATATTGTTCAATCAGGTTTGATGCAATTTTTATCATTGTTATCTACTGATTTAAATATAGTCATGGCCAATGTTGGCGATTACACTTTAACTCTTTTAGAATCAGCCCCAATTGTTAGTTTGCCGCTGGCGTTGTCCGCCATGTTGGCAGTTATTTTCTATATTGCCAAGCTGGAGGATGCTTATAGCGATTACAAAAAGATAGAAATTTGACGCAGTCGGCTGGATTAATAATTTTTTTCGTTGCGGAACTCGCTTCGCTCAGACAATCCTCACTTCAAAAAATTATTAATCCAGCCGACTGCTTAATTAAGTAATATTTAAATTTATGAGTTTAAAAGAAATGTTTAAACCGACGCACCTCAATAAGCTATTAATCATTTTAGCAACCATGGTCGTCTTGGTCTTTGTGTTTTCTGCCGGCGTCTTAGTCGGCCACGAAAAAGGCAGGTTTTCCAGAAATTGGGGGGAGAATTATTACCGTAATATTATCGGACCGGGCGGGCGCGGGCGCGGTATGATGGATTTTGGCCGGCCGGAATTTAACGCTCATAGCGGCTTTGGCCAAATCATTAAAATTGAAGGCAATAGTCTCGTCGTTAAAGGGCCGGATAATGTTGAAAAAACAATTGTCATTAATGATCAGACCGCCATTCAAAAATTTAACCAAAGTTTGAAAATAGCTGATTTAAGAGTTGACGATTATATTGTGGTAATCGGCCGACCGAATAATCAGGGGCAAGTGGAAGCAAGACTTATTCGGGTTATGCCGGCGCCAATGTTTAATAACGCTAATAATGAAAACGCCACCGACACTAACGCCGACTTAAAATAAAAAATATGAGTAAACTGATTGCCAAGTTTAAAAAGCATAAAATTATCTCTATTATTTTGCTGGCGGTAATAATTTTCGGCGGCTATTACGGCTATGGTAAATTTAAAGGCAGTAATATCAAAACAAGCTATGTCGCCGCGGCGGTAGAAAAAGGAACATTAATCGTTTCGGTTTCTTCAAGCGGTCAGATTGCCGCCTCCAACCAAGTTGATATTACGCCAAAAGTTTCCGGCGATATTACGAAAATTGCGGTCGCCAGCGGTCAAGAAGTAAAGGCCGGAGATTTAATAGCGCAAATTGACGCTACTGATGTCTATAAAACGGTTAGAGACGCGCAGACCAGCATGGAAACCGCCCAGCTGTCATTGGATAAATTGAAACAACCTGTTGACAGCTATTCGCTGATGCAGGCGGAAAACGCTTTAACGAACGCCAAGACAAGTTTGGAAAAATTAAAATTATCGCAACTGGTCGATTATCAAACAGCGATTGATAATCAGAAGAAGGCCGAAGACAATCTAAATAAAACTTATGAAGACGCTTTAAATACCATTTCTAATGTTTATTTGGATCTACCGACTATAATGACTGGAATGAATAATATTTTATATAGCGATGATATAAGTGAGAGCGATCCAACTATCGGCCAGAGTTATGGTAATATCAGTCTTTTAGAGAATAGTATAATTGAAACGTTTAGCGAAGAGAAAATCTATTTAAAATCTTCTCAATTAAATGCGGAGAGTGATTATAAAATCGCTCAAGAAAAATATGCCGTTAGTTTTTTGAATTATAGAAATGCTAGTCGCTATTCTGATCGGCTAATTATAGAATCTTTGCTGGCAGAAACTTTAGAAACTACAAAATTAATCGCCCAAAGCGCTAAGAGCGAGAGCAATTATCTTGATGTCTGGGTCGATTTGATGTCCAAATTTGACCTGACAATTTTTTCCAAAGTTAAAGAATATCAAACTAACTTAGCGACTTATATCGGCCAGACCAACGGCCATTTATCTAATCTATTATCAACCCAGAGCGCGATTCAAAATGATAATAACGCCTTAATAAGCGCTAAGAGTAGTCTGAAAGAGATAGAACAAAATAATCCGTTTGACTTAGCGGCGGCCGAGGCTTCGGTTAAAGAGAAACAGGTTTCGTTAATTAAGCTAAAGGCCGGCGCTGACCCCTTGGATATTAGATCTCAAGAATTATCGCTACAGCAAAAGCGCAACGCGCTTTATGATGCGCAATCCGCTTTGGCCGATTACACCATTAAAGCGCCCTTCGACGGGGTGATTGCGGCGGTAAATGTTAAAATTGGCGACGCGGTCGGCGGCTCGGCGATCGCCACTATTGTCACCAAGCAGCAAATCGCCGAACTTTCTTTAAATGAAGTTGACGCGGCTAAAATTAAGCTGGGCCAAAAAGCCATCATGACTTTTGACGCCATTGACGGGCTGGAAATAACCGGCCGAGTCGCCGATTTAGATACTATCGGCACGGTAAGCCAGGGCGTAGTGACCTATAATTTTAAAATTGTTTTTGATACTCAGGACAGCCGGGTTAAGTCGGGTATGAGCGTTAACGCCACGATTATCACCGATTCCAAAACCGATGTTTTATCAATCGCCAATTCAGCCGTGAAAACGGATGCTAACGGCGGTTATTATGTTCAGACGCTAGATGCCGCCGGCCAACCGCAAGCGCGGACCGTGCAAATCGGTTTGGCCAATGACACAAGTATGGAAATTACCAGCGGTTTAAGCGAAGGCGAAATAATTGTAACCCAAACTGTAAGTTCCAGTAATACGACCGCCACCCAGAGAACTGGTAATATTGGCGGTTTTAATGCCATCAGAATTCCCGGCGCAGGCGGGCGATAAATTATATTTTAACTTCATGATTGAATGCGGACATATTTATAAATCATACGATACCGGCGGCGTGGCTACGGAAGTATTAAAAGATATTTCTTTTATTATTAATAATGGCGAGTTCGTCGCTATCGTCGGGCCGTCTGGTTCCGGCAAATCCACGCTGATGCATATTTTAGGAGCGCTGGATTCGCCGACCAGCGGCCAATACTTTCTCGACGGCCAGAATGTTTCCAGTCTGGCGGCTGATGAACTGGCAAAAACCAGGCGGGAAAAAATCGGCTTTGTTTTTCAATCGTTTAATCTTTTATCGCGCGCTACAGTCATCAGAAATGTGGTTCTACCACTAGTCTATTCAAAAACGGCGAAAGAAAACAGGGAAGAGAAAGCTAAACAAGCCCTAAAACAGGCCGGTCTTGATGAGGCGCATTATTATCATTTATCCAATCAGCTGTCGGGCGGACAAATGCAAAGAGTGGCCATCGCCCGGGCCTTAGTTAATAATCCTTCCATTATTTTGGCCGATGAACCAACCGGCAACCTGGATTCTAAAACCGGAGATATTGTCTTAGCGACCTTTCGGGATTTAAATGTTCATGGCCGGACGATTATTTTAATAACTCATGAACAATATGTCGCCGAGCACGCGGATAGAATTATCATGATTAAGGATGGGAAGATAGTTAGCGATAAAAAAAAACGATCATACGAGAATTAGCGGCATAAAATAAACCTATGTTAATAGCGGATTTATTTCAAGAAAGTTTTTTGGCCTTGTCCGGCAATAAAGTTAGGTCTAGCTTAACTATTTTAGGCATAGTTATCGGCATCGCTTCGGTTATCGCCATGGTTTCCATTGGTCAGGGCGCTCAAGGGTCAATTGAGTCCAGCATCCAGTCCATCGGTTCCAACCTGATTATGGTTATGCCCGGCATGCAGCGCGGGTTCGGCGGCGGCGCTAGTTTCGCGCGCGGAAGTTCCCAGTCCCTGACCCAAGCCGACGCCGATGCCATTCAAAATGAAATTACCTCGGTTAGGGCCGTGGCTTCTAATTTATCATCAAGATATCAGGTAACGGCTAAGGGCGCTAATACCAACACTTCGGTTAACGGCGTGACCGACGCCTATGCGGGAGTGAGAAATGTCTCTATCGCCGAAGGTTCATTTATCGCCGAGCGGCATAATTCTAATTTATCAAAGGTTGCCGTCCTGGGGCCGACCACGCGCGACGATCTGTTCGGCGCGGAAGCAGCCAGCATTATCGGCCAGTCCATCAGAATCAATAAAATTGAATTTAAAGTTATCGGCATCACCGAGTCCAAGGGCGGCAGCGGTTTTTCCAACCAGGATGACATAATTTATATTCCTTTAACTATCATGCAAAAATTTTTAGTTGGCGCCGAATATCTTTCCGCCGTTAGCATTGAGGCCGAGAGCGCCGAGGTTATGACGGCCGTTCAGGAGCAGATTAGCGGCCTGCTGATGGCGCGGCATAAAATTTTCGACCCCGCTCAAGCTGATTTTAGCATTTTAAATCAATCGGATATCGTGGCTACGGCCTCCAGCGTTACCAACACTTTTACCATATTGTTAGCCTCTATCGCCGGCATATCGCTGATTGTCGGCGGCATTGGCATCATGAACATGATGCTCACGACCGTGACCGAACGGACGCGGGAAATCGGCTTGCGCAAAGCCATCGGCGCCACTGGATCGGATATCAGCGGTCAATTTTTAACCGAAGCGGTGATACTTACTCTTCTGGGCGGTATTTTTGGTATTCTCTTAGGCTGGACGGTGTCTTTGATTATAACTAGATTTTCCGGCCTGGCTACCAGCGTCTCCGTATCTGCCATACTGTTAGCCTGCGGCGTGTCCGCGGCCATTGGTTTAATTTTTGGTTATTATCCGGCGCGGCGGGCGTCGAAACTGAATCCGATTGAGGCCTTAAGATTTGAATAATTAAATAATAAAATTAATAGTTTTTAAAATTTTATGAAAAACACAATAATAATTTTTGCGATTATCGTGGTGGTGGTCGGCGCCGGATTTTTTTACGGCGGCATGAGCTATGCCAAGAGCAAGAGCGGAGCGCGGAATTTGGTCTTCGGTCAGCGCCAGGGATTTGGTGTTGCCGGCGGCGGAATATTGAGAGACAGTACTGGCCAGCTTAGAAATGGCGGCAATCGGGCGGCCGGCAGTTTTATTAACGGTGAGATTATCGCTCAAGACGATAAGAGCATAACGGTTAAGTCGGTTGACGGCGGGTCAAAAATTATTTTTTTGGCCGCCGGTACCCAAATTACCAAATCGGTTGACGGTTCTATAACTGATTTGGAATTAGGTAAGAATGTCATGATAACGGGTAGCGCCAACTCTGATGGCAGTGTTACCGCGCAGTCTATTCAATTGCGCCCGAATATATTGATAAACGCGACCTCGACTCCGCCGGTGAGATAGACCTAAACAAAAAACCGTGGGCTCTGGGTTCACGGTTTTTTGTTTTAAGTTTTTTTGTGAAAAAAGTATTATGTAAAAAAATCCCCGCGCGCCTTGGGTTTGGAACGCGGGGTGGGGCTAGGCAGGCGTTGCTGCCTTGGCCGTTAGCTTGATTGTTTCGCGCGCTTTATTGAGGCGCGGCGGCGGGGGAAAGCGTCTTTGCGCTTCGTTGCGGTCTCCCCAACCTTCTGGGAGCAAAATGAAGGATGGTTCTTTCGGACGACCCGAATATGTTTGTCCGGGGTTTCCTGCGTTGCCACCAAGGTGGGTCGCTATGCAGTGGCAAGGGTTTGAAGTTACAACTTTTGCTCATGGTTTTTTCCTGTTTTTTTGGTTTTTTCGACTTTTTTCGTCGGATAATATTATATTATCTTTTTGATTTAGAGTAGTCAATAGTAATTTTAAATAATAAAAAATACCAGATTTGTGAATCTGGTGTTTTTTATTGAGCTATGAGTTTTAGATCGCTACTCTTATACCCGGCCCCATGGTTGAGCAGATCGTGACATTCTTTAAGTAAACGCCTTTGGAAGTTGGCGGTTTGGCTTTTCTAATGGCTTCTAATAAAACATCAAAATTTTGGACTAATTTCTGGGACTCAAAAGAAACCTTGCCGATGGCGACATGGACATTGCCGGTATCGTCGTTTTTTAAGCTTACCTTGCCCTTCTTTAGTTCTCGGACGGCTTTGGCCGGATCAGGCGTAACCGTATCGTTTTTGGGCGAGGGCATTAAACCGCGCGTGCCTAAAATTTTAGCGATTTGCCCTAAATTTTTCATCATAATCGGTTCGGCTACTGCTACCTGAAAATCGGTTTTTTCGGTTTTTTTGATCTCGGCGATCAAGTCTTCGCCGCCAATTAAATCGGCCCCGGCCTCGCGCGCTTCTTTTTCTTTGGCCGGAGTAACAAAAGCCGCGATTTTTATGGTCTTGCCCGTGCCATGAGGCAGGGGAACGGCTACTCTGACTTGTTGTTCGCCTTTTTTAATATCAATGCCCAGCTTAAAATGAACTTCTATTGAAGCGTCAAACTTGGTCTTAGCCAGCTTTTTAGTTAACTCAATCGCCTCGGCGATCGGATAGGGTTTGGTTTTGTCGTATTCGGTCGCTTTTTTGTCGGCGGTTTTTTTTGGTTTTTTATCTGTCATAATTTTCGTGGTGCGAGCGTCAGCCCAAGGCCGACTCCCACAAATTAATAATTGATATAAATTATATTGGTTACGATTGAAAGGTTCGGGCTAAATTTATTAAATTTACGAACGAGGACTGTTTGAGCCAGCCTTCAAGCTGGCGAGTTCCGCAGGAGTAAATTTAATAAATTTAGCCCGAACCACTGTAATTTCTTATTATTTTATTTCCACCCCCATCTGCCTGGCCGTGCCGGCGATGATTTTCATAGCCGCTTCTATATCATGGGCGTTAAGGTCGGGCATTTTAATCTCGGCGATTTCTTTAAGTTGGGCGCGAGTGATAGAGCCGACCTTCTCGGTTAAGGGTTTGCCCGAACCTTTGGGAATTTTCGCGAATTTTTTAATTAATTCCGCGGCCGGAGGGGTTTTTAAGATGAAGGTATAGGAACGGTCTTCAAAAACCGTTATTTCTACCGGCGTAATGTCGCCCATTTTATTCTTGGTTTTTTCGTTAAAGTCTTTGCAGAATTGCGAAATATTCAAGCCGTGCTGGCCTAAGGCCGGACCGATTGGCGGCGCGGGGTTAGCTTGGCCGGCCGGGATCTGCAGTTTGATTTTAGTTAATATTTTTTTAGCCATACTGATTTGATTTGTTATTTTATAGTTTTCCGCACCCACAAATCTACGAATTTGCTACGAATATTACGAATATTAAGAAGCATTTATTTGTATTATTTGTAGCTGATTTGTTGATTTGTGGGCTATATTTTTTTAATCTGTAAAAAGTCTAGTTCAATCGGCGTTTCGCGGCCGAACATAGAGACTGAAACTTTAATTTTTCCTCTGGCCTCGTCAATACCCACGACTTTGCCATCCAAATTTTTAAATGGTCCGTCAATAATCCGTACCGGCGAACCGACCGAAACGTCAATTTTAAATTTTGGCTCTAAAACGCCCATGCGTTTTTGTAAATCTTTGATTTCCGCTTCGGTGATCGGCGTGGGGATAGTGCCGGTGCCGATAAAGCCGGTGACATTCGGCGTATTTCTAACTACATACCAGGAGTCATCGTTGACAATCATCTCTACTAAGACATAGCCGGGAAAGATTTTTTCTTCAACAATTTTCCGTTTGCCGTTTTTAATTTTAATTTTCTTTTCCGTAGGGATTAAGATATTAAAAATTTTGTCCTCCATGTCCATGGACTCAATTCTTTGCTTTAAATTTTGCGAGACATTCTCTTCATAGCCGGAATAAGTGTGGAGCACATACCAGCGCCGGCCTTGATTTAATATTTGTTTTGCCATATGCGAAAGCGCTTCCGCTACCCGCCAGCTGGCGGAGAAACGGATAGCAGCGAAATTATCCGTTGATGATTAAATATTCCAGGCCTTTGCTAAAGATAATATCTAACAGGCCTAAAAATAAAGCCACGCCCAGACTGATAAAAATTACCAATAAAGTGTAATTGTAAGTTTCTTTTTTGGTCGGCCAAGCAACCTTTTTCATTTCTTCAATTGAGGCCTTTAAATATTCAATAATTTTGTTTACCCCGTTAGATTTTTTTTCTTTATCCATAATATAAATTTTATTAAAAAACAGCCCTGGCGGGCGTTATTAACTGGTATTTATATACTACACAATAACTAAATTGCTGTCAAGCGCTTGGTGCGAATAGGAAAATGTGGTATAATATAATTGATAATTTATAATTTTTAATTTTGATTGAATTTTGAATGACTTAATTTTTAAATTCAAAATTAATCATTCATTAAAAATTCAAAATTCAAAAATGAATTACCCCGCCGCAAGCGGACGGGGTTTCCACTTATCTTATTATGTCAGAAAACCTTAGCGGTTTTCCGACACCTTTCCCTTGCAAGGAAACCCCACCCCAAGGGGATGGGGAATAAGCTACGCTAATTTAAAATTATTATCTATGGTTATCAACAGCTTTATATTTTACGGCCTAAAAATTATAGTTGAACTTATCCGAGATGTATTATATTTCCCTCTGTGGTGGTATTCGCGCGGCTTGGTTAATTTGATTTTCGGCGTTAAAAATTTTTTAGTAGACAAGCAAAGGGCCTTGGCGCTTTTGGTTTGGGTAAAAAATATTTTTAAACCCATGTACGCGCAATATGATTGGCAGGGCATGTTAATCAGTTTTTTCGTCCGCCTGGCGCAGATTATTTTTCGCAGTATCTTTATGTTATTTTGGACGATTTTGGCCGTGGCGGTAATTATTTTTTGGCTGCTGCTGCCGATTTTAGTGATTTATGAAATAACTTTTCAGTTTATATAATTTGTTAATGGCATCAATGTCTAATCAAGAATCTCAAACAAATTCAATTCAATTTATAACTTGCGATGTCTGCGGAGGAACCGGTCAGACGAGCAATGGTTTGGTTTGCAAAAATTGTTCCGGCAACGGCTTAATGGCTTATTATCAGAGCCGGTTTTATTATTGGAATCAAGAATTAAGCCGGCCGATAATAAAGTTAAGGCAGTTAAAGAATAGTTTTCATTTGGCGCTTAATTTATTGGCTTATATCATCGGACTGGTCGGGCTGACGGTTTTAGTCTATTGGATCTATCGAGCTAGCTTCAGCACGGCAGATCTTGGCGCTTTTGCTTTTTGGCGCGTCAAAAGCGTTTATATTTTAATTTTCTGGATTAGCTTAATCGCGGATATGTTTGTCATCTATCGCTTAAGCGAAGAGGAGGCGGCTAAGCAAAAAATTAAAAAAGTTAAATACGGCGAAATAATTGCCGGCCCAGCGCCTGATAATTGGACCGAATTTAAAAAGAGCCGGGGAAAATATAAAATTGAAGTATCTCGGGGCTTTAGTTTGGCCGCTTACCGAACCGTGGAACAAGCTTTTCTTTTGGCCAGCCGCGCTAAACACAGCGAAGTCAAACCAGTCCATTTGTTTTTTTGCCTTTTAAAAGATAGTTCGGCGGCCGCGATATTTTCACGGCTGAATGTTGATTCAGTCAAATTGATTAATAAGTTGAAGAATCAATTGCTAGCCGTGGACATTAGCGCCCAGCCAACAGTAATATCGCTGGAACTTAAGAGGATTTTTTTGGCAGCTTATATCACTGCCGCGGATTTAAAGCAAAAAAAGGTTGAGCCCATCCATTTTATTTTACCGAGCTGCCAATATGATAAGAATTTAAGCGAGATACTTTATGATCTGGAAGTTAACCAAGATAAAATTAATAATGTTATTCATTGGTTTGCCATTAGCCAGCGCTTGATGGAAAATTACCGTCTTTACCGCCGCACTTCCCGTTTTAAACCATCGAGCGCCATGGATCGGGCTTACACGGCCGTGGCCACGCCGATTTTAAATCATTTTTCATACGATCTGACTTTAGCAGCCAAATGGGGGAGATTGGAATTGTGCGTTGGCCGGGAAGATGAAATTAAAGCGATTTGGCAAAATTTAGAAAGCGGGAAAAACGGAATTTTGCTGGTTGGCGCGAATGGCGTCGGCAAGAAGATAATTATCGGACAGGTGGCGCGCCAAATGGTCGAGGAGGATGTGCCGAAAATGTTAAAAGATAAGAGATTATTGGAGTTGGATCTGGCTCGGCTGTTGAGCGGCGTCGCGCCGGCAGCGGCCCAGGAACGGCTCTTGGTGATAATTGATGAAGTCGCTAGAGCCGGAAATATTATTTTGTATATTGATAATCTGGAAAATTTAATGGGCGTTACTTCGGGCGCGGAAGAAAGTTTGGAACTATCGGAAGTTCTGTCTACTGCCATTAGCCGCCGCGATTTAATTTGCCTCGGGAGCGTCAGCGAAGATAATTACGCGAAATATCTTGAGAATAGGCCATTGGGGCAGACAATGGTTAAGGTAGAAATTAACGAGCCGGATAATAATCTGGCTATTCAGATGATTGAGAGTAAGATCGGTTTTTATGAAGCAAAATTCAAGGTTTATTTTACTTATGACAGCATCGCTAAAGCCGTGGAGTTAACCGCTAGATATATTCATGATAAATTTTTACCGGCTAAAGCCGTGGATATTTTAGAATCTATCGCGGTTAAGGTATCTAAGGCAAAAGGCATAAATAGCGTGGTCGAGGTTGAAGATGTGGCCCGGGTTATTAGTCAGAAGGTTAAAATCCCCTTGACGAAGATTACGGAAAAAGAGAGCCAGGCCCTTTTAAATTTGGAAGCCAAAATCCATCATCGCCTGGTTGATCAAACCGAAGCCGTGGCTATGGTGGCGGCCAGTCTAAGGCGCGCCAGAACCGAGTTGAGGGAAGCGAAAAGGCCGATCGCTAGCTTTCTCTTTCTCGGGCCGACCGGCGTGGGCAAAACCGAATTAGCTAAAACCGTGGCTGAAGTTTATTTTGGCGACGATGATTACATGGTGCGGCTAGACATGAGCGAATATCAAAATCAGTCGGCGGTGGAAAAGATGATCGGTTCGCCTGATGGGGTTCTCGGCTATCTGACCGAAGCCGCGCGCAAGGCGCCGTTTTGTTTGATCTTACTGGATGAGTTTGAAAAAGCTCATCCGGACATCTTAAATTTATTTTTGCAGGTGATGGATGACGGCCGGCTGACCGACGGCCAGGGCCGGGCCATTGATTTTACTAATTGCATTATTATCGCCACCTCCAATATCGGCGCGGTCTATATTCAGGAGCAAATTCAAGCCGGCACGCCGCTTAATGCGATTAAAGAATCCTTAGTTAATGATCAATTAAATAAAGTTTTAAAGCCGGAATTGATTAACCGTTTTGACGGCGTGGTAGTTTTTAAGCCGTTGGGCTTAGAAGAGGTTGAAAGTATTACTAAGCTTATGCTTAATAAAGTAAAACGACTTTTAGAAGCTAAGGGCATTGGCTTGGAATGCGACGAGCAGGGGATTAAAAAATTGGCCGCGCTCGGCTTTGACCCGAAGTTCGGCGCTCGGCCGTTAAGGCGCCTGATTCAGGAAAAAATTGAAAATGAAATCGCTAATATAGTTTTACGCGATGGGATTAAGAGAAGGGATACGGTGGTTATAGATGGCGAAGCCAGGATTAGTATAAAGAAGAGAAAGGAGCTTTAAGAATTGTCATTCCGGCCTCCGCCAGCAGGTGGAGAGCATGCCTACTGGCAGGCGAAGCCGGAATCCAGGGGTAAACCGTACAAATTATAAGTTATCAAAAAACGCTTTTAAATATTAAACTTGCAATTAATTTTTAATAATTAAATTTAAATCTATGAAAAAGGTATCATTTTTATTTATTTTTCTACTAATCTTTGGCGCAGGTATTTTATTGGCGGCTAGTCCTGTTTTTGCTGAAAGTTTGTCCAGTAAATTAAAAGGCAAAATACTTTTGCAAGTGGAATCAAAGGGCGAAGCCTGGTATGTTTCGCCTACCGATGGCAAAAGATATAGCATGGGCAGGCCAAATGATGCTTTTAATTTAATGCGCCAGCTAGGCGTTGGTATAAGTAATGATAATTTAAAAAAGATTAAAATAGCCAATGAAAATCTAATCGGCCAAGACAGCGATAATGATGGTTTATCTGATATGGCCGAAGATTCAATCGGCACAGATAAAAACAACAAAGATAGTGATGGTGATGGCTATAATGACAAAGACGAGATCATGGGCGACTATAACCCAAGCGGTAGCGGAAAATTAATTTTGGATAATAACTTTGCCAAAAGCCAATCCGGCAAAATTTTATTACAGGTTGAGAAACACGGCGAAGCCTGGTATATCAACCCTGGCAATCATCAAAGATATTTCTTAGGTAGACCTGGCGATGCTTTTAACTTAATGCGCAAATTAGGGTTAGGGATTACCAATAATGATTTAGATAAAATTACACAGGCAGAAATAACATCAGGCACTTTCAAATATACAAAGGACGAAGTTAAATATATTGTTGACTGTGGTTACGAGGGCTGTTTTGAAAAGAAATTTATTTCCTGTGAACCGTCGACTATGCAGGGAGATACTGATAGTCTTTTTGGCGCGGTTGAATATAAAATTATCGGAAAAGGCACGGCAGATTGTAATATAACATTTAAATATACTAAATACCCCGACCCTTCTTGGATTAATAAAGAAATGACTTGTGGGTTTGATAATAAAATAAGTTTTCAGGATGCTTCAACAAAAGTTTTTAGCGGTGTTACTACTGGAGCAGTAGTTTGTACCGGTTCGTTATATAGTATCTTATATGCTGGTGGACAAAGTACTGGTGATAATTTGTGGTTAATATATGACAAAATGACCCTTGCCTTGAAGGATAAAAATGTTGTAGATTTTAATGCCGTTTCATATGTACAGGTTACTTCAGCCGAAGAATCCCAATTTACCTCCTTGGCACCTTTCTTATATGAGCAAAGCGCGAATATCAACAAGGATAGTTATGTAAATAAGTGGCAGGATGATAAACAAGCTATATATTCCACAAATTCAATGAAAAGAGATGATGCTAGCTTTTATGGATATAAACAAGGGAGCGTTATGTTTATAAAAAATGACGGCTCATGGAAAATACTTTTGGATAGTCCAGAACGAGGTTGGAACCATACAAAAACCAATACAAATCTTACCGCTGTTCAAATAGAAAAAGAATTACAAGACATGATGCTTGATTCAGATAAAGATGGTCTTACAAACATGGAAGAAGTATGCGGCGGCGCTCATCAATATGACTCCAAGTGTATTAAGACCGACCCCAATAAAAGAGATACTAATGGAAATTGGTGGTGGGATGGCATAGAAGCAAATATGAAATAAATATTTTATTAATTTTATAGTAGCAAACAATGAAAAAAATCGACTCTTCGGATATTGTTTTAATTTTTGCTAACTGCGTACCATTAATAGGTGTCTTGTTTTTTGATTGGACTTTATTTTCTTTACTAACAAGTTATTGGTTGGAAACCGGTGTTATGGGAATTTTTATCTTCATAAAATCAATATACTTGTTTAAAGCGACATCAATAGGCGTTTTTGCGGTTAATGGATTCGGTATTTTAATTACATGTTCAGGTTTTATGTTTGGTCATTTTATAGGAATAATGGCCTTATTTTCTGTGTTACCCGGTGGAGATGGCTGGACTGGATTAAATTTATTCAGTCAATCATTATTGCAATTATTAACCATGTTTATTGCTTTAATGATAAGCCACGGCTATTCATTTTTTTATAATTTTATTGGTAGAAATGAGAAGGCGTTAATTATAGAATTGGTAAAAACGGGACATGAGGATGCTAACAGCCCAAAAATTGGAGAAATGATTATGGGAAATTTTATTATAAGGATTTTTCTTATTCAATTCACGGTAGTACTTGGAGGAATTATTTTAGCTTTAACAAAAGTTACTATTTATTTATCAGCTATTTTTATTATTATCAAAACAGCTATCGACTTAGTTCTTCATAGGAAAAAACATAATATGGTTCGGCTAAACTAGTAATAGCTAATAAAATGCTGTTATATCTGCAAATTTTTATTTTTACCATATTGCTGTCAGCCGGGCTGACTTTTTTAGTAATGAAGCTGGCGAAAAAACTAAAGATTACCGATCGGCCGGACGCGGAAAGAAAATTTCATCAAGGCAATATTCCTTTGCTCGGCGGCTTGGCTATTTTTTTGACTTTTTTTATTGTTCTATTTTTTTTTCGTGATAAAATACTGGCCGGCGACCTTTTGCCTGGCCACTGGCTCGGCTTTTTCATCGGCGCTTGCTTTCTTATGATCGGCGGATTTTTTGATGATAAATATAATCTAAAACCGATTCAGCAATTTATTTTTCCCTGTTTAGCTATAATTAGCGTCATCGCCGGCGGCGTAGAGATTGAAAAAATTACCAATCCGCTCGGCGGTTATCTTTATTTGGGCTGGCTTTCCGCCATCTTAATTGCCTTTTGGCTCTTAGGCGTGATGTACACGACTAAGCTGTTAGACGGTTTAGATGGTTTGGTTTCTGGTTTGACCGCGATCGGTTCGCTCACAATATTTCTTTTCACTTTAACTACGAAATATTATCAACCGGATATAGCTTTGGCCGCTTTGGTCCTGGCCGCGGCCTCGCTCGGTTTTTTATTTTTTAACTGGCAGCCGGCGCGAGTTTTTTTAGGCGAGGGCGGTTCTTTATTCTTGGGTTACGCCCTAGGAGTTCTAGCCATAATTTCCGGCGGTAAAATAGCTATCGCTTTGCTCGTTATGGGCATACCGATTTTAGATGTGGCCTGGACGATTCTTAGGCGCTTGGCGGCCGGTAAGAATCCGTTCAAGTTCGCGGATAGGCGACATTTGCATTTTCGCTTGTTGGAAACCGGTTTAACCGTTAGGCAGGCGGTCTTATTGTTTTACGTGATTTCCATAATCTTTGGCCTAAACGCTTTATTTTTACAAAGTATCGGCAAGGCGTTCGCCCTAATTACTTTGGCCGGTATTATGCTTTTAGTAGTTATATTTTTTGCTTATCTTGACAGAAAGAGCAAAAGAGTTTAAAATGAAATAATTAAATCTATTTAAAGTTGATTTTTATTTAATAAATTTATAAAAACAGATATGGCAAAAATCGCGATTATCAAGACTGGCGGCAAACAATATAAAGTTAGCCAGGATCAAGTTTTAAAGATTGAAAAAATAAACGCCGAGCCAGGCGCCAGCTTAAAGTTTCAAACTTTACTGGTGGCGGATGAAGCCAAAATGGAATTGGGTAAACCGGTTCTGGGAGAATTGGTTGAAGGCCAGATCGTTGAGCAGGGCAGAAAGGATAAAGTAAGCGTCATAAAATTTAAGAACAAGACCAGATATAAGAGAAATGTCGGCCACAGGCAGCCGTTTACCAAAGTGAAGATTACTAAGATATAACATTGAATTTTAAAAAACACGAGACATTTACGACTCGTGTTTTTTGTTGTGAAGATTTTGAGTTGATTTTTTGCGAGTATTTGATATAATATAGGAGGTTCTTTGGAAAGGCGAAACTATGCTTAAACAATCGCTGCGAACAAAAATCCCTACCTTGCTAGTGCTGATTGCTACGACTGTCATCGCCATTGTTTACCGGGTAGTGGAAGCAATCAAAACAGCAATGGCCAAATAGGAGGGAAAGTTAGGTGGCGGGAGAAGCAACTCGCCACTTTTTTTACATCTCATTCCTGTACTTCAAGGCATTGCCTAAAGTTATTTCGTCCGCGTATTCTAAATCCGCGCCCATGGGCAGACCCTTGGCTAAGCGAGTGATTTTTATTTTGTAGGGTTTGAGCAATTTAACAATATAGAGAGAAGTGGTTTCGCCTTCAAAATCCGGATTAAAAGCCAAGATGACTTCTTTAATCTGGGGTTGTTTTAGCCGATTCAGCAGTGGCTTGATATTTAAGCTCTCCGGTTTGATGTTCTCAATCGTGTTGATGACTCCGCCTATAACATGGTAGAGGCCATGATACTGCTTAGTGGCTTCAATGGCTAAGAGGTCGCGCGTGTCCGCTACCAGGCAAATTATGGAACGGTTTCTTTTCGAGTCAGAGCAGATTGAGCAAGGGTTGGTTTCGGCAATAGTAAAACAGGTTTGACAAACCGTGGTTTTTTCTTTTAGTTCGGCCATGGCTTGGGCAAAGGCCTGCAGCCATTCGGGATGGGCTTTAAGTAAATAAAAAACATATCTCTCGGCGGTTTTCGGCCCGACCGTGGGGAGTTTACTAAAATGATCGATTAGGTTTTGGATGGAAGCAGGGTATTTCATTGTTGTAGCTGTCATTGCGAGCGACTGTAAGGAGCGAAGCAATCTCACGAATGTCTATGTCTCATTGAATCTCGCCATCATAACATTATGATTATTCTTTGCCGTTCGTGAGATTGCCACGCCGCCCTGACTACAGGGGCGGCTCGCAATGACAGAACAGTTTTAATTGAATCCTTCCAGTCCGCCCATCTCTTGCACCTTTTTAGCCATGATTTTTTGCGCCCGCTTGATGGTTTCGTTGATGACTTCGGTTAAAATATTCTGCAATTTGTCTTGATTAACTTCCGGGCTGATAGATAATTGCGTGATTTCCATATTGCCATTCATGGCCGCTTTAACGCCATGCTTTTCATATTCCACCGCTTCCAGCGCTAAGGCGTTCTGCAAAGTCTTGGCTTTGTTTCTTAAATCTTTAAATTGCTTTAGTTTATTAAACATATTGCGTGCTGTCAATGACAGTTTAGTTATTAATATTCCGGCTGGTCGGTCTGACCAGATTTGGCCACGCTTTTAAAGCTGACCGTATTTTCATCAAAGAATAAATTAATTTTGCCGGTCGGCCCGTTTCTGTGCTTAGCAATATGGATTTCGGCATTATGCTTATCGGTTTCCGACAAATCATCATAATTATAACCGCGATCGGCGGCTTTGCGGTAAATAAACATGACCACATCGGCGTCCTGTTCAATTGAACCCGACTCTCTTAAATGAGCTAACCTCGGTATGGCCGGCTTAGTCATTTCCACGGCGCGCGACAACTGCGATAAGGCCAGGACGGGGATATTCAGTTCGCGGGCGATAGCTTTCATGCCGCGGGTGATTTCCGCCACTTCTTGCACGCGGTTATCGCCGTACTTGCCACGGCCTTCCATTAGCTGAAGATAATCAATAATCAAGAGCCCCAGGCCTTTTTCTATTTGCAGACGGCGCGCTTTAGCCCGAATTTCCATGATATTGGAACTGGCTGAATCATCAATATAAATCGGTGCTTCGGATAATTGGCCCATGGCTTCGCCGATGCGGGAGAAATCATTATCTTCTTCCTTATCTGATAATTTACCCGTGCGCATGCGCCAGAGACTGACATTGGCTTGAGCGCAGAGCAGGCGGTCAACCAATTGCTCCTTACTCATTTCCAAAGAGAAGACGCCGACCGGAGTCTTACTCTTAATGGCCGAGAGCCGGGCGATATCCAAGGCCAGAGAAGTTTTGCCCACGCTCGGCCGAGCCGCCAAGATTATTAAATCGGATTTTTGCAGACCGGCCAGGATATTATCTAAGTCAGGAAAGCCGGTCGGCAGGCCGCGCAGTTTTCCGCTCTGCTTATGCAATTCGTCAATTCTATTAAAAGCTTCGGTTAATAGGTTATCAATCGGCAAGAAAATATTTTTTAAGTATTTTCGCGAGACGCCGAATAATTTTTGTTCGGCCTCATCCAAGATTTTTTCGATTTCTTCATCTTCTTGATAGCCCAGTTCGGTAATCTCCACCGAAGCGGAGAGCAAGCGCCTTAGAGTGGCTTTGCGCTGGATGATATTGGAATAAAATACCACATGAGCCGAAGTGGCGACGGTATTGCCTAATTCGGCCAGGTAGGCGCGGCCGCCGACCGGCTCCAGCTGGTTTCTCTCCTCAAGTTTTGAGGTCAAAGTTAAAATATCAATCGGTTCATGATGAATATACAGATCTCGCATAGCGGCATAAATCAGGCCGTGGCTGTTTTTATAAAAATCTTCCGGCTGCAAAGTATCGGCAATTTTAAAGATGGCGTCTTTATCAATCATCAGACAGCCCAAGATTGAGCTTTCGGCTTCAAGATTCTGCGGCGGAAGTTTTGCGATGGAATTTTTATTATCTGGCATATTTTTATAATACCTTGGCGAGCCGGTTTAAGCAAGAGTGAAATATGCCAATTTCTTAACTTTTTATGCACCGGCTTTCCACCAGCCGGCTTGCCTTTTTAGAAGAGATATGTTATTTTAATAATAATTGATTTGTCCCTTAACCCGGACTTTTTAATTTTGCGCCGTTAGCTCAGCTGGCAGAGCAACAGCCTTTTAAGCTGATGGTCGCTGGTTCGAATCCAGCACGGCGCACTGCTATTCGCTTTAGTCAATTTAGTAAAACTTTTGTCCATAAGAAAAAGGGCGGGACTTATAAAAAGAACTCCCAATATGGGACAATATCTTTAAGATATTCAAATAAAAGATTATTAGAAATCATCAACGGTTGGATTAAGGAATTTTCTGGTAATTTATGAGCCAGCGTAGCTCAGCTGGTAGAGCAATGCTTTTGTAAAGCAAAGGTCGGGGGTTCGAATCCCTTCGCTGGCTCCAGTAGGTTGGATCATTAAACCGTAGACCGCCCCCCACTCTATGCGGGACGGGTGGCTCTAGTATGTTGAGTGGGTAATAAGCAAGCCGTCGGTCATAATTTGACCGGCGGCTTGGTTTATGCTAAGGTTTGGCTAGCTTTAAAAAGAGCCTTGTGGCTAAGCCATCTGGTTATCTGATTTGAGCGGAGAAATAAACACCAAACAACAGGACAACAGGAGAAGAAACAATGAAAAGAACATTCAAAATTCTAATGGCGCTAGCGCTCATGGCGGCTAGCGGTTACCAACCGCAGAACGCGCTATCGCAAGATACGATCGATCCGATGGTGCGGATTGACATCTACTTTGGCGTTTGTCCAAACATTGATGCCGGTCCTGGCGTTTGGGCCCCGTGGGTCCAGTCAGTTATGGGAGTTCTGGACGACAAGCAGGTGCCGGCCTCATCAATCACGCCGAACCAGTTTCACCAGATTACCTTCGGTATTTGGCCATATCTGTGCGTAGCCGATGCCACGGCTCTGGCGAATAACACTGGTATATGGCTGGCAGAGTTTATACCCAATAGCCCGCAACGGGGCAATGGGATTTCGCCACCATGCCGCGTCATCAGCACCAACACCACGTTTACCCTTGACGACCTTACCATCACCACTTGGTTTTGGAATGTGGCCGGGTCTACGAACATTTCGATATTTGACAGGTATTATCCGGAAGCACGCGGTAAAACGGCTGACGGCGCTATTGTTGACAGCGGCCCGACCAGCCAGCAAATTAAGTGGTTTAATTTTGTTGGCCGGCGGAAGGCTTATACCGTTCACGACCAAGCCGGATTGGACTTAATCAGGGATTATGTCCTCACCGCCGTTTCAGGGATGTCTGCAAAAGTGGAACTCCGGCGAGGAGGAGTGGTGGTTGCCAGGCGGCAAGTTGATTTGCCATTCAAAGCGACAACCGCTCCGCGATTGCTAATCGTCCGTGGGGCCGCGGACACGGCAAGTCTTACGGTTACAGGGCGGGCCAATCAGTACTACCGCCTGCAAACCTCTTCGCTAATGTCAGCTTGGCGGGACTACGGACTGCCGGTTTTGTCCGGATCGCCGGTGACTATCACAACAAGCTGTGATCAGCAATTCTTCCGCGCCGTCCAAAGGCCTTAGGGGGGGGCCGCTGGACTTATGATCGGCCGCTTCGGGCAACTGAAGCGGCCACCTTTTTCAATTTACTTGACAATCTTTCGAATAGCAGTATGATATTCGAATATGTCTTTTTATCATATTTAATAAATGTTTAATTAAAATCTTATGAACCAACCTAATAAATTATTATCGACATTATTAATTATTGTCGGCGTTTTAATGTTTAGCGTTGTTTTTGCTCAAACACCACCCAGCGGTGATAGCGCTAATGTTATAATAACCCCTCCTTCCGGAGATAATAACAATACCGGCGGCACATCCCCAACCCCTCCTTCAGGCGATAATAACAATACTGGTGGGATAGTAAATCCGCCGGTTATGCCGCCGGCTGACAATCCGCAACCTAGCGGCGGCGGATCTATTATATTGTATTTAACAACTCCCTGCTCTAACGTTGTTTATGAAGAATGGAGTGCGCCGATTAATGGTTATCAATATCGGGATATTATTAATCAAATTCCGGCTGGTTGCAATTTCACCGCTTCACAGCAAGAAGCCAGATCTAGAAAATATCCGCCGGTTGTTAATCCGCAAATTCTAGGCGTAAAAGATTATGCCGACGGTAGCTTGCTCCGCGGACCGGATTGGAAAATTTACGTAATTATTGATGGCCGGAAACAGTTTGTTAAAAATTGGGGAGAATTGTATAAAAAATATGAAGGACAGAAGATTAATAATGTGAGCTTTGAGGTTTTAGCCCAATACCCGCAAATTCTAGGCGTAAAAGATTATGCCGACGGCAGTTTGCTTCGCGGGTTAGATAAAAAAGTTTATTTGATTGTTTATGGCAGAAAATTACGCATCAAGAACTTAAAAGAATTAGCTAATTATCAAGGCAGAGAGATTAATGACGTAAGTTACGAAGTTTTAGTCCAATACCCGGAAGTTTTGGGCGTAAAAGTTTATGCCACCGGCAATTTGCTCCGCGGCTCGGATAAAAAGGTTTATTTAATTATTGATGGCAAAAGAAAGCTCATTAAAAATTTACAGGAATTGATTAATTATAGAGGCAGAGAAATTATTAATGTTGACGGCAGGGCCCTAGAAAGTTATCCGCTGATTTAATAAATCTAAGCCATCTTAATTATGATTCTATACATTAATACAACAGCCAACAGCTTGGTTGAGATTGGCATTAAAAATAAAAATAAGTTTATTTTTAAAAAGAAGTTTAGTTCGCGCCGGACGCAGGCGGAAAGGTTATTGCCCAGCATCGCCAAACTTTTAAAAGACAATAAGATTAAATTAAGCGATCTTAAAGGCGTAGAAGTAGCTAATCATGGCGGCAGTTTTACTTCTTTACGGATTGGCGTAGTTACGGCTAACGGGTTGGCTTATGCGCTCTCTATCCCGGCCAGAGGGGAAGAGGGCGGGGCGAGAAAGACTAAGAGCGGAAAATTCAGTTTTGATCTGGTTAAACCGGAATACGGCGGTGAGCCGACAATAACCGTTAAAAGAAAGATTAACTCCCGAAGTTGTGGAAAAGATGTTAAGAATTAAAGTTTAAAAGATAAAATAATTTCATAAAAAATACCCACCGTTAAATCGGGCGGGTATTTTTTTATTTTTTGACCTAAGGTTAAAGATAATTTTAGTGGTTGCTTATCATTGACAAATGGCACCCGGTGGTATATAATTATAGTATATTGGTGATAGGTGGTGGATAGTGGTGAATGAGATGAATTACTATTTTCTAGCTTTTTAAAATAAAAATAAAAATAAAAATCTGTCCGCCTTTATAAGGCGAGACCAGCCAGCCAAGACAATAACGCTGGCGCGATTAGGCCGGTTCGCCGGCTGAACGAACGATTTTAAACCAGTCTGTTGGCCTCGTCTGAGCTACGGCCGAAACGAGGCCTTAGATAGATTGGTTAAGGCAAAGAAGGGGTTTGATCGCTCCGCAAAGGCGGGGCCGGTCAGCCTCCTTAGGAGCCCTAACCTCAAAACAAAAATAAAAACAAAAATCTAAAAATAATAAAGCAGTGCCTTTACGCTGTGTTTAAATATTTTAAGATGTTCATCGGCGAATACAATCATAATTTGGATGATAAGGGCAGGGTAGCGGTACCGGTAAAGTTTCGCCTTCTTTTAAGAGAAGGAGCCGTAGTTACCAAGGGATTGGATAGCTGCCTTTTTTTGTATACAAAAAAAGAATGGCAGGAACTGGCCGTTAAGTTGGCTAAGCTGCCGATCGGTCCGGCCAACACCCGCGCTTTTTCGCGCTTGATGCTGGCTGGCGCCATGGATGTTGATTTTGATAACCAGGGGCGGATTATGCTGCCTGAATATTTAAGGAAATTCGCCGGCCTAAAAAAGAAATTAGTCATCGCCGGCCTGTATAACCGTTTGGAGATTTGGGATGAAAAGGCCTGGCAGAAATATAAGCAAGGCACGGAGGAGAAGAGCGCTGATATAGCCGAGGCCTTGGGCGAGCTGGGCGTCTAAACAATAATTTTCATATATAAAAATAAACAAAAACAAAAAATATGACCAAATTAAAACCAAGCCAGAAATCAAAAAAACATTTTTTTAATCTCCGGGTTAGAGTGATTAAAGCGCCATTGGTTGATAGTAATATTTTAAGAGAGGTTTTGGCCCAGAGGCAGAGAGCGTTGGTGTTATAGAAGCATCATATGGAATATAAACATCTGCCAGTTATGTTGAAGGAGGTAATGGAATATTTAAATCCCGAGCCGGGAAATAATTATATAGATTGTACTTTGGGCGGCGGCGGTTACAGTAAAGCGATTTTGGGCCGGCTTGGCAATGAAGGAAAAGTTTTAGCCATTGATCTTGATAATCTAGCCATCGCCAACGCGGCCTTAACTTTAAAGTTATCGATTGCTAATCATCAATTATATTTAGCCCATGCCAATTTTAAAAATTTATCAGTCATTGTTAAGAAATATTTTACGGCGGATGCCAGATTTGACGGTATCGTCCTTGATCTCGGGCTATCATCAGCTCAACTAGAAGATCGGGCTAGGGGATTTTCATTTAATTTAACTGGCGCGCAGTTAAATATGAATTTTGGCGGCGGGATTACCGAGACGGCCGAGAATATTATTAATAGCTGGGATATTAAAGAGTTAGCTAAAATATTTAGAGATTACGGCGAAGAGAAATTCGCCTATAAAATTGCCTTAGCCATAGCCGCCGAGCGCCGAATTAAGCGAATTATTACCACGGATCAATTAGTTAAGATTATTGCTGGCGCCATACCAAAGCGGTTTCAAGACAAAAAGACGCATCCGGCCACCAAGATTTTTCAGAGTTTGCGTTTAGCCGTAAATCAAGAATTAGACAATCTGCGCGGCGCTTTGCCTCAAGCAGTAAGTTTATTGAAACCGGGCGGAAAATTGGCGGTTATTTCCTATCATAGTTTGGAAGATAGGATTGTTAAGCAATATTTCAGACAAGCAGCCAGGGATTGCCTTTGTCCGCCGATTATGCCAATTTGCCAGTGCGGCCACAAGGCGGAGCTTAAAATATTGACTCGCAAGGTTTTAAGGCCGACTGCGGAGGAGGTCTTAAAAAATCCAAGATCCAGGAGCGCTAAATTACGAGTAGTGGAGAAGATATAGTAAAAAAATATTTATAAAAGCAGTTGGCTGGAATTAGTAATTTTCTCGCTACGGATGTAAACGGAGAAAAGGTCGGCCGAACGGTTAGTCCTCGCTTTAAAAATTACTAATTCCAGCCAACTGCTGATAGATTTCGTAAGTTCTATATTTAATATAAAAAACCAAAAATAAAAATTATGAAAACCATGAAGAATAATGAAAAAGGGCCGGCTCTAAGTAATTTTTCTTTATTTTTTAAAAACCATGTTTTAAATTTGAAAATTTTTAATAAGATTTTGTTTGCCGGCATGATTGTTTTAGGCATACTTTATCTCGCCGGAACCAATGATTTGGCCATTCAGGGCTTTGCCTTGAGCGATTTGAAAGAACAGCGGAATAGATTGGCCGCTGAAAATAAAAAGTTAGAACTTAAAGCCATGGCCTTGAGCTCTTATAATATTATTAGCAGCAAGGTGGATAGTTTAAAGATGGTTGCCGTCGGCGAGATAGATTATATTAGCGCCGGCAGTGGGATAGTGGCGAAGAAATAGAGCTAAATATTTACTATGTCTTTTTGGAAAAAGGGTCAAAAGAATTTTAATAAGATAAATAATAGTCGCATTAATTTGATAATCGCGATTATTTTTTTATTATCCGGCCTGATTATTTTTAAATTATTTGATCTGCAGGTTTTAAACTATGAGTTATATTATAGTTTGGCTTCAGACCAGCACCAGATTTATAATTTATTGGCGCCGGAGCGCGGTAGAATTTTTACCCAAAATGACAAAGCCGGCAACCAGCTTTATCCCATCGCCACTAACAAGAATTTTTATATTCTTTTTGCCGTGCCTAAGGACTTTAAGGCGAAAGAAGCGCGGCTTACAGCCGAGCAACTATACATTACTTTTAAACAAGAGCAGACGGAGAAAGAAGTTGATGAATTATTAAAGAAAGAAGAGGCGGATCGGTTGAAAGCTCAAATTGACGCTCTCGGGGATTTAAATGATGAGCTAAATCAAGTTAAACAAGCGGAAATTGTAGCCAATCACCGGCGGCTTTTAGCCGACGCGAAGTTTTTAGAGATAAAAAAAATTAGGCGAGAAGCGGAGATTAATTTGCGAAAAACTAGTATCGTTGACGGCTATTTAAAAAAAATAGATAAGCCGGGGGATGTTTATGAACCATTAGAGCAAAAAGTGGATGAAGTGATTTTAAAAAAGTTTTATTTGGCGATAAGCCCGGCAGACGAAGACATAAAATTAGACGACCTAGAGATTGCCAATAATGCTTTGTTTATTATAAATCACGGCCCGAAAAGAAAATTAGCTATCGCGGGACTGGGTTTTTCTGAAAAATCCTATCGTTTTTATCCGGAAGGGAATATCGGCGCTAATCTATTGGGTTTTGTCGGCTTTGTTGGCGATCAAGAAAAGGGCCGATACGGCTTGGAAGAATATTTTGATCAAGAGCTCTACGGCCGGCCTGGTTCAATCAAAATCGAACGCGATGCTAAAGGACAAGCCATTATTATCAATGATCGTGAGTATTTAAAACCGGAGAATGGCGCTGATTTAATTCTAACCATCAATCGCTCTATCCAATTTACGGCTTGCAAGAAATTAAACGAAGCCGTGGCCAAATATGGAGCCGACGGCGGCAGCGTCATTATCATGGAGCCGAAAACCGGCGCTATCTTAGCTATGTGTTCTAACCCGGATTATGACGGTAATGAATATCAAAAAGTTAAAGATATTAAAGTTTTCACTAATCCGGCAGTGTTTTCTCAGTATGAGCCGGGTTCAATTTTTAAAGTTCTGACTATGGCCATGGCTTTAGATCAGGAGAAAATTACGCCGCAAACTACTTATGATGATACCGGCCAGGTAAAAATCGCCGATCGCACCATGGAAAATTCCGACCATAAAGCCAACGGCGCGCAAACCATGACTCAAGTGCTGGAAAAGTCCTTAAATACCGGCGCGATTTTTGTCATGAGGAAAATTGGTCCGGATTTGTTCGCCGACTATGTCAAAGAGTTTGGTTTTGGCGAAAAGACTGGTCTGGAATTAACGGGTGAGAGCAAGGGGGACATCAAAAATTTAATGACTAAGCCGGTGCATGAGCTTTACGCCGCCACGGCTTCGTTTGGCCAGGGCTTAAGCGTGACCCCGATACAGATGGTTTCAGTTTTTTCAGCTATCGCCAATAATGGGATTTTGATGAAACCGTACCTGGTTAAGGAAATAATCAAGCCGGATGGCGCTAAAATAGAAACTAGCCCTAAAGTGATTAGAAGAGTTATTTCAGAAAAAGCCGCTACTATATTAGGCGGCATGATGGTCAATGTTGTTGAGAACGGCCATGGTAAAAAAGCCGCGGTCAAGGGCTATTATGTGGGCGGCAAAACCGGGACGGCGCAGGTGGCGAAAAAGGGCGGGTATGAGGACAATATCAATATTGGTTCATTCGGCGGTTTTGCTCCGATAGATGACCCAAAATTTGTTATGTTGGTTAGAATTGACCGTCCGCGCAATGTGGAGTGGGCGGAAAGCTCGGCCGCGCCGCTGTTTGGCCAATTAGCCGAATATATGCTAAATTATTGGCAGATACCTAAGGAGAGATAGACGGAGAAAATTGTTTAAAAATTGAAAATTATGAGATCACTATTACAAACAATTCTAAAAATCCTTGCTAAACTTATTTTGGCAAAATATAAACCAGAGATTATCGGCATTACCGGCAGTGTTGGCAAAACCGGCGCTAAAGAAGCCATCTACTCGGTTCTAACCGCTAAATTTAAAGTGCGGCAGAGTCTTAAGAATTATAATAATGAAATTGGCCTGCCTTTGACTGTGATTGGCGTGGAATCATCTTCAAGATCGCTCCTGGGTTGGTTAAAAATATTTTTTGTAACGATCAAATTATTATTAAAGCACGACCAAGATTATCCTAAGATCTTAATTTTGGAAATGGCGGTTGATCGGCCGGGAGATTTAGATTATTTAACTGATATCGCCGGCTGTAATATCGGCGTGATAACCTCAATCGGCGAGTCTCATCTTGAATATTTTGAAACTCTAGAAAATATTAAAATAGAGAAAGTAACTTTGATTAGAAAATTAGCTAGAGACGGTTGGGCGGTATTGAATGTTGACGATAATAGAGTTAGGTCGGTAGTTAAAGAAACTAAAGCCAAGGTCTTTACTTACGCCATCGACGGGGAAGCTGATGTTTCCGGCAAGGAAATAAGGATAAGATTTCCTTCAACCGGCGCGGACGGAGAGGAATTTGGTTTAAGTTTTAAATTAACTAACCACGGATCATTCGCCCCGGTTTTTTTACCGAACATAATAAGTAAGGCCGGCGTTTACGCCGCTTTAGCCGGTGCCGCCATCGGCGTTATTAAGGGCTTAAATTTAGTTGAAATCAGCCAGAGCTTGCGGAAATATGATTCGCCCAAGGGCCGGATGAAATTTTTATCTGGCATCAAAAATACATTTATTATTGATGATACTTATAACGCTTCGCCGACATCATCGGTTTTAGCCCTGGAAACTTTAGGTAATATCGCCGCGCGTCCCGGAGCTTATAAATACGCGGTTTTAGGCGATATGTTAGAGCTAGGCGTTTTGAGCGAGCCCGGTCATGCGGCAGTCGGTCGAGCGGCGGTGAAAAATAAAATTGATAAATTAATCGTGGTTGGCGAGAGAAGCCGCGATATCGCTCGCGGCGCCAGAAACGCCGGCATGAAAGATGATAATATTTTTCATTTTGCCACTACGGCCGAAGCGGGCAAATTTATTCAGGCAAGAATTAAAATTGGGGATATAATTTTAGTTAAGGGTTCGCAGGGCGCGCGTCTGGAAAAAATCGTTCAAGCGATTATGGCCGAACCGCTGCGCGCCGGAGAATTGCTGGTTAGGCAGGGCAGAGAGTGGAAAAAATGAATATTTTGATAATAATTGGATAAAGCGTCGGACAAAAATATTGGTTTTGAGCGCATACGAAATTGTAGTAATTTTAAGAGAAAATATCCAAATTTCGTCTTAAGCGAAAAAACAATATTTTTGTCCGACGCTGCCCGTGATTATTTAAAATTAAATATAATAAACTAATAAATTTATTAACAAATCTATGAGATTAAAAAACCAAGTAGCAATTATCACCGGCGCCGGGTCCGGCATCGGTCGGGTCACGGCCTTAGCTTTCGCTCGCGAAGGCGCTAAGGTCGTGGTGGCCGACTGGAGCGAGGCCGGCGGCGCGGAAACAATTAAGCTAGTTAAGAAGCCCTCCTCCGCTAAAGCTACGGAGGACAAGCCAAAAGGCCAGGCGATTTTTGTTAAAGTAGATGTTAGCAAATCTAGCGAAGTGGAACAAATGGTCAAGCAATGTCTGGCTGAATATGGGCAAGTGGATATTTTATTTAACAATGCCGGTATTGTTAAAATGGGAGCTTTGCATGAAACCACCGAAGCGGACTGGGACCAGGTGATAAATGTAAATTTGAAAGGAGTATTTTTATGTTCTAAGGCCGTGATCCCGCAAATGCTAAAGCAGGGAAGAGGTAAAATTGTTAATACCGCGTCAATCGCCGGGCTGGTGGGTTTTGACAAAATCGGCCCATATTGCGCTTCCAAAGGCGGCATTATCGCTTTAACCAGGGAAATGGCCGTGGAATATGGACCGAAAAAGATTAATGTTAATTGTATTGCGCCCGGAGTAATAAAAACTGCCATGACTAAAGACATGCTTAATGATCCGGCCACGGCGCAAGGTTTTGCCGCCAGCACGCCTTATCCGCGATTGGGCGAGGGCGAAGATATCGCCATGGCCGCGGTCTATTTGGCCTCGGTTGAAGCGGATTTTGTTACCGGCGAAGTTTTAGTGGTGGACGGCGGCTGGACGGCCAGATAATTTTGGATTTTTGATTTACGATTTACGATTTAAATTTAGCTAACAATATATTTATTATTGCGGGCGACCGCCAGAAAAAGTATTGTCATTGCGGGTAATTAGTACCCTAATGGTTGATAAAATTGTATTTTTTTGGTTCTTGGCTTTTAATAAAAAAAGAGGGGATGAAAATGCAAGTTGTGCGGTTCGCGTTTTCACCCCCTTTGTAGAACCTCCTAGAAAATGGCCGCGTGGCCGGATGGTCGGAAGACCATCTTTCGGCCCCTGGATTGCATCAACTTCAACAGTTCCGCTTGGATTCGTCCCCTTTTTCCCACAAATCGAAAGAGGAAGAAGAAGTAAGTGGTGCCGGCGGTTATTTCTGGCTTCACCCCCTCGCTTATTGCCAGTTCACTGCTCTGGTTAGGTGGAAATCCGAATGCCACCGCCTCGCTGATGGTAGCGCCCAAGTCGTTGCGTCCGCCTAGATAGCGAATCTCTTGCTCGTTCTCCAATAAGAATTTGTTGGCCCGGTTTTTGGCCCGAGTGGCACATTCTGGGTGCTGACGGGCGAGTTTAGACAATACTAACTTTTCTTTGCTCATGCGTTCTCCAATTTTTGATGTTTTGGTGTTGCGCGCAATTTTTTTTGTTCGCTTGCCTACACAGCCGCGAAAAATTACTAACAACAATTAAAAATCAAATAATAAAATAGCCCGGTGTTCAGGGCTGTTTAATTAATGTGCTGGCCAATAATTAAAAACAACCCTGGTACAGGCGCATCATGCTCATCATCATTGATAAATAGCTGTCAATGGTTTTCTCGGTTTGGTTATTCATGCTGGTAGCTTAGGTTAAAATGACCATAAAGTCAAATTAAACCCATATTTAGTAGCCCCACGGGGAATCGGACCCCGATTTGAAGCTTGAGAAGCTTCCGTCCTAACCGTTAGACGATAGGGCCAATTAACCTATTATTAACATATTATACACAAAAATAAAGGCATTTATCAATAGCTTTTCCTCTTGACAATCTTGGCTTAGCGGCTTTAAAGTATTAGTGTTGTTATAATATGGAGTGATCTGTGATATAACGACTGGCTGTCACTGTTATCCAAAAAATAATTAGACAGCGCATGGGGATTGAAGTGCCCGCGTATGAAGAATGCGCGGGCGCTTTGTTTTGGAAAAAATAATTAAAATTGTTTAGTATTGCCGAACAATAGTTTTAGTTTTGAACGAATACGAAATTGTAGTAATTTTTTCTTAAAATTATTCAATTTCACTCTTGGCTATTTTGGTCTTTACCTATTGAATAATTTTAAGAAAAAATACACAAATTTCGTCTTGAGTGAAAAATTAAAACTATTGTTCGGCTCCATCACCCCAGCAAACTACCAATGAAATCTTTTTGTCCGCGTAAAAATTCTTCACTTTTCAATTCGGTTTTGCCTTCCAGTTGCAGTTTTTTTATGATTAGAGCGTTTCTGCCGCTTTGCACCGCTAAACCGTTATTGTATTTAAAAGTTTTTCCGGGTTTATATGAATTAATTTCAATCGGCTCCAGTTGCGTGGCAATGATTTTTATTTTTTTGCCCCGCCACCAAGTCCAAGCCATTGGCCAGGGCGACATGGCCCTGATAAATCTAACCAGATTTTCGGCTGGTTTTGTCCAATCAATCAGGCCATCGCTCTTGGTTAACTCTTTGGCGTAGCTGGCTTGACTCGCGTCTTGCGGCACAGGAATAATTTTTCCGGCTAAATATTGTCTGATAGTGTCAATAAGAAAATCGGCGCTGATCTCGGACAATCTATCATAGAGCGCGCCAGCCGTGTCTTCCGAGCTGATTTTTACCGCCAATTGCGCCAGTAGCGGGCCGGTATCTAGCCCTTTGTCCATTTTCATTATGGTAATGCCGGTCTGCTCATCGCCGTTTAAAATCGCGGCTTGGATGATGGCCGAGCCGCGGTATTTAGGCAAGAGCGAGGCGTGCAGATTAAGGCAACCGTATTTCGGGATGTTGAGAATCGCCTCCGGGATCAATTGCGCGTAGGCAATAGTAATAATTAGATCCGGTTTTAAGAGTGCGATTTTTTCCTTGATATCTATAATATGTTCTGGCTGTAAGATTGTAATATTATTTTTTTCAGCGATAATTTTAATGGGCGAAGAGATAACGGCGTGGTTACGGCCGGCCGGTTTGTCCGGCCCCGTGACGGCTAAAATAATTTCCAGGCTTGGGTTTAGGGTTATAGCCCTAAAAGACGGTAGGCCGAATTCGGCTGTGCCGATGAAGATTATTTTAGTTTTATTGGTTGCTTTATTCATGTTGCTTTATTTTTTTCCCCGCCATCTTATCAATAAACAAAATTCCATCCAAGTGGTCGATTTCATGTTGCATGACTCGCGCCATTAACCCTTGGGCCACTTGCTTTATTTTTTTCCCCGCTTGATTATAATAAGCCACCGTGATTTTTTTGTGCCTTTTTACTTGGCCAAAAATCCCCGGTATGGATAAGCAGCCCTCTTGGCCTAATTCTCTGGCCCAAGATTTCCTGGTAATTTTTGGATTAATTAGGCAAATCGGCCCGTCCTTGGAGTTAATTACGGCCAGGCGGATACTTTTGCCTATTTGCGGAGCCGCCAGGCCAGCGCCGTCGGTCTTGATCATGGTTTTTCCCATAGCTGAAACCAATTTGGCAAAGTCGCGAGTGTTAATTTCCTTAAAGTTTATTTCTTTGGACTTTTTCCTTAAGATGGGATTAGGTATGGTAATTATTTTAAGTATTGGCATTTTAGATAGATTATGATAAATTCAATAAGGATTTAGGTTAACAGATAGATGAGTTTTTAGCAATAGTTTGTTATAATTAATATATTGCACCAGCTTTAAGATTGGACTAAGTTTAGTTTAATTTTCTACTGCGGAACTCGCCCACTTATGTTTTGTTGAAGATGGCTGATTTCACGATTAAATTAAGTAAAATATTAAAGGTTTTACTGGCTCAAACAGTCCTCGCACGAAAATTAAACTAAACTTAGTCCAATCAACCTGTACAATTCATTTTATATATGCCTATAGATAAGGGTCCGGAAAAAATCGGGGATTTATTTGCCCGCAGACAGAATAAAAAAATGCCGGCCTATGCTTGGCAGGACTTAGCTTTAAAAGTAATTAAAGATTTGAATGTTCCGGATTTTAAAAGAAGCGCGGTTTTTAAAGTTTGCAAGCAAAAACCAAGAATTTTTATTGAAAAATGTTTAAATGATACTAAAGAATTGTGCCAAGGGGGACAGAAGTGGAAATATTTTTTTAAGATCAGCGGCGGCCGGGGCGATAAGTTATAATTTAAAATTCATCACTAAATAACCAACGCCAAACGGCGCTTCGTATGATAAGAGCCGTGGCTCATATTTTATGCCATCAAGGATGCCCAAGAGAATAACAATGGATTTTAAGCCGCATTCTCCGGCATCGGCTACGAAATCATGATTAAATTTAATTATTTCATTAATCTGTTTTTTAAGTAAATTGTCAATTAATTTTTTATCGAATTTTTTTCCTTTCGGGTTGTAGCCGGCCGGCGCGTTTTTTGTTAAGCGATGCGATAAATCGCCGGAAGCTATAACCGCGACTCTACCTCTTGAACTTAACAATTCATTCTTGATCATTTGCCCGATATTGTAATGAGCGGTCAAGTCTAGTCCCGAATAATAAAGCGGGATGATTTTTATTTTAGGCAGATGTTGGGTTAATAAGTAAAGCGGGATTGAGGTGCCATGGTCAAGCCGAGCTTCGCTGACGAGCTGCAATGGCGCTACGGCTTCCATTTTTTCTTTAATCTTATGGGCTAGGCCGATATCTCCCCTTAAATTGAATTTGGTCGTCAGATCGCCAAAATCCTTAAAATCACCATAAAATTCCTGGCTTAAATTTAGACTGAAGGCGCTTTCCTGCAAAGGACCGTGAGGCGAAATAATAATAATAGTTTCCGCTTGCGTTGCATACAAATCTTGCTCTAATTCTGAATAAGAATCGGCCGTGGCTTTTAGCTGTTCTAAATTTTCTTTGCCTATGGCCGGGATAAGTATGGGCGGATGAGGAACAATCGCGGAGAAGATGATAGACATATATTTAAATTTAAAATTAAAAAATTAAAATGAAAAATGACAGTTAAAAATGCAAAATTAGAAATTCTAAATTCCAATATCTAAACTCTAAATAAATCTAAAATTATAAATCCAAATGCTCCAAACAAAATGCAGTTAGTATTCGTTTTGAATTTAATATTTTGGTCATTTGAATTTGTTTAGAATTTAGGATTTAGACATTATAATTTTAAACTTTACATTGTCATTTTCCATTTTGATATTTACATTTTACTTTTTTTATTATTGTTCGTTATTGACCGTCGCCTCGGTGATGGGAGCGCCGACGTCGTATAAATATAGGACGCTGGCAGGCACAATTATAATGTTTTCCGTTTTATAGCCCAGACTGTTAAATATTTTATCCGAGGAGATGAGCAATTTTTTGCCGCCGGAAATTACATAAGCGTAAGGCGAGTCTTTGGTTTTAAGCAACTCTCCGTCGCCGAATAAGTATGGCTTAGCGGTTGCATACTGGTCAAGTTCGTCCGGAGTGACTTTGATAATTTTTTTATTTTTAAATTTAGTGGTTAAGAAGATTTTATCAACCAGCGGAGCTTTAATTCCTTCCATGACATAATAAACGCCGCCGGTTTTTTTATTTTGCAAGAGCGCGCCGGTTGGATAAGTCGAGGTGGCGGTCAGGTTGGCGCCATCGGCGTAATAATTTATATCTTCCCAGCTGGCGTTAACGACTTCAGCCGGATTAAAGCCCATTTTTCGGAAAGCTGGCATGGAAGTAAAGCCGCGTTTTTTATCATCAACCAAGAGGAAGATAGTGCCGCGCGGCGATCTGATTAAAGAATATTGCGCGAATTTAATCGGCGCGCCGGTTTCATATTTATCTAAATCAGATTTATTTATTTTTATAATTTTATTAACATCAAAGCGCGAGGCCAGGGCCGCTTTGGATAAAAAGGGCCGCTTGAGGCCATTTTGCAATAGCCAAACTCCGGCTTCGCCGTCAGCGGAGAGGAGCGAGCCGTCCGGATAAATTTTGGTGAAATAGCGCCGCCAGATTTTATAAAAATTAAAATTGCCGTTATAAACATGCGGCGTGTAATTATAAAGCGCGGCTGTGGCCTGATTGGCCGGCGTTACCGTAACCGGCTCTTGGCTGATCGTGCCATAAGGGTTGGTAAAGATATAAGTACCGCCGGCTCGGTAAGTATAGAATTGAGGGTTGTCAAGATAGTCTCTGAACTGTAGGGCCGCGGAGTTAACTTGTTTGCCAAAGCCCTGCCAGCGGGGATTGCAGCCGCCTGAATCCGGACAGCCATAACCGGTCGCCCAATCTAAATTTTTTTGGCTGGGTGAAGATTCTTCAATTAAGCTTTGTTCTTTTTGTAAAAGGACCAGGAGGAATTTTGGGTTGATGGTAACCTGGCGGCATTTTAAATTTCTTTCTTCGTCGGTTGGATTATCGCTTAAAATGGCGCCGTCGCAATCATAGCTTTTGGTCGCCGCGTTATAAATTATTTCCGCGGCTCGCCTGGTTATGCCGTTGGCATCAGGGCAGGAGTAAGTAGCCAGGTAGCTACCTTTAGTTGCCAAAAAATTTTGAATATCATTTAAGTCCATGGTGCTGTAATCCAGGATCTCTAGGTCACCGATGATATTATTCGGGTCAAAGCCTTCGGCCTTAGTAGAGGCTACAAAGGTTAAGCCCAAAATCACTATTAAAAAATATACCAGATATTTAATTTTGTTCATGAAAATTTAAAATGAAAATCTCAAAATGTAAAATAACAATGGAAAATCTAAAATTATTTAACCTTAGGTATTTTACATTTTGAATTGTCATTTTTAACTTTGATTTTTAAATTTTTAACTATTTATATTACTATTATAGTATACCAAAGGCGAAGGAGCAAATTACCGCCTGGCAATTTGCTAAGATTAGTAGTATAAATAAAAAGACAGCCGATATAATCAGCCGTCTTTTTAATGGTATTTTATTTCACCGTCAATAAAATTTCATTTTTGAAGCTTAAATTAATTTCCACCTTGTCGCCGGCCTTGATTTTGCCTTCAATAATTTCCATAGCCAGTTCGTCTAAAATCATATTCTGGATAATTCGTTTTAGCGGGCGCGCGCCATAAGTGATGTCATAGCCCTTTTCCAGGAGCATTTTTTTAACTTTAAGCGCGATTTTCAGGTTGATGACTTTGTTTTTTAATCTTTTCTCCACTTTGGCCAGTTCCAGATCAACAATCTTAGAGAGGACTTCTTTGCCTAGGTTTTTAAAGATTACTACTTCATCCAGGCGGTTTAAAAATTCCAGCTTAAAATGATCTTTTAGGATGCGATCAATTTTTTCTTTCATTTCATCGTGGCGCATATCGGCGGCTTCTTTGGCGTTGCTCGTACCGGTAAAGCCGATGGAATATTCTTTAATTACCTCGTTGCCTAAATTGGAGGTCATGATTATGATAGTGTTTTTGAAATTGATAATCCGCCCTTTAGCGTCGGTTAATCTGCCGTCGTCTAAAATTTGCAGCAAGATATTAAAAATTTCCGGGTGAGCTTTTTCAATTTCATCAAACAAGACCACGCTATAGGGGCGGCGCCTGATTTTATCCGTGAATTGACCGCCCTCGTCATAGCCGACATAGCCCGGAGGCGAGCCGATAATTTTCGCGACCGAATGCTTTTCCATGAATTCGCTCATGTCCAATCTAATGAGCGCTGACTCATCGTTAAACATAAATTCGGCCAGCGCCTTAGCTAATTCGGTTTTACCTACGCCGGTCGGTCCGACAAACATAAAGGAACCGATGGGCTTTTTTTCTTCGTTAATGCCGGCTCGGGAACGCCTGATGGCGTTGGCCACGGATTTAATGGCCGCGTCTTGCCCGACCACCCGTTTGGCCAGAACATCTTCGGCGTTGGCTAATTTTTTTATTTCCGATTCCAGCATTTTGGAAACGGCGATGCCGGTCCAACGGGAAACCACTTTGGCGATATCTTCTTCGTCAACCTCTTCTTTTAAGATTCTTTGGCCCGCGCTTTGGATTTTAACCAACTCGGCTTCCTGATTGGTTATTTCTTGTTTTAAAGCTGGGATTTTTGAATAGAGGATTTCCGCCACCTGCGTTAAATCAGCGCCGCGCCGTTCAATAATTTCCGCTTGAACCTTAAGTTCGTCAATCTGTTTTTTTGAACTTCTAATTTTAGCGATGGCGGTTTTTTCATTATGCCAATGGAGTTCCAGCTGGTTGGATTTTTCTTTAAGCTGGGCTAATTTTTTATTGATGTCTTTAAGCCGGGCGGTTGGCTTGCTTTCCTTTAACAGCCCGGCCTTTTCAATTTCCAATCTCTTGCTGGCTCGTTTCAGACCGTCCAATTCCTCGGGCGAAGAATCTATTTCCATGCGCAAGGCCGAAGAGGCCTCGTCAATCAGATCTACGGCTTTATCCGGCAGGAAGCGGTCGGTAATATAGCGAGAGGATAATTTAGCCGCGGCGCAAAGCGCGTCGTCGGTAATGCGCACGCCATGATGAACTTCATATTTTTCCTTTATGCCGCGGAGCATGGTAATGGTATCGTCAATCGACGGCTCAGCAACTAAAATCGGTTGAAAACGCCGTTCTAGAGCCGCGTCTTTTTCAATATATTTTTGGTATTCTTTAACCGTGGTGGCGCCTACGGCTCGTAATTCCCCGCGCGCTAAGGCCGGTTTTAGCATGTTAGAGGCGTCCATTGACCCTTCCGAGGCGCCGGCGCCGACTAAGGTGTGCAATTCATCAATAAACAGGATAATTTTTCCGTCCTGGGCTTTAATTTCTTTCAGGACCGCTTTTAATCTGTCCTCAAACTCACCGCGGAATTTTGAACCGGCCACCAGGGCGCCCAAATCCAAACTGATTAACTCTTTGCCTTTTAAGGTTTCCGGCACGTCTCCGCTCACTATCCTTTGCGCCAAGCCCTCAACAATCGCGGTCTTCCCCGTGCCGGCTTCGCCGATTAAGACCGGGTTATTTTTAGTGCGGCGGGAAAGAACTTGCATAATGCGCCTGATTTCTTCATCGCGGCCGATAACCGGATCTAATTTTTCCGCACGCGCCAATTCGGTTAAATTAATGGCGTATTTTTCCAGAACGCGGAATTTTGATTCCGGCTCCGGATCGGTGATAGTTTGCGAGCCGCGCAGTTTTGCCAGTATTTTTAAAACTTCGTCGTAACTAACGCCCGAGCTAATTAAAATGTCTTGCGCCCGTGATTTAATGCCGATTAGAGCCAAGAATAAATGCTCGGTGGAAATATATTCGTCGCCGATTTTGTCCGCTTCTTTTTTAGACCGTTCCAGTATCATAGCCGCTTCGGCCGTGCCCTGAACCGTGCCGACATTAGAGGTGATGGAAGTTTTCGGCAATCGCTCGATGGTTTCAAAAATCCGTTTGGCAATTAATTTAAAATTAACGCCTAGCCGTTCCAGAATTGGTTTAACCAACCCTTCGTTCTGCGAGAGTAGGGCGGCCAAAATGTGCAAGCTTTCTATTTGCTGCTGGGATTTATGAGTAAATTTATCGAACATATGATTATAATGTAAAGTTAAAATCTCAAAATGTAAAATGACAATGTAAAATGCAAAATTTTTTGTCATTGCGAGCCGTCCTTGTACTCAAGGCGGCGCGGCAATCTCTGGCAAGAAAGAAAAACAAATACTCAGTAAATGCCTTGATTGACAAATTAAATCCTGTTTTAAAGAGATTTCGCCTTTAGGTTGGCAAAGTATTTCTAACTAGAGATTGCTTCGTCGCTCGAGTACGAGCTCCTCGCAATGACATTCATTAGTTAGCACTCTTAGCATTAGAGTGCTAAATTTAATATAATTCACCAGTATTTATTTGTCAAGCAACTAGGTCCAGATTCTGGCCGCATTCCTGGCAGTTACCGTTATTATCGTACCTGGTTGTGTTATAGCCAAGCCGTTTTATGGCTAATTGGCCGCAATTCGGGCAATAGGTGTTTTCTTTGTCAGAATTATAGACATTACCGACATAGACATATTTTAAGCCAGCCTTTTTACCGATTTCATGGGCCTGGAAAATAGTTTTTTCCAATGTGGCCGGAGCGTCACGCAATTTCCAGGAAATATCAGGCGAGAATTTTGAAATATGCCAAGGCGTGTCACTGCCAAGCTCTTGGACAATGAAGCTGGCCAGCTCTTTAAGCATGGCCGGATCATCGGATAGTTTTGGAACAACTAAAGTGGTAATTTCCAGATGCACATTAGCTTTTTTTAGATTGATTAAATTGTTTAGTACTGGTTTAAGTTTGGCGCCGCAAGTCTCGCGATAGAATTTTTCGTCCATTGATTTTACGTCGACATTAATGGCGTTAAGGTAGGGGACGATTGCTTCTAGACATAACTCACTCATATAGCCGTTGGACACCCAAACATTTTTTAAATTATTTTTCTTGGCTATTTTCATGATGTCTAAGGCATATTCAGTAAAAACCGTGGGCTCGTTATAAGTATAGGCGATAGAGGCGCAAGCGGATTCAATGGCTTGCTCAACGATTTTTTGCGGTTCAATAATCAGATTTGTCATCCCCGCGTAGGCGGGGATCCAGAAATTATTTAATTTTGGCGAGACATTTTTTCTGGATTCCCGCTTTTGCGGGAACAACGATACAACAGCTTGGCTTATCTCCCAGTTTTGGCAGTTAGCGCATTTAAAATTACAACCAAGGGTGCCAAAAGAAAAAGTAAAACTCCCGGGCTGGAAATGAAATAAAGGTTTTTTTTCAATCGGGTCAATATTAATCGCCGCCGGCTGGCCATAAACCAGAGAATACAGCTGGCCGTTGATATTCTTCCGAACCGAACAGATTCCAACCGCCTGATTTTTGATATGGCAATAATGGCAGCAGAGTTCGCAGACCACGGTTTGCGAGTTCCTTTCCTTACCAAGGAGGGGAGTAAGGGGAGGTTTTAATTTTTTATAAAATTGAGCTTCTATCATACAGTAATTATAGCATATTTTGGCGAATAATTAAGCCGGAAAGAAATTTGACATAATAGGGGCCGCGTGATTAAATCTAAGCATTGAAACAACAACGTTTGGCTCTTTTAAAAAAAGCCAGCACCAACCCAGGAAGGAGGGTTTATGTTACAGAAACATGATAGAGGTTAAATTCTATTCCAAAGCTTAATTATTTTGGCGAAAAAACACCTCGTTAGGGGTCAAATAACCCAGTCTTTTTCTCGGGCGATTATTGATGAGCCGG
>Ga0076133_102_pt1 | contig 88929 bp, 73 predicted proteins | sample RifGroC2_FD_67719 | JGI IMG/M metagenome (GOLD analysis project Ga0076133, IMG submission 67719) | Parcubacteria bacterium GW2011_GWC2_42_12 | reverse complement strand
TAGGCATAAATTCAAATCGATTTAAATTTGTTATTAATCTATGCCTAATGTTACAACGAAAACAAAGTTTTCACCAACTATTTTTGTCTATTAAACCTATTTTTACAAATCAACGAATTAGCTCACAAATGTCACAAATAATATTCGTAAATTTGTGAAAAGATTTGTTGATTTGTGAGATTATTGTTTTTTTGCTTTTTGACCCGAGGCCGATCCGCCTTGGGCGGACTTGCTTTCCTGTCTTCTTGTTTTCAGCAGTTTATTCAACTCCCGCCTGAATTCATGCGCGTCTTTAAATGATTCATAGACGCTAGCAAAGCGGATATAAGCCACCTGATCAAACCGTTTGAGATTTTTCATGGCAATTTGACCGACTTGAGCCGAAGTTACCTCATTTTTTCTTAAAATTTGCAAATCTCGTTCAATCAAATTAATTAGCTTCTTGAAATTATCATCAGTCACCGGCCTTTTTTCTAAAGCTCGCTTTAAACCCTTAACAATTTTTTCTCGTGAGTATGATTCTTTGCGGCCATCGCGCTTAACTACCATTAAATCCAAAATTTCCACTTCTTCATAGGTAGAAAACCTAAAACCGCACTTCAGGCATTCGCGCCTTCTTCTAATAGACAAGCCGTCTAAAGCCACTCGGGAGTCGGTTACCTTAGAATCTTCATAGTAGCAGACCGGACATCTCATATAAATACACGAATTAAACAAATATCAAACGAAAAAAACGAAATACCTAGCCAAATTTTATCAGAACATTCGTTTTTTTCGTCTTTTATTCGCGTCTTTCGCGTCTTTTTAGGGTCAAACAAAAAAGCACCTATAATACTGGGAATTTATTGAAAGTGCTTTACCTATAATCCTGGTCCTTTATCCATATCTTGTAGTTGTCAATTTCATTATACCACTATATATAGTATGGTCAAATTTCCCCGCTTTGGCTAATTTTAGATTAGTTTTTTTCAAAAATTACGCCATTTTATATTTTAAAAATAAATCTTCCGTTTAGGCCTGTGGATATGTGGATATGTTGCTGTCATCCCCGCGCAGGCGGTCTACCTGACCGGTAGGCAGAAAATCAAAAAGCATTTGTATCTGCATTATCCGTTCTTTTATTTGAAGAAAAAGTTGCAAAAAATAATTATTTTACTCGTATTAATTTTATTTTCCCCAATCTGGTCATTTTCTTGATCCGATACTCTTCTTTAGCGGCTAAGGACTTATTTTTCACGCTACGCGAGTAAACCAATTTTACCGGCCTGCGCCCCCGAGTGTATTTCGCGCCTAAAACCGAACCATTATGCTCCTTAACTCGCCTTTTTACATCCGTAGTAATGCCCGTATAGCAGGTTCCGCCCGCGCATCTTAAGATATAGACAGACCACATAGAATTATTCATTTATAAATCTTTCTTCCGCCGCTTTAACCAAACCGTTTTAAAATATGAGACGGACAGGGTGGAAAGTAAAAAACCTAAAGTAGGTACGACCGCGTTAGCCAACGGCTTAGGCAGTTCGGCCACGAAGAAAAACAAAACCACCACGGCGTAGGTTAAAATCGCAACCAAAATTTTACGAAACAAGCTGGTTTCCCAGGCCTTATCCGCTTCAACCCGCGTGTTGCGTTGCTTAATTTCTCTAATCTCGTTTTTTAGCTCTTGTAATTCGTCCATAATTTTATTTATTTATCTCCAATTTTTTTCCGCTCTGATAAAAATTTAAAATTATTGCCACTCACGACCTTTTTGCCTGTTTTACTTTCTAACTCTAGCCGCGCATTTTTAGCGACTCGGCCACCTCGTTTCGCCGGAATTCTATTTTCTACCAAGCCCCTGGCTTCCATAGTTTCAGCTATCTGGCGGGTGGAAAGCTCGGCCAGCGCCGTAAAAACTAATTCGGCATCCGTCATATGATCACGCAAATTTTCCGTTTTTAAATCTTTCAAATTCTTATGCTCTTTAACCGTTAAATCACTCCATTCTTCATGAATGATATTAGTTAAAATCGCGTATTCATCCCGCTCTTTAACTTCATTATTCTGCCAATAGTCCGTCAGCTTATTTCTGATTTCCTGCCCCATCATTCTCTGCTGAATCCATTTCTGGCTTCGCCCCATTCTCTGCCAATAATTACGGCTGCGATTTAGCGCTTTTTCCGGATTATTTATTTCTTCTATCCTCTCATAGCCGACTCTGGCCAGCCAAAGTTTAACCGGCTCGGCTTTCGGGCTGGGAACGGATTGAATAAGGCGTAATAAGGTCTCTACATCAGCCGCGTCCGTAGAGTAATATTTGCCGTCACTCGCTAACATTTTCAGTTGGTCACATTTTGTGACGACCTCACTTCCCTCGTTTTTTAGACGATTTTTTAAAGTCGTCCAATAACTTTGGGCCCTTTTATGAACCGCCTGATTGGTCAGAACGGCTACGATATCCACCACGGAAAAATACCATTTTTCTTGTATTTTATCCCAAACACGGCGGATTCTTTGGCCTTGAAACAGGGCCATTTTTGATAAATTCATAATTTTAATATAGATAAATCAATATCTATATTATATACGAACAAAATACGAAAGTCAATAATATTATGTTTTTCATCTGCCATCTCCTCGCCTAATTTATTCCTTCAATTTTTCTAAGACGAATTTATGCATACGGATTACCGTTTCCCGCGCGTAGCGGCGGTGAATCTCCGCCTGGCCGAGAGCCGACTCGTCATTCAGCCATGCCTCAAACGCGGACGCGACATAACCATATTTTGGTCCGCGATATTCGGCGTGATCAATCAGCTGATTTATCATGACATCGCTTTTGAATTCATCGCGATTTTTTTTAATTAAATGGAATGTGAACGGATTGATTTCCACTTCCACAATAACAAAGGTGCGGCTGACGGAATCATCTAGCACCCGATCCTGCCAAATTAAATTAACCTGCGAGTAAGGCCCGCTTTCGCCCCAAAGCTCAAATTTATCCTTAACGCTTAATTTCATATTGATTATTTATTTCGCTTAGAGTCTATTGCTTTATTGTTTTTCCACCGCTCTTATCTCCTCCTCCGTTAGTTTGTATAGCTTATAAGCTTTTTATAAAATTAAATATTAAACTTTTAATTTACTTCTCATATTCAATGTAGTTTGTGCAATTTTATAAACAAAGCTATCTTTTTTCTCTTTTATATTTAAAAATAAATAACGACTTATTTTTTCTAATATCGCAAAAAATAAAAAAGCCGTAAAGAGTAAAAATGGGTTTGCTATATTAAAGTAGCTAGCATCTAATGAAACGGACAGCCAAAGGAGTGGATTTAAAATTATTATAATAAAAAACATAAGGGCATTTTTGTATATATCAAAATATTTAAAAAATGGTTCTTTCGGCATCTCAATCTTTGCACCCGACTCTTTATAACCAGTTATATTTTTTTGCAAAAGAAAATTTATTCTAATATTATCATCTTTATAATTCGCATCAGCTAACCAAAATAATGGTTCTAAAATAAAATAATTTTTTAAAAAAATCATGATACGATTCAGGCGAAACATGTCACTTAAATGATTTTTAACTAAAACACTAACAAATTCGTTTACTGAATACTTATTATTTCTAAATATTATTTTTTGACTACTGGAATCAAAGACTGCCATCTCGTCGTCATCGAAAAAAAAGTTTGCGTATTTTTGTCGTAAAAAACTTCTATCTGCTTTCTCATCATCAAAAATCATTTCATATCCACTGCCATCCTCTTCCTTGGCCTTTACCATATTAATACCGCCACTCACAAACCTATTGTCTTTGATATAAAGAATGATGAACATCCGCCTGTTATCTTTTGCAGGTGCCGTTCCCTGTTTATACTTTCGTATTATCTGTAAACCAGGTTTATCAGTAAGCTCAAAAATATCTTCATCATTTTCTTCTTTATTATAAATAGATGCAATCATCTGTGATGATATTTTGATATTATCCATAAAATTATTTTTTATTTGAATTTTCCACTATTTCAATTTCTTCTTTATTTAATCCATACAACCCATAGACTTCCTCATCAATTTTTTTATCAGTCCTAGCGATTTCAGCTTTGATTTTCTGCCATTGATCGGAATTTTCGGTTGTTTTTTTTATCTCATTATTTAAGACAAGCATTTTTGCAACTAAATCCGTTAGGATCTTTTGGTTATTTTTATCTTTAATGACAACGGGCAAATCCTTAAACTGGCCTATTTTTATCTGCGGAAAAAGATCGTCAAATTCGTTATTTTTGCATCTAAAATACCAACCTAATAATTTAGAATTTAATACGCCCAAAATAAATTCGGGATTGAAATCTTTTGTTTTAATCTTTCCAATATATAGAGATTGATCGATAATATATCTATCTGATATTAAAGCAGCTACTAAATTATTGGGAGCAGGTATTTTTCTTAAAAGAATTCTCTGACCTTCAAAATATTTTTCTTTCCGCGGTTCCGCCAACCAATTACCATAACTGACATAACTTTCTGGCCAATTAAAATCATATCTAAAAATATTTTTACCTCTTAATTCCGGGATATAAGTTTTGTCTTTTTTAAAATTTGCATTAAAGTTTGAATTAATTTTATCGTCCATCGTCTGCGGTGGCTTGCCTTTACCAACTTGATATTCTTTAATTCCAGTTGAAATATCAATTATATCTCCAATTTTCTTAGACTGTTTTTCTATATGATTAATAATTTTTCTGCTCACATTATTAGCGCTAACATTAATAATACAATTTGTGTTATTTAAAAATATTTGCTGTTTTGTATCGGCGATTATTTGATATCTATTATCGCTAATAGATGCAATTTCAACATTATTGCTTTTAATATTATTTTCTTTATTACAAACAAGAATCATTGTGTCTACACTTGCTTCTTTAAAAGTTGGTTGCTGAATATTTACTAATTTTCTAACGCGAGTTTCATTTAAAAGAAATTTTCTTATTTTAGGCAAAAGTATATTCGCTAGCCAGGAATTCGGAATAATAAAGCCTAGGGAACCGCTCATTTTTAATAAATTAACTGCTTGCTCGGTAAAAAGGATATAAGTATCAAGCTGATATTCTGCGGTCCTAAAAAATATATTATAAAATACTTTTTCGTCAATACGGCGGATTACCTATAATACAGTCAAACCCGCCCTGCTTAAAAACATCGGAAAATTCTTCTTGCCAGTTAAAGGGGTTTTTATCGCGATAGTTTTTGCCAAAATATTTTTCTAACTCTTCGTCCGTGCCGGAGATTAACGAATTGCCGTTTTTAATATTACCGCCTAAATTAGGCAGCTTGGTCTGACTGTCAAAAGTATTTAACAGTAAATTCAAGCGCGCCAGCTCTACGGCCTGCTGGTCCAAATCCACGCCATAAATGTTCTGCTGTAAAATTTGAATCTTCAAATAGCCGTCCGGCTTAGCGCCGAATTCTTCATACTTTTTTATTAAAAAATTCATGGCCGCAACCAAAAACGAGCCCGAACCGCAGGCCGGATCTAAAATCTTTATTTTCTGCAAATCGTTTATACTTTTGCATTTATCTAAAACCGGACCGAGAGCGTTAGTCACAATATAATCCACGATATATTTAGGCGTATAATATATGCCCTGCTCTTTGCGCTTTTTTAAATTTTTGCCGGACTCTTCTTGTTTTTTTGATTTTTTCAACTGATGGCCGAGGTAGCTTTCATAGACATTGCCTAAGACATCGGCTGGAATAACCGAAAAATCATACTCAAAATAATTCTTTTTGCCGTATAAAATATCAACTACTTTTTCCGTCGCTCCACCGAACTCTTCCCATTTTTCAAAAGGATGTTCGTCAAACATGTTAGAATTATATATTTTATCCAATTCTCTAAATTTTTGTACCATCGCCTGATAAGGGCTTATTTGTCCGGCTTTGCCGCTCCCACGATATTCATGAATTAACGGCATCAGCGTTAGCGGTTCAATTTTTCTATCTTCGGCGCTACGGATAAAAATCAGGCGATTAAGCAATTTTTGCACGCCCTCGTCTATTAGATGCGGGTCAACTTTTCCATTCCATTGTAAAAATGCTCGAGTTAAAATTTCCCGACACTCATTTAAATCTTTAGCCAAAGTTTCCGTAACCGATATCTTCTGCAGTTTCTTGCCGACTTTTTCCGCTTCTTTATCTAACAGATCTTCGCCGAATGCTTCTTTGGAAAGACGCCACAACTCGTCAAAGCGAGTTAAATATTCTTCATAAGTAAAAGATAAATATTTCTTTCCGGCTAATGATTTTTCCGGCGACAGCGCGTTAAAGACAATCATGCCCTCAAAGTCGGTTAAAACGGCCCAGGTTACTCCCTTATTCCAAGAATAACGGATGGATTGTTTAGCATATTCTTCGCGGTACAAATCGGCTTTTAAGGGCTTGGCTTCCAGATAAAACTTTATCCGGCCATTCAAATAAAAACCATAATCCACGCGATCGCCGGAAATCTGCTCCTCGGCCGTAACTTCGTTTTTATCAAAAACATTCCAGCCCAAAGCTTCAAATAAGGGCTGGATAAAACCAAGCTTAGTTTCTTCTTCGCTGTAAGTTTTTATTTTACCCGAAGCGGCAACCGAGTGATATTTATCAATCAGTTCTTTTATTTTTTCTTTAGCTTGTTCGTTATTCATATTATTACCTTATCATTTCTCCGCTAATATCTCAATCACCTCCCCCTGGCAATACTCCCCTAACTTCTGGCAGATCCGATCAATAATCTTCTGCCGCTCCGCGCCGCGCATGATTTCCGGTTTCATTTTTTTGCTGACTACCGGAGTTAAGATAATTTCTATTTTATCCGTTCTAATTAGACCGCTTATAATCAAACCTTCTTGAGTTTCCTCCGAAAACATCTGATCAAAAATAAAATTGCCTAAGGAGTAAAAAACTAATTTACCGTTAATAAGTTGCGCGTCCTGAACCACATGCGGATGAGTGCCGATAATTAAATCCGCGCCGGCCGCTATCCAATCCTTGGCCAAATTTTCCTGATTAGTATTATGAAATATTTCATATTCATTACCCCAATGCGGTAAAACTATGACAAAATTATTTTTATCTTTTTCTTGTTTAATTAACTCTTCTATACTGCCGGTATTTGCCAGAGTATTAACCGGCAAGAGCGCCACGGTTATATCCCCCTGCCTATAGCGTTTAATGCTCTCGCCAGCGTTTTTATTTGGGTCGCCCGACCAATCAATCCCTTCTCTCTCTAGAATCTCCCTGGTTTTCTTTAAAGCGGCCGCGCCCTGATTCATCGTATGGTTATTGGCCAGCCCAACTACGATAATTTTCAAGTACTTCAAAGCTTCTATGGTCTGGCGGGAAAAATTAAACACTAAACTATGTTCCAACGGAAATTGCTCAACATTTTTATCGCTAATCGGACCTTCTAAGTTAAGCCAGAAAATATCCGTGCCCTGAAAAACGCTAGCATCTAAATTAACAAACAAATCTTGAAAATTATTTTTCTGAAAATAATAGCCGATATTTCGGCCGAACATAGCGTCGCCGGCAAAGGAAAAACTTAATTCATTATTAACCTGGGCCGGTTTATCCGCGGTTTTAATATTTTGCGCTAAAAAGCCGGAATTAGGGCGCGCCAAAAAATAAAAAGCTAAAAAACATACGGCAATCAAAAAAAACGCCACAGCCGCGGCTATGCTTAAAATCGGCCTATACTTTTTCATGAAATTTATTATTATAAGCTTACCTTACCACTCCTCCGCCAATATTTCAACTTTACCAGAAATACAAAAACACCCCTTTACGGGGTGCCTAAATAATATGCTTGACACTTTACTAATTAAACATCGGACCTAATTCCAAGTGCTTTTCAATCCTGGTTAACCTTTTTCCAACCGATCATGCACCGCCAAATTGGAAACAAAAGTATGATCAATATTATCAAGCTTTTTTACTACTGAATCAACGGCACCTAAAATTTCGCTTTTTGCTTTAGTTAATTCGTCTTTGGTGGCAAAATCTTTTAGATTTTCTTTGGTCGCCAATAGACTAAATTGTTCCGGAGTTAAGGTCATAAAATAAAATTCTGGATTCCGGGTCAAGCCCTGAATGACAAACGGCGCTACATCATCTTCTTCCGAATAAAGGCCGGGATGCCTAATTCGTCTTCTGCCTCTTCGCTCGCGCCTTTCTTTTGCGCCGGTTCGGCCTGGGCTTGCTTCAGGGGCGAAATCTTACTCTTCTTTTTCGCCAAATCTTTTTTCTCCTTATCTTCTTCGGCCGCGATATAGGGGTTCGGGGTATAAACTCTCTCGGCAGTCATAGCATCGCCGCTCACACCGACTCGACGGCCGTCAAACCCGGTCGCGACCACGGTTATCTTAATTTCATCTTTATATTTTTCATCAATCACGGCGCCAAAAATAATTTTAGCGTCTTCATCGGCCGAGGAGGTAATTACTTTAGCCGCTTCGTTAACTTCATTCATGGTTAAGTTAAGGCCGCCGACGATAGTAAATAGTATGCCGCGCGCGCCTTCTATGGACATTTCCAAGAGGGGCGAGCTAATGGCCATCTTGGCCGCTTCAATAGCTTTATTTTCGCCCGACGCCTGGCCGATGCCCATTAAGGCCGAGCCGGCGTTAGCCATGACCGCTTTAACATCGGCGAAATCCACATTGATTAGAGCCGGAATAGTAATAATTTCCGAAATACCCTGAACGCCCTGCCGTAAAACTTCGTCCACGATCATAAAGGCGTCTAAAAGAGAAGTTTTCTTATCTATAACTTGGAGTAACTTGTCATTAGGAATCGTGATAATCGCGTCTACCTTATCGGCCAGTTCGGACAGGCCGCGCTCGGCGATATTCTTTCTCTGCGCGCCTTCAAAGGCAAACGGCTTAGTTACCACGGCCACGGTTAGAGCGCCCAGGTCACGCGCTATCTCGGCGATGATAGGCGAAGCGCCCGTGCCGGTGCCGCCGCCCAAGCCGCAGGTTATAAAAACCATGTCCACGTCTTTTAAAATATCCCTGATTTCATTCTGCGCTTCTTCGGCCGACCGTTTGCCTAACTCCGGATTCATGCCCGCACCTAAGCCGCGGGTAATGGTTTTACCAATATGAACTTTCTTTGAGGCCTTGTTGGCGTGCAGGGCCTGGACATCGGTATTAACCGCGATAAATTCCACGCCCCTAATACCGCAATCAATCATGCGGTTGACCGCGCTGCCGCCCGAACCGCCCACGCCGATAACTTTTATTTTAGCAAAGGTTTCAACTAATGGTTTTATTTCAGCCATATTGTATTTCCGCCCCCTTTAATAAAGGGGGTTGGGGGGATTTATAAACTTCACAAATATCTACCTCTATAATATAATAATTATTTAAATATAGCAAGTACCATTTTCCACAGACAATTTTTCATCATCTTCTCGACTGTATAAATATTTTATACACCTTAAGTTGTCATCCCCGCGCAGGCGGCCTGCCTGTCCGGTAGGCAGGCCGCTTTCGCGGGAATGGCAGAGATATTACGGAATCAGTGACTTAAACCAGTCTTTAATTTTTTCCAGGCCCTTGCCGGCCAGGCCGCCGCCTGGCCAATTTAATTTAGCGCCCTTTTTACCGCGGCCGGTTAGCTGATTGCCCCAAACCGCCAGCCCCAGAGCGGTTAAATAATTAATGTCATTCACTTTATCAATCGCCAGCATGATATTTTTATTAACGCCCAGACAAGCCGGCAAGCGCAATCTATTTTTGGCGGTTTCAACTATATCATTGAGTTTGGCTCCGCCGCCGATTAAGAAGACTCCGGCCGGCAGCATACCCGAGCGGTCAATTTTTTTCAATTCATTGTCAATTTTATCAAAAATTTCCTCCACTCGCGCTTCAATAATTTCTGCCACATATTTTTTAGAAATAACCATGCTCTCTTCACTGACATTCTCCTCTTTTAACAGCTCGCTAATGTCCACCTCGTCTTTTTTAGTAAACTGCTGGCTTACGGAAGAACCATATTCCAACTTAATCCTTTCCGCCAAATTAATCGGGCACCTTAAACCGATGGCCACATCGGCCGTGATATGCTCGGAACCGATCGGAATAACCGCGGCATGAAGCAACTCGCCTTCTTCAAAAACCGCCAAACTGGCGGTGGCGGAGCCGATATTAATCAAAGCCGCGCCCAATTCTTTTTGTTTAGGCGCGATCACCACCTCGGCCGCGGCCAAGGGCGATAGAACCAAATCATTAATTTCCAAGCCCGTATGATAAATCGCTTTGGTTAAATTTTTTATTTGAGTGGAAAAACCCTGAATGATTAAAGTTTCAACTTCCAGCCGAACCCCGGTCATGCCGATCGGATCTTTGATATCTTCCTGATTATCCACGCTGAATTTAACCGGTATGACATGAAGAATCTCATAATTCGGCGGTACGGATAAGGCCTGGGCGGCTTCAATCGCTCGGTTGACATCATCCTCGGTTATTTCATTGTCGCTCCGGCCCACGGCTACCACGCCGCGGCTCTTCTCGCATTTTAAATTTGGCCCGTTAATGCCGACCCAGACATTAGCTAAAGGCACGCCGATTAATCTCTCGGCTTTCTCCAGACAGGCCGAAATAGCCGAGGTGGCGTCTTCAATGCTATTAACCACGCCGCGATTTATGCCTTCGGCCGGCACGGTAACCGCGCCTAAAATTTGCAATTGTTCTCCAGCTTCATTCGCCGTTTTCTGGCCAACCACCAGCCGAACGGCCGTTGAGCCGATGTCTAGACCGGCAATAATGTTTCCTTTCATAAGTTGCGATTATGTTTGTATGGTAATTATACTAAAATAATTTAAAACTGTCCAAATAATTTATACGCATAGGGGCTAAAGATAAATAAGCCGATAACCATGGCCGCGATTGACGATAAGAGAACCGCCGCCGCCATAATGTCTTTTATTTCTTTAACATAACTATTGATCCTGGGCCTTAAAACATCGGTAATTCTTTCCACCGCGCTGTTGGTAACTTCCACGATTAAAACTAAAGCGATAGCCAGGGTAAGCAAACCCCATTCCCCGCGGCTGATTCTAAAATAGATCCCCAAAATTACAATTATTAAACTGGCGCTAAGCTGAACTCGTAAATTTTGCTCTTCACGGAAAGTCTTGATTAAACCCTTAAAAGCGTAACTGAAACTTTTAAATAACCTATGAAGTCGTATCATAAAACTCTGATTGTCATTGCGAGGAGCTCGTACTCGAGCGACGAAGCCTGCCTACCGGTAGGCAGGCAATCTCACGCATGACTATATTTCATTAAATCTCGCTACTATTATATTATAACTATTCTTTGCCGTTCGTGAGATTGCTTCGCTTACGCTCGCAATGACATATAAATTTCTGGCCCAGCTCTATCATCTTTAATCGGTCCGCTTCCGTCTTATCATCATGCCCCAAGAGATGCAGTAAGCCATGGACTAAAATAAAAATCATTTCTTGTTTAGCGCTATGGTTAAATTTACCGGCCTGCCGTTTGATTTGACTATAATCAATAATAATCTCCCCAAAATAATCCCCTGCTCCAGCGAAAGATAAAACATCGGTCGGCTCCTTCAGTCCGCGATAAGCTTGATTGATTTTTTTAATTTCGGCATCGCCGACAAAAGCCAGGGAAATTTCTTTATCTTCTATTTTATAAACGCGCGCGAATTCAACCGCCACCCGTTTAACCAGCTTTAAATCTATTTTGCGGTTTAACCGGTTGTTGATTTCAATCTTTCCCATAGATGGCTACTCTTTCAAGCTAAAAGACTTAATCATCATGTTAAAAATATTAATGTATTCTAAAATATTATTTTCTCCCGGATTATAGGCCAGAGTGAAAATGTATTTTTGATTTGGGTCCATTAAATACAAAGTCAGGCCGTCTAAACTTTTTATGCCTTGCCAATTGGCGCCGAAAACTCTGTCCGGCTCATTTATGGTAATCGCGCCAAGCTGATCCATATACCATTGGTCAAGCGACTGTTGGCTCGTATTGGCTTGAACGATAATTTGCAAAAGCTGATTGCCGGCGGCTTTAAACATGATTGAATCATCGCCGCCGTTAACGGATATTTGCCAAGCGCTCGGATAAAGCGCGGTATAATTAAAAGTTTTATTATCATAAAGCGCGATATTAGGATTAGTTGCTAATCTACCCAAACCGGCCGGATCATACAGATTTAACAATTCGGCGCCATCAAGATAACCATCGCCGTCAGTATCCGGAGTCGAAGTGCTGGCGCTTAAAATAATTTCTGCCGCGTCAGTCAAACCGTCGTTATCACTATCCAATCCGGGCGTTAAACCAACGGTTAATTCTTGTTCAATCGTCTCCGGAGCGCTGCTGGCGGTTCCCGCGGCTAAATCATCGTCAGTCGGCAACACGGTCGGTTCAGTTGTCGTGGCGGTTAAAGTCCCTAAACTGGCCGTATTTTGATCAATTTCCGACTGGACTTGATTTTCGCTGGCCGGAGTGACCGTGGCTGTCGACGGCTCCTCTTTAACGGTAACGGTTGGCGTCTTAAATAAATAAAAATATAACCCCGTTGAAACTAAAATTAAAATGACTACGCCGCCGCCAATAATCAATAAACCGGTGATTTTGGCGCTATCCGCCTTTTTTGGCTGATGGCGGAAACGTTCCGGCATAGTATGAATGGCAATATCATCAATTTGAACTTGCTTTTCTACGACCGGCTCAGCTGGTTTGTTTAGAGAATCCGGCGATTCGGCTAATTTTTTCTTAAAAAAATTTAAAGGATTAAACATATTCTATAATGTCCCCTTTAACAAAGGGGGTTAGGAGGATTTATGCTTTTTCACATTTTTAAATCCCCGCTCCTCCCTTGCGGTCGGAGCCGCCCCTTTATTAAAGGGGCTTTATTTATTTATCTCCAACAGTTTCCCCGCGCCCTTAGGATTATAGCCATTATTAATTTCGTCGCCATCCTTAAAGCCATCGCCGTCAGTATCCGGATTTAACGGATCAGTCCGATAAACTCTGGCCTCTTCCCGGTCCGTTAAGCCGTCCTGATCAGTATCGGAATTATTGATATCGGTGCCAAAGGTTGCTTCTTCCGCGTCAGCCAAGCCATCAAGGTCGCTGTCCAAAACCACGGCGGCGGCCGGTTGCTGAATTATCGGAGCAGCCGTATTATCAACTTCGGCGGCCGGCGCTGGCGTCGCCGTTTCCACTTCGGTGTTTCCAGGTTGCTCCTGAATAATAGTTGAGTTATCAATCTCCGGCCTCGTAGTCGCTAATTTTAAGCCGAGATAGCCTCCGCCCACGACCACTATCAAACCGCCAAACAACAAACCAAGGACTGCCATCTTATTTTTTTTCCAACCGGTTTCCGGCGGTATGACGGTGCCGCGGGGCGAGTTAGGATCGCTCGAATTCGGCCTAAAAACTTCCGGTTTAGCGGTCTTATCAACTTCTGCGAAAATATCTTCAGCCCTGACCGGCGCGGCCGGAGCTAGCGGCGCGCTTAAGGGTCTCTGATTAACCGGCGGTACGGCTTGGTTATTCTTTAGTTCGTCAAACATAAAATTTATTTTATTAATAATAATTTTAATAATCTTATTATTCCGCCAATGATCAAACTATTAAAGTTAATTCATTTTAAAAACGCAAAACGAGTTAGCGCTACAACCAAGCGCGCTGCAACACGCTGTCCGGCTATTTAATCCGCAAAAAGAATCGTCTCGATCATTTGTATAAAATAATCTATCCGGCTCCCAGACGATCCAAGCTCCAGATTCCCTGGTTGCCTCATAACAGTTAATATCAGCATTCCCTTGAAAATATATATAGGCATCGCCGACGCTTCTGGGTTTTTTAGGATCAAAGGGAATTTTAGAGATATAGGGAGCAAGCGCGTTATTAAGGGCTGTGTTGCCAGATATGCCAGCGATGTTAGTACATATGCCGTTGCCATCGCTACAGGGTTGACCTTTAACTATGTCTACGCAGTTGCCGCTATTGTCGCTGCATCTTAAATTTGTTACATAGCCATTCCAACATCTTTGTTCTGTGGGAACTCCGAGGCAAGAGGCTCCATAGTTAGGAAACGCGCCGCCATGCTCGCCGGCATAACGGTAGAAGCCCGCTGCCAGCTGGGCCAAATCTTTGGCCCTGGACGCCAAAACCATCTTCAAACTTTTTTCTATGGATGTGGCGCTTTTATTGGCTGCCGCGTCTAAAGCGGCAACCGCGAAATAATAAGTTGTGCCTGGATTTAAATTAGTAATAGTTGCCATGCAGCCGGGGCCAAAGCATTTACTTTTATTCACATTTATAGACGCGCCATATATGATTGCGCCGGCTGAATCTTTAGACGCGCCATAATATGCTTTATAATTGACCGTGTCGTCGCTATTGGACCGCCAGCCAATAGTCGCCGTGGAATCGGTCGTGGGTAAAACCCATAAAATGCTTGGCACGGCCGGCGCGGTAGTATCGGCCGGAATCGCCGTGGTTTCATTTGAATAAGCGCTTTCAGCTCCACTTTTATATTTAGCCGTAACCGCAAAATAATATTTTCTGCCATTGGTTAAACCGCTTATTTCTTTGCTGGTAGCCGTACCAGCGTCAATTGAATCAGTATAATTACCGCTAGCCGTGCCATAGTAAACTTTATATTTATCTAAAACTGGTATTGGCGGTACAGTAGGTAGTATAATTGCCGACCAAGTCAGTCCCGCCTTGCCGCCCTTTTTAATCTCATCATTAGTCGTAGTGGCTAAAGTTATACCGGTTACATTAGGCAAGCTCTCTCGGAAAAAATATAATTCTTTTAAAAGATCAACTTGGCAGGTACCACTGCCACAAGCGCTATCGACGGCCGCGTCTACTGAACAGCTACCAATTACATTATAATCGCATTTGCCGCTACCGTCACCACAAGTATCGCCCTTAACCTTGCTTGCGCAACTGCCAGCCCCATCATCACAATTTAAATTATTACTCCTGCATTTTAAATTTGTGCCTCTAATAACCGTCGTATTGCTTAAAATCGCCGGCAAATCATCAGCCGTTCCTTCGCCGCCGGCATCGCGGCAATAATATAATTCAAAACCAGTATCTGGACAACCGGTGCCAGCGGTGCCAGGAACGTTGCAGTTAGACGAGTCGCGCCACGGCTCCCAAGAACCGTCATCTTTAAAAAGCGGCCAAGGATTAGCGCATAAAAATACATAAATCTGCGCCGCGGCTTCTTCGGTCGCGCCCATAGTTGAACCAATTGCGTCTTGAGTAATAGTAGTTTTGGCATGAAGTAAAGTATTGGCATCTTTAATGTTCTGGGCCACTAAGGTTTGTTCGGAATTATCAGCCGCTGCTACTCCCTCCTTAAATTTTACTACTGCTTGATTATCAACCGTCCAGTCCCATCGCCAGTTATATACGGCCGGAAGCCGCGTGATCGGTTGCCCGTCCGCCGAATAAGCTGTGGCTTGAAAAATCTTTTCGCTTGCCGCCGTCTTAAATAAATAACTTGACGGAATGATTGAAACTGAATCCACTTGGCAAATGCCGCTGTCAGAACTGGCGCTGGCTTTAGTTGTAAATGACCAAATTTTAGCATTAACAAAAGATAAGCCGTTGAAGATGGCCGGATTCACAGAATTATAACCTTGCCCGTTCATGCCAACGCCAGCTTGGCTTAAAACTCCGTTATTTACCGCGTCGGTTAAATCAGAATCTCCTTTTATTATAACATAATATTTCTGATTCGGCTCTAGCGCTTTTTGTAATTTAAATTCCATAATGGTTGTTTCGACTCCGCTTGCGCCGGTTCTAATATAGCCGCTGGCCGAGCCCAAAACAGTACAGAAATTTCCCGGCAGCGCCCAGGCGTCAGAAGCGAATAATTTATTAACCAACGGCAGTTTAGATAAAAATGATTTTACCCTAGCTAGAATAGTAGGTTTATAAACAGCGGTTAAATACTCGGTGCCGGCCGGGCATTGGCTGGCGCCATAATCACCGGCCACGATAACATTGCCGGCCAAAGTACCTATCTGCATGGCCTGATTAAAAGTAGCTTTAATCATGGTGTTGCGGCAAATATTAGTCGCTCCATTAGCCGGTACGGTAGAAATAACACTTGGCCTGGCCTGGCAGCAAGTGTCAGATCCGCAACCGGCCGTGGCCGCATCGCCGCACTCGCTATCTTTAGAACAGCCGCAACACAAACCGCGGTTAGCGCCCGCGCATAACCCTTTATTTTTTATACAAGACAATTTATCATTAATAGCGCTACATTGATCGGTCACGGCATTCGGATCGCAACAGCAAATACCGCAATTATTGGGTGGCGTCAAGACGGTTGGATATGTATCGTTTAAGCAAGAAAAACCGGCGCAGATGCTATTATCGCATTGCGGCGCGGCTGGCGCTGGCAAAATCTTGACGCACTCCTGGCCGAATCGCGGCGGAAAAGCGCATTTGTTATCACAAGTGGTTGTTTTATAATTACCGTTTTTTAACGGCGCGGCTTGGCACTGATTGGCCGAACTGCCGGTACCGCAATTATAATAAGCGCAATAATTATTTGCATCTCCTGTCGCGCCGGTAGCATAAACCGGCCCTCCAGAGGCATTGTATGCCGTATTTTTGCGGCAAGCATTACTGTTTTTGGCATCAACACAGCAGGTGCCTGCGCCTAAACCTGAACATAAACCAGCGGTTGATAGTTGCGCGCAATCTTTACAAACTCCCTTACCGCCCGCGCCGGCCGTATCGCAAAATTTTCCGCTGGTACCCAAACAGTTGCAAGCCGCGTTACGAGCGGCTTGATCCGAACCCGCATTAGTACAGCCGGTGCATTGGCCCAACCCTATATTACTACTACCGCCAGGACCGTCAGTTAAACTAGTATCTGCGCCGCAAGTGCCACCACAGCTAAGACCGGTACAACAGCCGGGATTATTACCGTTGGTACTATCGTTTTGTGTTATATCACAACAGCATTCGCAAGCGGCGTTGTCGGTTTTAATACATCTACCACTGGCATTGCAAATTGAACTAACCGGACAAATATTTGCATTAGTAACGCAAATTCCGGCTCCACCGTCTGACTGGCAACTAAAACCGGTTGAGCAAATATTGCAAGCCGCGCCCAAACATTTGCTTCTATCAATACTTTTGGTATAACCGCTAACGCAGGTTTGATTGCTGTCATAATACCAAACATTTTTATTATCAACCGTACCGCATTTTTCTGTGACACTTGCGTTCCCTGATAATGGCCTTGATAAACTGCAAATGTCAGAAATTTTCTGACACTTATTAAAGCTTGCATTATAGGAACACAAATTTTGCCCAACAGCCGCGCCTCGGCATTGGCTTATGGCTAAGCAAGCATCATTACCGCAACTTACACCAGTATCAACGTTTGTCTGCGCCGGCCTGGTTGAACAACTACCCGGCGAGTTCGGGCACAGTTGGCCATAGCAACCCTGGGTCGCGCCGCCATAGCCGGAACAGGATTCTGGATCAGCGCAAACAGTTAGTGTGGTGGCTGGATTGTTATCAATATCTCGACAATTAGCCGTATCACTACAGCAACTGCCGTCGCCGCATTGATCGGGTTGGTTCGGCGGGCAACTATCGCACTGGCCGGTATACTGATTGCATTGACCGTTATTGCAACAATTCGGCGGGGTGCCGGCTGGCGCGCCTGGAATGTTACAGGATACCTGACCAGCTGCGCAAACTTGAGGAGATGAACATAACCCATCGCTACAAATAGCCCTGACTGTACAACAATTATTACCGCAGGTGACACCATTTGGACAATTTATGCTATCACACCTGCCGTTACCGTTATTGCCGTTCGGATCAACGCAGACATCGCCTGGAGCACAGCAAGAACGTCCGCACACAGTCTGAGTTGCTAAACATTGTGTCTTGCCCAAAGTACTAAAATTCCACTCATAAACGCAAGATTTTATTTCCGGGAAACAAACTGTTTGCGCGTCAGCACCAGCTTTGCATTGTCCGGCGTAAGGCGTACCGATCGAACAACATAAACTTTCTGAACCGCATTCTGCCGTATTCTGGCAAACGCCAACCGTAAAATTCAAACCATTGCCTATTAACTCCTTGGCAGTGCCCTGAATTACCTCGGTCTTAACCGCCTTAACCGGTCCGGTTACGGTATCCTGATGAACCGTAGTCACGGCTTTGTCCGGTTTTCTAGTGCCTGCTGGCACTGCTTCCGGATCCACGCCCCAAGAAGTAACAGCCGCGCCGACCTGATCATGATTAAGTTGAAATCTAACCTTGCTATAATCTTCGCTATTTACTCCAAAATACTCGCCCCACAAACTTATAGGACTATTGGTCTGTCCCATGATCGGTTCAATCTTACATAAACTCGGCGCGAGTGGCAGAGCTGGATTAAAATCAAATTGTGATGGATTTAAAGAGTTGGTATCAATCTCCCAGTATTGGCCACCACCCTTAGCAATCTTCATGGATATTTTATAACTTCCTCTAACTTCCGGATCGCTTAGCTTCGCCGGTACCTTAACTATTACCTGCTTATCGCTCCAAATTGAATCAGCGCAAATTGCCGGAAAATTGTAACCAGCTTTTTTATCTTCAGCAACGGTGCCAAAATAAACCTCACTCGCTCCCTTAGTATTACCAAAACCTCGGCCACTTATAGTTACATATTGCCCGGCCGAACCCTGCTTTGGATCAAAAGAAGAAATTACCGGTCCGCTATATGGCTCCGGCTCTTTGGTAAAACTTAAATAATTGCTAAAAACCAATCCCTTAGCGACAAAGCTGGTAGTTCGGCCGGTTTGAATATTGGAAACTTGGGCGGTTCCCTGCTTACCGCTTGCGTCTGTGAATATTGAACTTAGAGCTGAAGTGCTGGCTGTCCAATTGCCAAAGTAAGCTTTATTACCAGTTAGTTCAATGCCATAATAAGTAATTAGATCATTCGTCTTTCCACTATTCGGAGTAAGCTCGCAGATGCCGGGCCGAGAAATAGTATTGACGAAAAAATTAATCGGACTATTATTCTTAATCGGATTACCCGCCGTCCCCGCCGGTACAATAGCAATAATTTGTCCGTCGCTCCAAACATTATCCGTACAATGACTATTACCCAGACTATCATCATCGGCCAGCGTAGCTTTCACCCAAGTTCCCGCCGTCGTGCCGCTAAAAAATACGCCCGAACCAGCTGATGATGGCTTAGCGCCAAAATTCCTGCCCACGATAGTGACAAAATTGCCAACCGCGCCGTTAGGCGTATTCGTATTACAGGTATTACCTGTACCACAATCACCATTAATTAAACATGTCTTATTATTATCGTTTGAACAAAAACCGCCGACCGGAAAAACTCCGGTGATAACCGGCGGGCGCTGGCAGAGACAGCAATTGGTAGTGCCAGCCGCATAGCCAGCATCTTGGCACGATGTCACACCAGAATTTTGCGAGGTGCAAAATTGCGAAGCGCATAAATTATTATTGGCACTACAGTTATTGTTATTAGTCGGTATAGAGATATCGGTCGCGCAAGCCGCGCCATCGCAGGCGCCGCATCTATCTAAACCAACACCGCCGCAATCTATGTCAGTTTCCGTACCGTCTTTTATGCCATTACAACAATGGCCTGGTCTGATCGTGGTAGAAAAATCACTAGAAGCCAATTGATCGGCCAGATCAACGGCTTCCACTCTCAATTTATAAGTATCGCCCACGGTCATGCCGGTAGTAAGATAAGTATGTTCAACTGACTGATATTTTTCTTCGTTACCCGGTACAACTAGCGCTTGAATTTCGGTTCCGGCCGGAAGCGGAATTAACTTTTGCTGATAAAAACTTAGCCCTGAAATACCTACATCATCACGGCCCCAGCCCGTAACAGTATTAGCATCTGACTTCATGGGAACTCCAACTTCAGTTTTACAGATCTGCGTCGGCACTATGCCGGCCTGCGGCCCGCTGGCATCAATTAAATTATTAGTGGAAAAGACAAATTGGCAGATTGAGCCGGCGCTGCAACTTAGAGGTTTATTATCAATTGAGAATAAACCGTTAGCGCCGTTAAGGGGATTAGCGCTACCGTTAATCGTTACCTTGAATTTGCTCCAGGCGGCAAAGCAATTGGGTGTATTTTTTTCGTCGCCGCAAGCAGTGGTATCTTTAAAAGTAACCACCCGGCCGCCATTGGCAAATGCCCTGCTGGCGTTAGTAATTATTGCCGGTAAGCCTGGATCTGCCGGATCTGTTGGCTCTCCTGTTACCGGATCAATATCAGCGATTTTTTCCACTCTGAAATTGGTATCTAAATTAACCGTATCCGCGGCTTTATTAAAGAAAGCTTTAATCACCACATTTCTTATCGCGCCAGCGTCTAAATTCCTCGGTATAGTTGAAATAATTCTAAAAGAGTTGGAATCGGGGGGCGGTATTGATCCGCAAGGAGTAGTGATAGGCACGCAAACATCCCAGCAACAGTGCTGATCAGGAGCGCAGGTTGAACCGCCGCCACAGGCGCCGCCACCTGATCCGCCGCTAGTCGCCGCTATTAACCTAGAAAGAATAAAACTGGCGATGGCGAAACTGGAGAGAATAATTACTAAACCAATAACCGCGTTAATTAAAATTTTCTTGGCCTGCTGGATTCTTTCTTCATTACCGGCCGCCGTCATCCACAACCAGCCGGCGTAAATAATTAAACCAACCGCGATAATACCTAAAAACCCCAATATAATATTTATAACTCGAGCCACGATGATTCTCGGATCAACCACTGCTAAACCAATTTCCGAAGATACTTCATCTAGACCCACATCAAGCGCCAAAGCAAAATGAGCCACGGTGAAAACCGCTATCAGCAAGCAAACAATCAACAGAATTTTTTTAATGATTTTTGTCATTGCGAGGAGCGGCAGCGACGAAGCAATCTCACGAACATAAAATTTTGCTTAAATCCTGCCACTTTGAATTAATTTCTATGGACAGCTCGCGGCCGGAGTGCCATTGCAACAGCATGGCTCTTGGCTATCAACTCCGGCGCAAACACCAGACTCGCTGGCGCAAGGCAAGAAACAATTTTGATAAATATCCTTTAAGCCCGAGCCGGCTTGCGCTTTATAAGTTGAACTGGCGTTAAATGAGGAATGATTGATATAGGCGTCAGTGGAAATTATCTCTCCGGTTCCGTTAAGTTGCCCGAGATTGGTCGCCCAATAGCCCACGGGTTGATCAGCAAGGTTTCTTAAATTAAGCAAATAATGTTGTATATTCTGCTGGCCATTTTTAATCATTAAACTTCCGGTAGTTAGGCGTGACGACAACATAACTTTATCAAAGCTGATAGTAATCCTGTCAGTTAAATTAACCGGCAACGGATCCTTTAATATTGGTATCGTGTCTTTGATCTTCGGCGGAATTAAATCAAGCACATCACTGATGAAAAATGACCATTTAAAATTATCTCCGTCAGTCGCTGGCGGTACCGTTGGCGGTATATTTTCATTATAAAAACTCGCCGGACCATAAGCCGAACCGTCACGATTGCCATCCAGAGAATTAAAAGCCGCGTCGGTTATACCGCCGTCAACCGTCGTAAGCTTGGCCGGATCTGCCTGAGGATAATATTTATCATTGGCATCTTTACAGGCCGGTTTGCCCGAATCGCAAGTATTAAAAGGGCTCTTGCTGGCGCAATTGTCAGTGCCGCAGTCAACCAGTTTGGCTGCTTTTAATTCAACCCTTAAATGGCTATTGGCCGGCAAACAATAAATCTTCTCGCCGCAGGAATTAAAACCGCACTCTTTATCGGATAAAAATTCCACCGTCTGATATTGATTGGAAACCGCGAATTTGCCAGCCAAAGAATCACCAACGCATTTACTACTTTCACATTTATACGATAAACATTGTCCGTCAGACTGACAGGAATCGCCATCCGATTTTAGAGCATCGCTAGTAACACATGCTTTATTGCCAGACGATCCTTCGCATCTATAAGACAAGCACTCATAATTTTCCGTACATACTACTCCGGCGATTTTAGTCCCTCCTTCATTAACCACTCTAATAAAATCTTTAACTTCGGCGCTGGTGCCGGAAACCGTTAACGGCATGATGGCTTCATTGAAATTAATCTGCAGAGCCGAGTTCATGGGTTGATCTTTTTTGCCGTTAACCGTCACCCTATCTACTTTGTCGGCTCCGCCGTCCATAGCAACGACCGGCAGTCTCGTGGCATTACTGCTTGATAAATTGATGCTATTACCGGCCGCGCCGGCGAGTTTAGCTTTAATGGTAACGACATCATCCGTTCCGACCACTATGTCCACCTCCGGATTGGCTCCTAAAACATTCCTTATGTTCTGAGCGGTAGTCAAATTTGTTGATCCGACTACAAAATTATTGATCCCTGATGCGTCGCTGGCAGTATAAGTTATATTGCCAACGGTTATGGTATCGGCGGTGATCATCGGATTTATAGTAAATGTCCATAAATTTCCTGCGCCAAAATTACCGGAGCCAATCGTTAATCTTAGATTGCATGAAGAAAAAGTAACAGTTTGACCATTAATTACTCCTTGACCAAGCTTAATGAAATTAATCGGATTATTAGGATCAAAAGTGCCTTGGTATAGAGTGGCAACCAAACCATTGGCAATACTGGCAATATTTATGCTAAAATCTCCATCTTGTTGGCAATTTTCACTAATACTCACGCTGGCTGCCGGAGTTATGCCAGACACCGAAGCGCCGCTATAAAACCGCGGCGAATTAACCATAATCGTGCCTCTTGCTTGCGCGCCGACTCCCGGCACCGTTATGTCTTTTAGATTATCCGGCGGAGGAAACACGCCGTTCGGGTTAACTTGCGGCGGCGTCAAATCAATTTTATTGCTTACTTCAAAACTCCAGCCATAATCTTTTGCAAATCCGCTGGGAAAAGCCAAATCTCCTGTCTGTCTTAATAAGCCCTTGCCTAAATAAACCGTATAATTAATGTATTCCGAGGGCGAACCTAAATAGTTATTCGGCACGAAAACAAAAGTTTTGCCGTCAGGAGTCGAATAAACTTCAGCGCTGACAAAAGAAGGACAGCTAGCTAAAGGCAAATTATTATCGATACACTTATCTTCGTCGCTTTTCTTAAAAATCCCAATTACACTTGTATTAATATCGCCCTTGGTTGTATTTTTATCCCCTTCACATTTATCTGGATTGCCTGTCCCTTGAGAGATAGGATTAACGCATAAAGTATCGGCTTTCATCGGTTCCCTAAACGAAATAATAATGCTGGTATTCCGCGGCACTTCTTTCTGATCACGAGCCGGGTAATGCGATTGAATAATGCCATTGCCTAAAGCCGATAAGCCGTAACGACTTGGTGGCCCGCTACCCGGACCGTTCTGGCCGCCAGTGGTCGCGCCGATCAGTAGATTTAAAATAAAACTGACGATCGCGAAAGAGATGAGAATGATAATTAAGCCGATAACCGCGTTTTGCAATATCTTTTTCGCCTGCTCAATCTTTTCTTCATTGCCGCCGCTGGTCATCCACAGGAAGCCGGCATACATAACTAGGCCCACCGCGATGATGCCTAAAAAGCCCAGAGCAATCCTAATAATCCGAGCGATTATTATTCTAATGTCTAAAGCATTGCTTAAACCGGTGCCGGCCGCGTACTCTAAGCCAACATCCAGATTAGCGGCTAAAATCCCGCTTAGCGGGACCAATAAAAAAATAGCTGTTGTCGCGATAAACAAATAGACAGCTAGCTGCAAAATTCTAGGATATTTTGGCCGAGTAAGCATGGGAAAAATAATAATTTTATCCTTATCATTCTCTTTGACTTCTCCACAGTTTTGTAATAATATTATAACATCAACAACCTAACAAAAGCAAATAACCATGACCATAAATCAAATCATTAATAAATTTAAAGAAAATCACCCTAAAGCGGATACTACCATGCTGGAGTTGGCGTTTGAATTCGCGCTTAAAGCTCATGGCGGACAAAAAAGAAAAAATGGCGAACCCTATATCCAGCACTGCTTGCACACGGCCTTTGTTTTAGCGCAAATTAAAGCCGACCTGGCAACCGTCATGGCCGGTCTATTACATGACATCCCCGAGGACACCGAGTACGGCTTGGCGGACATTAAAAAAAATTTCGGTTCCGAAGTAGCCACATTGGTAGAGGGTATTACCAAATTAAGTAAAATCAAATACCGCGGCGTTGAACGCTATCGCGAGAGTTTGCGCAAGATGTTTCTGGCCATGGCTCGCGACCTCCGAGTAATCTTAATTAAATTTGCCGATCGCTTGCACAATCTTAAAACTTTAAAATCTCTGCCGCTGGAAAAACGGCAGCGCATCGCCAAAGAAACTTTGGAGATTTATGCTCCTATCGCCGGCCTCCTTGGTATCTGGCGGTTAAAATGGCAAATGGAAGATCTCTGCTTTCAGCATCTTTCCCCGGAAGAGTACAAGAAGCTTGAATATATCTATGAAGTGAAAAAAAAGTTTGCCAATAATCAATATATTCAAAAAGTTAAAAATATCCTAAGCGCTAAGCTCCGCGAAGCCGGCACTCCTTATGAGTTAGATAGCCGCTTTAAACCGCTTTACAGCATTCACCAAAAAATGCAAAAAAAGAATCGGAAATTTGACGAGATCTATGATGTCTTCGCTTTAAGAGTTATTGTCCCCGATATCGCTAATTGCTATAAAGTCTTAGGGCTGATCCATTCGCTCTGGCGCCCGAACCCAGATCGTTTTAAAGATTACATCGCCGTGCCTAAGCCAAACGGTTACCGCTCACTTCATACCACGGTTTTCGGGCCCGAAGGCAAACCCACCGAATTTCAAATCCGGACTAAGGAGATGGACGAAGGGGCCAAGTACGGCATCGCCGCCCATTGGTATTACAAAATGAAAACCAAGGGCGACAATAGTCTAAGAACCCAGCCGGCCTGGATCAAAGAAGTTTTAAAAATCCAAAAAGAAACCGAAGACGCGCACGACTTCATCAAACAAATAAAATTCAATATTTTCCATGACCGAATTTTTGTTTTTTCGCCCAAGGGCGATGTCTTTGATCTGCCCGAGGGCGCCACGCCGATTGATTTCGCTTACACCGTGCACACGGCCATCGGCAATCAAGCGGTTGGCGCCATGGTTAATGATAAAATTATGCCCCTGGATGCCGAGCTAAAAAACGGCGATTTAGTAGAAATAATTACGGAAAAGAAACGTCAGGGACCGAACCGCGACTGGCTTAAATTCGTTAAAACCTCCACGGCCCGAGATAAAATCAAGCAAAATTTAAAAAATACCATGATAGATAACATCAAGAGGTTGTTGCCGAATATAAAATAGAAAATATAAAAAAACAATCCAGCTCCAGTTTTTTAAACTGGGGCTGGATTGTTTTTTTATATATCACGATTTATTTCGCCAATAATTTTTTCACTAACTCCCCGACTTTCACGCCCGAGGCCTTGCCCTTGACCTTAGCCATGGTTTGGCCCATGACCCTGCCGTAATCCGTAGCGCCAGTGGCAATTACTTCTTTAATCACCTTTTCCAGATCTTCATCGCCTAGTTGTTCGGGCAAGTATTTTTCTATAATCTTTATTTCCGCGCTTTCCTTATCGGCTAGCTCGGGTCGGTTGCCATGAGTATAAGCTGCGACGGAGTCTCGGCGCTTCTTAATTTCGCTGGCGATAACTTCAACAGCCTGCTCGTCCGACAATTCGGCTTTGCCATTTTTCCGTAAAGTTATTTCTTTATTGCGCGCGGCTGCGATCAACATTCTTAAAACGGACATGGTCTCGGCTTCTCTCGCTTTCATGGCTTGCTTTAAATCTTGACTAATTTGTTCTAATAATTTAGCCATATATTTTACGCTGTCATTGCGAGGAGGCCGTACTCGTCCGACGCGGTCATCGCTACGCGAGATCTGGCGTAGCCATGACAATCTCACGCATATCTACATTCCATTAAACTTCGCTATAATATAATTATGATTATTCTTGGCCGTTCGTGAAATTGCTTCGTCCCAACCAAAGCGTCGGGACTCGCAATGACAATTAAAAATATTTACCAATGCTTCCTGGGCTCTTCTTTTAGTTTGCCGATTTTCTTTAAATATTCCCGGTTTGATTTTAGCTTCATCCCCACTAAAGCGCGCTTTTGCTGCTGCGTTTTATTGATTTTTGGCTGAACATGCTGAATCTGGCGGGCCAAGTATAACTTACCGCTTTGTTGCATTTTCTTGTTGAATCTTCTCAAGAAGCTTTCAAAACTTTCACCCTTTTTCCTTTTAAATTCTGCCATAAATCCACCTACCTTCCTAGATTATAGTATTTGTCATTGCGAGGAGCTTCTGCGACGAAGCAATCTCACGTATGATTATATTTCATTAATCTCGCCACACTAATTATAGCTATTCTTTGCCGTTCGCGAGATTGCTTCGCTCCTTACAGTCGCTCGCAATGACAAGCGAAAATATTACTTGGCTGGATTGCCTAATCTTTTTTCAATTTCCGCCACAATCTTCTTATAATCAATTATCTCCTGAATGCCGGATTCCATATCGCGAATTAAAATGGTGCCGTCCATAATTTCTTTCTGGCCTAAAATCAAAGTGTATTTTACTCCCATTTTATTGGCTATTTCCAATTGGCTCTTTAAGCTGTCCTTAGTAAACGCTTGGCGCGTGTTAAAGCCGGCTTTGCGCAAAACTTCAAATAACTTCATAATCTTCCTTCTGGCCTGATCGCCTAGCTGGGCTAAAAAGATATCGCCTTTTTCCTCGTCTTGCAAAGGAATATTTTTTTCTTTGATTTTTAAAATCACTCTTTCTAAGCCGATAGCGAAACCGCAAGCCGGGGTTGGCCGTCCGCCCATGTATTCTACCAAACCGTCATAGCGGCCGCCACCGCCCAAAGCGGCTTGCCTGGGCAGTTCATCCTTCTTAGGCGCTGCCGCATCGGCTGACTTAGTCGCTTGGCTTTCCGCCGGCGTCGGCCAAATTTCAAAGACCGTGCGGTTATAATAATCCAAACCCCTGACCAGGGTTGAATGTAAATTATATGGCATATCCAGCTCATCCAAATATTCCAAAACTTTTATAAAATGGTTGCGGCAATCATCGCACAGCCCGTCAACAATTTGCGGCGCCTCAGAAGCCATTTCCACGCAAAGCTTTTCTTTGCAATCAAGCAAACGCAAAGGATTTTTAATCAACCTCTTTTTGCAATCATGGCATAATTTAACTCGGCGTCCGCGCTCTTTATAGAAATTTTCCAATTTTACTAAATAATCCTTGCGGCATAAAGGGCAGCCGATGCTGTTAATCTGAATAGTGACGTCAATCTGCAGCTCGCGGAAAAAATAATAAGTGACGGCGATCAATTCGGCATCGGCCACCGGGCTGGGCTCGCCGATATTTTCTAAATTAAATTGGCTGAATTGCCGGAAACGCCCGGCTTGCGGCTTATCATGCCTAAAGACCGGACCGAGCCAAAACAATTTTACCGGCTGCGGCAGGTTAAACATGCCATGTTCAATGTAGGCCCGGACAATTCCCGGAGTCGCTTCCGGCCGGAGCGCGATCTTATCATTATTTTTATCAATAAAAGAAAACATCTCCTTAGTCACAACATCCGAACTGCGGCCGCTGGAACGTTCAAATAATTCCCAGCTCTCTAAAACCGGCGTATCAACGCGCCTAAAGCCATAGGCCTTGGATAATTCCGAAGCTTTTTTAATGACTAAATTCCAATATTTATACTCATCCGGCAGAATATCTTTCATCCCCCGCAGGCGAGAAACAAACTTACCGCGCCTAACCTTAAAAACTTTTTCTTCTTCTTTTTTCTTAAACATTTTTGGCATAACATATTATGTCATTGCGAGGAGCGTTCGCGACGAAGCAATCTCACAGACAACAAATATTAATTAAAAATCGCCATTTTGATTTATACTATTCGTTCGTGAGATTACTTCGCTTCTTACAGAAGCTCGCAATGGCAAGCTATTATAATTTTTTAGTAGCTATACTGCGGCGCGGAAAAAACATCTATCCGATTAAACGGCCAACCGCGCAATAGCGCCTTGCCGGTAATAAATTTTTTATCGACCGCGCCGAAACTCCGGGAATCTTTTGACGAGTTGCGGTTATCGCCTAAAACATAATACTCGCCATCGTTTAAGGTTGTAATTTCATCATTCAAAGCATAAGTCCTTAAATCTGCCGGCAAATATTTCTCTGCCAGCTGAGCGCCGTCTTGATGCTCTTGATTATAAATATAAATAAACCCGTCTTTAACCTGAATTCTCTCTCCGGGCAAACCGATGACTCTTTTTATAAAAAATTCTTCCGGATTTCTGGGATAGCGAAAAACTACGATATCCCCTCTAGCCGGCTCATGAAAACGATAGCTAATTTCGTCAATAATTAAATACTCCTTATCATAGAAATTCGGTTCCATGGAAGCGCCTTTGACGTAAAAGGGCTGAATCAAATAATATCTTATCGGAATAATAATGGCTAAAGAAATCACTACTACCTTAACTAATTCAAAAACATAAGCAAAAAAGTTTTTTACCATAAAAATTACTATTGATTATCTGATAAGCTTAGAACATTGCCCGACTTTTGTCCACTCATATTATAACAAGTTATATATAAAAAAACAATTTGCCTGATTTTATATAAAAAGAAGCCCCGCGAAATGTCCGCGAGGCGTGAAGATGAAGAGCGCCCTAGTGGCGCAAAAGAAGTAATCGGTAAAGCAATGACGGCCGAAACAATGAGACTGGTTGAAGAACACCAGCGAACCAGAACGATTTAAGCCAATCCTGGTCATTATTATGCTGGTCTACCGTCACACATGGCTTTTCTTCAGACCAATAAAAAGCCATGAAACGCCACCCGCGGCTATCTGGCCAATGGAAGCCGTTGGGGTGGGCTTTAGAGAACTCCGGGTGATTGATATTGTCCCAGAGTTGAGCTAGCGGATCAGACGATAATCCGCCAGACGATAACGCAAGCTGAAGTTCGAGATCGGAGAGCTGTTCATGAGGATGAAAATAGTGTAGCTCCACCGCTTCGGCTCCCCGACTTAAAGGCAGGGTGTCAACCAGCGACAAATAGCCAGCCACGGCCTTAAACCTGCTGGTGATGATTTTCTGGGGTTGGCATCTTCGATTAATGCCCTCTACCCGCCGACGCAAGATTAAACCAGGCATGTCTGGTTCCTCTGGCGACCTAAGTCGAAAAACATTCGTTGCTGTCAGTGTATTCATTGATCTTCCTCCTTCCGGTTTTGTTATTTTTGAGTTTTATTGATTGAATTATCGGGATTTACAGAGAACTAACTTTAAATTCCCTAAAAGCCGCGATAATTCGACCAAAATTTAAAGAGCAATATTAATTTCTATATACCACAAAGCTTGACTTATGTCAAAATTTAATATAAAATTAGACTAATTTTAAAATAAGCTGTAGATTGTAAATATGGATCCCGTTAGATATTTATCTGACGGGGATAAATAAATATCATTAAAGTCATGAAAATATCTAACGGGGTGGATAAAGAAATTAATTTATTAAATCCCAACCTTAATCGACCTGAAGCTAAACCAGAGGAGTTAATCAGGCCGGCTCGGCGGAAAACCAACAAACCATTTAAGCGAGTGGCTTCTGTTTTAATTTCTCTCTTGGTAATTTATATAATCTTCGGCCTCGGTAAGCCGTCAGGCGAAAAATCAGCCAACTGGTTTTATAATTTGCCGATTATCAGCCAAATTAAACACCTGGTTGAAAGCGCCGACAGTAAATTAAAAGGCGAAAATAATGATCGAATAAACATCCTGCTCTTAGGCATTGGCGGGAGAAACCATGACGGCGGCCTCTTAACCGATACTATAATTTTAGCCGGGCTGAAACCAAGCGAAAAAAAATTATCTTTACTCTCCATCCCCCGCGATTTGGCCGTACCAATCGAAAATATGGGCTGGCAAAGGATTAATAGCGTCAACGCTTACGCCGAAACTAAACTGCCTGGTTCGGGCGGATTAGCGGTCAGCCAAACCGTGAGCGACATTTTTCAAATCCCGATTGACTACTATTTAACCGTGGATTTTGCCGGTTTTGAAAAAATTATTGATGACTTGGGCGGCATAAAAATCAAGGTGGAAAATACTTTTGACGATTACAAATACCCCGTATTAGGCAGCGAAAACGCTCCCTGGGAACAAAGATGGGAGTATTTGCATATTGACAAAGGAGAACAAACTATGAATGGCGCCCTAGCTTTAAAATATGTCCGTTCCAGGCATGCCGCGGGATTAGAGGGCTCCGATTTCGCCCGTTCGCACCGGCAGCAAAAAGTTTTGGAAGCAATTAAAGCCAAAGTCATGTCGCTTAATATTTTATTTAAACCCAGCGCCATTGCCAAAATAATTTCCGATATTAACGCCAATCACAGCACCAATTTAAAAATTTGGGAGATAGTTAAATTATGGGGGCTGGCTAAAGATATAACCAGCGAAAATATCACGAGCCGCGTGCTTGATAATAATCCAAGCGGGCTCTTAATTGATACTGTCGGACCTGATGGCGCCTATCTCTTATCGCCAACCAGCGGCGATTTTTCGGAAATACAATATCTGGTTAATAATATTTTCGCTGACGCGCCCTTAACCGATCGAGAAAAAGTTAAGCAGGAACCGGCCGCGATTGAAATCAGAAATGGCACTTGGATAAACGGCTTGGCCAACAGAATGGCTTTGGATTTGGAAAAATACGGCTTTAATATTATCCGTATCGGCAATTCCGGCCAGCAAAATTTTCAAAAATCAGTTATCTACGATTTAACTTACGGCGAAAAGATTCAGGCCTTAACGATTTTAAAAAATAAAACCAACGCCAATGTCGCCTTGGGCATGCCCGAATGGCTGATTAATGACTTGGCCAAAGAAATGGCCAAAGAACCAACCTCTAAACCGATTCAACCGGATTTCATCTTGATTCTCGGCCGGGACGCTGATCAGACGCAATCAGGAATAGAAAACACGGCACAATAAATTTAATGTCATTGCGAGGAGCGCTAGCGACGAAGCAATCTCTGGTTAGAAAGACTATGCCAAAATTAAGGCAAATACTCTTAAAGCAAAATTTAATCTTATTAATTAACACCTTTTCTTAAATATTAGTATTACTTTTTTACCAGAGATTGCCGCGCTCCCTTCGGTCGCTCGCAATGACAAATAGCCTTTATGTTTTATGGCAGATGCAAACGAAAAAAAGAATAAACCCCTCCCCCTCGTCGTTATCTTCGGCCGCACTAATGTCGGCAAATCTACTTTATTTAATTGCCTAATTGAAAAGCGCCAGGCCCTGGTTTCGGATATTGAAGAAACCACCCGGGATAGTAATATCGGCGAAATTTCCTGGCTGGGCCGTAAATTTACCCTGGTGGACACCGGCGGCATGCTTAATATTAAATATCTGGCCGATAAAGCCAAGCCAACGGACACGGTCGGAATCCAGGTGCAAAAACAAGCCTTTAAATATTTAAATCAAGCTGATTTAGTTTTGTTTTTAATGGATAATAAATCAGGACTCATGCCCCAAGATAAAGAGTTGGCGCTCTTAATTAAAAAAAATATTGACCAGAAAAAAGTTATCTTAACGGTTAATAAAGTTGACGCGCCCAAGGATCGGCTAAAAATTTCCGAATTCTATAAATTGGCCTTTGGCGAGCCCGCTTTAGTTTCGGCCGCCAACGGCTCCGGCACCGGCGACTTACTGGATCTAATCGCCAAAAAACTTAAATTCAAAAAAATTAAAAGCGACAAAAATAAAAAATACTTAAACCAAGAGATGCCGCCACCGGTCGTAGATAACTTAATTAAAGTTTGCATTATCGGCCAGCCGAATGTCGGCAAATCCAGTTTGCTTAATTCCCTCTTGGGCTATGAACGGGTAATCGTCAGCCCGACGCCGCACACCACCCGCGAACCGCAGCACACAAAAATTACTTATGCGGGCCAACCCATATTATTAATTGACACTGCCGGCATCAGCCACAAAGGCGCGAAAACTTACGGCCTGGAAAAATTCGGCATTGCCAAATCTTTGTCCGCCTTATCAAAAAGCGACATCGCTTTGTTAGTTATGGACATCAGCCAAGAGCTCACCCACCAAGACGCTCGACTAGTTTCAGAAGTCGTTGACCATAAAAAAAGTTTTATCTTCATCGCCAACAAATGGGACTTAGTCGCCGAACGGGACACAAAAAAATATATTGACTACATTTATGGCAAAATGCCTTTCGCCCGCTTCGCGCCCATTCAATTTATTTCCGCCAAGACCGGCGAAAAAGTAAAAAAAATCTTTGATTTAATTTTGCAAATTGATCAGCAGAAAAAAATAACCTTAAGCGACTCCACGCTGGCCCACTTCCTCTCGCGCATTGTTAAAGTGCACCGTCCAATAAGAGGCAAGGGCGTTAAGCATCCTCGCATCCGCGATTTTACCCAATTGAGCATCAACCCGCCCAAATTCGAAATAAAAATCGGCGCCCAAGAAGATCTGCATCCTTCTTATGTGCGCTTTATTGAAAACCGCCTACGGGAAACTTACGGTTTTCTCGGTACACCCCTAACCGTGCAAACCGCGAAATACAAAAGCACGCCTGGACTGCATCAAGATTAATTCACATGTCATTGCGAGGATCCAGCTCCAGTTTCTTAAACTGGGGCTGGAGACGAAGCAATCTCACGAATGTCTATATTCCACTAAATCCTGCTACCATTACATTATAACTATTCTTTGCCATTCGTGAGATTGTCATGGCTACGCCAGATCTCGCGTAGCGACGACCGCGCTCCCTGCGGTCGCTCGCAATGACAATAAAACTTTATGCGCATTATCATCGGCCTGGGCAACCCGGGCGAACAATATAAAAACACTCGCCACAATCTTGGCTTCATGGCGGTTGATGCTTTAACTATTAAGCTCGGTTTAAATTGGGAGAATAATAAAAAATTCAAAGCCGAGCTAGCAAAAAATGACTCGGTCATTTTAGTTAAGCCACAAGATTTCATGAACAACTCGGGTCAGGCCGTTGCCTCGGTTCTTTCGTATTACAAATTATTGCCAAAAAAACTTGGCCTAATTAAAACCGCTAACGCTGACTTATCGGAAATTCTAACGGTTATCCATGATGATTTAGATATTGAACTCGGCAAATTCAAAGTTTCGATTGACTCCAGGAGCGCCGGCCACAGAGGCGTTGAATCTATCATCAGCCACCTCAAAACCAAAAACTTTAAACGTATTAGAATCGGCATCAAGACGCCAACGCTAGAAAATATTCCGGCGGACAAATTCGTTTTAATTAAATTCAATGATGAAGAATTAAAAATGATTGATACTATCGTGCCTACTGCGTTAAATGAAATTAAAAATTAATCAATACAAATTATAATTATTCAAAAAATATGCCAGAAGGACAAGGGTTCCAACCAGACATAGAACAAATTAAAGTTGATCTTAAGGCGCCAAAAACGGCCGAACAATGGTGCAGATTATATCATGAATTATTGGGCAAAAATGTTTATCGTTATATGAGCTGGGGAAATGAGGCAGAATCCCAAAAATTATTAACTTACGACGACTTCCAAAAAAAAGTTAAAGCGTGTCAAATTAATTTGGGAGACTTTGAGCTTATTGCTGACGCGAACAAAAAAATTCAAGAATAACAAAAAAGGCTTACTTTGAAACCTTTCTTGTTATCTGTTATTTTCTAAACTTCTTAATTTATTTTTCCGCCAAAACGGCCTTAATTTCTTTAACAATTTCATTTAAACCAACCGATACTTTAGTAAGAAATCTAACGGCGCCGAGCTTTTTACCCTTTTCAATGTCGCTATCTCGATTTAAATTAGAAAGCGCAATTACTTTAATCCGCTTAGTTCTTTCATCCGCTTTAATTTTTTTAAGGATTTCGAAGCCGTCCATGCCCGGCAGTAAAATATCTAAAAGCATAACATCAGGCTTTTCGCGTTGAGCGATTTCAATGGCGCTTTCTCCGTTATCGGCGCTAAAAAGAGCCGCGCCCAGCTCGCCTAATTTTTTACCGATTAGACTGCTTAAAAGCATATCATCTTCAACGCATAAAATTTTAATTTTACCAAATGATTTATTCATATAAAAATGTCGGTTTTCCCGCCGGCTAAAAAACCGCGACTTAGACTATTTAATTTTTAATTTAAAACACTTATCTTAAAAATCTCTATTACTATTATACTCCAATCATATATTATGGCAAGTTTCAGCTTGTCCGCGGGGCATGATAAATCCTTGGGCTCTTTTTAGCTATAATCTATAATAAAGTTAATAATAAAAACGCCAGCGGCCTAAAAACGGCGAGGCGTTTTATAATATCCAAAATTCTGCCTAGAAGCCAGGGATGAACCCGATTTAAGACGTCGGCCAAACCAGGAGGGAGGTTTAACCTTCGCCACTCCTAGGCAGAATTCTGGAGACTATCTCAAAAATACTATTCTACGAACTTAAAATATGTTATTATGAAAAATGACGTGCAATCTGCTGCTTGCTTAGAAGGGATGTGATAATTTAAAAAATAATTAAGGAGGAAAACTATTTTTAAATTATGCCCTTAAGCAAGTAGCGGGCTAAACGTTATTTGTTCCCACGCCCTTAAGAGTGGAAAAAATTAAATGTCATAGTATATTATCATAACCAATTTTCTCTGTCAAGGGCGAACGCGCGCTAAAACTAGCTAGTAATTCAGTAAATTAGCTAAAAAAATTTATGGAGGATTTAAAATATTGGCTGGCCCTAAGCCAATTTTATAAATTTGGCCCGGTAAAGTTAAAAAAAATAAAAAAGCATTTTCCGAACATGGCCGCGGCTTTTAAAGCCCCGTTTAAAGAATATCTCCGCGCCGGCATTGATGAAAAGACGGCTGAAGAATTTACAATTTTTAAACATCAAGTTGAGCCAGACCGGCTACTGGAAAATTTAAACAAAGAAAAAATTAAAATTTTAACCATTGATGATGCCGCTTATCCGAAACTCTTAAAACAAATTTATGATCCTCCCCTATTAATCTACTATCGCGGCGATTTAGAAGCTTTTAGCGACTTCGCGCTAGCCATCGTCGGCACAAGAAAATTTACTCATTACGGCCAGCAGGTTACGGAAAAAATAATTAGAGAATTAATCGCCAATGGTTTAACTATTGTTAGCGGCCTGGCCTTAGGCATAGATACTCTGGCGCATCTGGCGGCCGTAGACGCGGGCGGAAACACCATCGCGGTTCTTGGCTGCGGACTTGATCAACAAAGCATTTACCCGTCGCAGAACCGCTATCTGGCGGATAAAATTCAAGCTCATGGCGGCATCATCATATCCGAATATCCGCTTGGCACCATGCCGCTCCGGCATCACTTCCCCCAACGCAATCGTTTAATTTCCGGCTTATCGCTTGGCACTCTGGTAATCGAGGCCGGAGAAAAATCCGGCTCCATCATTACCGCTATGCACGCCTTAGAACAAAACCGCGATGTTTTCGCTATCCCGGGCAATATTTATTCGGATTATTCGGCCGGCACCAACAGTTTAATTAAACTGGGCGCCAAACTCGTCTCCGGCGCCAAAGACATAATTGAATCACTCAATTTAACCGATGCCGTCGCCTATACTGAAAACAAAAAAATCATTCCTGAATCGGCCGAGGAAGGATTAATTTTAGACAAATTAAATTACGAACCGGTTCATGTTGACGAACTGGTTCGTTTGACAAAACTTGACGCTTCAATTATAAATAGTACACTTACTATTATGGAAATGAAAGGCCAAGTAAAAAATCTGGGCGGCATGCAGTATGTGCTGGCAAGATAAATTATTATTGTCATTGCGAGGAGCTTCGGCGACGAAGCAATCCCACGAATAATTATATAAGACGTGCGTGAGATTGCTTCGCTCCCTACGGTCGCTCGCAATGACTTTTCTATATGAAACTCGTTATCGTCGAATCTCCAACCAAAGCCAAAACTATTACTAAGTTCTTAGGTTCTGATTTTATAGTTGAATCATCTTTCGGGCATGTCCGCGACCTGCCGGTCAGTAAAATGGGCATTGATATTAAACATGATTTTGAGCCGAAATATGTGGTGCCGAAAAAAGCTAAAGTTAATTTAAAAAAACTCCAGGACTTGGCTAAAAAATCAGACCAGATAATTCTGGCGACCGACCAAGACCGAGAGGGTGAAGCTATCGCCTGGCATCTGGCCGAAGCGCTAAAAGTTAAGACCAAAGATACCAATCGCATTGTTTTCCATGAAATAACCAAAACGGCGATTGCCGAAGCCCTAGAACAGCCAAGAAAAATTGACATGAAATTGGTTGACGCCCAGCAAGCCAGAAGAATTCTTGACCGCTTGGTTGGCTACGAACTCTCCCCTTTCCTCTGGAAAAAAGTAGCTAAGGGCTTATCGGCCGGCCGCGTGCAGTCGGTAGCGGTGCGCTTAATTATTGAACGAGAACGAGAAATTAAAAAATTTAATATAGAAGAGTATTGGTCGGTTCAGGCCAATCTGCAAAACGGCCAGAAGCTACCCTTTTTAGCCCGACTGAATAAAATTAATGGCCAGACCATTGCTAAGTTAGAAATTAAAAACCAAGAGCAGGCGGAGAAAATTTTAACTGAACTTAAGGGCGCGAAATATTTGGTAGCCGATTTAGAAAAAAAACAAACCAAAAAACAGCCGCCCAACCCCTTCACCACTTCCAGTTTACAGCAAACCGCCAACCGCTGGCTCGGCTTCTCGGCCAAACAAACTATGCTGGTGGCGCAGCAGCTTTACGAAATGGGCTTTATTACTTACATGAGAACCGACTCGCTCAACCTGGCTGATAAATTTTTAAACGAGGCGGCCGAATATTTAAAAACTAATTTGGGTGAGAAATACAGTTTAACGCGCCGCTTTAAAACTAAAGCTAAAGGCGCGCAAGAAGCGCATGAAGCTATCAGACCAAGCGAAGTCTCGCGCACTCCAGACTCCATTGCTGGCGATTTAAACTCCAACCAAAATAAACTGTATAAATTAATTTGGCAGAGAGCCATTGGCTCACAAATGACCGAGGCCATAATAGACGCCACCGTGGTTGATATTGACGCTGTCGCCACTTCCCCCTTGATAAAAGGGGTTAGGGGAATTAATTACCAATTCCGCGCCAACGGCCAAATTATAGAATTTGACGGTTATCTGAAAATTTACCCGGAGGCCAGCCAGGAAATCGTCTTGCCGGAAATGAAAATAAAAGAAGAGCTGGAACTTTTGGCAATAAAACCCGAACAGCATTTTACCAAGCCGCCGGCGAGATTTAGTGACGCCGGCTTAGTTAAAGAGCTGGAAAAGCACGGCATCGGACGCCCATCTACTTACGCGCCGACCATCAACACGATTATTGACCGAAATTACGTCGAACGAGATGAAAACAAACGGCTGGCTCCGACCGATATCGCTTTTGTGGTGATTGACTTGTTGGTTGAGCACTTCCCGAAAATCGTGGATTACGAATTCACCGCTAAAATGGAAAACGATCTGGACGCTATCGCCGAGGGTTCGGTCAAGTGGCAGCCAATCGTTAAAGAATTTTATGAGCCATTCCACGCCAACCTGGAAAGTAAATATGAATCCATTAATAAAAATGATATTGTGCCGGAAGAAAAATCAAGCGAGATCTGCGATAAATGCGGCGCGCCCATGATTATCAAAACCGGCCGCTTCGGTAAATTTTTGGCTTGCAGCGCTTTTCCCGAATGTAAAAATATCAAGTCCCTGCCCGGAACTGATCGAGATAAAAACGGCCAGCCAGACAATAAAGAAATTGCTGGGCTTAAAGATAAATATAAAGCCGAGATTTGCGGTAAATGCGGCGCGCCCATGATCGTAAAAATCGGTAAGTTCGGCCCCTTTCTGGCCTGCTCCGCTTACCCTAAATGCAAAAACATTAAAGGGCTTAACGGCGTAGGTCAATCGACCGGCCTTACTTGCCCGGTTTGTCAGAAAGGCGAAATCGTGCAAAAACGCAGCCGCCGCGGCATCTTCTACGCCTGCAACCAATATCCGGACTGTAAAACCGCTTTCTGGGGCAAACCCACCGGAGAAAAATGCCCGGATTGCGATAGCTTATTGATCGAAGACGCGAAAAAAGGCGAAGTTAAATGCTCTAATAAAGAATGCGGGTATATAAAATAAGCGAAGCAAAAAATGTAATGTACTTAAAAACGGCGTCCTGTCACAAAGACGCCGTTTATCGTTTTAGAAATTCTATGATTGAATATTGGAACTAAAAAAATACCTCTTCTTAAGATGATGGAAGAACCATAACCAAATTATGATTAGCAGGAAAATATAAATAATATCATTAAAGTTAAAACCTGTTCCGCTTACAACGAGAAAACCATAAAAACCAGAACCTATGATTTCTATTAAATTAAGCAATAAATAAGTAAAAAGAGTGAAACCAAAAATAATATTTGTCCACAATAATAAACCATTGCTTAATTTGAATAGTTTTACTAAATAGACTATGGCGACAATTAACTCAATCATGCTCAATAACAATATTATTAACATTAACGATGATCCTGTGGTCGTAACTGCCATATTCAAATTCGTACCTCGCGCTAAACTAGCAGAGAGAGCTAATGCTCCAAAAAATCCTCCAATTAACTTTATAAACTGCACAAAAATTTCTAATATTACAAGCATAATAATAAACCAAACAAAGCTGCTCTTTTTTTTATCATTATTCATAGTGATTAAAAATTTAAATATAGATTCTATTACTCTTTCTTAGCTTTCCTCTTCTTCTCTCCCCTACTCTTCATAATCCCGACCAAAGTCTTTATGCCCTCGCCGATAAGCAAGAGATAGGACGCGCTATGCTCTATTTTTTCCTTAACCGCGTCAATCACGGTATCAACTTTATGCAATCGATCGCGCATTTCTTTTACGATTTGAAAAGACTGCTGCAAAATTCTGGCTAAATAATAAATCGCCCAGCAGGAAAAAACCGTTAACAGTAAAACGGCCAGCGAAATGGCCATGTATAATAGATCCTTGCTTTCATTGATTGGCGGCATATATTTAATTTAAAATTTAAAATAATGTTGAATTTTAGTTTCCTCTTTTGCTATTTCACCGGCCTCGAGGAACTCCACTTTCACTCCGCCCACTTTACCGGCAAACCAATTATATATTATTGCCTCTAGATAACCCATTATCCAGCCCAAGGCAGCGGTCAGCAAAGCGGTTAAAACCCCGATCAATAAACCAGCCCCGACATTAAATAAAGTCACTAAAATAACCGAACCCTGAAAATCCTTTTGCATCATAATATTGGCCATAGTTGAGATGGCCACGGCCAAAGCAATAAAAAATCCAACTAAACCGTAAATTAAGGCGGTTATTCTCGCCAGCGACTTTTTATTAATATTTTTTATTTCTTTCACTCCGTTAGATGTCCTTTGTAATTCTGGCATATTCATATTTATTACCTCGTCAGATGCTTGGCCTTGGTTTTTTGTGATTACCTAATATTTAACGAGGTGAATATTTTTATAATCCCAATCGGTTTTTAATTTTTCCGACTATTTCCTCAATCGTAAAATGCGCTTTGATTAAATAGTCATTAGCTCCCAAACTAATGGCTTTTTTTATATCCTCGTCTTGCCCCAAATTAGACAACACGATAACCGGCGTCTGTCTTATTTTGCTGTTTTTGTCAGATCGAATTTTTTCTAAAACTTCAAAACCGTTAACCGTTGGCAAAAGTATGTCCAACAATATTATATCCGGTTCTATCTTTTCTAAATTTTTTAAGACTTGGTCGCCATCGGCGGTTTCAAAAACCAAAAAGCCTGCTTTGGCTAATTTCTTGATGCAGATATCTCTTAAAAAAGAATCATCTTCTACTAATAAAATTTTTATTTTGTTGTTAGCTATATGTTTTTAGTTAATAATTATTTAATGCCTAAATTTATAATTATGGTTAAATATTTCTATTTAATAGCTTTGGCACTCTGGCTTATTTTCACCGCCGGTAAAGAAAAACTAAAAGTGCTGCCTTTATTACTGCCGGCCGACTCGGCCCAGATTTTGCCCTTATGATTTAAAATAATTTTTTTTGCTACATAAAGTCCTATGCCCAGGCCCTCCGTATCAATCGTTCTGGCCCTCGGCGCTCTAAAAAATTTTGAGAACAGATGTTTAGTTTCTTCTTGAGAAAAACCAATTCCCATGTCACGAACAGAAAATACTATATCATTATTGATTTTTTCAATGGAAATAGAAATTGTTCCTTTTTTATCCGTGTAATTAATCGCGTTTTCAATGATGGTTTGGATCACAAATTTTATTTTTGCCAAATCAGACGAAGCTAACATCCCGGACTGAATTTTTTTTTCAATAGTTAATTGTTTTTTCTTTATCTGGCTGTCAAATGACATTATTATATCGTTGACCGCCGTTGCCAGATCATTTGAGGAAAACTTATACTGATAATAACCCATTTTTTTTTCTGATGTCGCTACTAATAAGTTAGTTAATTCAACTAGTTTAGAATTTGCTTTCTTGATATATTCAATTTGTTCTTGGTCGCTTGGGGAAAGGGCCGATTCTGCTAAATCTTCGGCCGCCCATCTTATAGCGGTAAGCGGGGTACGAAATTTATGGGTGACGGTGGTGATAAATTCGTATTTTAGCAAATCTCCTTCTCGTAAATATCTCCAGACTATTACGCTGATCGTCACGGCGAGGATAGATGAAATGATCGCGGTAATCCAAGGCGGATAATCCGGATAAGTGTTTATTATTAAATTATTTGAATAATTCAATAGGGTGATGATTCCTCCGACCACGGCAATTCCTAAAGAGTAAAAAAAGGCTTGTTTGGCGATTATCTTAACATTAAATAATTCATATTTTACCGCTCCATACATAAAGGGAAATATAAAAAGCAAAGGGAAGATCATGCCCAGGGCGGGGTCTATCTGTATGTCATAAACAAGAAAATTGGGAAAAAACGCCGGTAGGTAGCCAATAATAATAGTAACTATAAAATACTTATATTGGTTTTTTTCAAGGGCTAAATTACTTTTTTTATACGCCGCCAGCAGCAAGTAAATCATGTAAGGTATGGAAATTACATAAAGAAATGCCAGGCGCATCCAGTTTAAAATCCCCGGTTCATAGTAATTTAAAAAATACATTTTCGGCGCTGACGGCAACAAAAGTAAATCAGGAAAAATTAAAAAGAAGGCCGTTATCAATATGGTGGCGGAGTAAAATAGCCGAATAATCCATTTCTTTTCTTGATTCTTGTTGATTAGAGATATAACCGCATGAACATTAAAACAGGCAATAAAAAAATTTGCCAGATTAAACATAAATACCGCCCTGGATATGTTGGGATCGGCAAGATTAGCTCCGATAACATGGGATATGGTAAAAACGGCTGCCGACAGCATTAATAGGGCAAACGAAATATTTGCTATTTTCCTTTTACCGTTCAAAAAAGTAAAGAGAGCCAGGCCCAGTAAAATTATTGAAGAGACAATGGAGGTGAGGTTGTGTATAATCAAATGTACATTCATAATTTAACAACCAAACTAATGCCTTTTTGTTGGAAAAAATAAGTAAACTGCCTTTTTATTATACCACATCTACTGAAAAACCGTAAATAACTTAAGCCAGTCATCAACCGATAATTCTTGCGCTCTAATTTTACCGTTAAATCCGGCCTTAATTATTCTACTCCCCGCCTCGCCTTGATCTATTTTAAAACCGGCGGCTAAATTATTTTTTAACATTTTTCTCTTGGCGCTAAAACCGAATTTTACCAATTGAAAAAATTCTTTCTCCTTAATGCCCCCTTTAACAAAGGGGGATGAAGGTGGATTTAACTTTATTCTCACTATCGCCGAATCAACTTCCGGCTTGGGCCAAAAAAATTCTTTAGACACGAATTTTATTATCTCCGCGTTAGCATAAAATTGCACCGATACGGCCAATAAACTCATTTTACCGGGTTTACCCCGTGAAATGCGCTTTGCGCCCCGACTTATTGTCGGGATTTCACGGGGTGAAGCCGTAATTCTTTCCGCCACTTCCTTTTGCAGCATTAGCGCCATTAACTCCGGTTTAGTCTCCGCCTCCAGAAATTTTCTTAAAAATATAGAGGTTATGTTGTACGGCAAATTGGCAACAATTTTATAGTGCCCCCCCTGATAAGGGGGGAATAAGGGGGGTTGTATTTTTATATCAAGCACATTTTCATTCACCACCTCCACATTTTTAACTTTCTTCGCTATCAACCCGGTTTTTAAAACCCCCGCCAATTTATCGTCCAGCTCCACGGCGATTACTCGCCCGGCGCAAGCCGCCAACTTAGCCGTTAAAAACCCCAAACCCGAACCGACCTCCAAAACCGTCTCGTCCGGCTTTAAATCTGCCGCGGCCACCATTTCATCATAAATCTCTTCCTTAATTAAAAAATTCTGCCCCTTAGAGCGGGCAGGAATTATATGATAGAGTTTACATAACTTTTTTGTTTGTTCCAATAAATCCATAATTATTTAATTTTATCTTTAAACCCTGCTATAATATAATTAGCAACCTTGGCGATTCTGTCAATGATACTGGAATCGGCTTTACCCAGGCCGCAACCGGCGCAACCGCCGGCCGAAGCCAAAACTCCGCTGTCCATTAAAACCGGCGATATACCGCCAGCAATTAATTGTCCGCCAGGTGTCAATCCGGCTTGACCGATAGCGGTAGTTAAAAATAACGCAATATTTCCCATTCCCCCGGCTGGCATGCCGCTAGCAACCGAATAGGCGGTACAAACTGCCGGACCCTTGGTGTTGCATAGGGGTGTTGCTATCGGATCAGAACCAGCGCCAACACAAACTGGTGGCGTCCCAATTGTTACACATTGAGTAATAGTAACATTAGTCAAACCAATCTGATATGGATAGCCGCCGGCCGCTTGCGCAGCTTTATGCCAACGGACTTCGGGTAAGTAATAATAATACCCGCCGATTAAGATAATGGCGATGAAAGTTAAAAATATAAGTAATTTTCTCATAGTAATATTATACCATTTCTTTATAAAATATTCACCCCGTTAGAAATTCATTGGGCTAAATGGGGTGGAAAAAATATATTATGATGAATCAAATTTCTAACGGGGTAAAAAAAATCCTCTTAATTAGCTTAATTTTTTGCATAATATTACCCAATATCGCTAGAAGTGAAACCGCGCTCTCGGGCAGGATATTGTTGCAAGTTGAAGATAATGGTCAGGCCTGGTATATCTCCCCTGGTGATGAAAAAAAATATGGGCTAGGCAAGCCGGACGATGCCTTTATTTTAATGCGCCAATTAGGTGTTGGTATTAGTAATGAGGACTTAGCCAAAATACCCGTTGGTTTTTCGACTAACAATAATTTGGATAGCGACGCTGACTGGCTTGATGATAATTTGGAAATCGCTATAGGCACGGATAAAAATAAAAAGGATACGGACGCGGACGGCTATGATGATAAGATAGAATTGACCAGCGGCTATAATCCGCTGGGCGCGGGTAAACAAGCTATTGATGCCAGATTTACTCAAAATAATGCCGGCAAAATATTTTTACAGGTGAAAAAAAACGGCGAAGCCTGGTATCTAGAACCGATAACACAAAAACGATATTTCCTAGGTCGCCCGAGCGACGCTTTTCAAGTAATGCGAACTTTCGGTCTGGGCATTACTAATGCTGATTTGGAAAAAATACCGGCCGACCAGCCGCCGGTTGCTATTATTATCCCGCCGCTAACTGATCCGATAATTACTCCGGCAGAGAATACGCTGTCCCTGGCGGCCGCGGCCATCAGAGCGGCCAGCGCGGCCAGCGCCGTATCATATTTCACGCCGAATATGCACAAACCTATTGAATATTCCATGGAACATATGTCAAAAGAAAGTTTGCTAATACTCGCTAACATACTTTCCGGCAGTACGCTAAAATCTTCTACGGCAACTAAAAAAACTTATGCCAATGAAGTCTATTTCCAGGGCGAAAAGCACACCGTGCGTTTTCATGTGGAAAAACAACCGGACGAAGAGTGGCTGATGACAAATCTTTAAAAAACCCTTAATTACATTGCGAGCCTAAAAAAATTAGAAAATAAAAAAGCTTTTAGTTATATTGTGAGTATAGAAAAATTTAGGATTAGATTTAGTCTGAAATTTCTTACAAACATTTCTTTCTCCTTTTCTCATAGAAATTTTGTTAAAATTTCAGACTAAATCCCTAATTTTTTTGTGGCGAACAATATAACTAAAAGCCTTTTTATCAAACACGATTGCGCTATTCACTGAATTTTTTGTGGCGAGCGCTGCGATTCAATCCTTTTTTAGATAACTACATTAACTAACTTTCCCTTAACGAAAATTACTTTCTTTATTTCTTTCCCATCCAACCACTTCTTTATTTTCTCACTATCCAGAGCAAACTCTCTCGCTTCTTTTTCGCTAATATCAGCAAAAACTTCAACGGTATCACGCACCTTGCCATTTATTTGAATCACCAAATTTATGGTTTCATCTTTAACTAATTCCGGATTATATTTTGGCCATTCTTCTTTAAAGATGCTTTGCTTACTTGTCCCGAGCTTCGCGGAGGGATGCCCCAGCCCTGACCAAAGTTCTTCCGTAAGATGCGGCGCGAACGGCGCTAAGATCTTTAGAAAATTTTCTAAAGCCCCGCGCGGCACAGAGTCAAGCTGGCTGGCAAAATTCATGAAAATCATCATTTGGCTGATTGCCGTATTATAATGAAAATTTTCAATATCCTCGGTAACTTTCTTTATGGTCTTATGCATTAGCTGCGGCAGGCCTGTCGGCGCTTTATCGCAACCGACGCCGCCGCAATCAAATAGCTTTACTTGGTGATAAAAATGCCAAATCTTTTCTAGAAATCTCCTGCCACCGATTAAACTCTTTGTACTCCAAGCGCAAGGTTGGCTAAACGGCCCCATGAACATTTCATAAATACGCATGGCGTCAGCACCGTATTTTTCCACGATTTCATCTGGGTTAATAACATTGTTCCAGCGCTTGCTCATCTTGCGCCCGTCCTCGGCCAGTATTAAACCCACATGCTGCAGCCGCGTAAACGGTTCATCATAATTTACCGCGCCAATGTCAAATAGAAACTTATGCCAGAAACGCGCGTAAATTAAATGCCGCGTAGCATGTTCGGCGCCGCCGACATAAAAATCCACCGGCGACCAATATTTTTCTTTATCTTTATCAACCAACGCTGTCTTATTTTTTGGATCAATATATCTTAAATAATACCAACTTGACCCAGCCCATTGCGGCATAGTATTGGTCTCGCGCAAAGCCCTCCCGCCGCACTGCGGACACTTGGTATTAACCCACTCCTTAATATTCGCCAGCGGCGACTCGCCCGTGCCAGTGGGCTGGTAATTTTTCACTTCCGGCAGTTTCAGGGGTAAATCTTCGTACGGCACGATAACTATTCCTAAATTTCCAAAAATCTTCAAAATCTCCGGTTCAGTGGCGGATTTAGAGAAATGCTGGCCGTTTGGTTTAACATAAGTAACGCTAGTATTAAATTTTTTCGCTAACTCTTCGGAATGTTCTTTCTTTATCACTGGAAAATCACTATCCGCCAATACTACAAAACTACTGCTCGCTTGACTAATTTTTTTAAAATTAAATTTCCAATCACATGCCGCGGCCACATCCGGCCTATCATGATCGGCAAACTCTGGTTTAAATACTGAATCAATAAATACGGCTTTTGCAATCTTAATTTTAATTTTCTCTAAAATCCTCATAATAACCACTCCCCCTAAACTGCCGCCTATTAAAATTGTATCTTCCCCAAGTTCAACATTCTTAATTATAAAATCAGCCTGTTCATCAACATTAGGTTTTAAGCTGTTGGGCAAATCGGGCGAATATGCCTTATGTCCTCGGCCTTCTAATTCTCTTTTAAGCCATGGCCTCCAGCCTTCTTTGCCACTGCTGCCATAACCATGAATAAAAATAAAATTGTATTTCTTATTTTTACAGGCCTGGCAATGGATAATCGGGATCGGTTCGCCCCAATATCTTTGCCGACTAAACACCCAGTCTTTTATTTTATAACTTACGATTTTCTTGCCCCAGTCCTTGGTTTCAATATGGTCCATTATTTTTCTGGTGGCGTCATGAATATTCATGCCATCAAGCAAACCGCTGTTTATCATGGTGCCGGCTTCTTCCTGAACCTGCTCTTTTTTAGTTATGGGCGAAGTATCGCCGTCCGCTCCGACGACAACCCTAATAATTTCCAGCCCCATGGCCTGGGCGAATTCAAAATCCCTTAAGTCATGGCCGGGCACGCCGACGACCACGCCAGTGCCGACCGAAGCTAGAATAAAATCGCTGATATAAATCGGCATTTTCCGGCCGGTCAGATTATTAATGGCGTTAAGGCCGGTGAAAACGCCGGTTTTTTTCCGACCTTCGCTAATGCGCTCCAATTCGGTTTTATGCCTGGCCGCCTCTACATATTTCTTAACTTCCGCCTGGTTGGGAAAACTGCCGATTTTTTCGGCCGTAAAAACGCTGTCCGGCGCCGCCACGATAAAAGTCGCGCCGAAATTAGTGTCCGGCCGAGTGGTAAAAACCGATAATTTACTGTCCAGCCCTTCAATTTTATAATCTATGTTTATGCCTTCTTTCCGCCCGATCCAATTTCTCTGCATTTCTTTAATGGACTCTTCCCAGGCCGGCAATTTCTCAAGGTCACTAAGCAGGCGGTCGGCGTAATCGGTAATTTTCAGCAGCCATTGGCGCATGGGCTTCTTTTCCACGACCGAATCGCAGCGCTCGCACTTGCCATCTTCCAGATCTTCGTTAGACAAACCGGTCTGGCATTTCGGGCACCAGTTAATTGGCTCATAAGATTCGTAAGCTAGGCCGCGTTCAAACATTTTCAAAAATGTCCATTGCGTCCATTTATAATACTCCGGATCAGTAGTATTTATCTCTCTATCCCAATCGTAAGTAAAACCCAAGAGGCCTAATTGCCTTTTAAAAGTGGCAATATTTTTTTCCGTGGCCGCGCACGGATGAATTTTATTTTGCATGGCATAATTTTCCGTGGGCAAGCCGAAAGCGTCCCAGCCCATAGGGTGGAGCACATTATACCCTTGCATCATCTTGGCGCGCGCGAAGATATCCGTGGCAATATAGCCCTTGGGGTGGCCGACATGCAGGCCTGATCCGGAAGGATAAGGAAACATATCCAGAACATAATATTTTGGCTTATCTTTATTACCCGAAGTCTTATAAAGCTTTTCTTTATTCCACTTTTTCTGCCATTTGGCTTCGATTTTCTGATGATTATACTTCTCCATAATAAACCTATTTTATCCTAAAATTGGCGAAAAGGCAACTATTACCCCCTCCCTGACAAGGGAGGGTTGGGGTGGGTTATCTTATTTATTTCGCAATTAATTATTTCTCCCACAACATACATCCCGCTTAATATATCATCATTCCAAAAACGTAAAATCTTTAATCCATATTTTGCTAAATTAATGGTCCGTTTCTTGTCATATAAAATATCTTTATCATCCAAATGAGTCGTACCATCAACTTCAACAATTAAACCTAATTCTGAGCAATAGAAATCAACAATATAATTATCAATCGGCTTCTGGCGAGTAAACTTATATTTATGACTTTTTAAAAACTCTCGCCAAAGTTTCTTTTCTGCAATAGTCATATTTTTTCTCAAATCTCGAGCTTTTTCTTTTAGTTCAGAATTATAAGGCAAATATTTTAAATTTTTGCTTCTTTTCACAAAACCCCCTCTAGCTCCCCCTTGTCAGGGGGAAAACTATTTTTTATAAATCAACCAATTCTTTTTGTCTTTCATCCTAACTAAAACATAATCTCCATTCAATTTCTTGCCAATTAAATTAAATTTCATACTGCCTCGTTCCAGGATGCCGCCTAACTTTTGCCACTTGCCTTTGTCCCAAATTTCCACGGTGCCGGCGCCATATTCGCCTTCTGGTATACGGCCGGAAAAATTTATATACTCCACCGGATGATCTTCCACTTCCACGGCCAATCGTTTAATTCCCGGCTGCTCTGGCACACCCTTAGGCACGGCCCAGGATTTTAACACGCCTTCATGCTCCAGCCGAAAATCATAATGCAGGTGGCTGGCCTGATGTTTCTGCACCACAAAACGCGACAAGCTTTTTTTCTTAACTTCGCCCTTGGGCTCGGAGGTTTTATCAAATTTTCTTTTGGCCTGATATTTTTCTAAAGCCATATATCTTTTTAAAACGGACTTAATCCTAGAGTCTATCTTAAAAATAGCTCTAGGTCATTTTCGAAGATTTTTTGAGCGAAAAGTTAAAAAATTGAGGAGGCATAATAAATTATACCGACGAAATTTTTTAACTTTGCAGCCAAAAAAGACCGAAAATGAACCAGAGATTATTTTTAAGATAGGCTCCTAAAGAACTAAGCCCGTTCTAATCACGCTAATAAATTATTATATTTTGCCGGCCGGACCATCAGATTTATCGTCGCCGCTATCCTTATTTTGCATCTCGTCTTTTATAATCGGCGCGATCACGTCTTTATGCATGCTGTACTCGCAAAAAACCGCCACCGCGATTACCGAAGTCCACAGGCCGTCTTTATTGCCTTCGGCCGATTGGCAAATATTGCAAGTATTAATAATGTTGCCGCTAGCTTTATAAATCTGCTCTCTTTCTTCCCAGGCCTTGGCTGAATCAAATTCAATGCCTAAGGTCGTGGCCAACATAGTGGCGGCCAGGTCCTCGGCGTACTCGCCGCTTTTTTTCGCCACCTCGCCGAAAGCATGATGCTCGGACAAATAGCCATAATTATTATGATCGCTCGGCCTGGCTAAGCCGATGGCGGCGGAAATTAACCGGTTGGGCTCGTTAGTCTCGCTTCTGGCCAGAACGCAAAAAACAATTTGTCCGGGATAGAGCATTTTTTCGCCTTTTTCCTTAGAAGTAATATGGCAATTAGGCGGCATGATGCTGGAAACGGTCACTAAATTATGTTTCTCAATGCCAGCGTCCCTAAGAGCCAGCTCAAAAGACGCCAGCCGGTCTTTATGAACGCCGACTCCTTTGGTTAAGAACATTTTCTTTGGTGTGAACATACTTTTTTTGATTTCTGGCCTGCCTGCCGGCAGGTAGGTTTGATTTCCGCCCGAGGCGGATCCGCTCTTTAAGCGGAAAAAATTAATTAAATAATTAGCTTGCGCCTTGAGGCGTGATTTAATTATACAACTTTGTGATTATTTTGTCATGGCTACGCCAGATCTCGCGTAGCGAGACAATAAAATTATCTCATTATCATCTTTTGCAATTCTTTAACCATAGCGCCGCTAACTTTCATCCGTTGTCTTTTTCTTTTTTCCCGCTTTTTAAGCCGTTTTTCTATTTCCAGATCCAGATCAACCAAATTTTGTTTATTCATAAAATAAATGTTATAATATTCATATCCAAGAATTTAGCTTACTCTCATATAGTAAAACTAATTTAAGAAAATATCAATGGAATATTCAAATAAAATTTGGTATAGGAAATGGTGGGGCGTCTTAATAATCATAATCCTGGCCATAGTTTTATTTTTCCTGGCGGCGAGCGCTTTTTACTTTCTGGGTGAAATAAGAAATGCTAAACTTAAACTTAGCCAGGCCGGACGGGAATTAACTGGTGAGCAATATCCGGCCGCGGCCAGCAATAGTTATTGGCTTGGTTCAACTAACGCCAAAATCACCATCGTGGAATTCGGCGACTTTGCTTGTCCGGTTTGCTTGCAATCGTTTCCTACCGTTAGGGAGATTAGCTTAAAATACAAAAATGATATAAAATTCATCTGGCGAGATTACCCGGTAGTTTCCGATTATTCAGCTACTCTGGCTTTAGCCGGACGCTGCGCGGGCGAGCAGGGCTTATTCTGGCCCATGCATGACAAATTATTTCAAAACCAAGGCGTGGGTCAGACGGATAATAAGGCCGTCCAGGCCGATGAGCTCAATGCTTTAGCCAACCAAATCGGCGCCGACCAAGTTAAGTTTAAAAATTGTCTGAACCAAAAAAAATATCTTCCCCAAATTCAGAAGGATCTGTCCGACGGGCAAAATTTCGGCATCGCCGGCACGCCGACCTATTTTATTAACGGCTATAAGCTAGCCGGCGATGTTCCGCTTGATGTCTTTATACAAATAATAGAACAGCTTAGAAAATAAACGACGATGGTCGTTGCGAGGAGCGACAGCGACGAAGCAATCTCTGGTAAGAAAGAAAAAATAAACAAAAACAAAATAGCCTTAATCAACAAAATTAATTTTGCTCAGAGAGATTTATCCTTAGACTGGTAAAGCGCTTCTAACCAGAGATTGCTTCGCCGCCTTGAGTACAAAGGCGGCTCGCAATGACAATAATAGATAATTTTGCATTGTCATTTTACATTTTGAGATTTTAATTTTACATTTTTTATGATTGAAATACGAATTCACGGCCGCGGCGGCCAAGGCGTGGTAACCGCCGCGGAATTAATTGCCACCGCCGCTTTTAAGGGCGGGAGAGAGGCCCAGGCCTTTCCTTCTTTCGGCGCGGAAAGGACTGGCGCTCCGGTAGAATCATTTGCCAGAATTGATGATCAACCAATCATAACGAGGCAGCAGATTTATCGGCCGGATATTTTAATTATTCAGGATCCCACTTTGCTAGAAACTCCGGAAGTTGCTAAGGGCGTAGATAAAAAAACCATAATTATAATTAACACGGCCAAAACCAAGGCTGAACTAAAAATAAATTTCCCGCTAAATAATATCCATACCATTGACGCGACTAAGATCGCTTTGGAAATTATCGGCAAGAATATTGTTAATACGGTTATCCTTGGCAGTTTCGCCAAAGCTACCGGACTAATCAGCTTGAAATCACTGACCGAAGCGATTGAAGAAAAATTTGCCGGACATAATGAATTAATAGCTAAAAACATTAGGGCCATAGAGCGAGCATATAAAATTTGAATTTTTTACCGTCATTGCGAGCTCCGACGCCTTGGTCGGAGCTCGCAATGACAAAAAAGCATAAGTTATGAAAATACCAATTACCGTAAAACCTAAAACGACGATGAATAATAAAACCGGCTCCTGGCGCACTTTAAAGCCAAAATTTTTATATGATAAATGCACGGCTTGCGGCATCTGCCCGCGCGTCTGCCCGGAAGGCATAATTAAGCAAATTGACAAAATAAATTCCTTGGGCAAATTGCCTTATGACTGCGACTTTAACTACTGCAAGGGCTGCAGTTTATGCGCCGAGGTCTGCCCGTTCAAGGCGATTGTGATGGAATTAGATCAGAAGTGAATTCTTACTGTCATTGCGAGGAGCTCGTACTCGAGCGACGAAGCCTGCCTACCGGTAGGCAGGCAATCTCAGACATGACGAATAGCCACTAAACATACCATTTAATATAATTTTCTATACACATTGTTCGTGAGATTGTCATGGCTACGCCAGATCTCGCGTAGCGATGACTTCGCTCCCTTCGGTCGCTCGCAATGACATATCATATTTATGAATAACAAAAATAATAAACAACAGATGTTAGAAGGTTCCCGGGCCATCGCTCTAACCGTAAAAAATATCGCCCCGGCGGTTATTTCCGCTTACCCGATTACGCCGCAAACGCATATTGTTGAAGACCTGGCCCAATTTAAAGCCGACGCCGCGCCCGCGACGTTTCGCTCGCGAGGTGGGCGGGGTCAGGCCGACTACGAATATGTTCGGGCTGAATCAGAATTTGCGGCCGCTTCTATTATTTTGGGCGCCAGCGCCACTGGCGTGCGAACCTATAGCGCCACCAGCTCGCAAGGGCTCTTGCTTATGATTGAGGTAATTTTTAATATCGCCGGCCTGCGTCTACCCGTGGTCATAACTTGCGCTAACCGCGCCGTGTCAGCTCCAATCAATATTTGGAATGATCAGCAAGATGTGATGGCAGTAAGAGACGCCGGCTGGATTCTCTTGTTCGCGGAAAACCACCAGGAAGCGGTTAGCCAGCATATCATGGCCTTTAAAATTGCCGAGCGACTTAAGCTGCCGGTCATGGTGAATGTTGACGGTTATATTATGACCCATTCGTATGAACCGGTGATTATCCCCTCGGCCGAACAGATAAAAAAATACCTGCCAGATTACGCGCCTGCGCCCGGAACCTTCCTTGATCCGGCTAATCCCATCACCATGGGCCCCTTAGCCGCGCCCGCCCATTATATGGAAATCAGGCAAGAATTGCATGAAGACTTAATCGCCAGCCTAAAAACTATTGACCAGGAATATAAAGCTTTTCATAAAATTTTTCCTTCATTAAAAATTAAAAATTATTTATCCTCCGCAGCGTTAGCGAAGGGGGACAAAATTAAAAATTCTAGTAAAGATTTGATAACAGTTGATAACGGCTGGCTGGAATATACCGGTCCAAAAAATCCCGACACTATACTAGTGGCTATGGGTTCGGTCATCGGCACTATTAAAGACACGGTTAGCAACTTCCCCCCTGACAAGGGGAGCGAGGGGGGTTTGTTCTCTAATAGAAGGATCGGTGGCGTTGGCATCCTAAAAATCAAATGTTTCCGCCCCTTCCCGGCCGAACAAATTCTAAAAATTATCAAACCAGCTAAAAATGTCGCGGTTATAGATAAATCCATTTCTCTAGGCCATATTGGTCCGTTAGCTTCGGACATTAAAGCCGTGGCTCAAGGCCAGACCAATGCCAATATTTCCAGTTTCATCGTCGGCCTAGGCGGACGCGATATTACCAAAGAAATAATTAAAAAAATAATTAAACAGACCGGCAAAAAAAGTGACCAAGCTACATTCGTTGGAAAATAATAACCTCTTGTCATTGCGAGGAGCAGCAGCGACGAAGCAATCTCCTCTCCTGTCATCCTCGGGCGAGCGCCAGCGAGACCCGGGGATCCAGAAAGATAAAACGAAAATTAATCTGGATTCCCGCCTTCGCGGGAATGACAAAAATAAACGGTCGTTCGCAATGACAGTATAAAATTTTATGAAATCTTTCCCCAAAATTCTAACCATCTTCTTTCTGACCGTATTTATTTTACAAATGATCTTTGTCTTTTTCTTATTAGCCGCGCCGGTCGCCAGTCAGGCGATTGAATTTAAACCACAAGTCGGCATACCTGGCGCAGAAAAGGACTTTGCGCCGGGCGGCAGTTATAAATTCGATCCAAACGACTCTACTGCGCCGATTGCTAAATACATTAGGGCGATTTACAACTACGCCATCGGCATTATCGGTATCTTAGCCGCCGTGGTCTTAATGGTCGGCGGCGTGCTCTGGATCGTGGCCGGCGGCAACGCCACGCAAATCGGCGAAGCCAAGGCCTATATCGGCGCCGCCCTGACCGGCCTGGTTCTGGCCCTAACCTCTTATTTAATCTTAAGCACGGTTAATCCGGCGCTGGTAAATTTACAGATTACCAAAATACCAGGGGTGGCGGAACAGGTTAACGGGAGCTGCACATACCGGAATTCGCCAGAAACATCTATTTGCGAAATTGTTCTTAGCGAAGAGGCTTGTGATAAAAAGGCTGGTAATTTTATAAAGGGAGGAGTATGTCCTGCGGTGTCATGCTGTGCTTGGAATTATGTTGGAAGCGGTCGGAGGTCTTGCGATGATAAAGCAAATTTTTCACCAACTTATTGTGAAAAAACCCTTAATGGAAAATATACAGAGTATGGCATATGTAAACAGGAATTAAGCGGGGGCTATTTCTGCGAAGTAAAAGCAGATCCTAATCCTACGCCATGCTGTCTTTATAATTTTTATACGAGTTTCAGTAACAATTATTGGAAAGATTGTATTGCTAAAATAAATTTGTCTCTGGATGATTGCAAAAAACTCAACACTTCTCCTGTCACTCCAAGCTATATGCCTAATGGTGAATGTCAAAGCATTGGTTCTGGTTATAAATGTGCAACAAAATAATATGTTCTACTTTATCAAATACGCCGAAGCTACGACCCGCTTCGCCGAAGCTACAGCGAGGCAAGGCAAAAATTTGATATTTTAAATAAACATAAAGTTTTTCTGGCGCGCGAGCGGGCTTAATATTTTATTGTAAATATTTACAATAATCATTGTAAATATATGCGAAAATAACCCGCTCTTCTTCACCACCTTGACATTGTAATACAGCTGTATACAATATTACTATTATATAAGGGATTATTATGTCCCTCATCGACCACAAAAATGACAAAGAAAAAATTAAAAAAAAATAATTCTCTGCCATTATCAGAGGCGAATGATGAATTAATTTCGGCTGAAGATCTATTGAAAATGATAAAAAGAGCGGAAAGGGATTATAAAGAAGGAAAAGTTTATAAATTAAAATCGTTAGCCGATTTAATGTAATTTTAAAATTTTGGCAAACCAAAAACCACCTCGGATTGAGATGGCTTTGGCGCGGTAGGCAGAGGAATCGAACCCCATGCCCGTAAGAGCATCAGCTGGGTATCAATCAGTGTCCCGGGCCACCGGGAAATACCTACCACCTACCACGATTATTATTTTAGCACAAAAAAAATAACAACCCCAAAAATTTGAAATTGTTATTAAAGATGCTTCGGACACTAGAGTTCCACTGATTGATACCTATGATTAGTATAGCACAATTTAATATGATGTCAATAGCTAAAAAAATACCTAAAATTAGAGAATAACTATGAGAAGAAACAAAAAGACGGCCGGCAAGCCATGGAAAAAAGTCATTGATTTTACCAAAATAAAAAAAGGCGGAATTGATATTAAAGAGGTGCTGTCGCGGTTATAACATATCAAATTGATATATGATCTATTTTACTAAATACGCCGAGCAAAAATTTGATATTTTAAATAAACATAAAATATTTCTGACGCGCGGACAGACTTGATAATTCTATTGTAATAATATACAATGATTATTGTAAATATTTACAATAAAAATATGCTTGATTTCAAATCAAAAATTACCGAAAAATTGCTTGGCTATTACTTCGTCAATACCGGCGCCGAACACTACATCAACGAACTGGCTAGAGCGCTCTCTCTTGACCCGGGCAACTTAGACAGAAAATTAAAAGAACTGGAAAAGGAAAATGTTTTAATCTCCAAGCCAATCGGCAACCAAAGGCATTATTCTCTAAATCGGCGCTATCCCCTGTTAAACGAATTAAAAAAACTCTATCATTTAAAATATGGCCTGGAAAATCGGCTGACGGCTCTGCTTAAAGATCTGCCCGAATTAACCAACGCTTATATTTTCGGTTCCTACGCCAATAATAAATTCGGGCCGGCCAGCGATATTGATATCCTCCTCATCGGCAGCCATTCTTCAATCGAAGCTAAAAGATTGCTGATTAAAACGGAAAAGGAATTCAAGAGAGAGTTTAATATCATTGACCTAACCGCGGCGGATCTTAAAAAAAGGAAAAAACAAAAAGACGAATTAATAGCCAATATTTTCGGCCATAAAACCATAAAACTAATCTAATGTTTGAAAAATTCGCTTTTACCTCAAGGCAAATTGATCAATACTATAAATCCGCAGCGCGCGATCTAAAGATCGCCCAAACTTCGGACATTCCGGAAGTTATTTTTAAATTCTCCTATGACGCTTTGCTGAAATTGGCTATCGCCGTTTGCGCTAAAAATAATCTGCGGGTGAAATCGCGCCAAGGGCACCAGGCCGAGCTGATAAACAAGCTGTCAGAAATCATAAAAGAGCAAGATATAATAATTATCGGCCAAGAAATGCGCGCCAAGCGAAACTGGGATCTTTATGGCGGTGGCGCGCTTATTTCTAAGAAAGAGGCCGATGAATTTCTCTCCTGGACGAAGAAAATCTTTGCCATAGCCGATGTATATTTATATAAAAGAGTTAAGTTAATTTAAATTTATGTTTTATTTCACAAAATACGCCGAACAAAAATTTGATATTTTAAATAGACATAAGGTTTTTTTTACGCGCGAACAGGTTGAAGACGCCGTGGCCGCGCCGGAAAAACAAAATCGCAAGGGCAAGCTAATGGCGGCGCAAAAGGAAGGCATAAAAGTTATTTATAAAAAAGACGGAGATATTTTAAAAATCATGACTTTCTTTCCGGTGAAATAGCTCCTATTTGTCATTGCGAGGATCCGCCAGCCGGCGGAGACGAAGCAATCTCTGGTAAGAAAGAAAAATGGAAAAAAGGAAATAGCCCTGATTAACAAATTAAATTTTGTTTGGGGAAATTTAACTTTAAACTAATAAAACATTTCTAACCAGAGATTGCTTCGCTTCTTTCAGAAGCTCGCAATGACAAACAAAGATATGCAATACGATATTGAAACCAATATCTTAAGTTGGGAAATAGCCAAAGATCCGATTGACCATTGTTTGGAACTCGGAAATTTTATAATTCACCTTTCCAAAGGTAAAAAACCGGTGCTAATTGAAATCCTCAATGCCTCTAAATTTGTGGAGCAAAAAAATAAAATAAAACTTGAGAGTATAAAAAAACAAATAATGGAAACGAATTAAAAAAATGTAAAATTGAAATCTCAAAATGTAAAATGACAGTGTAAAATTTAAAATTCTTTTGTCATTGCGAGGAGCCCTGTACTCAGGGCGACGAAGCAATCTCTGGTAAATCCCTTCGAACCAGGGATTGCTTCGCTCCTTTCAATCGCTCGCAATGACAATCAAGCGAAATTTTCACTTTACATTTTTAACTGTCATTTTCAACTTTAATTTTTACATTTTAAACTAATAAAAATTATGCCAATCACTATAAATAAAATTACACTAACACCGCCAAAAACTCTGCTCTCTCCCGGCCACCGCGCCTGCGCCGGCTGCGGCCAGATGATCGCGGCCCGCTTAGTTGCCGACGCTTTAGGCCCGAAGACGATTATCGCTAACGCCACCGGCTGCTTAGAAGTCGTCACCACCGCCTATCCGGAAAGCTCCTGGGGTCTGCCCTGGATACATTCGCTATTTGAAAACGCGGCGCCTGTCGCCAGCGGAATTAGAGCGGCGCTGGACTACAAATCGAAAATCGAAAATCGTAATTCGAAAATTTTTGTGGTTGCCCAAGGCGGCGACGGCGGCACTTTTGATATTGGTTTCGGCCTGATTAGCGGCCTGTGGGAACGGGGCGAAAATATTTTATATGTTTGCTATGACAATGAGGGCTATATGAACACCGGCGCCCAGGCATCCGCGGCCACGCCTTGGGCGGCCAATACTACAACCACGCCGGCCGGCAAATCGCCAGATCTCGTCGGCATAGGCTCGCATTTTATGAAAAAAGACATGCTGGCCGTGGCTTTGGCTCATGGCCTAAAATATGTGGCGCAAACCACGGTCGCCTACCCCCTGGATATTATAAAAAAAGTTAAAAGGGCCGCGGCCGCGGCCGGCCCGTCTTACTTACAGATTCTCGTGCCTTGCATTCCGGGTTGGAAAACCGAACCTAAGGACACAATCGAGCTGGCTAAATTAGCCGCCCTAACCGGCATCTACCCGGTAGTGGAATATATTAACGGCCAACTGGGCGAGGTTATGAAACGGCCAGCCCAGCCGCCGCGCGTTGAAGATTATTTAAAGCCCCAAGGCCGATTTAAACATTTATTCAAAGACCAACGCGGCAAAGAGCAAATCGCTTATATCCAGCATCTGGCCGACGAAAACGCGAAAAAATATAATTTGTAATGAAATCAATGCTATGGGAATTGAAATGCCAAAATTTGAAGCTCCAAAAAAAAATTACCTTGAAAGACGTCTTGAGCCTCCCTTGCCAGACAAGGAAAAACACAAAACCAAACAGGAACATTTTGAACAGCATCCGGAAAGTGTACGCCGCTTATTTAACCCCAATATTGAATACGGAAAAAGTGGTAAAGAAAAAGTTGAATTAAAAGACGGCTGGACGCTAGAGTATACTTACGAAACATTAAGCGAGCAGGAGATTAATTCCTATTCAACCTCAAACGAAATCCCCGAATCGCTTAAACAAGATATTGAAGCCGGTAAATTCCGACGATTGGTAGGTCTTTCGATTGATAATCCGTCGGGTAATGAACTGGATTTAATGAAAGATTTTGAAGTTCGTGATATATTTTTTGCCATAGATAATAAAAATTTCCATAGCAGTTTAGCTAAAAATAAAGTGTTTTGTTATTTTTCTCCTAACAGCTTCCTGGGTATAATGACTCTTTTGCATGAGATAGGTCATACAACAGTTGTGCAAAAAATTATTTCTGATTCTGACACTCTCGGGGGAGCCCTAAAAGGTCTAGGGACGGCAGTGAAACAATCGACGGCCAGAAAAATTTATAATTCACCATACCTCCACTTTTTCTTACCCCAAAAACTTAACGAGTTTGCCGGAAAAAATGTTTTAAAGGAAGAGCGAGACGCCTGGGCAGTAGCCGTATCCGCCCTAAGAGGAACTCTTGACGCGTTTAATGTTTCTAAGGAGGACTTGAGAGACTCTATTCATAAGATGCCTCTTACTGCCTATTCGGAAAGAATCCGTCAATTATAAAAATAGTTTTGTCTATTGTCTAAACAAAAAAGGCATCGGGTTTAACCACAATGCCTTTTTTGTTTTTGATATCTAAAAGAACAAATAAATAATGTGAATTGTCATTGCGAGGAGCGTCAGCGACGAAGCAATCTCTGGTCAAAAGCGCATGCAAACATCATTTGTAAATACTTCTAAGCAAAATCTTATCTTGTTAATAACGCATTTTCTTATTCTCGTCTTTCTTTCTAACCAGAGATTGCCGCGTCGCTCCGCCCGCTGGCGGAGCTCCTCGCAATGACATAATATTATACTTGCGCCCGATACCCGGTTCCGGCCGGAATCGGCCGGCCGATTATGACATTCTCTTTTAGGCCTTCAAGATAATCAATCTTACCGGTGACGGCCGCGTCAATCAAAACTCTGGCCGTCTCTTGAAATGAAGCGGCCGATAAAAAGCTATTAGTGGTTAACGATGACTTGGTAATACCTAATAATAGTTCTTCGCCTTTGGCTTCTTTCTTTCCGGCGAGATTTGCTTCATCGTTGACGCGGTCAAAAATCGCTTTTTCCACGATTTCGCCGGGCAATAATTCAGTCGTGCCGGCATCATTAACATAAACCCGGGCGAACATCTGGCGCGCGATAATCTCTATATGCTTGTCATTCAAAGGCTGGCCCTGGGAAGAATAAACATATTGAATCTCTTTAATAATATACTTTTGCACTTCCAACTTGTCGCGCAAATTATACAATTGATGCAGATCCAGCGAGCCGTCGGTCAGCTGATCGCCGATCTTAATCTCTTCGCCGTCCTTAACCCAAATGCCAAAGCCCTTAGGCACGACATATTCTTTAGTCTTTTCCGCTTGGCTCATGACTTTAATTAATTTATCTTCTATTTTTACGATGCCTGATTGCCTAGCTTTAAAAACTTTCTTGCCGATGGAAAATAACTCGCTATTTTTATTAACCGTAACGCCATCTTTAACTAAGATTTCTACCCCGTTAAATAATTCTGCTTTCGGCAGAATTCCCGCCTTGCGGGATTTAACGGGGTGAACTTCTTGTTTCTTATTGGTCTTGCTCTCCAGCACGGCCTCGCGAATCGCTTCGGCAAAATGGTATTTTTCGGTCTCCAAACCTTGATAATAGACTTTTAAAATCTTGGCCTGGGGATTAGAGATAATCATCTCGCCGGTTTCATTGGTAATGGTTCTTTGACCGGTTTCAATCTTAACCGTACCGGCAACATCAGCGATAAAGGCCTTCTTCTTCGGCGGCCTGGCTTCAAATATTTCTTCTACGCGCGGCAGACCCTGGGTAATATCTTCCTGGCCGGCCACACCGCCGGTATGGAAAGTTCTCATGGTAAGCTGCGTACCCGGTTCGCCGATGGATTGGGCGGCGATGATACCTACGGCCGTGCCGATTTTCACCGGTTTGTTATAGGCCAAATCGTAACCATAGCATTTTGAGCAAATACCGCGATGTATTTTACAGGTCAGGACTGACCTAACTTTCACTTCTCTGATATCTTCTTTAGCAATTTTATCCGCGATATCCTCGGTTACGAGCTCGCCGGTCTTTAACAAAACTTTACCGGCCTTATTCTTTAAATCAGCCGCCAAAAATCTGCCGGTCATGCGCTTAACTAAATTCTCGCCCATTTCTTCGCTTTCTTTCTTAACAATCAATAACCCTTCTTTGTCGCCGCAATCGTCATTCACCACGATAATATCCTGGGAAACATCGACTAAACGCCTGGTTAAATAACCGGCGTTAGAGGTTCTCAAAGCCGTATCGGATAAACCCTTGCGGACGCCGTGCGTGGCGATAAAATATTCCAAAACGCTAAAACCTTTTTTAAAATTACCCGTCACCGGCAATTCAATAATATCGCCCGAAGGAGAGGTTACCAAGCCCTTCATGCCCAAAATCTGCGTTAACTGCGCCCAGGAACCGCGCGCGCCTGATTCAATCATGGAAAAAACCGGTCCGTCCTTAGGCAAATGATTACGGCAAATTTCCGTAACCTTCTCTTTAACCGTGGTCCAAAGCTCAATAATTTTAGAATAGCGCTCGCTATCGGTTAAGAGCCCGTCGCGATATTGTTCGCCGATTTCTTCGGCTTGAGCCGTAGCATTAACAATCATCTGATCCTTTTCATAAAGATGAGGTATATCATCCATGCCCCAAGATAATCCGCTCTTAGTAATATATTTAAAGCTGGTATTTTTAATCTTATCCAATAAATCAATGGTCGCTTGCTCGCCAAAGTGCCTTAAACATTCCTTGATTAGATTCCTTAACCGGCTCTTGCCCACGACTTCGTTGACAAACCTAAGCTTAACCGGCAGAGCTTCGTTAAAAATAATCCGGCCGACCGAAGTGATGATAAACTTGCCGTTAATCATCACCCTGATCTTTTGCTGCAATTTTATATTTTCCAGGTTATAGGACAGCATGGCGTCTTCGGGCGCGTAAAAATTCTTTAATTTGGTTCCATCAACGGCCGCGTAATCTGGACCGATATTGGTAATATAAAAAGCTCCCCAGACAATATCTTGGTTGGGTGTTACTACCGGGTCGCCAGTAGCCGGCTTAAGCAGATTGTGGCTAGAAAGCATAATGTCGCGAGCTTCGGCGATAGCTTCCTCGGTCAAAGGCACATGAACGGCCATTTGATCGCCGTCAAAGTCGGCGTTAAAAGCCGTACAAACGAGCGGATGAATCTGCAAAGCCAAACCTTCAATTAAGATCGGCTTAAAGGCCTGGATGCCTAAGCGATGCAGGGTCGGCGCGCGATTGAGGAAGACATAAGCGTTCTTAACAATGTCTTCCAGAATATCCCAAACTTCCTCTTTCCCGGATTCAATAAAACGAGAAGCGCTTCTAACATTATGAACAATCTCTTTATTGATGAGCTGGGAAATAATAAAGGGCTTAAATAACTCTAAAGCCATGCGCTTGGGCAAACCGCATTGGTCCAATTTTAAATTAGGATTAACCACGATGACGCTGCGGCCGGAATAATCCACTCTCTTGCCTAATAAATTCTGCCTGAACCGGCCTTGCTTGCCTTTAAGCGAATCAGCCAACGACTTAAGCATTCTTTTTTGCCCGGTTGAAGCCACCACGGTCTTGCCGTGCCTGATGGAATTATCTACCAGCGCGTCCACCGCCTCCTGCAGCATTCTTTTTTCATTGCGGCAAATAACCTCGGGCGCGTTAAGATCTAAGAGCTGCCTTAAGCGATTATTGCGGTTAATAATCCGGCGATACAAATCATTTAAGTCGGAGGTGGCGAACCGGCCGCCGTCCAGCGGCACCATAGGACGGAGATCCGGCGGTATTACCGGCACCACGGTCAAAATCATCCATTCGGGCCTTAAATTATTTTGCTGCAAGCTCTTTAAAAGCTTTAAACGTCTAATCAATTTATCTTTTTTTGAATCAATCGCCACGGCTAATTCTTTTTCTAGCATGGGAATTAATTTAGCAAAATCAACTTTGGCCAATAGCTTCCTGACGGCATCGGCGCCAATATCGGCCGTAAAGATATGGCCGTATTTCAAGCTTAAATTTTGATAAACGCTTTCGGAAATAATGGTTAACGGCTTTAAGTCCTTAAGTTCCTTCTGCGCTTGGTCAAAGGCTTGCTCTAAATCATTATATTTGTCATTCCTGATCTTTTCTAAAACCTCAATTTCCGCGCTTAGGATATCTTCAATCTCAAATTCACTCTTGCCTTGAGTGAGTAATTTGCCTTTTTTATTTTTGATCTCATTAATCTGTTTCTGCCCATCTTGCTCAATGGTCTTTCTTTTATTTTTATATTCTTGCTTAATTTGCTCAATGGTAGCCAGCCGTAGCTCCTCGTTAACATCAGAAATTATAAAACTGGCGAAATAAACCACTTTCTCCAGTGCCTGCATGGATAGATCCATGATTAAGCCGATTTTTGAAGATGTTCCTCTTAAAAACCAAATATGAGTTACCGGCGCTTCCAACTTGATATGGCCCATCCGTTCGCGCCTAACCAAGCTTCTCGTAATCTCCACCCCGCATTTATCGCAAATTATGCCTTTATAGCGAATTTTCTTGTATTTGCCGCAACAACATTCCCAATCCTTGGACGGCCCGAAAATGCGCTCGCAGAACAAGCCGTCTTTCTCCGGTTTCTGCGTTCGGTAATTTATGGTTTCCGGCCTGGTGACTTCGCCATGCGACCAATTTAAAATTACTTCAGGCGAAGCTAATTTTAATTTAATGGCGTCAAAATCGGAAGTTTTAATTGGATTAAGCATAATATATTATTGTCGTTGCGAGGAGCGAACACAGATCCCTCGCTATCGCTCGGGACAAGCTTCGCAATCTCACGAATGTCTATATTTCATTAAATCTCGCCACTATTTATATTAGACACATTGCCGTTCGTGAGATTGTCATGACTACGCCAGATCTCGCGTAGCGACGACCACGCTCCCTTCGGTCGCTCGCAATGACAATACAAAATTTAAAAATTATTGCTATTTCTGCTCTCTGGCCTCAAAGCCCTCTCTTCTCTCCCCTTCCGCCATGGGCTTATCATTCCCCTGCCGTTCCAAATCTATTACTTGGCCACCCTGCATAAGCTCCACATCCAAACACAGGCCCTTTAATTCCCTGACTAAGACATTAAAAGATTCCGGAACGTTTATCTTTCTGATCGGTTCGCCCTTAATAATCGATTCATAGGCCTTGCTCCGGCCCGGCACATCATCCGATTTAATGGTTAAAATCTCCTGCAGGCAATGCGCCGCTCCATAAGCTTCTAAAGCCCAAACTTCCATTTCGCCAAAGCGCTGGCCGCCGAATTGGGCTTTGCCGCCTAAGGGCTGCTGGGTGATCAAGGAATACGGGCCGATTGACCGTTGGTGCATCTTATCTTCCACCATATGATTCAGTTTCAGCATATATTGGACGCCAATCACAATCTTATTATCATACGGCTCGCCGGACTTGCCGTCAAAAAGAGCAACTTTACCGTCGGTCGGCAGGCCGGCTTTCTGAAGCTCGTCTTTAATTTGCTCTTCAGAGATGCCGTTTAATGACGGCACGGCTACTTGGTAATTCAATTTTCTAGCGGCCAGACCCAAATGCGTCTCTAAGAGCTGGCCCAGGTTCATTCTGGAAATTACGCCCAAGGCCGACAAAATTATATCAATCGACGTGCCGTCGGCTTGGCAAGGCATGTCTTCAACCGGCACAATTCTGGAAATAACGCCTTTATTGCCGTGCCGGCCGGCCATTTTATCGCCAATCTGGATTTTTCTCAAATTAGCCACCGTCACCTGAATGGACTGGATGACTCCGGCGGACAGCTTGTCGCCGTCTTCTCGAGAAAAAATCTTGATATCAACCACCTTGCCGTGCTCGCCATGCTCTAAGTAGAGCGATGAATCTCTAACGTCTTTGGCTTTCTCGCCGAAAATCGCCCGCAAGAGTTTTTCTTCAGCCGATAATTCAGTTTCGCCCTTGGGAGTAATCTTACCGACTAAAATATCGCCAGAAGAAACTTCGGCGCCGACGCGGATAATGCCGCGCTCATCCAAATCTTTCAATTTTTCCTCGCTAATATTGGGTATATCGTTGGTGATTAATTCCGGACCAAGCTTGGTGTCGCGGACATCAATCGTATAATGTTCTATGTGAATAGAAGAATAAACATCTTCTTTTATCAGCCGTTCGGAAATAATTATGGCATCTTCATAGTTAAAGCCTTCCCAGCTCATAAAAGCGACCAGGACATTGCGCCCGAGCGACAATTCGCCGTGATCAACGGCCGAACTGTTGGTTAAAACGTCTCCCGGCTTGATCCTATCTCCCCGATTAACAATCGGTCTTTGGTTAATGCAAGTTGAAGCGTTGGAACGGAGAAATTTATTTAAAACATACTTGCTTATTTTACCCGTCTTGTCTTTAACTTCTATGGCGCCGCCATCCATCTTAACAATCTCACCGTCAGTTTCGGCCAAAATAATATGGCCCGAATCGGTCGCGGCCCGCCTTTCCACGCCGGTGCCAACGACTGGCGCTTCACTGGTAATCAAAGGTACGGCCTGCCGTTGCATGTTAGTTCCCATTAAAGCTCGAATACCATCGTTATGTTCTAGAAACGGAATTAGAGAAGTAGCCACGGAAACTATTTGATTCGGCGCTACGCCGATTAAATCTATTTTTTCCACCACTTCCATGGCCGGCCGGCCGTATTTTCTGACTTCAGCTTTTAGGACCGTAAAATGGCCGGCCGCGTCAATCGGCGTAGTGGCGGCGGTAGTAATATATTTTTCTTCTTCAAAAGCATCAAGATAAATAATTTCATCGGTTAAAACCGGCGCGATCGGTATGGTAACATGAGGCAGCTTTTCTTTAAGTTCGCGGGCTGTCTTTTTATCAATTACCTCTCCGGCCTTAATAATCAGTTTGCCTTGTTTCGCCTGTCCTGAACTTGCCGAAGAACCCTTAATCTCATAAATATCTTCCCGCGCGGTTTTACCTTCGCTAATCTCCGGCTTATTATCAATATCATGGAGAACTACCCGATACGACGCTTCAATAAAACCATAGCTATTCAGCCGGGCGAAACTAGCTAAGTGCCCGACCAGCCCGATATTCGGGCCTTCCGGAGTGGCAATCGGGCAAATGCGGCTGTAATGGGTCGCGTGCACATCGCGAACTTCAAAACCGGCCCGTTCCCTAGTTAATCCGCCCGGTCCCATAGCAGAGAGACGCCTCTTATGCTCCAGCTCGGCTAAAGGATTGGTCTGATCCATAAACTGGGAGAGCTGGCTTGACATGAAAAACTCCTTAACCACGCTGATGACCGGCCGCGCGTTAATTAGTTTATTCGGCGTTAAACTATCTATATCCATAATACTCATCCGGTCTCTGATAATTCTTTCCATGCGAGCCAGGCCGACCCTAAATTTATTTTGAATCAATTCGCCAACCGCTCTAACTCGGCGGTTGCTTAAATGATCAATGTCATCTTCTTTCTCCTGGGTGATATTCAGGCGAATGACTTCTTTAACAATCGCCACCAAGTCCTCTCTTCTTAAAACTCGGTTGGCTTTATCGTTAGGAACATCCAAGCCAAATTTTTTATTCATCTTATAGCGGCCGACGCGATCAAAATCGTAACGGTCAAACCTAAAAAACATGGAATGAATTAATTGCCGGGCATTGTCGGTAGTAGCCAAATCGCCAGGCCTGATCCTCTTATATACTTCTTTCAGGCCCTCGGCTTCATTTTTAGCCGCGTCCTTAGCTAGAGTCGCTTCAATAAAGCTCAACTCGGTTTTCCCCTCCTCTGTCAAAGCCGTTTTTAGATCTTTAGCTTGGCCGCTGAAAAGCTCTTTTATTTCCTCGTCCGTTGAATAGCCAAAAGCCCTGAACAGAGAAGTGATGGCCACTTTTCTCTTTCTGTCTATTCTCACCCAGACTACATTATTCATGTCAGTTTCAATTTCCAGCCAAGCGCCGCGGTTAGGTATGACTTTGGCGCCGTAATATTTCTTGCCCTTAATAAATTCCGAGGTAAAAATAACGCCAGCGCTTCTAATCAGCTGGGAAACCACCACTCTTTCAATACCGTTAACGATAAAAGTGCCGTTCTTGGTCATTAAAGGAAAATCACCTAAGAAGACTTCTTGCACAACCGTCTGGCCGGTTTTTTTGTTGGTCAAGCGGGCCTTGACTCTTAGCGAGGATTCATAAGTAATGTTTTTAGACTTGCTTTCGCTTTCGTCGAATTTCGGCTCATCCAAATAATAATCCTCCAAAGATAATTCGAGGTTGCGGCCGATAAAATCAGTCACCGGAGAAATCTCCTGGAACAAATCAGCCAGTCCCTCGCGCAAAAACCAATTGTAAGAATCTTTTTGGATTTCAATTAAATCCGGCAAATCAATTGCCACTTTTGTTTCATTAAAAAATTTTCTGCCCGCTAACTCTAACTTAGGTTTAGTGGTCATATTTTTTTATTATGCTCCCCTGGCCTGCCAGGCTGCTACGGCTGACAAGAGAGGCTAGGAGGGGTTATATTTGCAAAAAACAAAAAATCTCAAACTGTCGGTTGGCGTTGATTAAAATGAAATATTTAATTGATGAAGTAAATTCGCACTTATTTTAGATTTAAAATATATTGAGATGGTCGCAGGGGATTTTTAAAATAGATAACAAAAAAACGGCTAGACACAACCTTCCTTTTCCGCTTTATTCAATCTTGGCGGAGCCGTTTTGATTTTCTTCACTCGTAAATTTTAGTTAAATGACATTTGAGGGAAAAACTATTCAAATGTTATTCGGCTAAAAACTTATTAAATACTAACAACAATTGCCCGGCTTGTCAAGGATTTTTAAAGTAATTTTATGAAATTATTCAAGAGTAATTAATTTTGCTTAATCTTAGCTATAATATCTCTTATTATCACGATCTAACTTTCTCTAATAGAAAATTATCCACAAGCCAAAATCTCATAGCCCACATCTCATAACTGTAACTCAAAGTTATGAGTTATGAGTTATGAGTTAAACGCCTCAACTCCTCTCTAACCACCTCTCTATCATCCCAGGGAATCTTGACGCCACCGGCCGCGCAAATCGCCTGCTCGCAGCCCTTGCCGGTAATTAAAACTATATCGCCGGTTTGCGCCAGCGTTAAGGATTTTTTAATGGCTTCTCTTCTATCCTCTATTTTAAATAAATTCTTGTCCAGAATTTTGCCCGCGTTGGCCGCGCCCATGGCTACCTGATCAATAATTATTTTTGGGTCGTCGTCGTAAGGATCTTCGTTAGTTACAATTACCAAATCAGCTTTCTCTCCGGCTAACTGACCTAGCTTGGGTCGGCGCGCCACGTCTCGGCCGCCGCCGGCCGAACCGAGAACATGAATTATTTTATGATGATCTAATTTTAAGATTGTTTCGTAGATCTTTTTTAGAGCTTCGGGCTCAAAGGCATAATCTATCACCACGGTAAAAGACGATTGCTCATTTCTTATTAATTCCATCCTGCCGGGAATTGATTTAACTTTTGCCAAGCCGGTTTTAATTTCTGCCGGTTCTATCCCCTGGCTAAGTCCGAGGCAAACCGCGGTCATGGCGTTAGCCGCGTTATATTCGCCCAACAAATTTAATTTTATTTCCGTCTGATCTATTTTAAAACTCACGCCATCGCCACTAGAAGCAATCTCGCCATACCATACTAATCTATCAATTGTTAAATTCTTGATTGGTTTATTTCCCCGCGCGTACGCATACTTATTCTCCGCCCAAAAATCCAAAAAATAATCAGCTTGCTCGTCGTCGCCGTTAGCGATAATCGTCTTCTTCACGCGATTGGCTTCTATTTTTTTAAAACCATTCTCCGCTTTTATTACTTGCTTCTTATCGTCGGCATACTTGGTTTTACAGTTTTTGAGATGCGCGAATAATTTGCCTTTAGCTTGCTTATAATTGGCAAAGCTGCCATGAGCTTCAATGTGCTCCGGATAAAGGCCGGTGAAAACCAAGATGTCATAATTAATAAAACGATGGCGATATTGCAGAACGCCCTGGGAAGTGGTTTCAATTATGGCATACTGACAATTATTCTTGACCATTTTCTTTAACATTGCCTGGGTAAAGAACCGGCCGGCCATGGTCATCTTTTTATCATTTAACCATTCGTTTCGGCCGTCATTAAACATCGCCGTTGAAGTAAAACCGGTCCTATATCCGGCCGCGGCCAGCATTTTAGCCATTAAATAAACGCTGGCGGTCTTCCCCGTAGTGCCGGTGACGCCGATCACAATCAACCTGCGGCTGGGCCAGCCGTGCCAAGCGGCGGCTAAGGCGCTAAATAACCAATGATAAGCCGGCTGTAGGGCGACAAACAATTTAACCGGGATGTATTTCTTTATAATATGCAACGATTTTTCCATAAATAATGTATAAATAAAAAGTTAAAAAATGACAAATATCCAATGACAAATGCCAAATCAATGTCAAATAACTAAATGACAAATTAATTAATTTTTTGACATTTGAAATTTGACATTTAGATTTGATTTGACATTAGTTATTTGCCATTATAAATAATCTTAAACTTTAAATTTTCTAAAATGTTCGCCTAACTTTTCTCACCATCTTATAAATATTATACCAGCCCTGATCATAGACTAAGTCAAATGTTCCCGGGTAATCTGCTTGTTTTGCGCCAAAGCCAAATTTAAAACGAGTCACTCCCGGCCATTTAACCTCATCAACGCCGTGAAAATCATAATATTTATAATTCATTTGCTTGGCTAACTTAATCATCTGCCACTGCAGGGCGTATGGCGCCATGACCTCGCGATTTTCGTTAGCTGAACCGCCATGAATATAAGTAGCCATATCGCCGAAGAAAACAACTAAACTCACGGCCAATAACTTGCCTTCAGATTCGGCAAAAAATAATTTTACAAAATTACTGTCAAATTTTAACATTTCCTGATAGTAGCTGCGGCCGTGCAAATTAAATTCATCTCTGTCGCCGGTGGAAACTAAAAGCTGCCAGAATTCTTCAAATCTGGCCGCGCCCGACTCGACGATTTTTACGCCCTTTTTCTCCGCCAATCTAATATTATAGCGGGTCTTTTGATGCATCTTCTTTAAAATTTCTTCTTCGCTCGAAGATAAATCTAAGATAACGGTTTTAGACGGTTGAACATCAATGGTTTTAATTAGCGGATATTTAAAATTAGCAACGGAAAAAGTCGGATCAAAGCGCAAAAACATAATACTTTCTTCCTGGGCCAATCTCTTAATCTCGTTAAGCAACATATTACCGGCCGCGTCATGCCAAACTCCATCTTTAAAAACCGGCCCGCGGCCGCAATAAAAATAACTTCTGCCCATGGGCAATTGCTTTTTTACCAACTTAGCCGAGGCCTTAAGTTCGCCGTCCTCTACCGCGCCAATCCGCCAAATTATGCCGCTGACTTTTTTCTGGAACTCGCCCCATTGCCAGGACTGCAAAAACTGACTCATCTTTTGCGAGCTGACAAAATCATTTAATTGTTTTTTATCCGTAATTTCAATTATTTGCATAATTTTTTTATTTCCCCATTTTTTTAAGCGCCTGCCTGATTCTTTCCCCGCTGTCTTTTATCTTCGCCTCTACTCCGTTTAAGGCCTCTCTGGCTTGCGACAAAGAATAACCCAAGGCCATTAAAGCGTCTATTTCGTCGCTTGAACCCAAGCCGCCTCTGGTTAATTTATTATCTTTGAAACTTAACTTGCTAATTTTTTCCCTTAATTCCAAAACCACTCGGTCCGCGGTCTTCCGGCCGATGCCGGAAACTTTAGTTAAGAGAGCCGGATCGCCCCGCACGATTGATTCCTTAATATCAGCCGCCGTGGCGATTGACATAATGCCGAGGGCCGATTTCGGACCAATGCCGGAAATACCTATCAGCATTTCAAATAATTCCAGCTCTTCCAGCCGGCTGAAACCGTATAAATTTAAACCGTCTTCGCGCACCTGCTGGTGGGTCCAAAATTCAAAATCCTGGCCTAGATTCAAATCGGCGTGAAGCAAAGAGGCAACAAAAATTTGATAGCCGATATTACTTACTTCTAAAATTACAAAGCCAGCGGCTTTATGCTTAATTTTCCCTTTTAAATATGAGATCATAATAATTTTATGGCTTCCGCTGTTTATACTATGGGCAATTAACGAGCCGCTCCGCCGCTCATAGGCAGGATCTGGCACGCCCGAACAATAGGCATTAGCGACAATTGTTCCGCTCTGGTCGCCGACGCAGGTAACGCTCCGCGTGCGGTACTGCCAGACGCACGGCCGTCCGTAGCAATCCTCGTCGTCAACGTTAATCCAGCCGCTCCAAGCGCCATAAACCCAAGCATAAGAAGTGTTAATGATCGTAGTCGGCTGCGGCGGGTTGTTCAGCCGATTGATCAATTCAAACAGCGTTAGGCAAGTCGTGCCGTCCGCGCTGCACCATTTATCAAAGTACATCTCCGGCAAGGCCTTCTGCCACGAACCGATCCCTTCCGGGCTGGAAACAAAGAGCTTATTCGCGCCCTCGGTCCCATCCGCGATCCGCACCTTGCCGATCACATCCAGCTTAGTAACGTCCGTGGGCCTGGTCGTGCCAATGCCGATTCTGCCGGCGTTGGTAACCGTAAAAACCGTGCTGTTGGAGCTATTATTAATTTGAAAATTAGCGGCGCCGCCATTGCTGTTAACGCGCAGCTGCAGGCCGTCAAATGAATTAAGGTAAAAAAAGTTATCTGTCTGATGATCAAAAATCTGTCCAGAAATGGCTAAACCAGCTAAGGGACCGGTGATTTTAACTTGGCCGGCCACTTCCAGTTTAGACGACGGATTGGTTGTGCCGATACCGACATTGCCGTTGCCTAAGATGCTCATTTTTACTCCGATGTTCGCCTGCGTATTGGTATCAGGGTTCTGAACAAAAAAATCCAAACGCGGATTAAGCCAATTGGGAGTTGATTGCGTGTTGACTGAACGGATAGCGGCTCCATAGTCATCATTGGCATCTCGCTGAATAAAAAGCAAGCCGGTAGCGTCATTCACGCTGGTCATGGTCCCGCCCGAAAGACGAAAAACATTATTAATTCCACTGCCGGTTAAGCCGCCGCCGTTGACGGTAAGCTTGTTGTCAGGCCCGGCTGTGCCGATGCCGATGTTACCGTTCTCAACAATTAGGCCATAAGGGCTGGCCGGATAATTTTGATTGACAATTCGTAGCGCGCCTAATTTAGTTTGCGCCAACGGCCCGATATTTAAAGGCGCGTCGCAGCCCAGCTTGCCGCTAGCGCAAGTCGGCGGATTAACTGAAGGCGCCGTCCAGGCGGCCAGCAGCGATTGGAAAGAAATGGATAGGCCCAAAATTAAAATAACGGCCGCAGTAAATAAAAAGAAGTTTTTGAAATGTTGGCAATTCATATTATACTGCTTATTTTTACGCCAGCGGCAGCTCCACATAAAAAATACTGCCCTGGCCCACCTCCATATCTTCCCAGCCCTTGCCTTGATGCGCTTCCACAACTATCTTGGTCGTGGAAAAACCATAATCGGTGCTGTCCATATTTTTTATAAACCTAGGGACTTAACGATATTTTTTAGATATTTCGGAACATCTTTTAGGCAAGCTACCATGGCCGCGAAAACTTTCTTGGCGTCAATTTCATCGTAATTTATCAAAGTTATTTTTCGACTGATAAGTTTTTTATCAATTGGCATAAGCGCTGATTATTTTTTTATTCAAATTTTTTTCCATGGCAAAATACGGGGCGTAATCGTTATAGGCGTTAAAAGCGTAAAGTTTAAATTTCAAAAATTCTTCCCGGCTGCCGTAGAGTAGAATCGGCTTCTTACTGGCCTCGAAAAGCAATAGCGGATTGGCCTTATTTAAAACCGATAAATCAACATTTTTGCTAAAAAGATGGGACAATTCATTTGTTAAACCGATTTGCTCTTTAAAAGAAACTTCTTTAAATCCCAAAACCGCAATGTCCAAATCGCTATCCTTTCTATTTTTCCCATCAGCAAAAGAACCAAAAATAACAATCAATTTTAATTGAAATCTTTTAGCGATTTTAGCGATTTTAAATTTTTGCCTGCCAGTCGGCGGATTGGTTGTTTTCATACTGATATTATACTAAAAGCAGCCGAATAATACAAATTTTTGTAATCGTCAAAATAATTTTTTAGCCGTGGATCGGATAATCGGCAAATTTAAAAAAACAGGCCGTCTTTTCAAGACGCCTATTTTTTATTTCCCCTCTGATAAAGAGCCTGTCCCGCGCTTGATGCGGGAGGGTTAGGGAGATTGTTTTGGTGTTTGATGCTATTTAACCCCGTCTCGGCAATTCCAAGAAAAAAGTACTGCCCTTGTCCTGGCCTGCCGATTCGGCCCAGCATCTGCCCTGATGCGCTTCAATAACCATTTTGGCCGAATACAATCCATAGCCGGTTGAGTCCACATTAATCCTTAACGAGTCCTGGCCTCGGCCGCCTTCTTTAAAAAGATTCTGCTTGTCATCAGCGGTAAGCCCCACTCCAGTGTCTTTAACGGAATAAATAACTTTATCGTTTCGCTTCTCCAGGCCGACGGTCACGCTGCCATGCAAAGTGTATTTTAAAGCATTGTCCACGAAACTCTGCGCCGCCTCTTTAAGCCAAGGGGCATCGCCCAAAATATTATAACTGCCAGCTTTAATTTCGACCTTTAATTTCAGGCCTCTCTGACTGGCCTGTTCTTTTTTACTATTAACAATTTCCTCGGTCAGCTTCTTAAAATCAATCGGTTTCATGTCATATTTAACTTTGCCGCCTTGCAGGTTGGCCGCGCTTAAAACCAAGTCAACCGTCTTAATGCCTTCATTATCCGAGCGTAAACCTTTTTCCGCTATGTCCTTCATTTCCGGCGAAATAACGCCGAAAGCGCCTTCCAGCAATTCGGCGAAAATGTATTTGGATCTGGTAAATGAGCCCTTAACTTTATGGGTAACTAAATGCACCAGGGCTTCCCTTTGCTTTAAGAGATTTTGCAAATCAACATTAAGTTTGGCCAGTTCTTCTCTCTGCTGGAAAATAATAAAGTTAAAATTACCACCACCCGGACATTTTCAATCTTTCTTATAAATAATATGGCAAGTACCAAAAATCCAAGGGCAAACACAAGCGCTTGTGCTCCAATTAGTTTTATGTTAAACACTTTAAATTTCACAATCATATAAGCTAAAAATGCTACGAATATTGGCATGCCAAAAAGACCAGCCTGCGCTAAGGTCCAGTTTTCAGTCAAACTCCCTATGATATTTCCAGAAGTTAAACTAAGTAAAAATAATATTATACCTGTCGCAATAAAAATGATCTGCCTTTTTTCTCCTCTTGTTGCATCCCAAGATTTACGGAATGTAAAAAATAGTATCCATAATGTGTAAATAATCTCAATACCATATCCATATAAAGTAAGTGGCCCTTCTGTTGTTTCTCGATAACAATTACTTAAATCAAATCCGAGGAGTGCAAATTTCGTTGATGCAAAAAGAATGGTTGGTATAAGAAAAACTGTGATACCTAACTTTTTTTTAAGACTTATGTCGTTTTTGGTTATAAATATGTAAATGAAATAAACACAGGCAGCATAAATTATCGGCTCAATAATGACTTGTAATGACCAAAAAAACATTATAAGGCCAGGTTTTTCATTTGCCCATAAGACAAGATCAGCAAATACCCATAATGAAAAAGTTGTGGTAATAAAAAATAAAACTTGGCTTATTAAAGACTTCCTATCTTTTAAAAAAATAATTAAACCTATAAAAAAAGAGGGTATCAAAGCAAAAAAGTGAGAATAATATATAAGAGGCGCAAAAACATTATCAGAGATAATTAAAAATTTTGCAGTATCCCATTGACACATCTCTACGAATGTTTGAATTGATGTTTCCATATAATTATTCTTCTAACAAGGCTTCATTAAATGCTTTTTCATCCGTAAAAATTTCAAAATTTTCTTTAATCACAAAAGTATAATACGAAAAAACTATTGATAAAAATACCAAAATAATAAAAATGACTATGAATTTTTTTGACTTATTTCCCATTGTTTTTGTTTTTATGATATTTAATATAAACTTGCTGAAAATATTTTGATATATATGGTAAATAGCCATTAAACACCTCTTTAGGCAAAAACTGAATTGATTTTATAATTTTGCGGCATTTTTTACTCCCGCACTTACATCTTCTAGGCAGTTCCCATAGAGCGTCTTCCTCGGTTATGGAATAATCAATTAAAACTTCCTCTCCTTTTTTTATATTTCTCAAAGCAACTACAGTTTTAGACCCTTTTATCCCGGCGTTTGGATCACAGGAATGATTAATATGATTAAAGATTACTTTAGGATCGATCCATTTGTTTTTACCTATACCAATCCAATTAGGTCCGGCAGAAGAAGTCTTTTTATCAACTACGGCATGGTTTATAATTGGTCCTTTTATCAAAGCTATAATTTCGCCTTTTTTTATATCTTTTTTAGCAAAAATTCCATTGCCATCAATATTACTTTTATCCTTATATATTTTTTTATGTTTTTGTTTACCATTCATAACAAATGTACTATAATTATATCATAAGTTACTTAGTTAATGAATAAATTTTATGAGTATAATTAATGCATCGTTAATAGTAATTGGATTAAGTTTAGTCGGTGTCTTAGGAGATTATTTTATAAAACTGTCTGGCAATAGTGAAATTAAGTATGTTGATTTAAAATTGTTTATAATCGGTTTTGTGGTATATGCTTCAACGGCAATAGGTTGGTTTTTTGTAATGAAACACATAAAACTGAGTACGCTCGGGGTTATTTATGGAGTTACTACGGTTGTAGCCCTTACCATAGTTGGTGTTTTATTCTTTAAAGAGCACTTGAATATTTATGAAATTATAGGGATAATCGCCGGAGTATCTTCTATCATATCTTACTTTTTCTCATTTTAGGATTAACTGATTTTATTTTAGCACTTTTTTGAAAATAAAGCCAATTTCTCTATTTGATGTTATCCTTTACTTTTTTGTCCGCTGGCTTCTAAAATTTTATGCCAATGCTTATGTCTTGGCAGACTACCTAAATTTTATGGTAAGACTTATTTTTTATTTTCTTTTGAAATAATTAAATTGTCTATAACTAAATAATCTAAACCGCTATTATAAAACATAGCCATAGCATCTTGAAGAGTGCAAACTATTGGTTCCCCAAATCTATTAAATGAAGTGTTGAGAAGAGCCGGAACGCCTGTAATCTTATAAAATTCATTAATTAGTAACCATAATTTTTTATTTGTTTTTTTAGAAACAGTTTGAGGTCGCGTAGAGCCGTCAATATGTACCACGGCAGGGATTAATGATTGTTTATTTTTTTTAACCCGAAAAGTTTTTAGCATAAAAGGAGAAGATTGAGCATTCTCAAAATATTCATCTTTATATTCCTCGAGAGTGCTCGGAGCAAACGGCCTCCATAATTCTCTTCCTTTAATTATATTAACCCTTTTCCACATAGCTTTTTTTAAAGGACTTGCTAATATACTCCTATTACCTAAAGCCCGAGGGCCGACCTCCATTTTCCCCTGGAACCAGCTGATTATTTTATTTTTTGCTAATAAGCAAGCTGTTTCTTTACAAATATTATTCGATATTTTATATCTTATTTTACTTTCGTTTAATATTTTCCTTATTTGGCGATTAGCATAGTGTGGCCCCAGATAAATATGTTCTAGCCGGGAGAAGTCTGCATTTTTGTCATACAAGGCAGAGGCATATAAAGCAGCCCCCGCGCTTACGCCCGCATCATTGGCGGCCGGGAAGATATAAAGAGTTTTAACGAGGGGATTATATAATAATTTGCCGTTGGCAACGCAATTTAATCCCACGCCACCCGAAATACATAAGTCGTTACATCCGGTCATTTTAACGGCAAGGATTGCTAAATGATCAATGGCTTTTTCTAAAACTGCTTGTGCCGAAGTAGCGAAATCTTTATATATTTGAGGTATTTCTAGTTTTGAAATTATTCTGTTTTTAGATTTTTCAAACTCGTATTTAATGCTGTTTGGTTGATTGATAAATTCTTTTATTTTTTTATGCCATAAATTTACAAGAGTTTCTTGTTCGTCTAAATGTTCTGGGCTATATTTCAATTTACGCGGTAACACTATGTTATATCCGGAATTTCCAAGTTTAATATTTTTAAAATTGAAAATGGATTTACCATATGGGGCTAATCCCATTGTTTTCCCGCTGTCAAAATAATGGAATCCTATATATTTATTAACAGCTTCATAAAAATAACCGAGAGAGCTTTGGATGGGAAAAGATTTTAAAACTTTAATTGTTTTATCTTCTCCATAGGCTATTGAGGTAGAAGAATCTTCTCCTTGGCCATCTATCACTAAAATCGCCGCTTTCTTTAAACCGGAAGTAAAAAATACGCTAGCGGCATGAGCTATATGATGCGGCACAATAACTAATTTTGGTCTTTTATCATATCGAAATATTTTTTTGGGGAATATTACGTCCAAAATCTCATCGTCAGTATAATTAAATTTTTTTCGCCGCAACTTGTACGCCAATTTATAGTCCCAACCGAAAGCAACTATATCTATCTGTTACGATGTATTAGGTAAAAAGTATTTATTTGATTCTCAAAAATTAAAATTTCGACCGTCGGTTTACGGCCTTTTAATTGAAAAAGGCAAAGTTCTTTTATCTAAACAATGGGACGGCTATGATTTCCCCGGTGGTGGAATTGAAATTAGTGAGACCGTTGAGCAAGCATTAATTAGAGAGTTCAATGAGGAAACTGGCTTAAAGATAAGACCGGTTAAACTGATTGATGTTAGTTCCTCTTTTTTTGTCGGCCGGATTCAAAAAGGACCATTTAACTCCATCTTAATCTACTATCTTGTTAAAAAAATAAGCGGCAGATTGTCTATAGACAACGCGACAAAATTAGAAAAGCTATATATCGGCAGGCCAGAATGGGTTGAGATAAAAAAGATTAATCAGGTCAAATTTTATAATTCCGTTAATAATACTGAACTAATAAAGAAAGCGCTAAATAGCAAATAAAAAAGATATTCTACCACCTTAATATGAAATACAATAAAATCTATAAAAACAATAGCAATGTTTGGGGCGATGACCCAAACGAACTTTTACAAAAAATCTATAACCAGGCAGAAGCTGGCTCGGAATTTTTAGACTTGGGCTGTGGTCAAGGCCGTGATTCTTTATTTATGCTTAAAAACGGATTTAAAGTAACCGCCGTAGATAACTCGCGAGAAGGCATTAAAAAAATTAAAGAATCTGTTAAGGTCGAAAAGTTATCTATATCTGATATTAATTTGCTTTGTAAAAACATTAAAATCTTTAAAATTGAAAAAAATAAGTATACCATTATCAATGCTTTTAATTCCCTGCAATTTTTGTTTAAAAAAGATGCGTTGAAATTAATTAAAGAAATTAAAAAAGCCATAAAAAAAGAAGGATATATTATAATCTCCGGTTTTACTGCTAAAACAGCGGCTATTGATAGTCGCTGTTTCTTCAAACCGCAGGAATTAAAAAAAATATTCTCGGATTTTAATATTATTTCTTACGAAGAAAAAATGATACTGGATAAAGGCCACCCGGGAAAGCCTAAACCGCATAAACATAATGTCGTAAAAATGATAGCGCAGAAAATAAAAATACGATAATTATGGAGAAGAAGTTAAGTCAACCAACCCTATTCCGCTTAAAAATACCCTTAAATTTCCGGCCAAGTTAATAGAAACTCACTTCACCGCGTAATTCTTAGCCGCGAATTCACACTGAGAAATAAATATTTTCTTAAACGGCATAAGGGAGTTAAGCTCATAGAATACCAAAACAGCTTCGCGATATTCATTCTCGTCAACGCTGCGGTAAGACAGAGGCGCGCGACCATATGCTAAAAGTATGGCATTAGCCAAAAGACGCGAGGTTCTTTTATTGCCGTCTTCAAAGGGCTGGATGTAGCTTAACCCTAGAATGGCCATCAAAGCTTTAGCATGAGGATCGGCCATTTTTGCCACTGCTCGGCTTAAAGCTTCCACGGCTTCTAAAATTTGCTGGACATTATCCAGCGGCCGATAAATTGAACCTAGAACCCCTACCGGCCTTTTCCTTAAACCCAACTCCACGCTTAAACCCTTAACTAAAATTGCGTGCAGCTCTTCCAAATTCTTGCGAGTCAATGTTTTAAATGTACCGGCCTGCTGGCGGACATAGTTAAAGGCCTCTTTGTGGTTTAAAATCATCAGCGCCTCTTTCCGGTCGTGCCCGGGCGCTTCTTTATTCTCTAAAATCAATTTTTCCGTATCCAGCAAAGTATAGGTATTGCCTTCAATTTTAGATGACTTCCAGGATAATTCAATGATTAACCGCTCCAACTCTTTTTTTTCAATCGCCGGCGATAAATCTTCGGTCCTCTTCTGATATTCGGCAGTGGCTTCATGCAAAACTTTTAACTCTTCCGGACTAAAAATATCTTTGGGAATATTTTCCAATAACTTAAAATTATATTGTTTCAGACCTAAACGTTTGTCCGGTTCAGTACTGCAATATTCTTTAGCATCAACCTCGGCCGAAATTCTGCCTTTGACGCTGATATTATAGCCGGTTGAGCGTCCGGCGCCGCTTTTTTCTAGCAATCCGATCTTAGCCATCTCCGATAAAATTCTTTTTACGGTTACCGGAGAAATATCTTCGCCCGCCGTTTTTATCTCTTGATGAATTTTGGAAGACGGTAAAACCTGCCCCCCGAGCATTAGCTTAATAATTTTTTGTCGTTTTTGGTCTATTTTAATCATATTTTATCGTATCATTTATCCTATTTAATCGTATCATATTGATACGATTAACACCATGCCTCGCGCAATGCGTTGGGTTCTATCTTGACATCCCCCATATTTTACTTTTAACAAAGTTTATTCTTACGCCAACTTATCACTAATTTTTTATAATCGCTCTTGGTAAGGCCCATGATTATTTCGTCAAAAAATTTATTGCCCTTGCTGATTGATTGCCTTTTAACATTAGCGTTCTCATGGTTTTTAAAATTATTTTTTGTCCTCAACCGTTTCTGCCGCGCCGACTTCAACGGCCGGGTCTATGGTGTCTGCCGAATTTAGTTCCGTGGAGTTTTCTTCGTCACCTGCCCCGACCGCATCTAAAGAAGCGTCCTCACCCTCTTCTTCGGCCGGTTCTATATTAACAACCTGAAAATCCTGCTTAACCAGAATTTTGTAAGATGTGTAACTTATGAAGGCAACCGTTATAATCAATAACGCGGTTAATAATATTTTTGATTTTTTATCCATAGATTTATTTAAATTAATTCTGTTTTCTTGTTCTTTTGACTTAAAAAACATATAATTTAAGACATGGAAAAACCTGTGGAAAACCTTGACATTTAGATTATTGTGTGGTAAGTTCAACTGTTGTTTCTTTATTAAGAAATACGCACTTTACAAGGGGTGGAGAATACACTATTATCCATCGTTGCATCTCGTGCGGTTTTGAAAAGCGGAACAAGGCAGCGAAAGACGACGACTTTGAGACAAATGTGCGCATATTCTATCACTCAATCTTAAATTTGTAACCATTAACTTCTTCCAAAAATTCCAAAGTGGCGACTACTGACGGATTACCGGATCGCTTTAAAATAAATCTTGCGCCATACTTTTTTACCAGCGGCGTTAAAAACTCATCGCCCCAAGACGGCGAAAAAGTATTAACCCCGTCAAAATCAACCTCAATGATTTCTTTTTTGCCGGCGCCGGACAAAGAAGGCGCGAAAGCCAACAAAGCTTCTTTGCCTAATTGCCTTGAAGTTAAAGTCAGACCGAATTTTTTTAATTGGATTATCATATCATTTATTCTAGCAAAACTTAATTAACGCCAAACAGCCGTTAATAGAAATTTTCGCTTCAGTTATGTTTAGGCCATGGCTTTTCTTATTGATTCTTAATTCGGCCCGGCCGCTTTTAAATAAAAGATCATACTTTTTATCCGTAACTATTTTTCTGACAAATTTCAATCCATTGCCCCGGTTTTCCGGCGCCCGTCCGGATATTATTTCGGTGAAAGCCGTTCTTAAACCGTCTTGATCATTTTTTAAACCAGGCCTGACCTTTTTTAGGGTAGCCAAAACTCCTTGGCCGCGATCGGCAATCGCCGCTTGCCTTTGGTTGATATTATAAATAAAAAACACTCCCGGAATATCGGGCCAGTTGCCAAGATTGTGGTCATACGCGTTATTGCCGATTTCTCCAATAATGGAAGCCGGTAAGGAAATATTACCTGCTAACGCGCCGGATCTAATAAGTTCGCTTTCCAATCTAGCTAGCCGCGCCTGAAAAATTGAACTGTTGGAACAATAAAAATCAGACAACGGTTCGGTCGCGGTTTTACTGCCTGCCCATCTTAGAACCAATTTATAAATATCCAGCCTAGGCATCAATTCGGCCAATAGGTCGCCACTATAATACCTGTAGCCCGAACTCTTAGGGCGTATAGCTGGTAATTTTCCGCTCTTATCCCAACGGCGTAACGTATCTATGGAAATCCCCAATATTCCCGAGGCCTGATTAATTGTCATTAACTCTTTATTTGGCATAATTATATTATACTATACGCCATTCTTAAAAACTATGCAAATTTAATATATTCACTAATTAACAAAATTTATTAAATTTAGCTAAAGTTAAACAAATATATAACTAATTAATAATTTATCAATTTAACAATCTATGCAAAAAAAATTATTAAAAAGTCAACATCAATTTTTTTAATTTTTTTACAACCCAATAATTTATAGGGAGCGGAGCGCGCCTTGTTCAATTTTAGATGAATTACACAAAAAATAACGCTGATAATAGCGTTATTTTTAGTCGGCTCCCCGCTAAATTTTAGCGGGGAGCCGTTTATATTAAGAGATATTTACAAAACTATTGCTAATTGTCCAATTGAACCCAGCCGGTAGTCCTGCACCCATAAAAATTGTCGTTCTCGTATTTTATCGCGCCTCGATGGTCATTGTCGCAGGCCACATGGTTTGCATTGTTAATCTGTATGTCGCCATTAATCTGCAGCTTGCTCTTTGGCGCCGCCACGCCGATGCCGGCATTGCCGGTGATTTTAAAAATCACATTCCCGGACAAATCTACTCCATTCAATGCGGAAAAATAAATATCGCCCGCGGAATAAGTATTCTGAAACCAAAGATTATTCCCAAACGGCAGCATTCTAAACCCCGCCGTTGCCGCGGAACTGCCTATCTTAAATCCGCCCTGGTCGTTTTCCGTGGTTATGGTAATTCCGTTGGCAGCACTAAATTTAATTTTTCCGCTTACTTCCAATTTTTCCCCGGGTGCGGCCGTGCCGATGCCGACATTGCCATTTTCGTTTACTCTAAAAGCGTCTGTCCCGGCAGACTTAACAATGACTAAAGGAGAATAAGGCGCGGTAGCGCCAATTTTAATTCTTAAACCTTCGGTTGAAGCCGGCAGTTGGCCTAAATCTAATCTGGCCGCCGGGCTTGCTGCTCCAATGCCGACATTACCATCCTTCAGCACGGTCAGAGCGTTAGCTCGGTTGGCCGCGTCTGCGCCATTACCAATCACAAACAACGGGTCGGTTGCGACCCAACTATTTATTGTTCCGCTAATAATGTTATATTGTCCGATCACCATTGAAGCATACGGTTGAGCTGTTGTGTAACGGCCAAAGGCGGCGGAAGAAATCCCGCTGGCTGTTGAAAGAGAGCCAAAGGCGGCGGAAGAAATCCCGCTGGCTATTGTGCTAGCGCCAAAGGCGGCGGAATTGTTTCCACTGGCCGCCGCGTAAGAGCCAAAGGCGGCGGAAGAAATCCCGCTGGCCGTTGAACCGTTCCCAAACACAGTGGAATAAATCCCGCTAGCCGTTGTTGAATAGTTAAACGCGGCGGAATAATCCGCGCTGGCTGTTGTGTTTCGGCCAAAGGCGATGGAAGATTGCCCACTAGCCGTTGAAAGATTTCCAAGGGCAGTAGAAACCTCCCCACTGGCCGTTGTATTTATACCAAACGCGGTGGAATATTGCCCACTGGCCGTTGTATTTACACCAAACGCGGTGGAATAATTACCAATATTCTCATCATTCCATTGGAGGCCATAAACGACTCCGGCTCTGAACGCCGCTTTAGCCGGAATCCACATCAAGCGCGTGCCTGCGCCTGAACTCAGGGGGGTTGCCCCAATAGTCCCATTAAACATCACTGCGCCGTCTTGCACTTGCAATTTGGCTGACGTATACCTTGTACCTATACCAACCCCACCATCATCTCTCACTATAAAAACATCCGTTTCGTCTGCCTTAACAATAACAAAAGGCGGATAAGGAGTCGTCGCGCCAATTTTAATTCTTAAACCTTCGGTTGAAGCCGGTAGTTGGCCTAAATCTAACCTGGCCGCCGGCGCGGCCGTGCCGATGCCAACATTGCCGGTATTATAATAAATATCACTGCCAGTAGTTGTCCATTGGCTGCCGCCTGACGGCGCCGCCCAAGAAGCCAAACCATTAGCGTCAGAGGTAAGCACTCGGCCGGCGCCCGGAGTTCCGCCGGTAATTTTGACTTGGCCGGCGACTTCTAATTTTGCTCCCGGCGTCGATGTTCCAATTCCGACATTGCCATTTTTAAGCACGGTCAGAGCATTAGCGCGGTTAGCCGCGTCTGCGCCATTACCGATAATGAACAACGGATCAGCCGCGACCCAACTATCTGTTGTTCCGCTAATAATATTATATCGTCCGATGACCATTGAACCATACGGTTGAGCCCTCGTGTTAATACCAAACGCGGCGCTCATCCAGCCCTCGGCTATTGTGTTAATACCAAACGCGGCGGAATCAGCCCCGTTGGCCTTTGCATTATTGCCAAACACGACGGAGTTTAACCCATTGGCTTCTGTGTCCCAGCCAAACGCGGCAGAATAAATTCCATTAGCTATTGTGGAATTGCCAAACGCGGCCGAAGCCCGCCCGTTGGCCGTTGTATTAGCGCCAAAGGCGGCAGAATTGTCCCCGATAACCGCTGAACCGTAGCCGGCCCTAAAAGTTCCCTCTACATAAAGTTTTGCCACCGGCGCGGCCGCGCCGATGCCAACATTGCCGGTATTATAATAAATATCACTGCCAGTAGTTGTCCATTGGCTGCCGCCGGCCGGAGTGGCGCAGGTTAAGCTTGAACCAACGGCGGTTACAAATTGGCCGGAACCGCAGGCCGCAACCAAACAATTAACGCCATTTTGACGGCAGACATTTTGGCCGGCCGCGGTTATATTGCCGGCCGCCGCAACATTACCAATATGATCAATTCTAAATTTATCTGTCCCGCCGGGTTTTTGAAACAAAACAAATGAACCAGTACCGCTTGAACTGGTGCCCAATACTTCATAAATTAAATTTTGGCCAGTACCTAAATTATAACCAGAGTTGCCAAACTGAACACTCGTACCGTTGGTCATTAATAAAGAAGCTGAAACCGACTGCAAAGATAATGACAAGCCCAAAGTTAAAACCACTGCCACAAAAAAGGACAAAAACAATTTAATTTTGCCTTTTGCTTTAAAAATTTGCGTCATATTATTAAAATTAAACCTATTAAACACTTTTTTTATTTTACTATAAAATCCGGAACTGGCTAATTATTGCAAATTTACTAAAACCATAATTTCACCGCGCTCGCCCTTTAGATCCTCTAGCGCTTTGCCGATAATCGTACCTATTTTATTCTCGGTGGCTTTCATGGCATAGCCGGCAGTAGCGGAAGTAGTTAACAGGTCGCCTGGCCTGATTTTACCATTGCTATCCGTAACTTTTACCTTAATCACGCCGACGATGGCAACGATGGCTTTATTTTCGCCGGCCGCTTTGCCCATAATAATCGCCGGGTTATCGGAAACTACGCCGATCACCGTATGATCATAGGGCTGATAAGAAACCTTGGCCGATCTATAGCCGTTATCGCCCATAACTAAAACCGTGCCGGCCTCATAGTTCTCCGGCGTGCTGAATTCTTCAGCCACATCCGCGCCCGCAATAGTTAAATCGCCCACAGTCAAATTGCCGGAAATACGCGCGGTCCCTTGCACATTAAGTTTGAAAGCGCCGGGATTACTAAGGCCGATGCCGAAATTGCCGCCATTATTAATGTAGCTATTTTCGTCTTCCAATCCCGCGATCACGGAAGTTACCGCCCCGCCGGAATCCTGCGCCAAAAAATTACCTCCTATGGCGCGGCCGGCGCGAATATCTCCTTCAACATTGAATTTAGATAACGGGTTCGCCGTGCCGATGCCGACATTGCCCAAAGAATTAATGGTTATATCGTCGAAAGAGCCAGATCTTCTTATAACATAATTGTTAGCAGTGTTAGCTCCGCTAAACCAATTTTCCGCATTAGCCGTATCGGCGACTCTCACGCCACGGTAATTTGTAGTTAATCCTTGCAAATTAATAATTGGTCCGCTAGCGCTGTCGTAAATATTTAGTTTAGTGTTGGGATTATCGGTGCCGATACCGATATTAGCGCCAGCCACATTAAAATATGAATTACTGGTAGGGCTTAACCTAATGGGGGTGGTTATGCCTCCATCATTGGTGACAAAAACATTTCTGAAATAACCGGCGCCACCAGACAATATTTTCCAAGTATTAAATGATGTGAAGCTATTATAACCTTGCAACATAATACGATTTTGTGAACCAACATTTACCCAGGTATCGGTAAATTGCATCATAGGTTGCGCCGGATTAGCGTTACTGATATGTAACGACGCATTTGGCGCCGCCGTCCCGATGCCGACATTACCGGTATTATAATAAATGTTTGGAGTCGCGGTTGTCCATTGGCTGCCGCCGGCCGACTCCACCCAAGAAGCTAAGCCGCTAGCGTCGGAAGTTAAGACCCTGCCCGCGCCCAGAGTTCCGCCGGTAATTTTAACTTGCCCGGCGACTTCTAATTTAGCCCCAGGATTCGCGGTCCCAATGCCGACATTTCCTTGATCAACAATCAGCGCCGTCGCCCCCCCATTTGAGTTAAAATAACCAGCAACGCCGCCATCCGAAATAAACTCTGCAGCTCTTCTATCGCCAAAAGCTCCCCCAAGGTTACTGACCCTCAATGCTATTCCGCCACCGCCATTTACATTCTCAATGCCCACCGTCGGGGTTGAGGCGCCAGCGCCAGAAAAATACCCTATTGTTTTATTCTGCGTAAGTTCCGATACCCAAATCGTACCCCTAACTTCCAATTTTTCGCTCGGACTCGCCGTGCCGATGCCGACATTGCCATTGGAAAGTATTCTCATCTTCTCACCGTTGTTTGTGCCAAACTTAAGATCACCATCTTCTTGAAACCAAAGCCAAGCTTCCTTAGGAACACCACTCGCGCCAACACCGATACGAAGTCCGTCAAAAGGACTTACCCCGCTTGCATAATCGGTCAATTGCAGGTTAGCTCCGGTGATGGGATTATGGACATGCAAACTAAAATTAGGATTGGCCGTACCGATGCCGACATTGCCGCCTCTTGGTTGTAACAAAAGATTATAAGCATTTGCAGAATCTGTTCGCTGAACCTGCATCCATGCATCACCGGCAGCATTACTTCCAGCAAAGAGGCCAAGTGCATTATCGCTGCGTTGAATACTAAAAGTCCCTCCGGCTGTTCCTAGGGCAGGCACCTCAGTTGAACCTGCAACTTCCAGCTTTGTTGAAGGCCCCGTCGTCCCGATGCCGACGTTGCCATTGCCTAAGATGCTCATCTTCACCCCGATGTTCGCCTGCGTATTGGTATCAGGGTTCTGAACGGCGAAATCCAGGCGCGGATTAAGCCACGCTGGAGTTGATTGCGTGTTGACCAGGCGGATGGCCGCCCCATAGTCATTATTGACATCTCGCTGAATAAAGAGCAGGCCGGTAGCGTCATTCACGGTTGTCATGGTCCCGCCCGAAAGACGAAGAACATCATTAATTCCGCTGCCGGTTAAGCCGCCGCCGTTTACCTGCAGTTGAACATCAGGAAAAACCCCCGCTCCCAGCCCGATGCCGACTTTGCCGTTTTCGACAATTAAGCCGTAAGGCGAAACAACATTAGTATTGAGCCATAAAGCGCCTGCTTTAATTTGCGGAGTTGCGCTAACATTAACCGGCGCGTCGCAACCCGGATTGCCGATAATACAAGCCGGCGGATTATTAACAGGAGCGGTCCACTCGGCCAATAAAGATTGGCCAGAAATGGATAGGCCGAGAGTTAAAATAATGGCGGCAATAAGCAAAAGAAAGAACTTAAAATTTTTGGAGTTTGCGCGCATAATTTAAATTTTTAATGAATAAAAATTATTCCTCCTTTTGCTTGTTTTTTACGCCTTGGCTTGGCCAAGCGGCAAAGGCGGACAGCGGATTATTGCTTAATTTATTGTCTAAGCTGATTATTAATCTGATCGATGATCTTTTGCCTCGCCTCTTGAGCTTTTAAATCAGCCGCTTTCTGCTCCGGCGTCTTGCTTCGCTCTTGTTTAATTATCTCGGCGTTGATAGTGCTAATAACCTCTTGTCTAACCATCTCCGGCGTGTTTTGGGTGGGATTTTTTTTGGCTTCTTCAATTATTCTGTCTATTTTCTGCTCAACTATTTCTGCCGGTTGCAACGGCTTATTCTCGTTAACTTCGCCGGCCGAATTATTCTGTCTAACCCCGGCGTCGGCATTAATCAATTCATCGCCCGGGCTGGCTAATTGCTTTTTTAAATATAAAAAAGCAAACACCATGATCATAATTAAAAAAAGAATCAAAACGATTATAATAGCTTTTTTAGGCGCCATACTCTAAATACATGAATTATGTTAGTTGATTAAACTAAATTTGTCAAGGGCTGAATATATGCGAAGATATGCTTAATTTGCCTTAATCAGGCCGTTCACTATTCTGGCTAATTTGCTCACTCCCCTATTTTTATCCAATTCCATAAACAGAGAAATCCAAGAAGCAATCTGGAAAACCGCTAAAGCGGCGCCAACGACTACGACAATTAATAAGAAGCTGGTGAAAGCTAGGGCGACAATCAGCCAGGAGCCAACCGCGGCCAGAGCATAATAGAAGATCAAACCCAAGAATAAAAAGGGTACGGCTAAAGCTAAAATCGCCAAAACTACGGCTAGGCCAACCAATAAATTAATAAAAAACAGCATGACCGCCATTTCTAAGCTGATCAGCCAATTTCCTTTAAACAACCGCCAGCTCTGTTTAAGGGCTTGGCCGGTTTTACTCTTATAAATAATGACATAAGCGATGGCATATTTCATGATAAAAGATAAAATTATCGCCACCGGCACGGCGATTATCAAGGCCAAAATATAAAAAAGATTGGCGCTTAAGCCGGCCGGAGAAAAAATTACCGGCAAGCTGATAGCCGCAAGCAGTATATAAACCACGGCTTTAATAATAATATTTAGAACTAAGACCGGCCAAAAATAAAGCCTGCCGGCGTCCAGCCCATCTCTTAAAGTTCTATTTTTTTGCTTTATAATCGCGGCCGTATTGCTAACTATAGCCGCCTGCGAAACTATCACCAGCCAAACTAAAAATACCAAGCAAGCTAAAACCAGCAGGGCCATAAGTAAAAAAATGATCATGTTCAAAGTATCGTTCTTCAATAAATTGCCAATATTAGCGTAGGTATGCCAACTAAATACTCCGGTTGAGGCGATTCTTTGCCAAGACGGAAATAGCGCCTGGCCAGGATCGCCGCCCAGGTTATTAAATAAAATCTCTAATTCGCCGCCATTGCCTAAAAACGCGGCGAAAACGCCAAAAACCCAGAGATATTTATTGCGCCAGGTTAATCTCCATGATTGTTTTAAAATATTTCGATAAAATGGCATACAACCTCCTTTTAATTAATTATAATTTCTAAATTTCCCCACAAATCTACAAATCGGCTACAAATATTACGAATTTAATTTTTGTAGATTGTTGGGATTTAAAACTCTAATATATTTAACTCCGCTTGGCATAAAATTTGCTAAAATCGCCAACTTTAAACTGGTAACTTGTAAATACTGTTTTACTTGCTCCAAGTTCTGTTTAGAAAAATAATGTCCCTTTTTAATCTCTAATACTATTTTATCGTCTATAATAAAATCAATATAATTTATGGCTATCATTTTGCCTTTTAATAATATTTTATAGGGCGCTTGCTTTTTAAATTTAATTTTTTCTTCTTTAAAGGATTCAATAATTGCTTTTTCGTAATATTTCTCTTTATACCCATACCCTAGTTCATTATACACTTCAAACAAAATACCTACAATTTTATAACTTAAATCTTTATATAATACTTTTCCCTCCTCCATAATTTATTTGTATTATTTGTAGCCGATTTGTAGATTTGTGGGATAATAATATTATACCACATTCTTTACCTTTTT